>ERZ825670.2061-NODE-2061-length-20032-cov-4.243180_pt1 | contig 20032 bp, 17 predicted proteins | sample MGYA00519929_ERZ825670 | MGnify/ENA primary metagenome ERZ825670 (study PRJEB31778, sample SAMEA3449207) | human gut metagenome | biome: human gut; feature: human-associated habitat; material: faeces | place: United Kingdom | collected 2010/2012 ...
ATTTCCTTCACCTTGATCTTCAATTTGTATACTTTCTGTTTTTTTACCTTCTACTTCTTGTCCGTTTATTATATAAGTTGTTTTAACTGTATAACCTTCTATTGATGAATTTGTTTCTTCAACTGTATATTCTCCAGCTAAAACATCCAATTCTTTCGTCCAAATTTTGTTTACTTCATCATAAGAAAAATCATCTAAAGTATATTTATCTACGTTGTTTGTTTTTTGATTTGTTACTTTAAAAGTAATCTTTTGTGCATCTTTTTTGGGAATATCCCCTTCTATTGTTTTAGTAAGAATTAATTTAGCTTGTGTTTTTTCATCTTTCATAGTGATTTTATTTTCACTCATGCCTTCAATCTTACCATTTTCATTCACTGTAAAATCAATAGGATCCGCCACTCTATAACCATAAGGAGCTTCTTCTTCAATAAGAGTATATTTCCCAGGAGATAATTTTAATTTATGCGTTTTTTCATCATCTTGACCAGAAATCCATCTTTCTACTAGATTACCTTCTTCATCAATTACTTTTAACTTCGCACCATCTACTTCTTTTGTACCAGAAATATCTGTCTTATCTATTTCAACATCAAACACATTTAAATCATAATTATTTTCAAATTCAATAAATGTCGTTTTATCTTTTTTAACAGTAACCTTTTCTGCTATTTTATCTGTTACCTTTTCTTTTATTTCACCATTTTCATTTATTTGATATTGAGTTAAAGATAATTTATGCCCTTTTATAGACGTTACTAATTCTTCAACTTTATATCCTCCTGCAACTTGTATTAATTCCTTTGTCCATTTTTTATTACTTTCATCATAATTAAAGTCTTTTAATGAATACGTATTTACTTCTTTCGTTGAATTATTTGTTACTTTAAAACTTATAACTTTTTCAGCTTGTTCTTTATTGATTGAACCAGTAACACTTTTACTAATTACTATTTTTCCAGGTTTTGCCTCATCTTTCATGATGACTTTATTTGTTTTACTATAAGTACCATCCTTACCTTTTATAGATATTTCTCCATTTTTAGAAACTTTAAAATAAATATCATCTGCTTTTTTATAACCGTCAGGTACTACTTCTTCAATAAGTATATACTCACCAAACGGTAATGAAACAGTATGTGTCTTATCTTTTTCACTGACCCATGAAGCTACTTCTTCTTTTGTTTTTTGATTTACTATTTTAAGTGTTGCTCCAGCAATTTCCTTTTCATTTGTTAGATCTTGTTTGCTTATAGCTACTTCATATGGTTTTGGAGTGTAACTATTTTTAAAGGCTACAGTTACTTCACCTTGATTTTCAATTTGTATACTTTCAGTTTTTTTACCTTCTATTTCTTGTGTATCAATTTTATAAGTTGTTTTTACTGTATAACCTTCCACTGACGAATTTGTTTCTTCAACTGTATATTCTTCAGCTAAAACATCTAACTCTTTTGTCCAAGTTTTACTTGCTTCATCATACGAAAACTCATCTAAAGTATATTTATCTGTCTTCTTTGTTTCTTGATTCGTTACTTTAAATGTAATCTTTTTGGCATTTTTTTTAGAAATATTCCCTTCTACTGTTTTAGTTAGAATAAGTTTACCTTTTTCGATATGTTTGTCTTCCATGATTATTGCATTTTGATCATTACCAACTATATTACCATCATTATCCACAACAAACGTAATATCATCAGCTACCATATATCCCTCTGGTGCTTTGGTTTCTTTTAAAACGTATGTTCCTGGTTCTAGTTTAACTTTTCCTGGATTATTATTTTCGCCAGTTATCCAACTTTTTACAGTTTCATTTGTATCTTTATTAATAATACTTAGGTGTGCGTTCTTCAATTCAGATTTCGTCTGTGCATCTATTTTACTAATTTCAATAGTATTTTCTTTTGTTGTTCCTTTTTCGTTAGAAATTGTATAAAAATGCATTGCTTGTGTTTTATCAATAAGTGTTACAGGATAAGTATTATCTCCTTCTTTAATAGCTTCAGGATAATTTTCTTCACTATTTCCTTTAAATATAAAATAATGTGGTGTAGCATCTAATTTATAATTATCAGGTGCTTCTGTTTCAACAATTCTATAAAGAACATTTCTACTCAACCCAGAAAAAGTAAGATAACCCGTTGGTAATGTTTCGCCCTCTGCTTTTAATTTTGTAGCAGTTGTTTCAAAATTACTATCATAAGTTACTTCACTACAACTAAATTTTGCTTTTTCTAAAGCATCTGTTTGGTCATTTTTATCACATTTATACAGTTTAATACTAACGCCTTTACCTGTAGATGACCCTGAGCTTTCAAATACTTTTCCCTTTAAATTAACTCGTGTCTCAAACTCTGATACATTTCCTTTTCCTCTTAATGAGCATTTATTATAAGCATTTGTTTCATTTAAAGCATTATTATCATCACCAACTGGTAAATTGACAGTTGCTTCATATTCAAGAACAATCTTTTCTTCGTCAGGAATCATAATTGTTAATACATGATTCATTTCATCATAACTTACTTGTTTAGAATTGGCTCTTTTACCGTTAATTGTTAAGCTATTCATATAATAATCTAAAGCACTTCCCATTTCATCGATAAGTTCTATATCTTTTCCTTCATTTAATTTAAGTGCACCTTCATTAACAGTAATTGTATATTTAACATTTGGCGCTGTATCTTGTGAATAAGAATATTTTTTATTTAAAATATTATCTTTTGACAAATCAAGCCATCGACTAGCACTTGCTTTAGAAATACTTTGATCAACTGATAAGGAAGCATTATTCTTATATTCTTTATTTCCTATTGCACTAGAAATATCTATAATGCTTGTTTTATACATTAATTTCATATAATTTGTTTTTAAATAATCTAATGCTTTATTTGTAAATATAAACTTAACTTTTCCGTTTTCTTTTTCTACTTGAATATTCTTAAGAATCTCTTCATTTGTTATTTGACTATCCCATTTTTCAATTATATCTAATGAGTTATCTACATACTGTGTATTTTCAGGAAGTGTATCTTCAATAAAAACATTTTTTGCATCGGTTGGTACTTTTTTTACAATTAATTTCCAAGCCATTTCATCTTTATTACAAGAGCTACCCCAATAACCTTCTTTTTCAAGAAAAGTTTCAATTTTATAATCATAATTAGCATTACTTTCCCCTAATTTCTTTGTTTCATTAAAACATTCACCTTTATTTGCATAAGATGTTGTTGTTGATGGAATATTATCTAGAGATGTAAAAACTTGTATAATAATAGTTCCTTCATTTACTTTTCCAAAGTCAAAAGTTAATTCTCTATCCTTTTGACTAAATATTGGTGTACCATTATATCCACTTTTAACTTGATATGATTTATAATTCATTCCTTCTGGTGTTGTATCTTTAACAATTAAATGATTTATACCATTTTCAGGAACATTAATTTTTATTTGCCATGCAACCTCTTGTGAATTTCTTGTTGTTAGACAAGTTTTTTCAATAAATTGATAATTTTCTTTTCCTACTTTAAATGAATCTGTATAATCCGTGTTTTGTGTATTACCAAAAGGATTAATAGTGAACGTATTACTCTTTGTAATAGCTGGCGCATTACTAGAATCTTCACCAAATTTAGTTTGGTAAGTAATCTTGTACTCCTTATCACATCCAGCAGGTACTTGGAAATTTCCAGTTGTTAAACTTTCCCATGTTAATCCTTCAATAGAAGGACTACATTTAAAACTTCCATCAATATATTCACCAATATTATCACCTAACGAATCTTTAATAGTAGAACCACCAATATCAAAATTACCCCCAGGATTTAACGTAACTTCCCAATTGATAACTTTATTACTATCATCACCAGTAACACTATGCTTTTTTTCCGCCCAATTTTTCTTAGTATATTCTAATTTCTTGTAAGAATTTTTTTCATTTGTTTGTGTATCACTCTTTACAGTTATGTTATTTCCAACTTTAGAATTCCAATCATCCGGATTATATGCAAAAACATCTTTTTTTACTTTTACTTTATATTTAGCATATAAAACTTCTTTATCATTCATACTTCCAATTGTATATTGAAATTTATTAGTTTCTTTTAAATTATTTGTAACTGTACCAGTATAAGAAATTGTACAGGCTTCATCTGTGTAAAATTGAACATCTCCATCTAATGTCATATTTTCATCCATTTGATCAGTCACAAAAACGTTTGTTTGTGGACCAGTTGCTGAAACCTTTAATTTAAATTCTGCAGAAAGGTTATCCCCCTCACTTATAACTTTTCCACCTGTTTTTTCAATATCTACCTTATCGTTAGATTTATCACGATCCATATCAATGATAAATTGACCAACACCTGGTAAGTCTAGTTTCCCTTTTCCACCTTCATGATTGTTTGTAAATGAATCACTCAAAGTTCCATTGATGATAAGTGAACCATGTCTATTTGATTTACTAAAAAATAATTCACTTTGATCTCCTGCATTATATTTAACTGTAATTGTATTACCTTTTATTTCAAAATGTCCTACAGTTTCCGCACCTTCTTTTAGTTCCTTAATTCCTTCTTCCATGGTTATTCCATCAGGCAAAGTATAAATCATTGTATTATTATCTTTTGTTGGAAACTGATTATCAATAAATCCCCATACTAGTTTGATAGAAATTGCTGAACCATACGGTATTTTGTTTTCTATATTCGGCTGTAAAATATGGTCTCCAATTTTAATATAACTTCTATCAACTACATCACTTGGTAGATTTTTATCAATAAATTGAGATAAATCTACCGATTCTTCAGCAAATGCACTAAATACATTTGTTGAAACTGCTGTTACTATCATGGCTACCACCAATAATAGTGAAAACAACTTCTTCTTTCTATTCATTATTCTTCCCCCCCAATTTTACAAAACTATAAAAAAATATTGACGATAAATGATAATTATAAAGAAAAAGCCGCAAGAAAAGACTAAGAACACATTATCTGCAACTCAGCCAACTTCCTTACGGTTCAGTTCTGTAGCTTTGCGTCACTATTTTTCAATAGTTTTGCCTTTAAAATATATAATTTTTATAAACTAATATTATCACATAATTTCAACAAAAAATATTCTTTACGACCAAAATATGCTTTTTTTCGACCGAAAAATTTTCAACATAATAAAAGGGACTTTTTTGATATAACCATATATCATAAAAAGTCCTTTATAACTATTAAATTTATCTTATTATTCAGCTGAAATAGCTTCTACTGGACAAGTTCCAACACATGCTTGACATCCAATGCATGTATCTTTGTCACATTCCATTTTTCCTTCGTCATCAAATGCTAAAGCTTCTACAGGACAAACACCAGCACATGCTCCACATCCGATACAAGTATCTTTATCTACGTTCATATTTAACTCTCCTTTTCCTTTTTTCCTATAATTAGTATAACACTTTCCACTTTTCAGTCAATACAAAGTCACTATTTTTCATAGCTTTGAATACAACAATTTTCGGGTAACCATGTCATTAATTCTTCATTTGTCATATCTTGAAAATAACTATGAATGACACGCACGATACCTCCATGACAAACAACTAAAATGTTTTTATCAGGATATTTATTTTCAAGTTCTTCTAAAAAACTATACACACGATAGACTACTTGGAATAAAGATTCTCCGCCTGGATAATGGAGTCCATGATTTTGTTTATAATATTGAAATTCTTCATTATTAACAATTCCTTCAAATTTGCCAAAATTGATTTCTTGAATTCTAGAATCTATTTTAATTTCTAATTGATGATTTTCATTTATGATTTTTGCAGTTTCATGTGCTCTTTGAAGTGGTGAAGCAAAAATCATATCTAATGAAATATCTTTTAATTGTTCACTGGCCATTTTAGCTTGTTGCTTTCCTAAAGATGTTAATTCAACATCCGAAATGCCACAAACTTTATTATCAATGTTATAACCTGTTTGACCATGTCTTACTATATATAATTTCATTTTTTTATGTCCTTTATCTTCATTTTGTTTTATGTTATCATATTTTTGGCATTTAGAGAACAAATGAAAAAGGAGAAAATTACATATGGGTGGTATGTTTGGCGTTGTCAGTCGTAAAGACTGTGTCACTGATTTGTTTTTTGGTATTGATTATCATTCTCATTTAGGAACAAAAAAAGGTGGGATTGCAGTTTATGGAGAAAACGGTTTTAACCGTGCAATTCATAATATTTCAAATTCACCATTTAGAACTAAGTTTGAAAATGATATTAAAGAAATGTCTGGAAAAATGGGGATTGGTTGTATTTCAGACAATGAACCTCAACCTCTTTTAATCAATTGTCGTTTAGGTAGTTATGCAATTGTTTCTGTAGGTAGAGTTGCAAATATGGAAGAATTGATTCAAGATGCTTTTGATAATGGGCATACTCATTTTCTAGAGATGTCTGGGGGAGAAGTGAATCAAACTGAATTGATTGCTGCAATGATCAATCAAAAGGATACTTATGTTGATGGAATTATCAATGTTTTAAGAAAAGTAAAAGGTTCTATTTCTTTTATGTTGATGACAAAAGATGGTTTGTATTTAGTACGTGATAAATTAGGAAGAACTCCATTAAATATTGGTAAGGGGGAAAATGGATTCTGTGCTTCGTTTGAAAGTCATGCTTATATCAATTTAGGCTATTCTTTATATAAAGAATTAGGACCTGGTGAAGTTTGTTTTATGACCAGTGAAGAAGTGAAAACACTTATAGAAGCCAATGATAAAATGAAAATTTGTTCATTTTTATGGGTATACTATGGTTATCCAACAAGTTGTTATGAAGGACGTAATGTTGAAGAAATGCGTTATGAATGTGGTCGTTTAATGGCTCAAAGAGATGATATTAAAGATATTGATCTTGTAGCAGGTGTTCCTGATAGTGGAATTGCCCATGCGATTGGTTATTCAAATGAATCACATATTCAATATGGAAGACCTTTTATTAAATACACACCTACGTGGCCACGTTCATTTATGCCACAAATTCAAGCGGATCGTAATTTAATTGCAAAAATGAAATTAATTCCAATTGCTAGCTTGATTAAAGGAAAATCATTATTATTAATTGATGATTCAATTGTTCGTGGAACACAACTAAGAGATACAACTGAATATTTATATAACTCTGGAGCAAGAGCAGTCCATATCAGACCTGCTTGTCCTCCAATTATGTATGGATGTCCTTACTTAAACTTTTCAAGAAGTACAAGTGATATGGATTTAATTACACGTCGTGTTATTAAAAAACGTGAAGGAGAAAATGATATCAATATGTTAGAAACATATAGTGATCCAGATACTCCTGAATATAATGCAATGGTAGAAGAAATCCGTAAAGAACTTAATTTTACTTCTTTACGTTTTAATCGTTTGGATGATATGCTTCAAGCTATTGGACTTGATAGTGATAAGATCTGTACTTATTGTTTTAATGGTAAAAAATAATACGGAAAGAAAATTTCCGTATTTTTTTTAAAATATATTTAATAGCTTTCTAAGGAGTGCTATAATATTGAAGAAAAAAAAGGAGACTATTATGAAATATTTAATTGACCCAATGGATTTAAGTGTAGAAGAAATTGATGAACTAATTGATATTGCGAATGATATTATTAAAGATCGTACACGCTATCAAGATGTTTGTCGTCATAAAATTCTAGCTACACTCTTTTTTGAACCAAGTACACGTACAAGACTTTCTTTTGAATCAGCTATGTTATCACTTGGTGGAAGTGTTTTAGGTTTTTCAAGTGCAAGCAATACAAGCGCTTCTAAAGGTGAAAGTGTTAGTGATACTATTAGTGTTGTTTCAAGCTATTGCGATATTATTGCAATGCGTCATCCAAAAGAAGGAGCACCTCTTGTTGCTACAAGAAAAAGTACAGTACCTTTAATCAATGCTGGAGATGGTGGTCATAACCATCCAACGCAAACTTTAACTGATTTACTTACTATTTATAGAGAAAAAGGTAGATTAGCTAATCTAACAATTGGATTTTGTGGGGATTTAAAATTCGGACGTACAGTTCATTCTCTTACAAAAGCAATGTCACGTTATAAAAATATTAAATTCGTGTTTATTGCACCACCTGAACTTAAAATTCCTGAATATTTAAAACATGATTTATTAGATGCTAAAAACTTAGACTACAAAGAAGTAGAAACAATTGAAGAAGTTATTGAAGATTTAGATATTCTTTATATGACGCGTGTTCAAAAAGAAAGATTCTTTAATGAACAAGACTATATTCGTTTAAAAGATACATACATTTTAGATTTAAAGAAATTAGAAAAATCAAAATCTGATTTAATCGTTATGCACCCATTACCTCGTGTTAATGAAATTGCTATTGAGGTCGATGATGATCCAAGAGCTAAGTATTTTGATCAAGTTCAAAACGGACGTTTTATGCGTATGGCACTTATTTTAAAAATGTTAGGATTGGAAAATGAGGTAGAAAGATAATGAAGATAGATAGTATTAAAAACGGGATTGTTTTAGATCATATTACTGCTGGTAAATCTTTAGAAGTTTATAAAGCACTAGGATTAGATAAATTAGATTGTAGCGTTGCTATTATTAAAAACGTTAAATCTAATAAAATTGGTAAAAAAGATATTTTAAAAATAGATGAAGAGTTCACTTTAGATTTAGATGTATTAGGTTATTTAGATCCTAATATTACTGTATGTATTATTAAAAATGGTGAACTAGTTGAAAAGAAAAAATTACAACTTCCTAAAAAAATCATTAATGTAGAAAGATGTAAAAATCCTCGTTGTATTACTTCAACAGAACAAGGTTTAGATCATGTATTCTACTTAGCCAATGAAGAAAAACGTATTTATCGTTGTCTTTATTGTGAAACAAAAGTTGAAAAAAAATAGAAGCTTTGCTTCTATTTCTATGCTGGAGTAGCTCCAACGGTAGAGCAACTGACTCGTAACCAGTAGGCTGTGGGTTCGAATCCCATCTCCAGCACCATTATTAAAATCAACAATCGTTGATTTTTTTATTATAATAACAAACATCAAATATAAACCTTTTCTTCCCATTTCATCATGACATCTTTACCATGATGGGCTAAGCCTATATAAATCACTTTTCCTTTTAAATCATAATCATATCTTCTATCTTTGATTTGTTGAATAGCTTCATTTGATAATTTATCCAATGCTTTTTCAAAATCTTTTTTATCTTCTTTGAAATACTTAAATTCAATAATAAACGATGTTTTCTTTTCATCATGAGCCTGGATAATGAGATCACATCTTCCTTTACATTCTTCTCGATTATAAATAACTTTATAGTTATCTGATAGACATAAACACATTCCTAACATCATCATATGATAACTGTTTTCATTATTTAAATCATGATAGCTTGGAATCATTAATACATTTTGATAATTTTTGAAAAAATCATTTTTGTTTTCAGCAATCAAATTGTCAACAATGCGATCATATTATCCATTGTTCATTCCTAGTTGATGTTCCGTTAATCTTATAAATTCTCTTCTTACCTCATAATTTGGTATCGCAATTCTAAACTTTTCTTTTTTTGGATCAATTGCTTTTACTACTGTTAAATATCCAGCACTTGCAAACATCCCCCATAAGTTAGGTGTATTTGCCACTTCATAAAAGCTTGTTTGAAGGACAACTCTTGTTTCTAGATAGTTATTCTTTATAAGTTTTTCATATTGTTTTTTAAAGTCGTAGTCTGCTTTTTATATAGCTTGTTTAAGCATTGTATTAGCACTCGTATTGACCCAATAAGGAACAAGTACTTTTCTTCTTGCATAATTTAAAATAGACCATGGATTATAGATTTCTTTATCTCCCATTTTATAGCCATCATACATTTCTTTGACTTCATCATTTAATTCTAAATCATAATATTCTAACAGTTTTTTGGTTTATTCTATACTGAATCCAAAATATTCACTATAATCATTATCAATTACTGTATACACATCTAAATTATTTAAATCACTGAAAATATTTTCTTTAGCCACTCTTTGAATTCCTGTAAACATCGCATATTTTAAACTGGTTGGTGTTTTAAGAGAATTATGAAGCAATCCTGCAAGTCCTCCTCTTACTTCATCATAGAACCCTCCTGTATGTGCTTCTACAAATGGTGTATCATATTCATCTATAAATACCATAACTTCTTTTCCATAATAATCTTCCATTCTTGCCATCAAGAATGAAATTGCATCATCATCTATTCCCTTAAGATTATTCTTGTTATTATCAGCTAATACTTCATAAAGTCTTTCATAATTTGTTTTCTTAAATCCCTTAAGATTTCCAAATACAAAATCATATTTATCCCATTGATTTTGTATTTGTGTTCTTATCGTCGAAACAACTGTTTCTTTATCTCTTTTGGCATCCGCAAAAAAGATAAAGATTGTTGGATATTGATTGATTTCAGCTGCATAAGGTGTTTCCATGATTTTTGTACCTTTAAAGATTTCTTTAGAGTCTTTGGTAATATCAAAGAATTCAGCCATCATTGACATATTAATGGTTTTTCCAAATCTTCTAGGACGAGTAATCAATGTTACATCTGTTACTCTATCTAAGAACTCTTTGATCATCAAGGTCTTATCTACAAAATAATAATTTCCTTCTACAAGTCTTGAAAAACTTTTCGTTCCTATTGGTATTTTCTTCATTTCTATCACCCTTTCTTTACATATTATAAACTATTTTAGAGATGTTTACTGATGAATATAAATTCAATTTTTAATTTGATCTATATTGAATATTTCATAGTTATGATTTTTAGCTTATCTAAATCTAATGGAAAATGGTAGTTGATCAAGTATATAGGAAAACTAGAGTAGAAAAATCACGATAACAATAAAAATAAAGGAGGAAAATCAAGACTGATCATCAGCCTAATTTTCCTCCTAAAAAACATTAGATATTTTAGAGGGAATATTGATTTCACATCAATATTCCCTTAATAATTTAAAGTAATTTTTCTAAAACACGCGATTATTTAGAGCGCTATATAATCAATGTTATCTATTATTACTCAACGATCACTTTTAGCAACTAGAACAACTATTTCCCATTTAAGACATCTTTAATAGCTTGTAGATTTTCTTTAACACTATCATCATTTGGAATCATATAATAAAGTTTGCTATCAGGCATGTAAGCTCCACCTGTTTGCATAACTCCTGTTCCGGTAAATTGTTTTTGTTTAAATGTCCATGAAGCATTATCATTTATTTGCATTTTGATTAAATCTGTAATATCACTAGATGCCATATTTGTTTCAAAACATCCTGATATAGCTTTTAAAACACTACTATAATTAGTAATAACTGCAGGTGACATCATTTTATTAAGCATAGCCATTAAAACATCTTGTTGATGTTTTACACGTACATTATCTCCATCAGCAAATGAATGTCTTTCTCTTGAATAAGCTAATGCTTCTTTACCATTCATTTGTTGAAGACCTAATTTATAGGTATAACCACCCGCACTAAAATCTCGATCAACATTAACAGTAATACCACCCAATGCATCAACCATTGTGACCAATGATGTAAAGTTAACTCTTGCATAGTAGTTGATATCTGTCCCTAAAAACTGAGCCATTGTTTTAACCGTATTTTCAGGTCCAGCAATACCTGAATGCGTTAACTTATCCTTTTTTTTCATATTCGCAAGAGTTACGTAGTAATCTCTTGGAATAGATGTTAATAAGATCTTCTTTGTATTTGGATTAACAGTAACGATCATATTAACATCTGATCTAGATACTGTTGTAATACTTCCATATGTATCAATACCACTGATATAAATAATAAATGGTGTATTTGTTACAGAAACTCTTGTTGAAAAGTCTTTGACTTTTGTTTCTATATCACTTGTCCATATTTCTTTAACTTCATTTTGAAAATCTGGATGATTTTCTTCAAACATACCATTATATGCTGTATTAATTAATATAGCATTAACGGTATTATTATAAAGATCATCCCCTAGTTTTGAATATGTCATAGCAACATCAAAATTCAAGCTTGATTCTTTCTTTTTAGCTTCAGCAATAACTTGATTCATATCTTTTTCTTTATCATATTGTAAACAATATTCAATCGATTCATTTTGTAATTCAGATAAACTATTTATTTTACTACTTTTTAATACAACAATTGCATAATGTGTAGATTTCGTATTAGAATTCGTAATATCATCTAATGTTGAATAACCTTTATTGATCATTACTGATCCAAATACCATTAATACACTTAATATTAAACTTAATACTTTTCCAATAATCTCTCTTGGTTTTGTTTTACGATGATGTTCTTTTTTATTAGGTTTCATTAATGCATAATTAATAAAACCTAATAAAACAAGTATCATCCCAACCATAACAGCATATGTTGTTGGTAAAATATTAAGCTTAAAAATAAAAAATAATAATACTACTGTTGTAATGACCTGTATTCCTAATATTACAGGCCAAGATATAATTTTCTTTATATTTTCCATAATTCATTTCCCTTTTATTTCTATGATGGTATTATTATACACATAAATAATTAAAAATTAAACCCTTTTATGATTCGTATACTTTGATATCAGCTAAAGCAATATTCCTCGCCATTATATTTCATAAATATTATCTTTTTAACAAGATTCCTTATTTTATGTTCAAAAATGATAAATCAGTTTTTATAATCGATTGAATCCATCAATATAAAATATGGGTTTAACAAGTTATCAACAACTTGTAATGTCATATTACTTGTTTCACCTGTTTCTTGGTTAAAGCTCGATGTACATGTATGGATTATTCCAAATTCATGTATATTGTAATCTTGATTAGGATTACAATGAATTAATGCAATTTCACCTGCAATATTCGAATATTTTTTAGAAAAAAAGCCCAATAAAGTTACTTGAATAACTTTATTTATTACATTTTTATAATTTTTATCAATACTAATAATATTATCTTCACTAAATACAATAAGTTCTTCTCCTACAAGAGCTGTAAACAGTAAACTACAAGCATTTTCTAATGATTTTCTTAATGCAAAGAGCATTAAAAAATGTGCTATCAGTAATTCTGATTTTTCAAAATCTATTGGTCTTTTCTTTAATATGATTTTTGCACAATTGGGTACCTTATCTAAGGGGCACCTATCCATTTCTTTCTCTAATGACATAAACATTTTTTGAATCTCAATTTGGTCAATTTTTTCAATAAACATATTAACAGCAGAGTTTTTTACTTTTTTATATAAATCAGAATTTTTAAAAGAATCTACTGCATTTTTATATAAATCCTTATTTAAATATCCATTTTCTTTTCTTTTTTCTTTTAATATTGTTGCAAGTTCTGCCATTATTTCAAAATCTTTAATATATTTTTCATATCTTTTTATAACTTCATTATCTGATTTGTCTAGTATTTTTTGTACATTTGTGTAGGACATTCTTTCTGTTACTCTTATAACTGCTTTATATATGTCAGAATCAATTATTTTGGCATTTGGGGTAATTTCCATTGAACATGAAAGAGTATATCTATCTTCACCTGCATTTAAACTACAAATCCCATTTGATAATTCTCTTGGTAACATTGGAATAACTCTTCCTAACATATAAATACTTGTTCCTCTTAAATATGCTTCTTTATCAAGTTCTGTCTTTTCTCTTACATAATGGCTTACATCAGCAATATGAACATCTAATTTATAATTCCCATTTGGCAATTTTTCTACATGTATTGCATCATCTAAATCTTTGGCATCTTCTCCATCAATGGTAAAAACTATATCATCACGTAAATCTTTTCTGTCTTGCAAATCTCCTTCATCAATCTTTGTTCCAAATGCTTTAGCTTCATTTACAACTTCATCTGGAAATTTATATGGAAGTTCATATTGTTTAATTAATGAAAGCATATCAACTCCTGCTTCATTAATACCTCCAAGAACTTCTATTATCTTACCTTCTGCATTTTTTCCCTTCTCTGGATATTTTGTTATTTGTACTAAAACTTTATGACCATTTCTTGCTTTTCCCCAATTAGCTTTTGAAATAAATATATCTGTCCCAAAATTCTTATCATCTGGCACAACAAAACCAAAATTCCTATTTTTTTGAAATGTTCCAACCACAGTATCTTTTTCGTGTCTAATTATTTTTATAATTTTTCCTTCTTCTTTTTTGTCAACTTCTTTGCTTTTGATTATTTCAATACTAACTGTATCTCCATTTAAAGCATTTAATGAATTTTCTTTTGCAATATGTACTTCATCTTCTTGATCTTCTAATTTTACAAATCCAAATCCCTTTTGATTTTTTTTATACGTTCCAATTTTGAATTCTTTTTTCATTTATCTCATTCCTTCCTTAAGGCAAAAACTTAGTTAAAAAAAGACAGCTTATGTGAACTGTCCTCTTTGTTATGCTATGTATATTATCGAAAGCGAAATTGTAACAATTACAAATACTATCCCTAAAATAATTGTCCATTTTTTTTGCATGCCTTCTTTGGTTCTTCCTTTATTTTTCTCAAAAAAGTTATTTGTAGTTGAACCTGTTATTGTTGATGATAATCCTGCATCTTCCTTAGACTGTATCATTGCTAATATTGTTAATGCTAAACATATTATTAAATCAATTACTGTTAATATTATTTTTACTACTTGCATTTAGTATTCCTCCTAATAGTTATATTTACACTTGAATATTTTACCACATAAATCCTAAAAAATCAATGCTAAGACATTAAAAATTACAAGTTTTATCATAATGTTTACAAATAAACTACAATTTGTACCTTTTATGCAACTTTTATTCAACTGAGTAAAACCATTGTTTATTCTTTCAATTTCCTCTTGAGTAGCATTGCCTTGGTCTTTCATATATTCTTTGGCTAAATATTGTGCTTTTATCATTGCATCATTTTCTAAAAATATTCTTACAACATAATATATAAAACTTAAAATCAAAAAAACATTTGAATATAACATTTCATTTGGTAATTTTTTTATCATTACTAAAATACATATAATAGCATAATACATAATGTAAAAATTAGAATAAATAAAATTAAAAATTAACATTTTTCTATCTTGTATTGAATGTAAACATTCATGTGCCATTGTCTGTATTCTAGTATAACTATCATGTGTATTTCCTATTACTATCTTATCTTGAATCGCCATATATAAAGTTGACTCTGAATCTTCTTTTTCTTCTATTTTAGTAGTTTTATTTCCTAATTTATGTAATAATGCTTTGCATATCTCCTTGTTTTTAGGAAATTTTTGTGCAATTTTATTTAGTTCTGAATCTCCAGCAATCTTTTTTAATTCCTTTATATTTGTTTTCATCATTGAATATATTATTATAATAGCTATTATAGCTACCACTATTATTATAATTAGTTCCATTTTTTCTTCCTTTCATTATAAATCAGATTATTTTCATCTTTATATTTATGATTTAATGTCCCTAATTACATTATAAAATCAATTCATTATTTTATTAAACTTTGTATTGCTTCTCCTATTATTTTGTTTATATCCGCAATTAATATATTAAATTTTAATTCTGCATCAAAATATTTACTTGCCTCTTGATTTTGTATCAATTCTCCATATAATTCTTGAGCATATCTTGCCTTTTCTTCATCATCTTTTCCTGTCTGAATTGCTACTATTTGTGCATCATATCTTGCTTTTTCAAATTTATCTATTTTATTTTTTAGCTCATAATTTAAACTTATAGCTTCTTTTGCAATTTTATATGTTACATATTCTTCTGATTGTTTTATTTCTTCTGCTAATTTATTTGCAGTATCATATATATTCATAATCATTCTCCTTGTATATCATTGTATCGAAAAAGCTGCATACAAATGTGCAGCTCTGTATTCCATTTATGCATATGCTTGACGTTTTCTGAAAGATAATAAATTTGTAATTTCTTTTTCTGTTCCTTTTGCTTTTTTGGTTTTTTGCGCCTTTTCTTGTTCCAGTTGCTTTCTTTGTTTCTCTGCCATTGTTTCACATATTGCCTTTTGATAAGTAAAATGCGTATCTTGAGCTATTTTTGCCCAATTAAAATTATTTTTTACCTTTGCCTTTGCTTTTTTTACAACATTTGCATATAACTCTGGATTATAAAGTAATTCCAATATTGAATCAGCGATTGAATTCGGATTTCCACAATAACTTTTCATTCCAGTTTCTCTATGTTCTACTATTTCTCCAAGACCACCTGCATCTGAAACAACTATTGGTCTCTCTGCAAGCATTCCTTCTAATGCGACAATTCCAAAAGGTTCATATGTACTTGGAAATACTGATATATCTGCTGCTTTATACATTTTCTCTACATCTTTACCTCCCAAATATCCAGCAAAATATATTTTATTTCCCAACCCTAATGCATTTGCTTGTTCTCTTAATTCATCTATCATTCCACCTTTTCCAGCAATTACAAGTTTGGCATCATGATATCCTGCTAAAACTTTTGGCATTGCAGCTATTAAATTTTGTATTCCTTTTTCATATACAAGTCTTCCCATAAATAATATTATTTTTTCATTGTCCATAGCATATCTTCTTCTAAATGAATAATCTCTATCAATTCCAGAAAACTTATTTAAATTTACTCCATTTGCCACTACATTTATTTTTTCAAATGGCAATCCAAATAATCTTTGTATCTCACCTTTCATATAATTACTATTAACTATTACTTCAGTTGCTTCATATGTAAGCATCCATTCGGTATCATTTATATATCTTTGGGTTTCATTATGTATTCCACTGTTTCTTCCAGCTTCTGTTGCATGTATCGTTGCTACTATTGGGATATTATATGAATTTTTAAGTGTTTTTGCTGCATATGCAACTAGCCAATCATGTGCATGTATTACATCAAAATTACCTTGTTCAGCAATTATTTGACTCGCTTTTGCCACCATATTAAAATTCATTTGCATTATCCAATCTATAAAATTGTTTGGATTTATCATGTAATTATCTATTCTGTATACTTTCACTCCTTTATCATCCTCAAAATATGGAGTTTCTCCATCTCTGTATGTTACTACAGTTACCTCATGACCATCTTTTATTAATCTGTGTGATAGGTCATACACTACTCTTGATATTCCGCCTACTACTCTTGGTGGATATTCCCATGTTAGCATCAATATTTTCATTGATTTACCCCTTTCTTAAGTTACATTTTCTTTTGTTTTAGTCTACCTCAGTATATTGTATACAAAATGTTTAAAAATGTAAATATATTTTACAAATTTTTTTAGGATTTTTTGTAGAATTTTAAAAGTTATATCTTAAAGTCCAAAAAAATAGAGAATCCTCACTCTCTATTTTATGTTTTAATTTATTTTTCTATTTCATTATCACCTTTAATTTTTTTTGAATTATTTGGAAGCTTTTTGGAATTTGCTATGTTTTTTTCGGGAAAATCCTCGTCTTTATTTTCTTCTTTTATTTTTATTTTTGATACTGGCTTCTCTTCTGCAAGATCTTTTTCATTTCCATTCATCGTATCTTTTAATAATTGTATATCTTTTTCATTTAAACCACTAGATAAAGCAAGCTCCTCAAATGAGCCTCCTTCATTATTAGGCTGTATAAATTCTTTTATTAATTCTTTTAATGAATCTATTATTTTTCCCATCTTAATTACCTATTTTAATAGGTTACACCTCTCTTTTTTATAAAATACGTATCTATTTTATCATAGTTTTAATGAAAAGTCAATACCTTTCCACATATTTCCAAGGCTAAACTATCATAAATTGCTATATTTTAGCCAATTACATTGACTTTCTGTATTTAGTATGATATAATAATAAAAGTAACATTATTACTACTCCGTTACATTAAAACAATCAAACATTTGCTGAAGAGATTGCAGCAAAGACTATGAATCTTCACACTTCCAATGGTAACATAGAATGTGAAGGAACATTTTCGGATATTACTGGGAAAACTACCAATGGGACAGTAACCATTCGCTCTTATAATCAGAATAATATCAACCTTAAATTGTTGTCTACCAATGGGGATATCAACATTATCCTTGCCAACAATGTAAAGGCTTGCAATGTCAAATCCGAAACGAAAAATGGGCAAGTAAGAAATGAATTAAAAAAATTCTCCATTGAAGGATATATGGTATCTGGATATGCATGCACTACAAATGGTAATATTACCATTCTTAGTAATTAATTTTAAATCGTATATATTCAAGCCTCCTTTATTAGGAGGGCTTGTTATTTTAATGTTATTATTAATTTAACTTTGCATAAAAACATTTATAATTTCTGCACATCTTTGTGATGCTATCTCCAAATATTGTTCAAAAGTAATTTCATTATTTCCATTTGGACTGTCAGATATACCTCTAATAACTATAAATGGCATATTATCTAGCTTGCACACTTGTGCGATTGCAGCCCCTTCCATTTCAATAGCATCTGCATCAAATTTATATCTAATCTTATCTTTCATACTTATTTCTGTGCAAAAAATATCCCCAGAAGCTATTGTCCCAACTAATATTTTAAACTCTTTATTTTGAATTTTTGTTATCTCACTTTTCATCTTTTCTATCAATTCTTTATTACATTCCAGATATTGTCCAACATTACTAATAAATCCCTTAGGATGCCCAAATGCAGTTATATCAAAATCATGTTGTACTAATTTCCTTGCAATTACTATATCCCCAATATCTAGCTTATCATTAGCGGCTGCTGCAGAACCAAGATTAATTATTGCATCAATATTAAAATTATCAATGAGAATTTGAGTAGTTCTAGCAGCATTTACCTTTCCAACACCAGCCTCAGCTAATATAACTTCACTGTTATTAATTTTTCCTTTTTTAAAATTTAAATCAAATATTTTTACTATTTCCATATCTTTTATCAATTTCTCGATTTCTTTCATTTCTTCTTGCATTGCAACAATAATTCCATATTTATTCATTAATTTTCTCCTTTATAATCTTATTCTATAATAGGAAATGCTACTTTCTTATAGAAAAAAAGCACCATATTGGGTGCCTTTTATTATTGTAATTCAACAACTGCTCCAACTTCTTCAAGTTTAGCTTTTAATTCTTCTGCTTCTGCCTTAGCAACATTTTCTTTTAATGTTTTAGGTGCTCCATCAACTAAATCTTTAGCTTCTTTTAATCCTAATCCTAAAGCATTTTTAACAGCTGTAATAACTTTTATTTTTTGATCTCCAGCTTCCTTTAATACAACATTAAATGCTGATTTTTCTTCAGCTGCTCCTGCAGCTGCTCCTGCAGCTGGTGCAGCTGCTGCTACTGCAGATACTCCATATTTTTCTTCAATAGCTTTTACTAAGTCATTTAATTCAACTACTGTTAAGCTATCTATTTCTTCAATAATTTTTTCTATTTTTGTTCATGCATTCTCGTTCGAAATCGTGTATGATAATACCAGTGCAGATGAGACCTGCACCCAAAACAAAACTCTTCCAATTGAAGCGGAAGTTCCTCTTTTCTTTCGTTTCAATCACCCTTATATTTTTTCATATTTTTCCTTTCTTAAAAGCACCGCAGGTATGTACCTGCGGTGTTTTTATGCCGCGCCGGATATCTTTACAATTTAGACATAAATTTTCCATGAATTATTTAAATTCTCTTTCAAATTTCGTCACCATTCCGGATGCAGGATCGTGTATGATAGTATCAGACAAACGAATGAAGCACTTTCACAAAAGGTCAGCTGCCCGACCTGAATTTCTATTCAAAAGCGGCAGACTACCAATTTCTCTTTTTTGAACAAAGACGTCAAAAAAGATTCCTATATATTTTTTCTTTTTCTTTGCACGAATAAATGTTTGCCGCATTCCCCGCAATATATCTTAGATTTGAATATATTCTCAATTCCGGTTGCTTTCTTTTG
>ERZ825670.2064-NODE-2064-length-20012-cov-5.424162_pt1 | contig 20012 bp, 13 predicted proteins | sample MGYA00519929_ERZ825670 | MGnify/ENA primary metagenome ERZ825670 (study PRJEB31778, sample SAMEA3449207) | human gut metagenome | biome: human gut; feature: human-associated habitat; material: faeces | place: United Kingdom | collected 2010/2012 ...
CAGAATTATCGGAATTTTATCTCTTTTCTTTTAGCAAATCCCCCTGCCGCATCCGCGCCACCCTCTACGCCGCCGCCATTTTCACCTGCATCCTGACCGGCAAAAGCAAGCCCTCGTCGTCCAAAGGCGATACCTCCGCTGAAAAATAACCATCGCGAATTGCCTGACAGGGCAAGAGCGCCGCGCACTCCCAATCGGCGCAGGCACTCCTACCCACACCGTTCCCTCGGCGCTTTTGCGCCGTAAAATGCTTTTGCTGTGCAAAAGCATTTGCACAGGGGCAATTCACTTGCCCCTGTGCTTTTTCATCTCCCACGGATTCCAAAAAAGAGAGACACGCCTGCGCGTGTCTCTCTTTTTTGGAGCAGGGTACGGGAGTCGAACCCGCCTTAACGGCTTGGGAAGCCGCTGTAATACCGATATACCAACCCTGCGATTGGATGGAGTATATCATATTCTTCGTGTCATTTCAAGGTGAAATATTCATGTTGTCGCTGATTCTTTCATATTCTTTGCCAAACGAAGAAAGGAGCTCCGCCATGAAACGAATGTTCCCGATGATCCTGCTGTTCGCGCTGCTTTTGTGCGTGCCCGTGCGCGCCGACGAGCTCACGCTCGACGCCCCCTCCGCTCTCTTGATGGAAAAGCAGACCGGCACGGTGCTCTTTGCCAAGGATGAACACACGCCGCGCGAGCCGGCGAGCGTGACGAAAATCATGACGCTGCTGCTGGTGATGGAGGCCATCGACTCCGGCGCGCTCTCCTACGACGACGTGGTGACGGGCTCGGCGCACGCGGCTGGCATGGGCGGCAGCCAGATCTGGCTCAAGGAGAACGAACAGATGACGGTGCGCGACCTGCTCAAGGCTGTGTGCATCGTCTCGGGCAACGACGCGGCGGTGGCGCTCGCCGAGCATCTTGTCGGCAGCGAGGACGCCTTCGTGGAGCGCATGAACGCGCGGGCGCAGGAGCTCGGCATGAACGACACGCACTTTGTCAACTGCACGGGTCTGCCCGCGGCGGGACACCTTACGAGCGCCTACGACATCGCGCTCATGTCGCGTGAGCTGATCCTCAGGCACCCCGACATCCGTCAGTTCACGACCGTTTGGATGGACTCCCTGCGCGGCGGAGAGTCCATGCTCGTAAATACAAACAAGCTCATCCGCTTCTACGACGGCGCAACCGGCCTCAAGACCGGTTCGACCGGCTCGGCGGGCTATTGCCTGAGCGCGACGGCGGAGAAAAACGGCATGGAGCTCATCGCGGTCGTGCTCAAGGGCAAGACAAGCGACGAGCGCTTCTCCGATGCCAAGAGCCTGCTCAACTACGGCTTTTCGACCTGGTCGCTCGTGACCGTCACGCCCGACGAGGTGCTGCCGCCCGTACCGGTGATGCTCGGCGTGCGCGGCACGGTGCAGCCGGTGCTCACGAGCGAGAACACCCTGCTGGTGGAAAAGACGCTGGCAAACGGCCTGACGAAGGAGGTCGCGCTGGCGGAAAGCGTCGCCGCGCCGGTATACGCAGGCGACACGCTCGGTCAGCTCACGGTGCGCGACGCGGCGGGGAACACGGTCGCCGAGCTGCCCATCCTCGCGGGCGAGGACGTGGGCCATGTGACCTTCGTGCAGATGCTGGGACGCTGTCTTGCGCGCGGCTTCTGCATGGGACCGCGGAGCTGAACCCCACCGAAAGCGGCAGAATTCGCGGAATGACCAAAAAAAGACACAAAAATTTTACATTTTCTCTTGACAAAACGCTGTGAGGGTGTATACTGTCCTTGTTTTTAATAAGTCTTGATAGAGGCGCGGCCAACATCAGTAGCTCTGCATGACCGGCAGGAACCGGAGAGCGAAAGGGGCGGCCGCCGAGGGGACACACGGATTCCTGTGCGTGCGTTCACCGGGCCGGGGGATAACATCCGTCGGACTGTCGCCGAAAGGCGGAGAGCTGTCATGATCGGAATACGACCGAAAGCGTATTTGCAAAGGGTGTTGTGTTTAAGTCATGATGGAAGCATCATGGCTTAAATTTTTTGTGCAGACGCACGAAAGGAGAATCCCTCATGTTTGTCAACACCTTCTGGTCCCTCGTTCCCCCGATCGTCGCCATCGGCCTTGCCCTGCTGACGAAGGAGACCTACTCCTCCCTCTTCATCGGCATCGTCGTCGGCGCCCTGCTCGCCACGGACTTCAGCCCCATCGGCGCGCTCGACACCATCATCAACGACGGTCTGACCGCCGCCATCGCCGACAACGCCGGCATCTTCCTCTTCCTTGTGATCCTCGGCGTGATGGTCGCGCTCGTCAACGCCACCGGCGGCTCCGCCGCGTTCGGCCGCTGGGCCGCGAGCCACATCCATTCCAAGGCCGGCGCGCTGCTCGCGACCTTCGCCCTCGGCGTGCTCATCTTCATCGACGACTACTTCAACTGCCTCACCGTCGGCTCCGTCATGACCCCCGTGACCGACAGCCAGCGCATCTCCCGCGTGAAGCTCGCCTACCTCATCGATGCGACCGCCGCGCCGATCTGCATGATCGCGCCGATCTCCTCGTGGGCGGCCGCCGTCTCCGGCGTCGCCGCGAAGCTCGACACCGGTGTGTCCGGCATTCAGCTTTTCATTGAGGCCATTCCCTATAACTTCTACTCTCTGCTCACCATCGTGTTCGTCATCACCATGGTCGTTCTCGGTGTGGACTACGGTCCCATGGCCGCGGCAGAGCTCAAGGCCGCCCAGACCGGTGACCTCGGCGCACTGAGCGACGAGCACGAGGAGGGCTCCTCCCGCGCGAATATGTGGGATATGCTCATTCCCATCTTCCTGCTCATCATCTTCTGCGTCATCGGCCTCATCTATGTCGGCGGCTTCTGGGATCCTGAGACCAACGCGGGCGACTTCATCGCAGCCTTCGGTGATACCGATGCCTTTGTGGGCCTGCCTTGGGGCGCGTTGATCGCGCTGGTCCTGTCCATCATCTACCTCTGCGCGCGCCGTGTCATCACCTTCAAGGGCGCTATGGGCTGCATGACCAAGGGCTTCAACGCCATGGTCCCCGCCATTCTGATCCTCACCTTCGCCGTCTCCCTCAAGAGCATGACGGGTCTCCTCGGCGCCGCCGATTATGTGGAGGGTCTAATGAAGCAGGCGTCCGAAGGCCTCTTCATGCTGCTGCCCGCTATCATCTTCGTGGTCGCCTGCCTGCTGGCCTTCGCCACCGGCACCAGCTGGGGCACCTTCGGCATTCTCATTCCCATCGTGCTGCCCATCTTTAACGCGGCTCCCGACCTGCAGATCATGGGCATTTCCGCCTGCCTCGCCGGTGCGGTCTGCGGCGACCACTGCTCCCCCATCTCCGACACCACCATCATGGCGTCCGCCGGCGCAAACTGCAACCACATCGACCATGTTTCCACGCAGATCCCCTACGCCGTCACCGTGGCTGCCATCTGCTTTGTGAACTACATCCTTGCAGCGTTCATCCGCAACGTGGTCATCAGCCTCGCCATCGGCGTGGTCATGGTCATCGGCACGCTGCTGGTCATCCGCTCCGTGCAGAGCAGGAAGGCCGCCTGAGCGTAAGGCTCTGCGCACTGCTTCCGCCGATAAAAACGCTCCGACCGATTTTCGGTCGGAGCGTTTTCTTACAGGCCTTGGTATTCGGTCCTCATTTTGCCCGAAGCTGCCAGAACGCCACGGCGCTTGCCGCCGCCACGTTGAGCGAATCCACGCCGTGCGCCATGGGGATCTTCACCGTGTAGTCGCACGCGGCAATGGTGCGCGGCGAAAGGCCGTCGCCCTCCGTGCCGAGCACGATGGCCAGCCGCGGCTCGGCAGCAAGCTGCGCGTCGTCAATGCGCACGGAGTCGTCCGTCAGCGCCATCGCCGCGGTCCGGAAGCCGAGCGCGCGCAGACGTTCGACGCCCTTTTGCGGCCAGTCGGCGGCGTCCTCGCCGATGCGTGCCCACGGCACCTGAAAGACCGTGCCCATGCTCACGCGCACCGCGCGGCGGTAAAAGGGGTCGCAGCAGGTCGGCGTTACCAGCACTGCGTCGATGCCGAGCGCCGCCGCCGAGCGGAAGATCGCCCCCACGTTCGTGTGGTCCACGATCCCCTCGAGCACCGCCACGCGCCGCGCCCTCGCGCAGACCTCCTCCACGCTCGGGAGCCTTGGCCGGCGCATGGCGCACAGCACCCCGCGCGTGAGTTCAAAGCCCGTCAGCCGTGCGAGCGTTTCGCGTTCGGCGGTGTAGACGGGAATGCCGCCGCAGCGCGCAAGGATGGGCTGCGCGTCGCCCTCGATGTGCCGCCGCTCCATCAAAAGCGAGAGCGGCTCATAGCCCGCGTCGAGCGCGGTGGCGATGACCTTGGGACTCTCGGCGATGAAAACGCCCTTGTCCGGCTCCAGACGGTTTCGCAGCTGCGCCTCGGTCAGGCGGGCGTAGACGTCCAGCTCCGGCGCAGTTAGGTCGGTCACTTCGATGATGTGCGGCATAGTCTCGGCTCCTCTCCCCTCGCCGGAACAAGCCGGCAAGAGCGGAAATTCTGCTCTCAGTATAGCAAACGCACCGGGGCTTGTCCATCGAAACTTCTCCCCTCGCCGCCGTTCGACGGAACATTCGCTATATTTTTTCGTTTCAGGTGTTGACACGGTGTCTGAAATATGGTATATTAATTGTTGCCGATATCCGCCGGTGTGGTGGAATAGGTAGACACAGGGGACTTAAAATCCCCCGGTAGCGATACTGTACCGGTTCGAGTCCGGTCACCGGCACCAGTATTTCCACAATTCCATATCGCGGGATAGAGCAGCTGGTAGCTCGTCGGGCTCATAACCCAAGTAGTTACCTCCATTCTCGGGGCAGCGCCGGGAACCGCGCAAAACTGAATATCGCGGAGTAGAGCAGCTGGTAGCTCGTCGGGCTCATAACCCGGAGGTCGCAGGTTCAAGTCCTGTCTCCGCAACCATAAAAATCACTGATTTCGAAAGAAATCGGTGGTTTTTCTTCACTTTTGAGACAAGAAAAATTCGTCCCAAAATGCGGAGGGGACCACGAGGGGACTATGAGGGTCAAAAGGGGCGTCAGAACCACCATGTTCGGTGTTCTGACGCTCTTTCAGTTTTCGGCAGCTTTCCTACGGAAATACACCTCCGCCAGCGCGTTGCTCGCCTGCTGTTTGCTCTCCTCGATCACATGGCTGTAGATATCCTCCGTGGTGGAAACCTTGGCATGGCCCAGCATCTTGGAGACCGTGACCACATCTGTTCCCTGCGAGATCAGCACAGAGGCTGCCGTGTGGCGAAACGCATGGGGGTTGATATGCGGGAGACCTTTCCGTTTGCTGAACTTCGCCAGCCACTGGGTAATAGTGTCCGGCCCAATGGGGCTGCCGTCAGACTTGGTAAACACATAGTCCGTATGCACCCACCGATCTCCATTTGCGATCTGCAGCTCCATCTGAGAGACACGATAGCGCTTCAACAGTGCAAAAGTCTCCTCTGGCAAGGGGATATACCGCTGATTGCTGGTCTTGGTGGTCGTCTCATAGATGCCAATCTTCGTGGAATTGAGCAGTGCCGTGTCCACTTTTAATCGGCGCTTTTCCATGTCAAATTTGGACCACTTCAATCCCGCGATCTCACCGCGCCGTGCGCCGGTGATCATCAGCAGATGGGTGATCAGCTGCCACTTCAGCGGCTCGCCCTCCAGTGCATCCAGAATGTCGCAGATCTGCATAGGCTGGAAGTAGTTCACATCCTTCTGCTGAGCCTTGGGCGGAGTGGCCTTTTTGGCGGCATTATAGGGTACCAGCATCTCCTTTTCTGCCTGGGACAGAATCGCACAGGTCAGTCGGTGATATTCCAGTACTGTTTTTGTGGACAACGGAGTCTGATCCACTTCCGTGCGGAACAGCTTGGAGTAATCCTTCCCCAATACCTTGGCCACAGCTTCTCCGGCTTTTTTCAGAACCGGCTGCTTCCGGCAGATGGCGGTAATGACCTGTGGACTCACTCCCGCGTCCTTCGCCAGCGCACTTTTGGACAGCTTCATCTTTTTGAGAATCGGCTCAACATCCTTGGTGGCCACAGCCTTACTGCTGGCTGTCCTGACGCCTGGCTTGCTCAACTGACCATAGAAATTGTTCAGGTGCATGGGACGGATATCCCGCAGGCGCATGGTGCCGATCGCTTCGTTGATCTTGGGCAACAGGGTCAGATAGCGCTCGTAGGTGGAGCGCTTCAGGCCGTTGCGCAGTTTCAATTCCAGTACATACTCTGCGTACTCCTGAAATCGCTGATTGTCCTCCACAACATATCCCTGCTCCAGTTGCTGTTCAAAACGGAATGCTTCTTTCTGCGCTGCCTTGTCTGCCTGCTTATCAGACATATTGGCGTCCGGTTTATAGGTCGTCCGGCGGCGAACCTTTTTCCCATCCAACCCATATCCGGCACAGACCGTAATATGATAGGTTCGTTCACCGCTTTTAGAAATTCTTTTTTCAATACTTGCCATAGGCGTTCTCCTTTCTATTAACGCCTTGTGATACAGCACTTTTATGATAAGACAAGCACCGAAAAAGCACAAGGGGTCACTGTGAGATAATTTCATCCAGAACAGAATCTGGAATTTGGTAGAGCTGTGCATTGGTATTGTTGAGTTTTCGCATGACATCCATCTGAAAATCAAAGAAATATCCAGACGCTGGCCTGATCCTGATTTTATGATCACGAGGCGACTGATAATACTCGGAAACATATTGCAGGTCGAACAGAAGACCTTCCGTAAAGTCATGGAGATGATCAGCAAGCTGTGGAAGTCTACGATACAACCGCGAGGGTATTGCGGACCCAGTGATCGCCCGCAGCAGCTTGATCCCATTTTGGTCATTGGTGGTGTAATAGAACGGCAGCTCTGTTTCCATATGGATCATCCGGGTATTTCTGTTAACACCGTGCGTCACCAGGCTCTCCGCCAGAGCCCATTCATTGCCGATCAGAATATTCCCTGCGAAATACCGTTCCTGTCCAATCGGCGAGTATAGTACCTGATCCCGAAAATACGCCTCCGATGCTTCTGCCCAACGCATATTGTGATCGCCCAGGAAGTACAAAGCATAAATCTTGTTCCATCTCACCATAATACCAGAAGCTCTGGAACCCTTGTTGTCCATTCCAAAGCGGGTATGAAATTCGTAGGCGCCGTAATACGTAAGCTGCGTCCTGCTGTGCTCGTCTTTCTCCTCTCCCGGCACCCAATAGGCTCCGGCCTGATGTGCTGCCAGGAAACAGGCCGCGCTCCGATGGAGCCGCAGGGTCTTTTTCCAGTCACCCTGACCGCTGGCCGGCGACAGTTCATGGGACAGGATCAGCTCCGCATGAGCGGGCGACTCAGCCTGGATATGTTCAAACCCCTTTTTCGTCAGACTCAGCGAGCGGACCACATGCTCCTCATAGTCACGAAATTTCCGCTCCTTCAGATACCCTTCCCTTACCAGACTTGTGACAATACGGCGATTGTAATCGTAATAGCCGGAATACCTCGCCAGCAATGACATGGGGAACTCCCCACAGAATCCTATCAAAAACAGCAGCTTCAATCCCCGCTGCCCAAACTTCAACTCCAACACCTCATATACCTCCTGATCATCAATTCAACCATTACCTCTCATCCTCCATCCCCCATACTCCACCCGTGATCTCACCCATTCATACACGCAGCCCACATACAGCCCAGCCCCTCATACAGACTGCCAGCCATCAAACACGCACGCCATAACACATCGCTTTCTACAAAAAGGCTGCCCTCTCAAAAAACACGAAAAGCCAACTACATCAAGCCTACCCCCGTTCTGATTTTCACCCGCAAAGCATTGCAAATACAGCGTTTTTGCTGCCTGTCAGTCCACCGAAAATAGGGTGCACCGAAAAAGCGGAAATTCGGTGGGGTATTTTCATGCTAATTTTCCGCTTTTTGGAATTTTAGCCACGATGTTTTGTGCTTGCTGAGCCATATTTCGAACTGCTCCGGGGTGAGGATCCAGATGCGTGTCCCCGGTTCCTCACCCAGGTGGCTGCACTGGAACACACTGCAGAGGCTGGCCGTATCATTGGCCAGAAAGGCCGCCTCCAGCACATCCTGGCAGTGCTTCAATTCCAGATTGTCATGGTCTGTCACTCGTCTGCGCGGATAGGCTGCATCGTAAATATGCTCGTAGACCAACACGCAGGCTTGGAATTTCGGCAAAGGCTTGTCCTGACAATAACAGCGGATGGCTGCCCGCAGAGGTTCATCCAGAAATCGTGCTCTGTCCTTTTCTCCCCGGCGGGGCAGCATTACCGGCAGGGAGATCAGCAGCCAGCCTTCTTCCGTATTATCCACCGATGCAATGGTTGTGGCATTGGTTCCCGGCGTTGATTGTCTGCTTTGCATCAGGAGAAATGACGCCGCGAAACGCCGAAGTTCTGTCACAGCAGACTCCGCATCCTGTACAGCTTGTAGCAAATCTTGCTCGGAGTGATTTAAGTAATCAAGTTCCATCGTTGCTCCTTCCTATGACGGTAATGACGGTAATGACGATGATGACGATATATATCCCCCGGGGGTAGAAACCGTCATTACCGTCATTATCGTCATTCGGTCGGCTTTCTTGTAAAAGTCAGCAGCCTCTTTGCCTTGTTTCGGTTGTAACGGTAGACAATGCCCTTTTCCTGCTCCAGCCGGCCGGTCAACGGGTTCAGCCTCCGGGTCAGAGAATTGGGCTGCGAAGCAATATCCGGGGTGATTTTCTGAACAGCTTTCAGAAGTTCGGAAGCCGTCCCCTGCCACTGATCTTCCACAACAGCGTCGATGACATCCAGCAGCGGCTCCGGCACAAGCTCGGCGGCAGACTTGCAGGCACGGATCAGTTCCCACAGACAGGTCTCCCGGTCAAACCGAAGCTCATAATGCTGCATGGGCAGATCCCGGCCAATGCAATGGAGGAAGCGGTTATCCTGTTCCGCGCATAAGACGAAGCCGCCATCTGCCGCTCCCAGAAGGCCGTTGGTGCCGGATATCTGGTTGAAGGGATTGCCCTCGTCCGGCTTCTTGTTAGTGTGGTGGACGAGGATCAGAGCCAGATCGTAGGCGTCTGTGAACAGCTTGAACGGGCGAATGTCCTTATAGTCTGAGCCGTAGCTGTACGCGGTGCCATCGCCGCCTTCTCTGGCAAGGTAAAGCGTGTCGATGACGATCAGCCGGGTCTCCGGGTGGTCAAAGACAAAGTTTTGGAACTGCTGGATCAGGTCATTGCCGCTCAGCGTGGTACGAAATGTCAGATGCAGCTTCGTTCCATCCCAGTCTGTGCCGAACATCCGGGCCAGCCGCTCCTGGATACGGGCATCCGTGTCCTCCAGGGTCAGATACAGCACCTCGGACTGCCGCGTTTCAAAGCCCAGGAAGGGCTTCCCCTCCGATACACACCAGCAGAGCATGAGCATCAGAAAGGATTTGCCAATCTTCGGCTGCCCGGACAGGATGAACGTCCCGGTCGGCAGAAAGTTTTCCACAACGGTGTGTCTGGGGAGGAACTGCCTGTCCATCAGTTCTCCCGCTGTGATGGTGATCAGGTCATTCTGATTTTCTGTCATTACTCGATCCTCCAAACTTTGCGGCTGGTATTCCCTGAGGGCACAGGCACGGCTTCGACGCCGGAGAGATATGCTTCCAGTGCTTCGATGGTGACCAGGTATTTCTTCCCCACCCGGACACAGGGAACACGCCCACTTCGCAGCAGCGTTCGGATGGCCGTCTCTGTCAGGCAGGTCTGCGGATCCTGGCTTTTGAACCAGGCTGCTGCTTCCCGAATCGTTCTTGTGTGTAACATAGATTTCCTCACTTTCTGATCCAAAACTGTGCTCGCAAAAAGAGCCTTTCATAATAAATGGAGAAAAAGCAGGACAGTTTATACCCGTCTCAGTCAAAAAAATTTCTTCTTCGAGTGATTCACAGCACTCTCCTTTCTTCTATTCCTTTGTTTTGGCGAAGATGGTGAGACTTGCAGGCGCATCCTTTATTTCTCTCCATAGTAAACGGAGAAAAAGAGGGGTGACATGAAACCCCCTTCGGCAAAAATTTTCACTTTGAGCGATCACTGGCAATCCTCTCGTAATAAATGTAGAAAACAGACCCCTTTTGACCACCCATGAAAGCAGAAAAAATAAAAAAATACGTTCAACGCATACTTTGGCAAACACAACAATTGTTGTATTTGCAGTAGCTCTACGTTGAACGTATGAACACTTAGGGGTTCAACTTAACCGCACAGCATTGTCTCTCCTTCTCTTTTCTTTTAAGGGAGGAATAGCCCTCCATTTCGGCGGCTCCTGCTTTGCATCTGTCGTAGTGTCCGTATGACAACGATGTCAAAGGGTAAATTGACGCCAAAGCGTATCCACAATCAGGTCCGAAAATCAGGAATTTTTCTGTACAAAAACTGACACGGCACCCGTCGAGAAACGGGCGCCGTGTCAGTTTATATCAATGGGAAAGAGAGGAAGAGTGTGCGGAATCAGATAGTCATTCCGGCGCAGTAGCCGGTGCGCATGGCCTCCAAGATTCTGGCGCTGCGGCGGCAGTCGCCCACAACGATCACATCCTCGGCCAGGTCGTGCCAGGCATCAAACTTTTCGGAGGTGCCGCGCATGCCGGCAGCGATGAGTACAGTGTCGGCATCCAGTTTCTGCTCCTTGCCATCCTTGTCCACGATCACCACGCCGTCATCCTCGATGGAGAGGACCTTGGCGGAGCAGTAGGAATGGACGGACTCATTGACCTTGGTCAGCAGATGGCGCCAATGGATATAGGGGGCGTCCTTGGCCAGCCCGTCCTTCATCTCCACGATGGTGACATCCTTGCCCTCCCAGGCCAGGCCCAGGCCCTCCTCGCAGCCGGCTAGACCGCCGCCGATGACGACCACCTTTTGGCCCACGGAGAGATGCTTCTTATACAGATCGGTGACGTGGTGGACGATAGGCTTGTCCACGCCGGGAATAGGCGGGATGATGGGTTCGGCGCCGCAAGCCACAACGATGACGTCGGGATTCTCGGCACGGATCACTTCCTCGGTTACCTCGGTGTCCAGGCGGATCTCCACGTTGGGCTGTCGCTGGAGATTGGTGACCATGGATTTGACGAAAGTGGTGATGTCCCACTTGAAGGAAATCTGCTTGGCGTAGTCCAGATTGGCCCCCAAGTGGTCGTTCATCTCACACAGGATGACGTGATGGCCCCGGCGGGCTGCGGTAAGGGCGGCTTCCATACCGCCGGGGCCGCCACCGGCTACCAGTACTTTCTTTACTCGCTCGATGGGGTCCTCCTTACGGGTGTTCTCGTACTCACGGCCCCAGGTGGGATTGACAGAGCAGCGCAGCACACCGGAGGAGAAGGGAACGTGGGGGATGAAGCCGGCGCTGATACAGGTTTCGCATCGGATGCAGCGAGTGATCTCATCGGCCTTGCCCTTTCTGGCCTTGTTGGGCCAGTTGGGGTCGGCGATGAACTGACGGCCCACCGCCACGAAATCCACCTTGCCCTCAGCCAGGGCGGATTCCATAAAGTCGGGGTCATTGATGCCGCCCACCACGGAAACCAGGGATTGCTTCACCACGGCCTTGACCCTGGCGGCGTTGTCCAGGTTGCAGCCACGGGGGTAGAACACGGTGGGGAACATGCGGGCGGCGGAGCCAGTATCGTGGAAGGTGGCGGAGGAGACATGGATGATGTCCACCTTGCCGTCCAGCATTTTGCAGAACTCCACCACCTCGTCGATCTTCATGCCGCCCTCGGTTTCCTCAACGCCGCTGAGGCGGAATTCCAGGATCAGGTTGGGGCACTTCTGTCGGATGCGGTCCACAATCATCAGGGGGAAGCGGGCCTTGTTCTCGATGGAGCCGCCGTATTTATCGGTGCGGTGGTTGTTCAGGTCGGACAGGAACTGGCTAATGAGCCAGCCATGGCCGCCGTGAATGTTGACGATGTCGATACCTGCGAACTGGGCCATATAGGCGGCATCGGCGTAGGCGTCGGCGATCATGTCCATCATAGCCTCATCCATCTCGATGACCTTGTCGCCGTAGAGGTTGGCTTCCATGGCGCTGGGGCCGATGACGTAGCCGCCGGGGGCCAGCGTGGCACTCCAGGCGCGGCAACCGGAGTGGGTCAGCTCGATGGAGGCCAGGGCCCCCCACTTATGTACGGTGTCTACGGTCTGGATCAGGCGGGGCAGGGTGGTGGTGTCATCCAGATGGGGCATGGTGGGGTGGGCGTGGTCGGTCAGGCTGTGGACACCCGCCTCGCCCAGGGTGACGATGCCCGCCCCCCCTCTGGCGATCTGGTTGTACATCTCGTATGCTTCCCGGGTATAGAAGGGGGTATCGCCGCTGGCGGACATGGGCGCGGACTCGATCCGGTTCTTGATGTAGGCGCCCCTGACTCTGATCGGGGCGAACAGATGGGGATAGTTTGACATAGCTAATGATTTCCTCCTAAACATGTATCAGTGGATATTGAATAAACTATTTTTTTACCATGTACGCTAAGAAATAAAAATTACACTAATAGCCCACCTGACCAGAGTCACACCATAAAAAAGCCCCCCATTTTACAGTGTATCATGTCAGTATGCTCCACCAAAACAAACGCTTTATACTATTTCACCAGTTCTATCTTCCAATAGCAATTCTACATGTACAGTCTAGCCCATCCAGGAGAGAAATCATATTCAAAATACAAACATAGTTTTTAAGTTTTTAAATTTCTCTCCTGATTCACTTCTCCCTCTACGCCACTTCTGGCATGCCGCTTACGATAGCTCCCAGGAGAAATGCCATACCTGCGTTTAAAGCATGTACAGAAATAGCTGTAGCTGTTGATCCCCACCCTGTCAGCGATCTGGTCAATTGAGATCCCAGTATTGCTTAATAAATATCTGCTCTGGTTCAGGCGGTATTCCGTCAAATATTGAATGAACGATACTCCAAAACTCTGTCGGAACACTCGGGCGAAATGTCCCTCACTGAACCCCAACAAAGCCGCAACATCACCCAGTCGAATTGTATTTTGGTAGTGTTCAGCAATGTATACCTCCACAGGTCTTCGGAAGGAATATCCGTCATCCACTCTGTATTCTTCCACAGCCTGGACTGCCTGATGATAGTAGTCACGAAAGATCCCCATTACATCTGCGACAAAACTGCAGGCCAGAACATGACTTCCCGTTTCCTCTGTATAGGGAGCTATTCGATCCTTCGGTACGCCGCACTGGACGCAGTATTCTTCAATGCGCTGGATCAACCGAACCATCTCCAGACGAATTTTCTGCGGGAGCGCATGGGATTCCAGCATCATTTTAATGATACTCTGCATGGCTTGTTCAAATTGTTCCTCATTTTGTCGAGAAATCGATGCCAGAAGTGCCGGGTAATACTCATTCAAGTATGCCCCTCCTGTATCTTTCTTACTTTCCTCCAACATCTCATCCAAATAAATTATAAATTCCTTACCTTCAAAATAGGTTTTACTCAGCGCCAGGTGCATATTGGGATACATCTGAGAATACTGGACCATTCTGGAGCACTCTCCGCTGACACAGACAGAAATGGTATAGGTTCCTCTACTCCGTACGGCCCTCTGAAACGCTTGCGTCACACGCAGTAAATATTCTTTAATCTCCGGTCCCTCCTTCTCCTGGCAGCACAAAAAGCAGATAAAATTATCCTGTCCAATGAGATTCGCTATGAATCCCTGCACTTCCATAGACTTCATGCATTCTCTGAGCACCTTAATGAGAGATGTCTTTTGAAAGCATTCCTGGGTCAACCGCAACTTACTAGCGTAATTCTGGTAGTCATCTACTTGTATCAGAAGAAAGCGATTGGGCATCATCGTCAACCCCACAGACCCCAATGCCTCCTTCACTTTATCCGGACGGATATTGTCATAAAGCATGCTATAAGACAGTTCATCGGCCAAAACATCATAAATGGTGATATGGGCCTTCCAATAGGAAAGCTCCTTTTCCAACAGAGGAAACTGATTTTTGATCTTTTCCATACTCTCCAGAACTCCTCTCTCCCAATGAATCGTTTTATTTATTATATCATAATTTTAAATATTTTTGTTTAGAATGTTAATATTCTTTTTCGTATTATTGCGTTATATATCAGCAGGTCCCCATTTCATTTTAGGGAGGTATATCATTTTGAATCATTATCCAAAACTGTTTGAGCCGCTAAATCTGCGGGGAACTGTACTGAAAAATCGGATCGAGGCTTCACCTGTTGCCATATCCAATCTGACGCCCCAGGCCCATTTCACGCCGGAGAACATCGCGGTGTTCGAGCGCAAGGCCAAGGGGGGCGCCGCCATCGTCAATATGGGCGAGGCCCGCATCGACCTCAAGACCGGCATCTCCCACGCCCTCTGTCTGGCGCTGGACGACAAGGAGGTGCTGCCCTCCCTGATTTTGGCCACCGACGCCATCAAGCGCCACAACGCCATTCCGGCGGTGGAGCTTGTCCACCCCGGCGGACGGGCCAACCCGGAGTACTACGACGGCACCATCTGGGCCCCCAGCGACGCCCCCGGACACCTGGGCAAGCCCTACACCGCCCTGGACGAGGAGACCATCCACTACATTGTGGAGCGCTTCGCCGACGCGGCGGAGATGGCCGCCCTGGGAGGCGTGGAGATGGTCATGATCCACGGCGGCCACGGCTGGCTCCTCCACGAGTTCCTCTCCCCCTTGAACAACCACCGGACGGACAAGTTCGGCGGCAGCCTGGAGAACCGGGCCAGAATGTCCCTGATGGTGGTGGAGGCCATCCGCAAGCGCTGCCCCGACCTGCTCATCGAGTTCCGGCTCAGCGGCAGTGAGCTGGTGAAGGGCGGTCTGACGGCGGAGGATCAGGCGGAGTTCTGCAAGCTGCTGGACGGCAAGGTGGATCTGATCCACGTCACCGCCGGGACCTTCCACTATCCTGAGACCAACCAGCACATGATGGCCAATATGTTCAGCCCCTTCGGCGTCAACGTGGAGTTTGCCGCCACCATTAAGAAGGCGATCAAGACCCCCGTGGCCGTGGTGGGCGGTCTGGACGACCCGGAGCTGGCCGAGCAGGTGCTGGCCGAGGGGAAGGCCGACGTGATCGCCCTGGGCCGCTCCCTCATCGCCGACGCCCAGCTGCCCAACAAGCTGTGCCGGGGGCAGCGGGACGACATTACCCCCTGCGTCCGCTGCAATCACTGCATCAGCGAGTCCTTCGTCCCCTATGTGAAATACGCCTCCCGTCTGGTCCGCTGCACGGTCAACCCGGTGGCGGGGCGTGAGTACACGGAAAAGGACGTCCGCCCCGCTCTGGTCCCCAAGAAGGTCCTGGTCATCGGCGGCGGCCCCGCCGGTATGGAGGCGGCCATCACCCTGGCCGACCGGGGCCATCAGGTCATCCTGGCTGAGAAGTCCGGCAGCCTGGGCGGCGCCATCCGCTTCGCCCGCCACGTCGGCTTCAAAACCAAGCTGGACCAGTTCATGCAGGTGCTGATCCGCCGGGTGGAGCAGCGCAAGATCACCCTGATGCTGAACACCGCCATGACCCCTGAGCTGGCCCGACAGCTGGAGCCGGACGCCATTGTGTGCGCCATCGGCGCGGACCCCATCGTGCCCCCCATCCCCGGCGTGGACGGGAACAACGTGGTCATGGCCGTGGGGATGCATGAGCATCCGGAACGGATCGGACAGAATGTGGTCATTCTGGGCGGCGGTCTGGTGGGCTGCGAGGAGGGCATTCTCCTGGCCCAGCAGGGCAAACAGGTGACCATCCTGGAGATGAAGCCGGAGCTGTGCCGGGACGCCCCCTATCTCCACCACGAGGCGGTGCTGCTGGAGCTGGATCGGCTGGGGGCCGTCACCCGCACCAACACCCGCTGCACCCAGATCCTGCCCGACGGCGTGCTGGCGGGCGAGGAGAAGTTCGCCGCCGACACCGTACTCATCGCCGCCGGGCTGCGCGCCCGGGCGGAGGAGGCTGAGTCCTTCCGGGGCTGCGCCCGGGAATTCTGGCGGATCGGCGACTGTAAGCGGGCCCGCAACGTCCTGCTGGCCATCCACGAGGGCTACGATGCCGGTTCCTACATTGAGTAACGGTATCCTTTGGAGGCAGGGTCCCGGGACCATAGCGCACCCAGCATTCCCCATTTCCCAGCGTTTCGCACCCACTCACATTCGGAGGCCGCGTTTTGTGTTGTAGCGCGGCGGAAAGGAAGGTACTTATGATCGCTACTATCGTCATCGTCCTTGTACTCTACTTTGGCTCCATGGTGGCCATCGGCTTTATGGGCCGGGACAAGGCCAGCAACTTTGAGGGCTATCTGAGCATGGGCCGCTCCGCAGGCGTTCTGCTCCTGATGGGCGGCGCCATCGGCGGCCAGATCGGCAACGGCTTCGTTGTCGGCGGCGCGGCGGAAGGCGCCTCCGTGGGCATGGCCGGCTGCGCCTACGGCCTGGCCTGTGCCTTCTCTCTCCTTGTGACCGCTTTCTTGTTAAACGACTTCATCTATAAAGGCGGCTACATGTCCATGACAGACTATACCCGCCAACGCTATCATAACGAAATCCCCGGTGTAATTTACGATTTGTCTACCGCCATCTCCTCCATTGGCCTGGCCGCTGGTCAGATCATGGCCGGTAAGGCCCTGTTCGAGGCCCTGGGTCTGCCCGGCAACGTGGGCGCCATCGCCATCGCCGTGGTCGTCCTGCTGTACTCCCAGCTGTCCGGTCTGTGGGGCGCCTTCGCCACCTCCGTGGTCCAGACCGGCGTCATTACAGTTGGTTTGGTCGTCACTACTTTAGTACTCATTGGAAAGGGCGCCATCGGCGACATGCAGGCCGCCATCAGCGCTGGCGCCCTGCCCGCCTCCTCTCTGAATTTCAGCGGTCTGTCCGCCGCCGGTTTTGCCGGTATGATGCTGCCTCTGCTGCTGGGCATAGTCACCGATCAGCCCACCTATCAGCGGGTCAACTCCGCCAAGAGCGCCAAGATCTCCCGCATCGCCTGCTACCTGTCCTGTCTGGTGATGATCCCCCTGGCCCTGATGCCCGCCTTTATCGGCTCTTATGGCCATTTTAAGTATGGTGTGACCGGAAACGGTGCGTTCTTTAACGTCATTATGCATGAGTTACCTGCGATTGCATGTGCTCTCATCATCGCCGCCGTGCTGGCCGCCGTCATGTCCACCATCGACTGCGGTGTCATCACCATGTCCACCGTGCTGACCCGCGACATCTGGCAGGGCGCGCTGAAGAAAAATCCCAGTGAGGCCCAACTGAAGAAGATCACACTTATCATTAACATCGCTTATATGGGCAGCGCCACTGTTCTGGCACTTTCTTCAAGCAGTATTCTGGGTCTGCTCAACTCCGTCTACTCCTTCCTGGCCGCCTCCTGCTTCGTCCCCTTTGTGGGCGGCGTATTTTGGAAGCGTGGTAACGCCATCGGTGCCGCCGCTTCCTCCCTTGTCGGTGTTGTAACTGTGCTGATCACCAACATGGGCTTCACTCTTCCCGGTAGTGGCATCATTCCCGGTGCGATCCTCCCCATCATCCCCTCCGCCATCGCCTACGTGGTGGTCAGCCTGGTCACCCCCGCTCCCGCCGCCAAGTAACCGAAAACGTCCTCTCTTCATTTTTCTTCTCTCCCCAAAGGGCCGCCGGAGCGTCATACTGCTCCGGCGGCCCTGGACTCTCGTCCGGCCTTGCCGGCTCAGGTTTTCGGAGAGAGGGATCGTTTGTGGGGGAACCATCGAGGAATCAAAACAGATCCAACATCAGAAAGGGAGGTTCTCTTATGACCACTTCCAGTCTCGTTCTCCTGATCCTACTGGTCTATCTGCTCTTCATGCTGTCCATCGGCCGGCTGGCCAAGGGGCGCATCACCAGCTTTCAAGACGCGGTGGCCGCCCCGGGCCAGACCTCCCTCCTGCTGCTGGCCGGCTGCGCGGTGGCCGGTCAGATCGGCAGCGGCTTTGTGGTGGGAGGCGCGGAATACGGTGCCCGCTACGGCATCGGCGGGGGCTGGTACGGCATCGGGTGCGGCCTGTCCTATTTCGCCATCCTGCCCCTGGTGGGGTTTATCTACCGCCACCAATTCCTCTCTCTGTCCGACTATTTTGTCCGCCGCTACCGGGGCAAGTCCACCCGGCTGCTGTACAGCGTATCCACCATGTGCTGTGGTGTGGCTACACTGGCGGGACAGCTGCTGGCCGGCCGGGCCGTCTTTCTCGCCCTGGGAATCCCCGCATCCTGGGGTGTAGTGCTAACGGCAGTGGTCTCTTTGGCCTACGCCAATGTGGCGGGTTTATGGGGGGCTATGGCCGCCTCCACCATCCAGGCCTTCGTCATCCTCTTTGGAATGATCGGCGCCTTGATTGCCATGCTGGCAGGACCGGGCTTTCCCGCCCTGGCAGAAACTCTTCCAGCTTCCTGCTTTCGGCCCATGCCCTTCGGCAGCGAGTTTTTTATGGCCACTGTGGCTCCCATCATCCTGGCCAGTCCGGTGAACCAGATGGTGTTTCAGTGTACATCCTCTGCCAGATCGGCCCGGACCGCCCGGGGCGGCTACGCTCTCGCCGGGCTGGTCTTGCTCCCCGTAGCCCTAATCCCGCCCCTGCTGGGCATGTTTGGTCGGATGCTGTTCCCAGGCCTGCCTGCCTCCGGCGTCTTCATGGAGCTGCTGTTGACCCGGCTGCCCACCGCGGTAGCGGCCATTATTCTGGCGGCCATCGTGTGTGCTGTTATTACCTCCTGCAACACAGGGTACATAGCTATCGCTACCATCTTTGTCCACGACATCTATCAGGGGATGATTGCTCCCCAGACCGACGGCAAGACCTGCAAACGAAGCATGCTGGCGGTGGACGGGGCCGTCTGTCTACTGAGCATCTTTCTGGCTCTTCGGATGAATGATATCATCCGATTACTTTCCATGGGATACAGCCTGTTGGCCGCCGGCTGCTTGATCCCCTTTTTGGGCGGGATGGTTTGGAAACGTGGAAATACCAACGGGGCCCTGTTCAGCGCCGCTGTGGGGATCACGGCCACACTGGCCAACACTGCCGGGGTGATTCAGTTGCCGTATATCTGCGTAACATCCATTATTTTGTCCGCAATTGCTTATATTGCAGGCAGCCTGCTGATTGGCCCAGATAATGCCAACTGATGCACATGGCCAAAGAAATTAAAGGCGCAGGAAAACGCTGAATCAGTTGGTTGTTACGGTGCCAAAATTTCAGAACAGAAAATCAAGATATATGGGCTTTGAAAGTCAGACAGTTCTATTTTTTACTGTTCGTTTCATTGGGTAAGATACATGCTTTACTGTGAAGATCCTTCTGATATGGAAAAGGATAAAGGCTTCTCTCGGGTATAAATGTACTTGGGAAATTTCTGAGAACAGGCTTCTATTTCTTGTACTGCTGATACTTCCCTGATTTTACTGATTGAATAGTGTCGCCGTATAGTATTCATAAACGGGTTGCTCAAAGCACCCCATTGTCCTGTGCAGCCACATTAGGGCTTGCTGGTAGTGTACATTAATATCAGACACTTGGATTAAGCACCGTTCCACGCCTCCAACAATTATCGCAGATACGACCCTTTCATGTTGAAAACGCGCACAGACCCAAAGCCCAGCTTTGTCGTAGCAACGCTGTATCACAAGGCGTGCTGAGGGGACTACAAGGGGACCAAAACTGTAAAAAGGCGTGTGAGATCACCAGAGATTATCAAAAGCCAAACCCGCGAAAACCTTACACCGCAAGCACTTACGAGAAATCACCGCAAGTTGTGACTGGAAATATCTGGCACTCATAACCCGGAGGTCGCAGGTTCAAGTCCTGTCTCCGCAACCAGAAAACCCTGAAATCTCAAGGGTTCATGTTCATAGGTACACAATGTGACCTATGGGGCAGACCGGACGGTA
>ERZ825670.2068-NODE-2068-length-19960-cov-5.891334_pt1 | contig 19960 bp, 20 predicted proteins | sample MGYA00519929_ERZ825670 | MGnify/ENA primary metagenome ERZ825670 (study PRJEB31778, sample SAMEA3449207) | human gut metagenome | biome: human gut; feature: human-associated habitat; material: faeces | place: United Kingdom | collected 2010/2012 ...
AAAACTCTCCGCTTTGCTCCTAATCATAGGTTCGAATCCACTCGGACAGCAAAAAATGCCAAAAATAGCTTTCAAAGAAACTGCAAAATTTGAAAAAAAAGAAGGCCCAAACCTCCTGATACTCTAAGCATTGCGCTTAAAATATCCAGATTGTATAGGTCTTCTGGTATGCCCGACTGGATTCGAACCAGCGGCCTTTGGAGTCGGAGTCCAACGCTCTATCCAACTGAGCTACGGGCACATATTTCCTTCAACGCTCCATAGTATAGCAAACTTCCACGAAACTGTAAAGCAAAATTTGGCAGAAAAAAGATCGTTAAAAAAATTGACAACTTCTCCTTCATCCTCTACAATAGAGACAATCTATAAATTTGAAAAAAGAGACAGAGCATGAAAAAAGAGAAGATCTCCGACGCCGTGATCCGGCGTCTTCCCCGCTACTACCGTTACCTCGACGAGCTGCACGCCAAGGGCATCGTGCGCATCTCCTCCGGCTCGCTCGGCAAGCGTATGGGCGTGACCGCCTCACAGATCCGGCAGGATCTGAGCTGCTTCGGCGAGTTTGGTCAGCAGGGCTACGGCTACAACATCATGGAGCTGCGCGCCGAGATCGGCCATATCCTCGGCGTGGACGACAAGCGCCGCCTCATCGTCGTCGGCGCGGGCCACCTCGGTCACGCGCTGCTGCAGAACTTTGACTTCGACCAGGGCGGCTTCCTCTTCGACACCGCCTTCGACGTTTCCCCCGCCGTCATCGGCACCACGGTGAACGGCGTCACCATTCGCGGGATGGACGAGCTGGACGCCTACTGCACCGCCAATCACCCCTCCGTCGCGGTGCTGACAGTGCCTAAGTGCGTCGCGCAGGAGGTCGCTGACCGCCTCATCGCCCTCGGTGTACAGGGCATCTGGAACTTCACCAACGTCGAGCTCAGCGGCGACGTTTTCTTTGAAAACGTCCACTTTGCCGACAGCCTGCTCACGCTCAGCTACCGCATCACCAAGCATTTTTCCCCCGGAGTAAAGGAGCCGAAATGAAAAAACGCACCTTCCTTCTCGCTCTCGTCCTGACCGCGCTCGTGTTTGTCGGCTACGCCGTCGCCGCGGGCGGCGACGCGAGCGATCCTCTCGTCTCGCTGGACTTTCTGAACGGCACGTTCCGCCGACAGGCGGAGGAAAGGATCGACGAGGCCGTTACCAAGGCGGACGCCGGCGCGCTCGACGACGCCAAGGCCCGCTGGAACGCCGCGGTCGCGGCGGCGGAGGCCGCTGTCGGCTCTGACTACGCCGCCGTCTTTACCGAGACGCGCGTCAAGCAGGACGACATCCTCTCCGGCGTCACGGGCTTGCAGGTCATCCCTCTCGCCGGTGAGCTGACCGTTTCCTTTTCCGCCGGCACGGTCGTGGACGTGACCGACGGCAAAGAGCTTACGAGCGGCAGCACCATTCCCATCAACCACCGCTGCCTCGTCGCCGAGGACACCACGGCGCTGTTCACCTGCACGTCCAAGACCGCCGTGCTCAGCTACTGCGGCAGCTATCACTTCGCCCTTTCCGACAAGCCGGACCGCAACGCGATGGCCGAGGCGCTCCAGTCGCTCTCCCTCTTCCGCGGCACGGGCAGCGGCATCGGCAGCGGCTATGAGCTGGAAAAGACTCCCACCCGCGCCGAGGCTCTCATCATGCTCATCCGTATGCTCGGTGAGGAAAAGGCCGCGCTGGCCTGTACGGCCTCCCAGCCCTTCATCGACGTGCCGGATTGGTGCGCCCCCTACGTCGCCTACGCCTATGAAAGGGGCTACAGCAACGGCGTGGGAACGGACAGTCTCGGCCATTCCTACTTCGGCACACAGCAGACGGCCTCCGCCGCCATGTATGTGGAGTTCATGCTCCGCGCGCTCGGCTACAGCTCCACCGCCACCACCAATATTTCCGATGCGCTCGACCGCGCCGTGACCGCAGGCGTCCTGACTGCCGGCGAGCGCACGGCGCTCCAGTCCTCCGACTTCCTGCGGGCGGACGTCGCTTACCTCTCCTACTACGCGCTCTCCGTCCGCACAAGCGGCGGTGCCGCGCTGAGTCAGAAGCTCATCGACGCAGGCGTGTTCACCGATGCAGACTACCGTGCCGCGCAGGCGCTCGTCAAAACCGCGCGGATCGCCTGACACTCTTTTGCACGAGGCGCATACTATGGATTGAGACCGCCACGGCGGCGGCTCTATCTTCATGGGAGGTTGCTTTTATGTGCAATAACGGTTTTGGCGGCGGCGGGTGCTGCTGGATCATCATTATCATTCTGCTCCTGATCTGCTGCTGCGGCTGCGGCGGCGGGTGCGGCAACGGCTGTGGCTGCAACAATGGCTGCGGCTGCAACAACGGCTGCGGCTGCTGAGCATCGACACAAGCTACACAAAGAGGACTGCGCGTGAGCGCAGTCCCCTTTTTATCAATATACGGTGATCCTATCCTAAAACGCCCAGATGCTCGAGCAAGATCTTCACGCCGATGAGGATGAGAATAATACCGCCGGTCAGCTCTGCGCGGCTCTTGTAGCGCGAGCCGAAGAGATTGCCGACCCAAACGCCCACGAGCGTGAGCACAAAGGTCGTGCAGCCGATGAGCGTGACGGCGGGCGCGATGTGCACGCCGAGGAAGGCGAACGAGACGCCGACGGCCAGCGCGTCGATGCTCGTGGCGACCGCCAGCGTGAAGAGCTCGCGATAGCGAATGCTCCCACAGTGCTTGGTCTCCTCTTCCTCCTGCTCGCGGCTCTCGCGGATCATATTGCCGCCGATGAAGGCGAGCAGCACAAAGGCGATCCAATGATCCCAGCGCTCGATGTAGCTCGCGAACCGGCTGCCGAGCAGATAGCCCGTGAGCGGCATGAGCGCCTGAAAGCCGCCGAAGAACAACGCCAGCAACAGCGTGTCGCGCTTGTTGATCCTCTCCATGCCGAGGCCCTTGCAGATGGCCACGGCAAAAGCGTCCATCGAAAGACCGATGCCGATCAGGAACAGTTCAAAAAATCCCATGGATTGTCCTCCGCACATAAAAAAATCAGGTACGTCGCCGCACCCGAAAACAAGACGCAGGTACGGCAAAACCATACTTGAGTCTCGGTGTTTAAGACAAGCCAGGCCTTTCGGCCAGTCTGTTGACTTGCCACGCTCTCGCGCCATCTACTCCCTCAAAGTCTGCACAGTATAGCACAAGGCAAGGGAAAAAGTCAAGGCAGGCCACGCCTCTTTATACAGCACTTTTACCGCTTTGCTGGTTTTCGCAACTTCTCCGTCATTTTCTTGCCGTTAAATGACGGAAATCCGTCAAATACCCTCTTGCTAAATCTGCGGCAGTATGCTAAACTAAAGGTAATTTTAGGAAAGGACCTCCTGTTCTTATGGAATTTTTATCGAATAAGCCGCTTCTGATCACCGATACCATCCTGCGTGACGCGCATCAGTCGCAGGCGGCCACGCGCATGACGCTGGAGGATATGCTCCCCGCCTGCGAGGTGCTCGACTCCATCGGCTACTATTCCCTCGAGTGCTGGGGCGGCGCGACCTTCGACAGCTGTCTGCGCTTCCTGAACGAGGACCCATGGGAGCGCCTGCGCCAGCTGCGCGCGCACCTGCCCCACACGAAGCTGCAGATGCTCTTCCGCGGTCAGAACATTCTTGGCTACAAGCACTATGCCGACGACGTGGTGGACGAGTTCTGCGCCAAGAGCATTGAAAACGGCATCGACATCATCCGCATTTTCGACGCGCTCAACGACGTGCGCAATCTGGAGCAGGCCATCAAGTCCACCAAGAAATACGGCGGACAGGTCGAGGCGACTCTTTCCTATACCATTTCTCCCATCCACAACGAGGACTATTTTGTCAAGCTCGGCCGCGAGCTGGAGGAGATGGGCGCGGACGCCCTGTGCATCAAGGACATGGCGAACCTCCTGCTGCCGATGGACGCCTACTCCCTCGTCAAGCGCCTGAAGGAGACCGTCAGCATTCCCATCCACCTGCACACCCACAACACCAGCGGCACGGGCGACATGGTCTATCTCATGGCGGCGATGGCCGGCGTGGACATCGTGGATACCGCGCTCTCCCCGCTCGCCAACGGCACCTCCCAGCCCGCGACGGAATCCCTCGTCGCTACGCTCAAGGGTACCGTGCGCGACACGGGTCTGGACCTCGGCAAGATGAGCGAGGCCGCCGTCCACTTCCGTAAGGTCGCCGAGCGCCTCAAGGCCTCCGGCGCGCTCGATCCCAAGGTGCTCAACGTCGACACCAACACCCTGCTCTATCAGGTGCCCGGCGGTATGCTCTCCAACCTCATTTCCCAGCTCAAGCAGGCAGGCAAGGAGGATAAGTATTACGACGTGCTCGCCGAGATCCCCCGCGTGCGTGAGGACTTCGGCTTTCCCCCGCTGGTCACGCCGTCGAGCCAGATCGTCGGCACGCAGGCCGTGATGAACATTATCTTCGGTGAGCGCTACAAGAACTTCCCGAAGGAATCCCGTGCCATGCTGCGCGGCGAGTACGGCAAGCTGCCCGGCACGGTCAACGAGGAGGTGCGCGCCAAGGCCGGCATCAAGCCCGAGGACGTCATCACCTGCCGTCCCGCCGACCTCATTGAGCCGGAGCTGCCGAAGTACCGCGAGCAGTACAAGGGCCTCGCCCGCAGTGAGGAGGACGTGCTCTCCCTCGCCCTCTTCCCGCAGGTGGCGGAGAAGTTCATCAAGCTGCGCAACACGCGCCATCCGCTCGGTCAGCGCTTCATCAAGCCGCTTGAGCACGCGGAGAAGGTTGAGCGCCACATCGCGCCGCTCTCCCGCAAAAAGTAACGAACGCCCGAAATGAGACAGCCTCGGCTGTCTCATTTCTTTTGCGCAAAAAACCGCGTTTTCCCCCTTGACTCTCACACGCTGTCAGGGCTTATGCTCTTCCCGAGCTCAAAAATACAAGGCATGGAGGTACCGCTATGCTGAAGATCGGAGATTTTTCAAAACTGTCCAGAGTGAGCGTCCGTATGCTGCGTTACTACGATGAGATCGGTCTCTTAAAGCCCGCTGAGATTGACCGCTTTACCGACTACCGCTACTACAGCGAAGCGCAGCTGCCCACCGTCTGCCGCATCACGGCACTGCGCGACATGGGCTTCGGTCTCGCCGACATCTGCGCCATCCTGCCCATCTACGACGACCGCGAACGGCTCGACGATTTCCTTGCGGCGCGTCAGGCGGAGCTGGAGCAGCAGCGGGACGATGTTGCGCAGCGGCTGCGGCTTCTGGACACAGCCCGCAAGCGGCTGAGAAAGGAAGAAACTATGAATTACGATGTGACCATCAAGACCCTGCCCGAGCGCTATGCCGCCACCGTCCGCATGACCATCCCCCGCTATCAGGACGAGGGCATGGTCTGGCATGTCCTCTGCCGGGAGACCGACTCCATGCACCTGCTCCCCACTGACCCTTGCTATTGCTGCGTTGTTTTCCTTGACGGCGAATACAAGGAAAAGAACGTGACCGTGGAAGCGCAGAAGACCGTCAAGGGCCCGTATCCCGACACCGAGCACGTTCGGTTCCGCACGCTTCCGCCCATCACCTATGCCGGCTGCACCTTCAAGGGCGGCTACGAGCAGATCAATGACGTCACCGCCGCGCTCACCGCGTGGATCGAGGCGAACGGCTATGAATACGCCGGACCGATGTTCGACATTTACCACGTCAGCCCGCACGAGACGTCGGACCCGAGCGAGTTCGTCACCGAGGTCTGCTATCCCGTAAGGAAAAAGTGAACGGATCTCCGCCGTTTTGTCTGTTTTCTCATACTTCGGTATGATTTACATTTCCGTTTGAGCGTGTATAATGGAGCTATACGAGATAAAACCATGCCATTATGCTTTACGGAGGATGAAACGAGCCGGAGATCACCATTAAATTCGCCATCGCGGAACGCTTTGAACACTTCATGGCCGGAGGGCGCGTTCTCTTTTTCAGCGCCCCTGCGGCTTCGGTAAGACCGCGCTCGCCGAGACTCTGCTGCGCGGGCAGGACGTTTTGCACCTGTCCGCCGGTGACGAGGGCTTCGCGCTCCCGCCTGTCGACGGCAGGTGGCGCGTTCTGCTGCTTGATGACCTGCAGAATATGCAGGACGAGAACGACTGGAACGCCCTGTGCGAGCTGATCCACTCCGGAGCAGACCGCCGCTTCGTGCTGCTCTCCCCGTGGCGCGCCGCCGGGCTGTCTGATCGCCTTCCGGTACAGCGAAATGGAAAAAATACTACCGTGCGCTGCCCAAAGCAATACGATAAAGCCGCCGGTTCGATAAACGAACCGGCGGCTTTTCCGTCGAGAATGGCGCGTCCTCTTATGCCTTATGCCGTCTTCAGAGCGTGGGTGGGCGGTCCTGCACCGCCGCCACGAGCAGGACGGTCAGACCGATATAAACCGCGCAGGCCAGCGCGACCAGCGCGCACACCACGATGCACAAAGCCTGTGCTGGGCGGTCATGCCGCAGATATCTGCGGCTCAGCGCGATGCCGCCCAGCGCCAGCAAAAGCAGCACAACGGCCAACCAAAGAGGCATAGCACCCTCCTATTCCGCCGCGCCCGTCAGGGCGGGGCTTTCCGTTATCAGATCCAGCAGATTGCCCATACCGGTCAGCGAGGCAGTAAACCACTTGCGGATACCGTCGATGTCCCGCAGATCCAGCTCCTCCGGAACGCCCGCAAACACATACCGGGTGTTCAGGGCCAGCGTCAGATCGCCGTCACGGAGGATAAGGCCGCACAGCTTGGCGCTGCCGGAGGATGCCTCCAGCTTCTGTACCAGGTCACGAAGCTGCGGCGTGACCAAATCGTTTACTTCCCGGCCATCCGCCGTGTGAGCGGCAAAGTGCTTCCGGAAGGCGGCAGGGTCGGTGATGTCGTCCTTCTTCCGCTCCTGGAACATGTCGTTCAGGGCGATGTCCAGCGCCGGATCGCAGATGTCCTTGCAGCGGACCACGATGCCGCGGAACAGCGTCTCGGTTCGGGTCATCCAGTTGTCGTTGTCGGGGCCGGACTTTTCCTCCACGGTGCGGCGCAGCTCCACGTTGGCCGCGGAGAACCGCCGCCCCTTATGCTCGCCCTCGTGGAAGTCCGTCACGGTACACTCCGTAAAGGCGACCGTCGACAGATTTGCCGTCTTCAGGTACGCCCGGTCGATGGGCAGCGTGGCCGGCTCCGGCTCCGGACCGAAGGCTTTTGTCAGCTCTGTGCGGAAGAAGCCGCCCAACTGCTGCTGCATCAGGGCTTTTTTCTTCGTTTGGGCAGGCTTTGCCACCAGCAGAAAAAGCGCTACGCCGGCAAAGGCCAGAATGCAGATCACAGCGATGTTGCGATATACAAACATCATGATGCACCCGGCGATCACCAGTAAGACGCCCAGCAACATGCCGATGCTCTCCGTCCTCTGATAGCTTCCCAGCTGCTTCGACAGCTCCGCATCCGTCATGCGCTCCGCGCCGACCGGCTCGAATTTATCTTTTTTCGTTTTCATGGCTGCCTTCCTTTCACGTCTGCTCCGTCAGGCTGTCATCCCCCGGCGGCTCATCGACCACGCGGCTCTCGCGGAAATAGGAGTCATACGGCTGATAAAGATAGCCGGCGCCCTTTTCCCACTCCCACACGATGTAGGATTCGCTCATGTCCTCGTGAAAGAGCGTGAGCCGCAGGTCGCTGTTGTAGTCTCCGCTGAAGTCGCTGAGGGACATCTCGCCGAACTGCCAGTCCTCATCGCCAAGCTCGTCAGTCGGAAGCACGGCGGTGTCAAACAACTCGTGCTTTTCATTGTCGTAATAGAGATACACCGCTTTGGGACCGAGGCAGGCGCACACGCCGATCTCCTCCCCGTCCCGCGCGACCGTGCCGTAGGCATCGACCACGCCGGTGGTGCGCCAGTCGCCGCCCGCGATGTCTCCGTCCGGGCTGCCGCAGGCGGTCAGGCTCAGGCAGAGGAGCAGCGCCAGCAGAAGGGACCGGTATTTTTTCCGCGTCTTCATCGCCACTTCCCTCCCCGCTGCTTATGTTCTCTGGTAGTAGTCGTTTTCGCCGCCCCAGTACATCGCGTTATCGTCCGCCAGATAGGCGTCGTAGCTTACACCCTCATACGCGTCGGATACCGCCTCGTATTGGCTGTCTCCGTTCGCGCGGAGCATCCCGTAGTCGACCTCGCTCCAATCGCCCTCGGCCGAGCGCTCATACAGCGTCCAGATGCCGGAGCCGTCGAGCTCGATCCAGCTCGCGGCATTCACGTCGCCGTCCAGATACCACATACCCGCCAGCGCGGAAACATCGTCGGCAGCGCCCGTGTCCGACGCGTCCATGTCGCCGGCGGAGGTGTCCTTCTCAAAGCCGCCGAAGCCTTCGATCTGCAGCGTGCCGTCGTCGGCCAGCCAGCAGTGGTGGGCCCAGCCGTCGAACTCGTTGTAGAAATAATCGCCGCTGTACTCCTGCGAGAACTGGACAAAGCCGCTTGCCTCTATGCTCCCGTCCTGATACAGATCAAAGCGGACCTCATCTCCGCTGTCGGCCATCGCCACGATCAGCTCGCTGTTGTTGTCCGCGTCGACCCAGGTGCCCCAGTACATGGCATAGTTCGTCGCCAGCTCGGAGTCCTTGACCATCCCCTCAAAGGTATCCGGCGCACTGACTTCATCGCTGCCGTAGTCCTCGCCGTCGTCGTAGTCATCGCCGCTGCCGCCGCAGGCGGTCAGGCACAGGCACAGCACCAGCGCCAGCAGCAGGGAATAATAGCTTTTTCGATTCTTCATCGTTTTTCTCTCCTTTTTTGATCCAGATCGTTTGCTTCAATGCTCCTGCTCCGCCATGGAAAAGAGCTCGTCGTGGCTCAGCTCCACATCTCCGAAGCGGACGAAGATGCCGTTGGTCACGGCGCTGCTCCATACCAGCGGGTCGGAAAGGGAGCGGAAGCGGGTCTTGTCGAGATACGGCTTCATGTCCAGAAGCAGGCGGCTGCCGGATACGAAATCGACCTGCAGAATGTGGTCCGGCAGCGGTTCAACGGCTGACAGGTATCTCCGGTTCAAGCGTGTGTCCTCCTTTTTTCAGCGTATCGGGGGATAAAAAACTCCACCGTACTTTCATTGTACGGCGGATGAAAACGGAAAACCATTAACCAAAGGTTAGGTCTTTCGCGCAGGCGCGTATTCTTTTCAAAAAGGCTGCCGCGCCCCATTGCCAACCGTCCGGAGCTGTGATATGCTGAGCGCAAGAAATCGTGCGAGGAACGGATGTGCTCAGCATGGCAGCATTTGATGATTTCATGAAGCTGGATATTCGTGTCGGAGGTCCTTGTCCTCGGCACATACAGCGAGGGCGGTGTCGTGCTGGTCACGCCGGACAAGAAGGTCCAAAACGGCGATAAGCTGGGCTGACGCGGAGAAGCCCGAAAAACGAATGAAAGTGGAGGAAACCATATGCTCAGCCTGCGAAATGCGACAGAAGCTGATCTCGGAGAGATCCGGAGAATATACGAATACGCGCAGGACTACATGATCCGGTCGGGAAATCCCACCCAATGGGGTCGCTCTTATCCGAGCGCGGACCTGATCCGGTCCGACCTTCAAAAAAAGGTCTGCAAGGTGATATACGATGAGACCGGCATACACGGGGTATTTGCCCTGTTTGATGGCGCGGAGCCAACCTACGCACACATCGAGGAGGGCAAATGGCTGAACGACGAGCCCTACGTCACGATCCATCGGCTGGCCGGCGACGGGCGGGTCCACGGGCTGTTCCAATGCGCCGCCGATCATTGCAAAAGCATTTCCCCCAATGTCCGCGTCGATACCCACGCCAACAATACGACGATGCAGCGGTTGATTGAGAAAAACGGCTTTAAGAAGTGCGGGATCATCCATGTCAGGGACGGCTCGCCCCGGATCGCATACCATTGGACGGCGCGGTGATTTTCTCGCGCCGGGTGCCGGTGCGCGGACGGCAGTACACCGCGACAGCTTATGCCGCGGCCTTTCCGTCGCTCCCGATCACTCCGGCTTTATCGTTGAGCCCTATTCGATTTTAATTTCCGCAAGGACCTTCTGCGGCTCGACCCACGGATGACCGACAATGCCAACAATGCGCAGGCGTTTCGCTTGCGCATTTTTCTTCCGGCTGATACAATGGACCTCACACAGGGCGCCGCGCGGAAGGCCGCAAAACGGTTGGATCCGGCGGAGCCGACCGCTTGCGAAGCGGCAAGCGGCGGTATATAATACAGAAAAGCACGGCAAAGGAGGCGGGACGATGCTGAAAATAGCCATTTGCGACGACGACACCGGGGACCGCGAGCGGATCGCGGAGGACCTCCGCGTTTATGCGGCCGCGCATCAGGAGCACAGCATCGAGATGACCGTCTATTCCTCCGCCTTCGCGATGCTGGACGCCTTCGAGAAGGCCGGCTGTCCGGATATCGCCCTGCTGGACATTTGTATGCCCGGTATGCTGGGGACGGAGCTGGCGCGGGACATCCTCCGGTGCAGCGAAAATACGGACATCCTTTTCCTGACGACCAGCTCGGATTACGCGGTGGACGCCTTCGCGCTCCACGCCGCGGACTACATTCAAAAGCCGTACACGCAGGAAAAGCTCAGCGCCTCGCTGGATCGCGTGATCGCCCTGCGGCAGGAGCGGACGTGGCTCCTGCTCCCCTGCGAGGGCGAGCTACACCGCGTCGCGCTGGAGGACGTGCTGTACATCGAGGCCGACGGCAAGCGGCGCAGCTTCTCTCTGGCCTCCGGCCGGAAGCTGACGGCGCGGCTGACCGCCGCCCAGCTGCAGGACTGCCTGGCGGGACGGCGCGGCATGATCCCGTGCGGAGCCTCCTACGTTGTGAACCTTGCACACGTCCGCTGCTTTTCCGGCACGGACCTTGTCATGGACGGCGGCGAGCGCATTCCCGTTCCGCGGCGGCTGCGCGCCCAAATTAAGCAGGCATACTTTGATTTCTACTTAGAGGAGGCCAAAAACGGATGACGGACCCCCGCTACATCGGAACGATCCTCTATGTGGGACTGGCGATCTTCGCGGCGCTGCTGGCGGCCGGGCTGCTGATGCAGGAGCGACGCTGGTCCGTGCAAAGGACAGCGCTGCTATGGGGCGCGGAGGGACTTATCCTGCTGCTGGATCTCTATCTGTGCTTCGGCCTGCTGCCGGCGCCGCTGCGGCTGCCGGTGTCGCTGACGGTCGGTTTTCTCAGCTATTCCGCCATTTTCATTGCGGTGTCCGCGGACGGCTTCTGGAAAAAGGTCTATCTGCTCATCACGTTTTTCTGCGTGTGCTGCATCTCCTGGTCCGGCGGCCTTTACCTGTGCTATTTTCTTTTGCCCGACCGCCCGATGGCGGTCAAATACCTTGTGCGCACCGCGCTCCATATTGTCACGGCGCTGCCGATCCTGCTGGCCTACCGGAAATACGGCAGGCCGCTGCTCCGCGAGGTCAGCGGCTTTCGGAAGCAGAGCTGGAAACTCCTGAGCGCCGTTTCCGCGATCTATTTTTTTCTGTTCATAGCCCTCATGTCAAGGATACGGTTGGACGACGGAGTGGAGCCGGATACCCTGTTCGCTTTCTGCGCTGCGGTATGCACCTACGCGGCGGTCAGCGTTTTGAGCATCGGCAACATTTTTTATATGCGCAGAGACGCCAGAGAAGCGCTCGTCAAGCAGAAGCTGGAGTACCTGGCGAGCTACATGGAGACTGTCAGCCGGGCAGAGCGGGAGAGCCGCCGCATCCGCCACGACAAGCGGCATCACGACGCCTGCATCGCCGCCATGGCGCGCGCGGGTGACACCGACGGCATCCTGCGCTATCTTGAGCAGGAGCAGGCGGTCGTCGAGAGCTTTCCCGCATGGTGCCCGCACCCCATGGTCAACGAGCTGCTGCGCTCCTACGCCGAAAAGGCGAAGGCGGCGGGCGTGGCGTTCACCGCGCAGGCGGATACGCCCGCGCAGTCCGACGTGGCCGACGTGGACTTTGTCGCCATTCTCGCGAACCTTCTGGAAAACGCCCTCAACGCCTGTACCGCGGCGCACAGCGCCGGCCCCATCCGCGTCCACATCCGAAGCGTCGGGAAAAAGACGATCCTCGCGGTGAGCAACCCCTGCGTCAACTTGAAGCTGGAAAACGGCCTGCCCGCAGAGCGGAGCGTCGGGATCGACAGCATCGTTTCCGCCGCCGAGCGCTATCAGGGTGAGGTACACTACAAAGTTGAAGCCGGCATCTGCACCGCCTGCGTCATTCTCAATCCATAGATACGGAATCCGGAAAACCTCCCGAGGGCGGTTTTCTTTTTTGCCCGCGACCAATTCGGGAGGCAGAACGACCAATTTCGGCATTTTTGCTCCGTCGGGGTGCGGCTGTGCTATCCTGTCTCCGGAAAAGGAAGAATGCCGTCCGCCGGCGACAGCGCAGGGGCGCGGAAAGGACAATCTCTATGAACTGGCCTTGGAAGAAGAAAAAGCTCTCCTTTGCGGAGACCGCCAAATTCAACTGGGAAGCGGACACCAACGAGGAGCTGCGGCGAAAGCTCAACGAGCTGGCAAAGCAGTATCCGACGCTGCGGGAGGGCGAGTACCGTGAAAAACTCCTGTCGCTGTTCCGGGAGCGGGGACTGGACCTCAACGCCGAGCAGCTGGATATGCTGCTGCTTCTGCGGCAGAAAACAGATCAAATGCTGCTCGAGCGGAAGGCGGAGCGGCAGGAGGACAAGCCATAGTCTCCGGCCGGCCCGGTCTGCCGCGGCCGGCGGCAACGGAAGATCTTTATGCGGAGGGGCACGATGAACATTCAAAAGACATTAAGCGGAGCGGCTCTGACGGTCGCTTTGGAGGGAAGATTGGACACGACCACCGCGCCGAAGCTGGAGGAGGAGCTCCGCGGCAGCGTCGATGGCGTCTCGCGTCTTGTGTTTGATCTGGAAAAGCTGGAGTATATCTCCTCCGCGGGGCTTCGCGTGCTGCTTGCGATGCAGAAGCTCATGAACCGGCAGGGCGCGATGCTGCTCCGGAACGTGAACGAGGCCGTGATGGAGGTTTTTGAGATCACGGGCTTTTCCGATATCCTTCGCATCGAATGAGCGTTCGTTCGGGAGCGCAGCGGAAAAGAACGGATGAGCGGGAGGAAATGAGTATGCTGACATCGAAAAAGAAAGGCTATCGGCTGTCGCCGGAGACCGTGGATCTTCTTTCGCAGGAGTTCGCGGATTCTCTGGCGGAGGCGGAGGCGGACCGAAAGGATATCCTGCGGCTTCGCCTCTCGCTGGAGGAGATCCTGGAGAACTGGTCCTCCGCGCTCCCCGGCGCGCCGGTCACCTTCTGCGCGAAAAAACGTCTGGGCAGGCAGCGGATCGAGATCCGCGTCGAGGGGAAGGAGCTTCAGGCCGACGACGTGCTGAAAAACTGCTTGCTCTCCAGCCGCCTGCTGGCGCAGGCGGGCCTCACGCTGACGCAGAGCTACCAAAACGGTGAAAACTGCCTGACCGTCGAGCCGCCCAGAAGGCGGAAGCTGGGGCAGATGCAGAAGCTCCTGCTCGCCATTGTGTCGGCGGTCGTCCTCGGGCTGCTGCAGCGCCTGCTTCCCGCGAGCGCGCAGGCGGGCGTCCGGGCCGTGACCGACCCGCTCTTTACGCTGATCCTAAACCTGCTGCGCACCATTTCCTCGCCGATGATCTTCCTGGCGATCTGCTGGGGCATTTTCAACATCGGCGATACCGCCCGCGCAGAGGCAGACCGCGGAGAAGAACGCGTCCCACACGCGCGCGTAAAAGCGCGCCTGCGCCTGGCGGTCGCCCGACTCGGCGATGGCGGAGAGCTGCCAGGCGTCCATAAACACCGTGGCGAGGATGGTCAGGATGGTCGGTATCTTGTAGGCAACGGCGTAGATGCCATTGGCATCGCTCCCCACGAACCATTTCACCAGATAACGGTCCGACACGCCCATGATCCACCAGAAGACAGCCGTGGGGATCAGCGGCACGCAGTAAGCGAGCATCTGCCGCCAGAGCGCAGCGCTCGGCACCGGACGAAACTGCCGCCAGAGTCTTTCCCTGCATATGAGAAAGAGCGCGCTCAAGCAGTCGGCCACGACCGTGGAGAGCAAATACCCCATCACGCCCCAGCAAAACACCGTGAGAAAGAGCACATTGAGCGCGATATAAAGTACGGTGTTGAGAAGCCCCTGCACGGCGTAGAGCGTGGTGTGGCCCTCGGCACGGATAAACTGCGCACAGAGAGCGTGGACGCAGGCGGCTAGGATAAACGCCGCCAGAGCGCGCCGAACGACCGGCTGCCCGCCATCACTCGCAGCAGCGGCATTGCCAGCAGCAGCGCCGCCGCAGGTCAGGCGCGTTCTTCTGCCGCAGCTGACGGTCTACCGCCGCGTGTATCCGGCGTCCACGGTAGCGGAGCGCACGGCGCTGCTTCGCGCCGTCGCGCTGGAGGGAATGCGGCTCTACGGCACGGACATCACACAGCGGACGTACCTTGTGGAGTCGTCCATCGCGCGACCCGGCGAGGTTGCGTTCTGCGCGACCGTCCCGCCGGGGAGCACGGGTGAGTATGTCGAGACGCTGCCCGCGACGCCGGCGCTCAGCCTCTACCACCACGGGGCTTACGAGGACCTGCCCGCCGCGGAGAAAAAGCTCCGCGCCTACGCGCGGCAGCATGGGCTCACGCCCAAGGGGACGCTCCGACGCATTTATCTGGAAGGCCCGCCGCAGCACAAGGACCCCGCGAAGTTCATCACGCAGGTCGCTCTGCCGATTGAGGGGGAATAGCCGGCCCGTTCGCATGTGTGCGCCAATACCTCTAGGCTTCTGAATTCGCCTCTATTTTGCCCATTAGAAAAGCCCGCATCTTTCGATGCGGGCTTTTCCATTTCTGTTTTCAGAACCGGCCGCCCTTCACGCGGAAGGTCATCTCCGGCTTCTTGATGCTCACCTTGGTGTCGCTCTCGACCGACTCGGTCAGGAAGGCGTTGCCGCCGATGACCACGTTGTCGCCGACCTCCGTCGCGCCGCCGAGCAGCGTCGCGCCGGCATAGATGGTCACGTCGCTGCCGACCTTCGGGTGACGGCGGGCGGGAGTCTCCGCGCTGTGGTGCATCCCTGCGGGCGACATGGCGCCGAGCGTCACGCCCTGATAGAGCTGCACGCGGTCGCCGATGACGGTTGTCTCGCCGACGACCACACCGGTGCCGTGGTCGATGGAGAAATATTCCCCGATGGTCGCGCCGGGGTTGATGTCGATGCCCGTCTGAGAGTGGGCATACTCCGTCATGATGCGCGGGATCATCGGCACTTTCTCAAGATACAGCTCGTGCGCGATGCGATAGATGAAGATGGCAAACATCCCGGGGTAGGACAGAATGATCTCCTGCCGGCTCGAGGCCGCGGGGTCGCCGTTGTAGTTGGCGGTCAGGTCCTTGAGCAGCAGCTCCTGGATATGGGGCAGACGCTCCATCATCGCCTCGCAGACCTTCTCGGCGCGGCGCGCGCCCTCCTCCCCCTCCGGCATGACCAGCTCAAGCTGGCGCAGCAGCTTGTCGTAGACGTGCCCCATGAGCAGAGCGCTGTACTGCTCCGGCGGGAGCTTCAGCAGGTCGCGATCGCCGTAGTAGGCGGGAAACAGGATCTTCTGAAAGTCGCGGATGATCTCAATGACCGCCGTGCGGCTCGGCAGGCGCAGCGCGTCGCCGTACATCAGAATATCGCTTTTGCGGTAGTTCTCCGCCACCTGCGCGGCGGCGGAACGGATGATCTCATTTTTATCGGACATCGGTCATTCCCCCTGATACATTGGCGTGGATAGATAGCGCTCGCCGCCGTCCGGCAGCAGCGCAACGATGGTCTTGCCCGCGTTCTCCGGCCGGAGCGCGAGCTGCGTCGCCGCCCAAAGCGCAGCGCCCGCGGTGATGCCGACGAGCACACCCTCACACGCGACCATATCGCGGCCCGCGGCGTAGGCGTCCTCCTCGCGGACACAGATGATCTCGTCGATGAGCGAAACGTCCATATTTTTCGGGATGAAGTTCGCCCCGATGCCCATCAGTCCGTGCGGCCCGGCCTTGCCGCCCGAGAGCAGCGGCGAGCCTGCCGGCTCGACCGCCGCGAGCTTCACATTCGGATTTTTCTCTTTGAGATAGCGTCCTGTGCCGGAGAATGTGCCGCCCGTGCCGATGCCAGCGACGAAAAGATCGACGCAGCCGTCGGTATCGCGCCAGAGCTCGGGGCCGGTGGTGAGATAGTGCGCCTCAGGGTTCGCGGGATTGTCGAACTGTGCGGGGATGAAGCTCCTCGGTGTTGCCGCCGCCAGCTCCTCCGCGCGCTTCACGGCGCCCGCCATGCCCTCCGCCGCCGGCGTCAGCACCAGCTCCGCGCCATAGGCTTTGAGCAGATTCCGACGCTCCACGCTCATGCTCTCCGGCATGGTGAGGATCACGCGGTAGCCGTGGACCTTGGCCATCGCGGCGAGGCCGATGCCGGTGTTGCCGCTCGTCGGCTCAATGATGACGCTCCCCGGAACGAGCTTTCCCTCCGCCTCGGCGCGTTCGATCATGTGCTTCGCCACGCGGTCCTTGGCGCTGCCCGCCACGTTGCAGCACTCGAGCTTGGCAAGGATGCGGGCGTTCAGACCGTGCCTGCGCTCGTAGCGACACAGCTCCAACAGCGGGGTGTTTCCCGCTAATTCGGCGACGGAATGGAAGATGTTCATAGGGGCGCTCCTTTCCTGAAAATGCAAGGAAAATAATAGGATATTATATGCGCCGGACGGGCGCATTGCAAGCATTTTTCCAGTCCGTGCAAAAAAGAGGCGGAAATGTGAAAATACCCCTTGCATTTTTGGAGCCGCTGTGCTATGATACACAAGCTGTCTGAAAGGACACGCGCCGTTAGCTCAGCTGGATAGAGCGTCTGGCTACGGACCAGAAGGCCGGGGGTTCGAATCCCTCACGGCGTACCACCGCGAACCTATTGATTTCAATGGGTTCGCGGTTTTTATTTTATCTCAGGATAAGCTTCATACACCTTTTTTCTAACATTTTTCTAACATCTTTCATTCAGGCATTCTGTCAGCTTATCTGCAAGGCTTTGCTTTCTGGATGTATCCAAATGCCCGTAGATATTGGCAGTCGTTTGAATGTCGCTGTGTCCCATCCATTCCTGTACGTCTTTCAGGCCGCAACCGTTATTCAGCAACAGACTGGCGCAACTATGACGGAGTTCATGGAATCGAATGTGTGGCATTCCATACCGTTCAAGCATTTTTGAAAAATGATGCGTCACATAGTCCGGAGCAAATGTGCGCCCATCGGGCCATTTGAAAACATAGTCATTCTTCTGGTAGGCCTTGCCGAACAAACGCTGGTTTTCTTCTTCCTCAGCTTTTGCTTTCAGAAAAATCTCCCGTGCTTCTTCTGTCATAGGAAAGCTTCGGCGGCTGCTTTGGGTTTTCGTCTTATCCTTTTCCACGGTGACAATCATCTTACAAACCGTGTGGCGAATCAGCACCATACCATTTTCAAAATCAATACTGTCCCACTTCAAGCCGAGAAGTTCGCTGCGCCGCAGTCCATAAAGCGCTGCGATCTTTACAAGCGGCTGTATCGGATCACCGTTCAGGGCTGTAATAAGCTGCTGCAGCTGCTCCGCACTATAGAAATGCGCTTCATGGCGTTCTCTGCGCGGCATTTCAACATATTGACAAGGGTTCGATGGAATCAGCCCATCTTTCACGCATTCCGCTAATGCCTGGCCCAAAATACCTTTATGGTGGCGCATGGTTTTAGAGGACAGTCCGCCCTTGCCATCTTTACGGCCGTTCCGATATTTCTCATCAAAATAAGTCTGAAGCACCTCTACCGTACAATCGCACAGTTTTAGCCTGTTCTCGTCAAAGTATGGAAGGATATGTGTTTCAGCCGTGTGCTGATAACTTCTGTATGTCACCTCATCTACTCGCCGCCTCATACGTGTAAGCCATCGCCGAACACAATCCGCCACAGTCATATCTGAACACACTACCGGATTTCGCTTTTCTTCTTCCGTCAGCTTCTCCCGCAGCATCTGTTCCGCCTTGCGTTTATTTCCTTTTTCAGGCAGGCCGGTAGATATCCATTTTTGTTTTCTCTTTCCGTTTTCGGTACTGTTGAGCACCATATAGTATTTGCCATTTTTTACTTGCAGACTCCCTGTCATAATAACTCCTTTCGACAGCGAAGATTGTCTGCTATTATGGATTGGCTACAGTATAGCGTGCTGACAGCACAAAGTCAATTAAGCACGCCTTTGGTATAATGATTTTTGTACCAATGCGCTTATAGCCTATCTGATGCGTATGGACAAGTTGATACACGGTATTTCGCCCAAGTCCCAGAGCCTTTGCAACTTGAGAAACCGTTAGGATATCGGAGTATTCTTTGAACACGTAATCCCCCCCTCAAAATATCGTGCCCTCACTGGGCAATATCTTAATATGAACAATCAAATAGGCAGGGTGCAAGCCCCGTCCTCTCAGGCTACCGCGCGCACAGTTCTGTACACGGCAGTTCAATCGCTTAAGTGCAACGGCTCGTATCGGGTGCGGATACTGTAGTATCCTGCCCGTACGAGCCGATCGTTCTTTATTAACTATGTTAGCACTGAATCTCCGGCCACGTCCCAACAGGCTTTCACATACCACCATCTGTAGAAAGAATATTTCGGTATGTCCAGCTTCATAAGATTCCGTATTCCCACTTTCGGAACTTCCCATTGTTTCCAGATGTAGGCTCGGAATCTCCGTGCTTTCCAGACGCCCTTACGCTGCTCTCGAACTCTTCACCAGTACCACAGCATATTGGACTAATGCGTTCCCTATCATGAAAAGCGAATGCTGCCATCGTGCAGCAGACCATATGCCACCTTGTAGCCTATGCCACCTAACATCTCTCTAAGTTGATCAACATTTACTACATCTGGATATCCGGCAAACACTCTCTTTCATATATTTATATCACCTCTTCTACATATTCTTCAGGAGCCATAATAACAAGAAAGAAATGCTCCTTGAGCGACTCAAAAACCATTTCTTTCTTCACAGCATAAGAATACCACAGGATTTAGAGATAATTCAATCCCTCTGTACAGGTAAATTTACGGTAATACTTTCAGTAATTTTATGATACATCAGCAAACTTACTTCTTTTGCAATCTAAAAAGGAATAAGGCCGGTATCTAGAAGCGAGGTCACAATACGTATCTGTTATCATCAAGGCCTCTCAATGGAATTAACACGGCCCACCGGAGCACGGCGATAGTTTAGCAGCAGCCAATGGCTCTCGCTCCCAGCACTAATAGGTCGCTACATTGATTTCTTCTTGTTTGTTTTACATCCGCACAGACAGGCTGCTTCCGCGGTAGTCCTGCATTCATGCCGCTCACCCCTGCAGCCTTGCGCGGCATTTCGGACACTATGATTGCCATCCTGACATCTCCAATATGACAGTAACGGAACGCTGTACAACGTTCCGTTACTATTGTCTCATGCGTGTCTATGAGTGGTTGGGTTTGACGGTTACTATTCATGGCTCAGCCATCACGTTCGCGAAGCTACCGACACTAAAGCGGGTATCATGCAATATTGCGAAGTGTTCCACACCACTGCGTATCGGCAATGCCAGTCTGGACATTTACCCCGGTTGTGACGCGGAACAGCTGAGACTGCTGGTGGAGCTCCTACGCCTATGCTGAACGATTTCACCGGTGCAGATCAAGTCTATATCGCCTGCGGCTACACGGATCTGCGCAAGGGCATAGATGGTCTGGCGCGGCTCGTCCAGCAGCAGTTTGAACTGGATCCGTTTACCAACACGCTGTTCCTGTTTTGCGGACGGCGGCGAGACCGTATCAAGGGCTTGTACTGG
>ERZ825670.2069-NODE-2069-length-19942-cov-8.406849_pt1 | contig 19942 bp, 18 predicted proteins | sample MGYA00519929_ERZ825670 | MGnify/ENA primary metagenome ERZ825670 (study PRJEB31778, sample SAMEA3449207) | human gut metagenome | biome: human gut; feature: human-associated habitat; material: faeces | place: United Kingdom | collected 2010/2012 ...
GCAAGGCTTTTTCCTGCTCTACTGCGTAACATGAGGGCATGAAAAAAGCGGCGTTCCTGTTCTTCCTTGTGGGAAATGAGAAACGCCGCTTGTGCGGTGCGTTATTCTGCTTCTTCGGCTATGAGGTCTTGTATGACTTCGCCAAAGTCTGCCGTAAAGGAAAAAATGAAGTATTCCAAAACGGCGGGGTCTGCGTCCATAGGCTCGGCTTCTTCGGAAAAGGGCAAGCCCATAAGCCCGTAGAGCATTTTTATGATTTTGAACAGCTTTCCCCGGTCGGCGGGGGTGTTCATGGTAACAAGTACGTCGGTCAAGCGGTTTACGGTTTCCATGTCGCCGCCTGTTGTTACCCATACCATTTCTGCGAATGGCTGCGTGATTGCTCCGGTTACAAGGTTTACCTTATCCTTGCTGATTTCGCCGGACGGGAGTATAATACCCTTGTCTAAAAGTACGTTTTTCATGTCGTCCTCCTATAATCTGTGGTGCCAAAATGGTGCCCGGTCTTACAAAATCATCTTATACGGAGATACGGCAAGATAAATGACGATATGCGGAAAACCTTGATTTTAAGCCATTTTCGCAAGGTTTTATAAACACTTGCGCGGGCTTATAAGAAGATTTCCGTCTATCAAATCAATAAAAAATGTTGTTGCGTATCTGTGGTAGTGCTGATACAATTCTCTATGCAAAAGGAAAGGAGAGAAAAATGGAGTTTGCCATAAAGCAGGCAGAGTTCGTTACCAGCGCGGGACTTGGCAGCCCTTATCCCGAAAAGACCGCCGCCGAGATAGCTATAGTGGGCAAGTCAAATGTGGGCAAATCCAGCCTAATCAATTCCCTCTGCAACAACAAAAAGCTCGCCAAAACCTCGTCCAACCCGGGAAAGACGAGGCTCATAAACTTCTTTAAGATAAACAGGGAGTTTTACTTTGTCGACCTGCCGGGCTACGGCTTTGCCAGAGCCCCGAAGACCGAAAAGGACAAGTGGGGAAAGCTGATGGAGGATTACCTTTCCTCCGGACGCGTCGATCATATATTCATGCTCATAGATATACGCCACGCTCCTACTGAGGACGACAAGCTGATGCTGCAATGGATAATATATTACAACCTGCCATTCACGCTCATCGCCACAAAAGCGGATAAAATAGCAAAGAGCAAGCGGGCGCAGATGGCGAACGCAGCGGCAAAACAGCTCGGCGCGCCTCCCGCTGCAATAGCTTTTTCCTCGGAGGATGGCTGGGGCAGGGAGCTTGTGCTTCAGCGCATGGATCAGGTGGTAAAAGATGTAAAAAACCTGCGCGCCGGTATTGACATAGAGCAGCAGTAACAGCATAATAGTAAATTAGCTGACAAAGGCTTATTTATAAAGTTATAAAACCGACCATATCAAAGGCCGTTTTGGAGGATTGTTATATGGGTCTCAGAAAGTGTCCGAGATGCGAACTGAACTATATTCGTGACGATGAACAGCTTTGCAACGTCTGCAAGCGCCATATGAAGGGCGAGGCGGAGACTGACGACGTAGTAACCATATGCACAGAGTGCGGCGAAAACCCCGCCGTCCGCGGCAGCGAGCTGTGTGCTATGTGCCTGAGGGAAGCCCGCCGGCAGGAAAATCTTGAAAAGAGGGCGGACGATCTTACCGGATCCTCCGTTGTGGACGATATGGACGGCATTGATGAGCTGGAAGTACCCATAGACGATGATATCCCCGAAATAGAGCTTGAAGAGATAGATAAGGAGCTGGGAGGCGATTCCAACCTCGGCTCAGACGATATGGACGATATGGACGAGGAAAATAAAGAAGAGGACGGGGAGAACTGAAACCTTCCGTCTCTTACTGCAAGGGCAATGGAGCGATGAATGAAGCTTTTCGCAATAGGTGATCTGCATTTGTCCCACAGCTCGAATAAGCCTATGAGCATATTCGGGCCCAACTGGGATAACCATGCCGAGCGCATAGCAGCTGCTTGGCGTGAGCGCGTGTCCGACGAGGACGCGGTGCTGATACCGGGCGATATAAGCTGGGCCATGCAGCTCGATGAGGCCAGGCCGGATATAGAGTATATTGCCGCGTTACCAGGCAAAAAGGTGATAATGCGAGGCAACCATGATTATTGGTGGGGCTCTATTTCGAAGGTGAGGGATATGCTGCCCTGCTGCATGTACGCACTGCAAAACGACACCGTAGAGCTCGGCTCTGTTACAATAGCAGGCTCCCGCGGCTGGACATGCCCGGGCAGTTCCGGCTTTGATCCGGAAACAGACCAGAAAATATACGACCGGGAGGTCATTCGCCTCCAGCTGTCGCTGTCCGGAGCTAAGCAGGGAGGCCGCATCATCGCCATGCTGCATTACCCCCCATTCAACGAGAAACGGGCGCCAAGCGGCTTTACGGAGATATTCGAGAAGTACGGCGTGGAGCGGGTGATATACGGCCATCTTCACGGCAAAGCCTGCCGCAATGCGTTCGAGGGCATCCGCAACGGCATAGAATACACGCTGTGTTCTGCCGACCATCTGGATTTTGTACCGAAGCTGATAACGGAGATATAAGCCTAATAAACGCGTAAAAGCATAAAAGAGCGGTTTTTGCCGCTTTTTTGTTTTTTGGAGGTTTTCATATATTTTGACTATTTGCAAAGCTACTCAAGCGACAAAACGTGGCGAAAAATAAAGGTAAATAGCCATTAAAAGAACATAAAAGTGGTTTAAAGTGTTGCAAAGTGGTGGGGAAGTTGCTATAATAAGCTTAACTCAATATCTGTGAGAATATATTGAGGAGGAGGCTTCCGCGTTGTTGATAAGTTCTTTCGGACATAGCGTGGACGCCAAGGGCAGGGTTTTTATTCCCGCCAAATGGCGCGACGATCTCGGAGACACCGTCATCATTACCCGTGACATGATGGGCAATGCTGACAGCAGGTGTCTTTATGGTATGCCTGTAGAACTCTGGAACGATATACTGGAGCGCTTCAAAAAGGTCGCCGTGTCCGATGTGAAGGCGCAGAACGCTATGCGAAGGCTGTTTGCCAATGCATGCGAATGTGAGCTGGACAAGCAGGGACGCATACTTATCCCAAACTCCCTCCGGGAGTACGCCGGTATAAATTCCGACGCCATGCTGGTGGGCATGGGCAGCCGCATAGAAATATGGGGCGCCGAGAAATGGGAAGAGCAGCTGGAAAGGATGGATAACGCCGGGGAAGAGTCCATGGCGGAATCTCTCAGCTATCTTGCGGGGCTTGGCATATGACACAATTCCACCATATACCCATAATGCTCAAAGAGGTGCTGGAGCTTTTAGCGCCAGAGCGCGGCGGGATATTCGTGGACGGAACGCTGGGCGGCGGAGGACATTCCGAGGGAATACTCAAGCGGCTGACTGACGGAAGACTGTATGGAATAGACCGCGATGGCGAGGCTATAGCCGCAGCAAGCGAAAGGCTGAAGCCCTTCGGAGATAAATTCAAGGCCATACGCGGCAACTTCTTCGATATGAAGAGCCTGCTGGCAAATGAGGGCGTCACCGGCGTGGAAGGCATACTCCTGGATCTTGGGGTTTCGTCTTATCAGCTGGATACCCCTGAGCGGGGCTTTTCCTACCATGAGGATGCTCCGCTGGATATGCGAATGGACGACAGGGCGAGCCTTTCCGCATACGATGTGGTTAACGGATACAGTCATGGGGAGCTGACAAGGATAATAAGAGACTATGGCGAGGAACGTTACGCTGCCAAGGTGGCGTCGGCCATAGTGCGCGAGCGGGAAAGGGAGCCCATTAACAGCACCACTAAGCTTGCGGACATAATCAAATACGCCATACCCGCGGCGAACCGCAGAGAGGGCCCTCACCCGGCGCGAAGGACCTTTCAAGCCATAAGAATAGAAGTAAACGGCGAGCTTGCAGAATTGGACAAGGCCATACGGGGAGCCCATGATCTGCTGAACCCCGGCGGGGTCATGGCAGTAATAACCTTCCATTCACTGGAGGACAGGATAGTCAAGCAGGCCTTTAAGATATTTGAGCATCCATGTACATGCGACCCCAAAGCGCCCATATGCACCTGCGGTAAGAAGCCCACTGCGGAAATACTGACGAAAAAACCAATCGTGCCCGGAGCGGACGAGCTGGAATACAACCCGAGGTCACGGAGCAGCAAGCTCAGGGCGATAAAAAAGCTTTAGAATAACCTGACGGAGTACTGAATAACATGGCAGTAGCGGCGAGAAAACTGGATAACGACTACGTGTACGCGAGATCGTCCACTATGCGGGTGTATACTCACAGGATGCCTGCGGAGGCAGATACCCCACAGGCCGAAGCCGTGGCCCAGCCTGCGGTAAAGCCCAGATACAGCCCGCTGCAAAGACTGGCTGTGACTTGCGGAATACTGATGTCCGCCATAGCGATACTGGCCATAATGGTGCGCTATGCCACTATAACGGAACAGTACGCGGTGGTAAATCAATATAAGAACACAATCGAGGAGAACAAAAGGACGCTGGACAGACTTGAGGTAAGGCTCAATTCTGCCGTGAACCTCGATGAAGCCCGGGAAGCTGCCCTTGCTGCAGGACTCGGCTATCCCGCCGCGTCCCAGATAGTTAAAATAGATGGAACGGACGCGGGGAGTGTGAGCTCGCCGCAATAACAATTGGAGGCGGCTGATGTCAGGACCTACGGTATCCGGCAAAAAAAGACTGTTCGTTGCCCTGGGTGGAATAGCGTTCATTTTCATACTTTTGATAATAAGGCTGTTCTGGATACAGATAATTGACGGCAAGAGGCTGTCTGAAATGGCTCAGGAGCAGCAGACGCAGGATACTTCGCTGAGCGCTGCGCGCGGTACCATAACCGATACTAACGGAGTAGTGCTTGCCCAGAGCGGAACGGCATACAAGGTGCTGCTCAACCCTTATCAGCTCAGCCGCAAGCAGGAAGACCTGCCGCGAATAGTGCGTGAGCTTTCGGATATATTGGATCTGGACAGCGAATACGTGATGAAGCAGGCAACCAAAAAGAACTCCAACGACGTGTATTATAAAGAAGTTATACTGAAACGTCAGGTGGAGCGCGAGGTGGTGGACGAGATAAAGTCCAGAATGCTGGGCAGCGGCGTTTACACCGCTATAGACTCAAAGAGATATTACCCTGAGGGAAGCCTGTTTTCCCAGCTGCTGGGATTTACCACGGTGGACGGCACAGGTCAGGCGGGCCTCGAGCAGAAATACAATAAATACCTTGCCGGCGAAAACGGCAGAATGATAACCGAGACGGACGCCAACCATAAGGCGATAGCTTACGGCTCTCAGGAGATATTGGATCCGGAGGACGGTTACGATATAAAACTCACTACGGACAGCGTGGTGGAATCCTTCCTTGAGAAGGCCCTGAAGGAAGCCCTTGAGGTCAACAAGGCCGAGACGGCGCAGGGCATAATAATGAGCTGCAAGACGGGCAGGATAATAGCCATGTCAACTCAGCCGGACTTCGACCCCAACGACCCACCCAGAAGCGACGTGGCGACGCTGAACGCACTTTCCCGGAACCGCATAGTTGCGGACGCCTACGAGCCGGGCTCCACATTCAAGATAATTACCCTTTCGGCGGCGCTGGACAGCGGCAAGGTGACTTCCGCCAATGAATATAATTGCGGCGGCAGCTACACGGTGAACGGCGAGAGGATAAAGTGCTGGAAGAGCGGCGGCCACGGTCATGAGACGCTCAAAAAGGCGGTGCAGAATTCCTGCAACCCGGCTTTTATGCAGATGGCCTTATCCATGGGCAAGTCCACCTTTTACGATTACATCTACGCTTTCGGGTTCGGTTCTTCTACCGGAAGCGGGATCAGCGGCGAGACCTCGGGTATAGTTACCCATGAAAAATACATCACTGAGAACAACCTTGCCCGCATAGGCTTCGGCCAGAGCATTGCGGTAACGCCCATACAGCTCTGCACAGCGGTATGTGCGGCGGTAAACGGCGGTGAGCTGATGCAACCTTACGTCGTGGACAGCATAGTAAACAAGGACGGCAGGGTGATACTTAAAAATGAGCCCACCATGGTGCGCAGGGTGATAGGTGAAAGCACCAGCGCCCAGGTGAGGGAGATACTGGAAAGCGTAGTATCCGAGGGCAGCGGTAAAAACGCCTCCATACCCGGTTACCGGGTGGGCGGAAAGACCGGCACCGCGCAGAAGTATGAGGACGGGAAGATCGCAAGCGGCAAGCTCATAGCCTCCTTCATAGGCTTCGCCCCTGCCGACGACCCCGAATACGTCTGCCTGATACTGGTGGATGAGCCAAAGGTAGGAACCATATTCGGCAGCACTGTGGCGGCGCCTTATGTAAAGCAGGTAATGGAGGAGACGCTTCGCCACTACGGCTATCTGCCAACCGAAAACGCGGATACCGTGAGCGTGCCCGACCTTACGGGCATGACCATACTGGAAGCAAAGGCGTCGCTTAAGGAAGCGGGGCTGCACGCCGAGTTTCAGGATAACGAGGAGGATATGGTAACGGTGCAGGTGCCGGCGGCAAACGAGATAGTGCAGCGCGGCACGGACGTATTGCTTTATACGGCGGCGACGGACGTGGATCAGGAGGATACCGGCCTCGATACCGCAATAGTGCCAAATGTAATAGGAATGGGCAGGCTCGCGGCAAACGACGCCCTTGCTGCCAAGGGACTGGCGATCAGGATAGAGCCTGAGGATCAGACCGGTACAGCAATAAGGCAGTTTCCGGCTGCGGGGGAAGAAGTCCCCGTGGGAGCAGAAGTGCTTGTGGAGTTTTCCAAGATAGAAATTTTGAACTGAGGCCGCAAGGCCAGTGGAGGAAATGCGATGCTTTTGAGTGAATTAGCCAGACCTACGCGACATGAACTTATAGGCCGTGACGTAGAGGTAAAGGAACTCATATACAATTCACGCAAGGTGAAAAATGGCGACGTGTTCTGCTGTATAGTGGGTACCTTCGCGGACGGGCATAAATACGCTCAGCAGGCTGTGGATGCAGGCGCCGCTGCGCTGGTGGTAGAGCGGAAGCTGGACATAGACGTTCCGCAGATACTGGTGGAAGACACCCGCATCGCAATGGCTGAAATGGCGGCGGCGTATTACGGCTATCCCTCAAGTGAAATGCAGATGATAGGCGTTACCGGCACAAACGGCAAGACCAGCACCACGTATATGCTGAAGGCCATCGCCGAGCGCATGGGCAAAAAGGTCGGACTGATAGGCACCATACGCAACATGATCGGGGACATAATCATAGACACCGAGCGCACCACGCCGGAGAGCGTCGATCTCCAGCGCATACTCCGCCAGATGAAGGACGAGAAGGTGGACGTGGTGATAATGGAGGTCTCCTCCCATTCGCTGGATCAGAAGCGGGTACACGGCATAGAGTACGATGTGGGGGAGTTTACAAACCTTACCCAGGACCATCTTGACTACCATAAGACCTTTGAAAACTACTTCAATGCCAAAAAGCTGCTGTTCAAGCAGAGCAGGATGGCGGTGATAAACAAGGACGATCCCTACGCCAATAGGATGATGGAGGGGCTTGATATACCCGTTATGACCTTCGGCATACGGGAAAAGGCGGACGTTACCGCCAGCGAGATAGACATAACCACCAGAGGGGTACAGTTCGACTTCAACTATAAGAACATCACCTCCCGATTCAATGTGCCTATCCCCGGCCTTTTCAGCGTGTTCAACGCCATAGGCGCGGCAACGGTTGCCCTGAGCCTCGGCTGGAACCTCGACTCAATTAAGTATGGCCTTGAGCATATGATGAGCGTGAGCGGCAGGCTGGAGCCGCTGCCCACCGGCAAAAATGAGTTTACGGTGCTCCTCGACTACGCGCATACCCCCGATGCACTGGAAAACGTGCTGAAGACGGTCAAGGGCTTCGCCACCGGCAGGATAGTTACACTATTTGGCTGCGGCGGCGACAGAGATCACGCAAAGCGCCCCATAATGGGCGAGATAGCGGGTCGGTTCTCGGACTTCGCTATAGTAACATCGGATAATCCCAGGACGGAAAACCCTATGGACATAATCAACTCGATAGTTGAAGGAGTAAAGAAGTCGGGCTGTGAATACGTGGTCATAGAAAACCGCAGGGAAGCCATAGAGTATGCCCTGAAGAACGCCAGAAAAAACGACGTTATAATACTCGCAGGCAAAGGACATGAGAACTACCAGGAGATAAACGGCGGCAAGCACCACTTTGACGAAAAGGAAATAGTGGCGGAGATACTGGGCCTGTAAGGCCCGCGGAAGGAAGTCGGCAAATGAAGTATGCAATATACGCCCTGCTGCTGAGCGCGGCAGTGACTATGGTATCGGGCCCGGTGCTCATACCCCTGCTGCACAAGCTTAAATTTGGACAGAGCGAGCGGAAGCTTGGCCCTGAGACCCATCTCAAAAAGGCGGGTACCCCTACCATGGGAGGTATAACCTTCATACTGGGCATTGTGGCGGCCACAATGATATTTGCATACTCGGCATCTGAGCTGGTGATGCCGGCGCTGCTGATGACAGTGGCATTCGCCCTTGTAGGTTTCATGGACGACTTCCTCAAGGTTAAGAAGCACAATACCGACGGACTCAGGGCTTATCAGAAGATAATCGCCCAGTTCCTTATAGCCCTGATAATCGCCGTATATGCACAGCGCAGTCCCTTTATAGGCACCAGTATTTATCTTCCCTTCTCAAAGGTTGAGTGGGAGCTGGGCGCGTTTTATATACCCGTCATAGTATTCGTGATAATCGGCACAGTCAACGCCGTTAATCTTACCGATGGGCTGGACGGGCTGGCGAGCGGCGTAAGTCTGGTATATTCCATGGCCATGACGGTGATATTCCTTTACATGGCTTCCATAATGGATGCTCCAGTGGACATGGGACAGGCCCGGCAGACGCAGTACGCAGCCGAACTCAATTCTATGGCTGTATTTGCGGCGGCGGTAGCGGGCGGCTGTCTGGGGTTCCTCAGGTTCAACAGCTTTCCGGCAAAGGTATTTATGGGCGATACGGGCTCATTGGCCCTTGGCGGAGCAATAGCTGCTATGGCGGTGTTCTCCCGGGCAGTGCTGCTGCTTCCCATAATGGGCGCATGCTTCGTGGCAAGCGCCGTCAGCGTGATACTTCAGGTGGGCTCCTACAAGCTGCGCAGGAAGCGCATATTCAAGATGGCCCCGCTGCACCATCACTTTGAGCTTCTCGGTTATTCCGAAACAAAGATCGTTGCGGGATACATGATAGTTACCACATTGCTTTGCCTGGTATGCCTCTTGGCATTCCAATAAAGAGCATATGTATTAAGCATATGCGGGGAACTTGCAAAAATGGAATCACATTTTTGCGAAAGCGTTAGCGTTTATTTTGCCGCCCGGTGGCAGGGTTCCGTATTTCAGCCGTGGTTCTTTGGCGCTTGGCACGGCAGGCGGACGCAGGGCGTTTGAGGCAGGACGTGGCTCGTTGCCTCAAGCACCCTGACACCTCCGGGGGGCTTTTTTTAACAGAATTGCGCATGAAGTGGGCGCAAGAACGCCCCGTGTGCTATAATTTATAAAATAAATATAGGCCGAATATGTGTTTCGGAAGGAGTCAGGATTATGCAAAACGGAAAGAAGACCGCTCTTATCTGCGGAATGGCCAAAAGCGGCATAGCCAGCGCAATACTGCTCTATAAAAACGGCTACAAGGTAATAATTAACGACATGAAGAGCGAGATATCCGGACTCCAGGAAGCGCTCAAGGATATCGAGTATGTGAACGCAATGGGACAGGAACCGGAGACACTGCTGGACGGCGTGGATCTGTTGGTGCTCAGCCCGGTTATACCTATATTCAAGCCTTTTGCCAGGAAAGCACAGGATATGGGCATAGAAGTGATAGGCGAAATAGAGCTGGGATACCGCTATTGCCACAGGGGCGCAAAGTTCGTATGCATAAGCGGCACAAACGGCAAGACCACCACCACTGCACTGACAGGCGAGCTTTTCAAAGCCGCGGGCAAGCGCACGTTCGTGCTGGGCAATATTGGCATACCCATAACCGAGCGGGCAATGGAGGTAAAAGATGGGGACGTCATAGTAGCGGAAGTGGCCGCACTGCAGCTTGAAAGCATAAAGAGCTTCCGCCCCAACGCCTTTGGCATGCTGAACATAACTGAGGATCATCTTAACAGGTTCCAATATAAGATGGAGAACTACATAGCCGCAAAGTGCAGGGGCTTTGAAAACCAGACTCCCCAGGACTTTGCGGTGCTGAATTACGATGACCCCATCGTGAGGGATATGGCAAAGCTCACCAGGGCCCGCGTGCTGTATTTCTCGCAGAAGCAGGACGTGGAAAACGGCATGTTCCTCCGGGACGGCTATATGATATGGAGGCTGGACGGCCATGAGCAGCGGCTTATACACCGGAGCGAACTGCGGATACCCGGCGATCACAACCTTGAAAACGCCATGTGCGCCGCCTCTCTTGCCATGTGCATGGGCCTTGATGCAGAAGCGGTGTGCCGGGGACTTCGCGCCTTTCGGGGCGTTGAACACCGGATAGAGTTCGTTCGCGAGGTGGAAGGCGTCCGCTATGTAAACGACTCCAAGGGGACAAACCCGGATTCCACCATAAAGGCCGTGAAGGCCATGACCCAGCCCACCGTGCTCATGCTGGGCGTAGGCGATTACGATAAGCACAGCGACTTCACGCCGCTTTTTGAGGCGTTCGGCAGCACTGTGAAGGGTGTTATAGCCTCCGGAATCAATATACCCGCAATAAAGGCTGCCGCCGAAAAGACAGGCTACAAAGGCGAATTCGTGGAGTGGTACGGCAACTTTGAAGGTATGATAAAGAAAGCGGGAGAGATGGCGGGCAAGGGAAGCACGGTGCTGCTTTCGCCTGCGGCTGCAAGCTGGGGCCAGTTCGACAACTACGAACAGAGAGGCGAGATATTCAAGGATATCGTAAATAAGCTGTAACCAGCATAGAATAACCCGAAGGGAGGTGCGGCATGGAAACGCTGAAGGCCAAAAAGAAGAATGGGCAGATGGACTTCCTGCTCTACGTTACCGTGCTGCTGCTGTGCGCCTTCGGGCTTGTGATGGTATTTTCAGCCAGCTATTATTACGCACAGAACAAGGCGAGCCTGAATTACGATGGATTGTACTATCTGAAGAACCAGGCAAAGTATATGGCCATGGGGCTTGGCGTTATGATAGTGATGTCACGGGTGGACTATCACTATCTTGAAAAGCTCAGGAACGTTGGACTTATGGTGACGCTTCTGCTTATGCTTGCTACGGTGTTCTGGGGCGAGGATATAAACGGCGCAAAGCGGTGGCTGAACCTGTTTGATGTGATAACCTTCCAGCCTTCAGAGCTTGCAAAGTTCGTGCTCATACTGTACATGGCTTCCTTTATGACCCGTAGGGCACCTCAGATGAAGAGCTTTACCCGGGGCATTGTACCCATGCTCATCATAATGTGCATCATCTGCATACTGCTGCTGCTGCAGAAGAACATGTCTATGATGATGGTGGTCATGATGATAGGCTTTGTAATGCTGTTCCTTGGAGGGGCGGATATGCGGCACCTGGTTGGCCTCTGCCTGCTGGCGGTGCCGGTGTTCTTTCTTGCGGCATCAATGGAAACGTACCGCTGGAACAGGCTGGTAATATTCACAAACCCATGGAAGGATCCTCAGGGAAACGGCTATCAGCTGATACAGTCCCTGTACGCATTGGGCAGCGGCGGCCTATTCGGCAAGGGGCTTAACTTTTCCACTCAGAAGCTGCTGTTTCTTACATACGGCGAGAGCGACTTTATATTCGCCATAATAGGCGAGGAGCTTGGCTTCATAGGTTGTGTGCTGGTAATAGCCGCGTACTTTTTCATCGTTTGCCGGGGAATGCGCATAGCCGCCCGCTGCAAGGATAAGTTCGGGAGCCTGCTTGCTGCCGGAATAACCAGCGTTATAGCCATACAGGTGGCAGTAAACATAGGCGTGGCCACCAGTTCTGTCCCTCCTACCGGCCAGACGCTGCCTTTTATAAGCGCCGGCGGCACGTCGCTCATAATATTTATGGCTGCGGCAGGCATACTGCTCAATATTTCGAGAAATACGGAAAGCATATAGAATTAACCCATTCCATCCTTCCTGAATAGTATGGATTGTACCGCAATGGCGGCAGGGGAGGGGCGCAATGGGCAAATTCATAATAGAGGGCGGACATAGGCTGAGCGGACGCGTAAAGGTCCAGGGAGCGAAAAACGCCGCGCTGCCGGTTCTGGCGGCGACTGTCATGAGCCGGGGAGAGATGACGCTGTTCAACTGCCCTGAAATACGGGATGTTCACAATATGCTGAGCATACTGCGTGAGCTGGGCGTGGAATCGTATTATGATGGGGACGCGCTGAAAATTTCCGGCAGAAACGCCAGAAGCAGTCCTATGCCGCAGCGCCTTTCGAAGGAGCTGCGCTCCTCCATATTCATGTTGGGGCCGCTGCTTTCACGCTTTGGCGAGGCGGTGTGCGCCTACCCGGGGGGCTGCGAGATAGGCCATAGGCCGGTAGACCTTCATTTGAAAGGCCTTGCGGCGCTGGGGGCGGATATAAGGGAAGAGCGGGGTTACATAATTTGCGACGGGCGCAACATGCACGGAGGCGAGATACACCTCGATTATCCCAGCGTAGGCGCAACAGAAAACATAATGATGGCAGCGGCTGCCGTCCCGGGCGATACGGTGATAACCAACAGCGCCCGGGAGCCGGAAATAGAGGAACTGCAGAATTTCCTCAACTCAATAGGCGGCGATATCCGTGGCGCAGGCACATCTACCATATACATAAAAGGTGGAATGGAAGAAGTGCCGGCAGCTGCGCACAGAATAATGCCCGACAGGATAGCTGCGGGAACGCTCATGTGCGCCGTGGCGATGGCCGGAGGAGAAGCGGAGCTTACAGACGTGTGCCCGGAGCACATAGGCAGCCTCATATCAAAGCTGCGCGAGGCAGGGTGTCATATAAGCTGCGGCGGGGATACGCTGGAGATACGGGCAAAGGGACGGCCTAAAGAGATAAAACTAATAGAAACGCTGCCTTATCCGGGCTTTCCGACGGATATGCAGGCGCAGATATTCGCCCTGTGTACCGTGGCGGACGGCACCAGCGTAATAGTGGAAAACCTTTTCGAAAACCGCTTCCGCCATTGCGCGGAGCTTATAAAAATGGGCGCAAATATAACCCAAAAGGACAGGACCGCAATAGTAAGGGGCGTGGAGAAACTCTCGGGAGCTGTGGTATACGCAAAGGACCTTCGCGGAGGAGCGGCGCTTACCATAGCCGGGCTGGGTGCTGAGGGGATGACGGCAGTAGAGAACACGGAATATATCGATAGAGGATACCAGCGGCTGGATGAGACGCTGAATTCACTCGGAGCCTGTATAAAGAGGGAAGATGGCACGCAATAAGGGAAAAACCAGAGTGGTAAAGAACGAAGGACGCAGGGACGGCAAAAAGCCGCCTCGCAGCCATGTGTCCTATGTCGACATAGAGCAGGTAAAGCAGCGCTATGGCGGACGCTCTACAAGAGAGCCCCGAAAAGAACTGCACGTATTTGGAGAAGAAGAGCCGCAAAATGTCAAGAAGAAAGAGCACAGGGGCGTATACCTGCTGCTGCTCGGTCTCGTATTGGCAGGCATAGCCATAGGCTTCTATTTTGCGCTCATAATAGACCGCATAGAGGTCGTAGGCAACGAAAAGCTGGAGCGGGGAGAGGTGCTCACCATATCCGGACTTAACATAGGCGAGCATATGCTCTTTGCCAATCTCGGAGAAGCCCGCAGCAGGCTGCTCAGCAGCCCCTATATACGCTCGGCATACATAAAAAGAGCGTATCCGGACAAGCTCATTATCACCATAGAGGAACGCAAGCCTGTGGCAGCGATCGTAGGCGTGGGGTCATATGCCCTGATAGACCTGGAGGGCAGCGTTATGGAGATAGCGCAGACAAACGACAACGGGCTGGTAGCGGTTTACGGCGTAAGCTCCGGCGGCTACGCCGTGGGCCAGAAGATCGGCGACTATGCGGAATTCAACAGCGAAACGCTGCTTGAGATAATTGCAGTGCTTTCCAATCAGGGAATGCTGGACATAATAGAGAGCATAGATATGTCGCAGCCCCTGAAGATAGGCATGACTACAACATACGGCTATACGGTCAACATAGGACAGCCCGAAAACCTTACGGGAAAGCTGGAAAACCTGCCGCCCGTGCTGAGCAAGGTGCTTTCCATGGGCCTTGAGGGCGGAACAATAGACCTTGGCGTGCTGGGCGATCCGGTATATTCTCCGCCAGAGGTGTACCAGCCGGAGACAGAGGAACAGGAGGGCGGAGACGGCGAGGGCGGCGAAGCAGAGCCGGATAAGGCCGAGGAAGGCGGGACGGAGCAGCCCGAACCCAGTCCTGCACCGTAACTTCCAGCAGTTACAAAGTGTAAAAATAATTGTATCCTATTGCACAAAATATAGTGGTGTGGTATGCTTAGACCAACTATTAGGTGGAAGTATATTCTCATGGCATATGGAGAGTAGGGGCGCTATGGAGGAAAAATGAAACAGAATACCGCCATACTCGATATTGGAAGCTCCAAGGTGATATGCCTCATATGCAGCGCACAGGGAAGGGACAGCATAACCGTCCGGGGTGCGGGCGTAAAGGAATATCCGGGCTTTGAGAACGGACGATTTATAGACGAACAGCTTTTCTCCAGCGCGGTGGTGGACGCCATCGCAATGGCAGAGGGTGAGGCAAAGGTACGCATAAGGGATCTTTCCGTAGGCGTACCCGCAAGCTTTTCAAAGCTGGTGCTGCATGAGGGATCTGCCGGGGTAAAGTCACGCACGGGAAGGATAAACGGCGACACTATAGACGACCTGATAAACGACTCGCTCACATTCGAGCAGCCTGGAGGGTACGAGCTGATGCACTCCACTCCGGTGGAATTCAAAATAGGCGAAACGGTTACCGCCGATCCGCCCCTTGGGCAGGCAGCAAAAGAGGTCAGCGCCGTAGTATCCCACGTGTACATGCAGAATGGGTTCAGAGCAGCGGTGTCCGATGCACTGAGCAGGACGAATCTCGAAGCGGATATGTATATAAGCGTTCCGCTTTCGGCTTCACTGTTTGTGATACCCGAGGAGGAGAGGACGGACTGCGCGGTGCTCATAGACGTAGGGGCGCGGCAGACCGACGTAAGCTTCATACGGGGATCAGCCCTTATAGCCTGCGAGACGCTGGGAATAGGCGGCGTGAGCTTTGCAAACGATCTGGCCTATGGGCTTCGGATATCCACCCAGTCTGCGGAGAACGTAAAACGCAGATACGTCTATTCGCTGGACTATCAGGACAGCATAGATATAGTACGCATGGAGGGGAAAAGCCCCATGCACGTTGATCACGCAGTGATACAGTTCATAATTGAGGAACGCACAAAGCAACTTGCCGGTTATCTTGTGCGCATGCTCAAGGATATGGGAGTAAGGCTTGAGGAAAAGCCCCCCGTATACATAACCGGCGGCGGCATAGCCCTTATGCGGGGCAGCTGCGAATACATGGAAAAGCTCATGGGTGTGCCTTTAAAGGTAAGAATGCCGTGGATGCCCAGACTTTCCTCCCCAAATTACGCCAGCGCTTTTTCGGTAATGGATTTCGTGATGCATGCTGAGGAAGAAGACAGCGTGGACAGGCTGGTAGGAATGGTAAGCGAGAGCAGATTCATCAAAAAGATCAGAGAACTGTTTGGTAACGTAAGATAAATTATCAGGAGGAAATGATATGCCTATTGGTCTTGAACTCGATATGGAAAGAGGCAACCTTGCGCAGCTTAAGGTAGTCGGCGTAGGCGGCGCGGGCAATAACGCTGTCAACCGTATGATACAGTACGGCATACGCGGCGTTGAGTTCATTTCCGTAAATACAGATAAGCAGGCGCTGTACCTGTCCCATGCGAACCAGAAGATACAGATAGGCGAAAAGGTCACCAAAGGATTGGGCGCGGGTGCTGATCCCGAAGTAGGGCGCAAGGCGGCTGAAGAAAGCAAGGAAGCCATATCCGAGGCTCTCAAGGGAGCGGATCTGGTATTCATAACCGCAGGTATGGGCGGCGGCACCGGCACCGGTGCAGCCCCCGTAGTAGCGGAGTGCGCAAAAGAGCTTGGCATACTTACAGTTGGCGTAGTCACAAAGCCCTTCTCCTTTGAGGGACGGGTGCGTATGAACAATGCCGTAAACGGCATAACCAACCTTAAGGCAAACGTAGATACTCTTATATCCATACCTAACGACAGGCTGCTGGATTCAGTAGGCAAGGTAAGCCTTACCGAAGCATTCAGGATCGCTGACGATGTGCTGCGTCAGGGCGTGCAGGGAATAAGCGACCTTATAGCTGTACCTGCTATGGTGAACCTTGACTTTGCTGATGTGCGTACCATAATGCGTGAGCGTGGAATGGCCCACATGGGCATAGGCATGGCCACCGGCGACAAGCGCGCCGCCGAGGCTGCAAGGCAGGCTGTGGTAAGCCCGCTGCTTGAAACTACAATAAACGGCGCAAAGGGCGTGCTGCTAAACATCACCGGCGGCGCGGATCTGGGCATACAGGAACTTTCCGAAGCGGCCTCTATCATTCAGGAGTACGCGGATCCCGAGGCAAACATCATCATGGGTGCAGGCATCGACGAGGATATGGGCGACGGCGTACGTATAACCGTAATAGCTACCGGCTTCGATGCACCCGGCGCAAGGTCTCAGCAGAGCCAGCATCCCACGGCTGCCGTAAACGCCGTACAGAACAGCCAGCCCCCCAGAAGGCCGACCATACGCGACGTGAAGGATCAGGAAAGCAGCTGGAATGGCGCAAACGTGAAATTCTGGGAGCGGGAGCGCACCAGAACTCCTCAGTACAGCTCCCCTCTTCCGGAAGGAGAGGAAGTAACCCCTCACTTTACCATGGACGACCTGCCCAAGGCAGACAAGGCCAAGGGAAATAATAATACTAATAACCTTAACGTGCCTGCATTTTTGAGAAGAAACGATTAAATCAAAAAGACGCGGGCGCTTAGCCCGGCGTACACTTTTTTAAGTAATAAGACGGGGAAGCGCAAAGGAGCGTTTCCCCGTTTTGTTTATATTTTTATTTTTCAGAAAGGAAAGAAAAACCATGACCAAATCCTTTATCCCACAGGGCTATAAGCCCACGCTGTCACTTTATGAAACTCAGGACGCTATAAGCTTCATAAAGCGTGAATTTCAGGACAGCCTTGCGCGGGCACTGCACCTCAAACGCGTATCCGCACCTCTGTTCGTACAGCCTGAGACAGGCCTCAACGACAACCTGAACGGCTATGAGCGCCCGGTAGGCTTCGATATCCCATTTACCGGCAAGGATGCGCAGGTAGTGCAGTCTCTCGCAAAGTGGAAACGCATGGCGCTTTACCGCTACGACTTCCACCCAGGCAACGGCCTCTATACCGATATGAACGCCATACGCCGCGATGAAGAGTTGGACAACCTGCACTCCGTATACGTGGATCAGTGGGACTGGGAGAAGGTCATAACCCCTGATACCCGCAACCTTACTACCCTCAAGAACACTGTTACTGCCATAGTGGGCTGCGTATGCAACACACTGGATGTACTCAAGGCCCGCTATAACTTTATTACGACAGAGCTGAGCCGCGACGTGTTCTTTATAACCACTCAGGAGCTGCTTGATATGTACCCCGACAAGACCCCCAAGGAGAGGGAGAATGCCATAACCAAGGAGCACAGGACGGTATTTATAATGCAGATAGGAGATCTGCTTTCAAACGGCGAAAAGCACGATGGCCGCTCCCCCGACTATGACGACTGGAAGCTCAACGGCGATATACTGTTCTATGACGACGTGCTGGATTGCGCAATGGAGATATCTTCGATGGGTATCCGCGTAGACGCCAAAAGCATGGACGAGCAGCTTACCAAGGCCGGCTGTGATGACAGGCGTCAGCTGCCATTCCATAAGATGCTGCTCAACGGTGAGCTGCCCCTTACCATTGGCGGTGGTATCGGCCAGTCCCGTCTCTGCATGCTGCTGCTGGGTAAGGCTCACATCGGCGAGGTGCAGTCCTCCGTATGGGATCAGGATACCATAGACTGCTTCGAAAAGGCTGGCGTGACGCTGCTCTAAAAAATTCCAATATCGCGAAAACCGCTCCTACTGGGGCGGTTTTTTTATGCGTGATATTTCCACCAATATTCGCATATATATTTATCACCGCTTCTACAATTTGCGACTGCCGCCCTGTGGTATCATTTGCTTGCGCCGGGGGTGACTGAGATGTACATAGAGGTATTTCTGCTGGATAACCTGCTGATGAATACCGTAATATGCGTGCTGGCGGGGGCGGTATGCGGAAGAAGCATCAGGCTGGGGCGGGTGCTGCTGTTCTCATTGGGCGGCGCGGTATACGGAGCTGCCGCAATGTATGTGCCGGTGCTTTCTATGTTCCCGTGTAAAACTATCCTGTGCCTTGCCATGGCGCTGGTATTTCCGTATGAGGGCCTGCGCGGCTACATTACCGGCCTCACTGCGATATTGGCGGCGGCACTGACGATAGGCGGGCTCGGGTTTCTGATGATATGCGCCTTTGGCAATGTGAGAAGCCTCGGAGACGGCATATCGTTAAGGCTGATGCTGCTCATAGCGTTTGCGGCGTCGATAATGCCGGGCGTCGCCAGAAGGGTGCGGGGCAAAAGGCTGGATAACCAAAACCGACATACTCTATTATTGAAGCGGGGAGATAAGGAATATGAGCTTGACGCCATGGTGGACAGCGGCAACAGCCTGCACGATCCTGTGAGCGGCCGCCCGGTAGCCGTGGCATGGCTGCCTGAGACGGGAGATATACCTATACCGGTTGGCACGGTGAACGAAAGAAGCGTGCTGTACGCATTCAGGCCGGACAGCGCACGGCTGGACGGCAGCGATATGGATATACTTGTGGCAGTGTCAAAAAGGCCGCTCAAGGCCGCGCTTATACCGCCCGCGGCGCTCTGTGATGAGTTGAAAATAACGAGGCTGGAGGGGAAATACCATGCTTAGCATAGTGAAAGATGTGCTCACAAGGCTATATGCTGCCCTTGGAGGTGATATATACTACATAAACAGCGGTGAGGCGCTGCCGCCGCCCCTAAGCAGGGAAGAGGAAGCAAAGATAATGGAGCAGCTCCGCGCCGGAGATGAGGAGGTCAAACAGACGCTCATCGAGCGCAACCTCAGGCTTGTAGTGTACATAGCCCGAAAGTTCGAGAATACCGGCGTATGCGTTGAGGACCTTATATCCATAGGTACAATAGGCCTTATCAAGGCGGTAAACACCTTTGACGCAGAGAAGCGCATAAAGCTTGCCACATACGCTTCCCGCTGCATAGAAAACGAGATACTGATGTACCTGAGAAGGAGCTGCAAGCTGAAGCTTGAGGTATCCCTCGATGAGCCCCTGAATGTTGACTGGGACGGCAACGAACTGCTGCTTTCGGATATACTCGGCACAGACGCAGATGCCATATACCGGGGCATAGAGGACGAGGTGGATAAGGAGCTGCTGTCTCTCGCCATGAAGAAGCTCACTCCGAGAGAAAAGAAAATAATGGAGCTGCGCTTCGGCCTATATGGCAACAGGGAGTACACCCAGAAGCAGGTCGCAGACATGATGGGAATATCCCAAAGCTACATAAGCAGGCTGGAAAAGCACATAATCAAACTGCTGAAGTCCGAAATGCTACAGATGATGTAAGGCGAAAAAAGCGCGGTATCGCGCTCAGAGTGTCAAAAAAGTGGCTGAACGCCACTTTTTCGAGCTTTTTTCATCCGGT
>ERZ825670.2074-NODE-2074-length-19911-cov-4.682413_pt1 | contig 19911 bp, 14 predicted proteins | sample MGYA00519929_ERZ825670 | MGnify/ENA primary metagenome ERZ825670 (study PRJEB31778, sample SAMEA3449207) | human gut metagenome | biome: human gut; feature: human-associated habitat; material: faeces | place: United Kingdom | collected 2010/2012 ...
AGAATTAGAAAAATATTCTGATGAAGAGTTACGTGCTAAAACAGAAGAGTTTAAATCAAGATTAAAAAATGGAGAAACTTTAAATGATATCTTAGTAGAAGCTTATGCAGTGGCAAGAGAAGGTTCTAAAAGAGTTTTTGGTAAGAGACCTTTTGATGTGCAACTTTTAGGTGCTATAGTTCTTCATCAAGGAAGAATTGCAGAAATGAAAACTGGTGAAGGAAAAACTTTAACAGCAGCTTTAGCGCTTTATTTAAATGCACTAGAAGGAAAGGGAGCTCATTTAGTAACAGTTAATGATTACCTAGCAAAGTCACAAGGTGAGGAAATGGGAAAACTATATAATTTCTTAGGCCTTAGTGTTGGTATTATAGTTCATGACCTTACTCCAGATCAAAGAAAAGCTGCATATAATTCAGATATTACGTATGGAACAAATAACGAATACGGCTTTGATTATTTGAGAGATAACATGGTTATATATAGACAGCAAATGGTACAAAGAGAGCTACATTATGCTATAGTCGACGAGATAGATAGTATTTTAATTGATGAAGCTCGTACACCACTTATTATTTCTGGTCAAGCCGATAAAGCAAATGATTTATACAAACAAGCAGATAGATTTGTTAAGAGCTTGAGTGCTAAGGTTGTAGCTAAAGATGAAAACAGAAAAGAAGCTGACCCAGATGATGAAAATTATGATTATGTTGTAGATTTGAAATCACGTAGAGCTACTTTAACAGCTCGTGGAATTTCCAAAGCAGAAAAAGCTTTTGGTGTTGAAAACTTACAAGATATGAGCAACATGACATTGTACCATCACATAAATAAAGCTTTGTCTGCTAATGGTGTAATGCATAGGGATCAAGATTATATCGTAAAAGATGGTGAAGTTTTAATTGTAGACGAGCATACAGGAAGAATAATGTATGGTAGAAGATATAGTGAAGGTTTACACCAAGCTATTGAAGCAAAGGAAAACGTTCAAATTGCAAATGAAAGTAAAACTTTAGCTACAATTACTTTCCAAAACTATTTTAGACTTTATGACAAACTTTGTGGTATGACAGGTACTGCGAAGACAGAAGAACAAGAGTTTAGAGAAATTTATGGACTTGATGTTATAGAAGTTCCTACAAATAAGCCAATGATTAGGGTGGACAATAACGATGTTGTTTATAGAAGTGAAAGAGGAAAGCTAAGAGCTGTTGTAGAAGACATCAAACAGTCACATGAAAAAGGACAACCAGTACTTGTTGGTACTACTACTATTGAAAAGTCTGAGGCTTTAAGTGAACTTTTAAAACGTGAAGGAATTAAGCATGAAGTGTTGAATGCTAAGTACCATGAAAAAGAAGCAGAGATTGTTGCACAAGCAGGTAAGTTTGGAGCGGTTACTATTGCTACTAATATGGCTGGTAGAGGAACAGATATTATGCTTGGTGGTAACACAGAAGCTTTAGCTAAACATGAACTTAAAAAACGTGGATATACTGAAGATGCCATTATGAATGCAGTTAGCTTAAATGAAACTAACGATCCTGAAATTATAGCTCTTAGAAAAGAATATAAATCAATTTATGATAAATTAGATGAAAAAGTAAGAGAAGATAGAAATAAAGTAATTGCTGCAGGTGGTTTGAAAATAGTAGGTACAGAAAGACACGAATCACGAAGAATAGATAACCAGTTAAGAGGACGTAGTGGTAGACAAGGAGATGTTGGTGAATCTAGATTTTATATATCACTTGAAGATAATTTAATGAAACTATTTGGTAGTGATAGAATTCAAACGATGGCAGCTATGCTTAATATGCCAGAAGATATGCCACTTGAAATGAAAATGCTTACAAGTACAATCGAAAATGCGCAAAAGAACGTAGAGGCTATTCATTTTGCCAACAGAAAGAGAATTTTGCAATATGACGATATAATGAATGAACAAAGACATATTATCTACACAGAGAGAAGACAAGTTTTAGACGGACAAAATATGCGTGATAAAGTAATTAGCATGATTAGAAAATGTGTTGATGCTACTATCGATTCATATTATGGTCAAGAACACGTTGTTTCAGACAAAGGTGCATTTGAAAACTATGTAAGACAAACTTTTGATGTTGAATTTGTAGCTAAAGACGAGAAACCAGATACTTTAAAAGAAGAGCTTTATAATTTAGTTTTAAATAGATATGAGGAGAAAGAAAAAGAAATTGGCGATGACCATATTCGTGAGCTTGAAAGAGTTGTAATATTAAGAAATGTTGATACTAAATGGATGGATCATATCGATTGCATGGAGCAATTGAAAGAAGGAATTCAATTACGTGGATATGGTCAAATAGATCCAGTAGTACCATTTAGATATGAGAGTTATGAAGTATTTAATGAAATGACAGATAGTATCGCAGAATCTGTTGTTAAGACAATGCTACATTTAGTTCCACAAGAAAAAGTAGATAGAGTTCAAATCGTTAGAAATATGATGACAAACCTAAATCAAGCACAAAAAGCTGGAACTGAAAAAGCAAAACCAAAAACAAATGCTCCTGGACAAAAAGTTGGAAGGAACGAACCTTGCCCGTGTGGATCGGGTAAGAAGTATAAGCATTGTTGTGGAAAGTAAGAGATTAATATAATACCCGAAACATTAGAATTTTGTAATTTCTTGGTAGGATTTTTAAAATATGCAGTAAAAATGGTGTCAATAAGAGATAATCGTATTGACACCATTTTTTACGTATAAAATTAGCTATTCTCCAGAAGATGCTAACTCTAATGCATCATAGCAATATTTGTTGTTTGGGTCCCAAAGTGTGAAACCATTTATACCTAAGTCGAAGCAAGCTTGTATTTGGTCTTTTACGGCATTTGTACTATATACTTGATAATTACCTTTGCCAAGCCAAGAGGCGGTAAAATCTTGCAAATAAGGCCTTATTTCGGCATATTTATTATTAGTTTCTATCACTTCACCAGAAGCATTATATTCGGTTGTTCTTTTTTGAGCATCTGCCAAAGCAGAGTATATTATTTTGTATGGATTTAAGTCAGGCTTAGCAACTTTATATTCTCCATATCCGTAGTGCGAAGGATAAACCATTGGGCAAACCACATCTACAATACTTGCTATTGATTTAAAGTCTTGACCTATATTTTCAAAATCACCATTTCTTTTAGTTATAATTCCAAAAACGTCTGCTGATATTTTTATTTTATATTCTGCCATCTCGTCCATAACTCGTGTTAAAAATTTGTTTATTTTTTGAGATTTGGTAACTGTTGCAGAATCAAATCCATAAGAAATTTGTTTTACACGTCCTTCAGAAGATGGAAAACGTATGTAGTCAAATTGTATTTCATCAAAACCAAGTTCAGCAGCTTCTTTTGCAAGAGCAATAGGGTAGTCCCAAGAACTTTCGTTATAAGGATTAGGCCAGTAGTTACCTTGGCTATCTGTCCAATATGTTCCGTCTGCTTTTTTGTAAGCTATTTCTTTCACAGCCTTTGCGTAAGTTGGGTCTTTAAAGGTAACGATTCTTCCGATTACATATATATTGTTTTCGTGAAATTCGTCAAGAACAGCTTTTATGTCTTTAATCATATTTCTTGAAGCTTTCACGTCTTTAGCTGTTTGGACATTAGACGAATAGCTTAGGTGACCAGCTTCATCTTTTATATCTAAAACTACTGCATTGAAATTATAGTTTGTTATATTTCCAATCATAGATTTTCTCATGCTAGATGTTCCAGCAACCCATCCTGTTGAATAAACAGCTTTGATAGGACCATATACAAGAGGTGTAACATTTGAAATATTTTCAGATGTGTTTGTTTCACCAGATACCGTAGTTTGATTTTCACCTGAATTTTCTAAAACGCTTTCGCCAGAAGTAGATTTATTTAATTCATTTCCTTTAGATAATACTTCTTTTTTTCGAGCTGAAATGCTTATGAAAGCTGTTAATACGCCAATTAATATTACGATGGCAAATAATAAAATTAAAGATTTTTTATTCATAAAAAGCCCCCTTCGAGAACATTATATTCTATATTTAGACAAAATAAAACATATTTTTTGTTTTAAATTTTTATATAAGAAAAGTATTGCATAAAAAAATTCATAATGGTAAAATTATTTATGAAAATAAGTTTATGCTTATTTTGACTGGTAGTTAGCAAAAAAAGAACTTCTTTTTTTGAGTTGCATGCAAGATAATTGCGTGAGTAAATGATATAACCAATATTACGAAAAGAAGCACGTAACTAATATATATGATTAAATTATATATAATTTTTATGTGTTTTGAAAAGATGAAGGAAAGATACTTACAAAACACATTTATCCGCTGATTGTCATGGGTCGTGGATTTGCTTTTTAATAAAAAGCGTGTAAGTCGAAAGTCATGCAATATACGTTTGCATGATGCTAGCAAACATATATTATGCTAGATTTTTAACTTGCAAGAAGCTGTATTAAGATTGTAATGAAGCAGTTATCGGATGGCAACGAAAGTTTTTAATTAACTAGGAAAAAAGTGAAAATAGGTATCAATCAAGAAACTTAATCGTAAAAATAAAAAGCTCCTAAAAGGGCTTAAAAATTATATCGGCAACGGCTTTAAAAATAGTTTTGTAGCCATTGTAAACATTGTGAAAACTAAACATTTTCACAAAAATAGCCAAAATTCACACTCGATTGGGTGTGCTTTTTTATTATATATTAAAAAACTATTTTAATATGCCTTGACATTTCCTAGAAAATGCTTATATAATACTCACATAGAGTTTTTCAGGAGGTAAGTTTTAAGTGGAAACAAAATTAGATACTAGCATTGACTCCGAGCAAATTATGCAAAATGAGGAAGACAAAAAATATCTTTTAAAGATCAAAAATGGCGATGAAAAAGCTTTAAATAAAATAATGGAAAAATATAAAAATTTTGTTTATGCGAAGGCAAAAACATTTTTTTTAATTGGTGCTGAACAAGAAGACATTGTCCAAGAGGGAATGATAGGACTTTTTAAAGCTATAAAAGGATATGATACTGAAAAAGACGTTACTTTCAGGTCTTTTGCCGACCTTTGCATTAGAAGACAAATAATAACGGCGATAAAGGCATCTACAAGGCAAAAGCATATTCCTCTTAATTCGTACCTTTCACTAAATAAAAGTGCTTTTGATGAGGATACTGATAGAGAAGTGATTGAACAATTAGACATAGATATGGTACCAGATCCACTTGAAACGATTACTAAAAAAGAGACTTATAAAAATATTGAATTAAAAATGTCAGAAATTTTGAGTGATTTTGAGCAACAAGTATTTAACGAATATTTAAATGGTGAGACTTATGTTAAAATTGCTGACAAGTTGCATACTCATGCTAAAGCAGTAGATAATGCAATCCAAAGAATAAAAAGAAAAGTTGAAAAACACATAGAAGATGATGAAATAATATAAGGTTCTTAGAAGTGATGCAAAGCTTTGTGCTTCCATAGCTCAGCTGGCAGAGTGCGTCCTTGGTAAGGACGAGGTCACGGGTTCGACTCCCGTTGGAAGCTCCATATTGAAAATACACGAAAGCTAGTCAAATCAATTGATTGACTAGCTTTTTTAGTGAATTCTTTGAAAACTCCTTGCAAATAGTAGAATATTTAGATAAAATATGTAATATGAATTAACTTTGATGAATATAATAGGCTAAAAAATAAAAATTGGAGGTATGTAAAATGGGATTAATTAAAGCAGCTGCTGGTGCTATTGGAAGCACTTTGAAAGATCAATGGAAAGAGGCAATTAGATGTGAAGATATGGATACAGACGTGCTAATGAGAAAAGTAACTACTGAAAATGGAGTTATATCTAACAAAAGCACAATTATCGTTGCACCTGGACAATGTGCTGTTATTTATGATAACGGTAGAATAATAGATGCTACTGCAGAAGATGGCGTTTACACATTTGATACATCTAGTACACCATCATTCTTTGCTGGTCAATTTGGAGCAGTATTTAAAGAAATGTGGCAAAGGTTCACTTATAACGGTGCTACTGCAAAGCAACAAGCTGTATTCTTCTTTAACATAAAAGAAATTATGGGTAATAAGTTTGGAACACCACAACCAGTTGATTATTCTGACTGGTCTCATCCAATTCCAAATCAAATGACAGGTGAGTTATTACCAATGAGAGTTGAAGTTACTTGTTTTGGTAATTACACATTTAAAATAGCAAACCCAGCATTATTTATGAGCGAAGTTGCTGGAACAGCCGATGTTTATAGAAAAGATGTTTTAGTTGAACAAATGCGTAGTGAAGTTGTAGAGGCATTTACTAATCTTTTAAATGAGTTAGGTGAAGAAAATAAAGTACCTGTACTTTCACTTCGTAGCAAAACAGATGAAATTAAACAACTTATGGCTGAAAGAGTTGTTGATGAGCCTATCAGAAGAAGAGGTATTCAACTTGTAAACTTCGTTGTAATGTCTGTTAAATTAGATGAGGACTCTCAAAATAAAGTTGATAAATACGAGCTTAGCTCAAATTCATTTATGCAACAAGGTGCTCTTGTTGATGCTTATTCAAGTGCAGTAAAAGATGCTGCTAATAATGCAAACGGAGCAGCCAATGGATTTATGGGAATTGGAATGATGAATATGGCTTCAAACGGTATGATGGGAGGAGCAGCTCAAGGTCCTTGGAACAGTAACGATGCAAATACTTCAAGAGAGATTGTACAAAATGCTAGAGCTAAAGAAGAAGCAGGAAAAACTGCTGCTACGGAACAAACAAATACTGAAACTAGTGATGATAGTTGGATTTGTCCAACTTGCAATACTTCTAGAATCGGAAACTTCTGTCCAGAATGTGGAGCAAAGAAACCAGAAGAACCACAAAAACTATTTTGTTCAAATTGTGGTAAAGAAGTAAGCAAAGATACAAAATTTTGCCCAAATTGTGGAAATAAATTAAACTAGATAGGAGGCGATTACTATGATGGGAGATGAGGCTTCACCAATAAGGGAACAAGGTAAAATTTTGGATTTTTCTACTATACTTCAAAAAGTATTTGCGATGATGGGAACAGGATTATTAGTAACAGCGATTACAGCGTTTATAGTTGTTTCAGTTCCAAGTATTCTTATGAGTGTTGCACAAACATTTCAACTTTGGATAATCGCAGAGCTTATTTTAGTAATTGTTTTAAGTTTGAATTTAAGAAAAATGGGAAAGGGAACTTGTACACTATTTTTCTACATATACGCAATAATAAATGGTATAACTCTTTCAAGTATATTTTTAGCTTATGAATTAGGCACTATAGCAAGTACTTTTTTAATTACTTCTGCAATGTTTTTTGCTATATCTTTTTATGCTAAGACTACAAAGAAAGATTTATCAAGTATTGGTTCGTTTGGACTAATGGCATTAATAGGTCTTATTATTGCTGGAATTGTTAATATATTCATAATGAACAGTATGTTAGATTTTATAATATCTGTTATTGGAATAGTAGTATTTATTGGTATTACAGCTTATGACATTCAAAAAATAAAAGATATTTCAGAAAAAACCGAAATTTCAGATGAAGATGCAACAGCACAAGTTGTTGTTTGGGGAGCACTTAATATTTACCTAGACTTTATTAATATATTCCTAAAATTGCTTAGAATTTTCGGTAGAAGAAGAAAATAAAAGTCGATTTTGGACGGAGAAAATGAAAGTTTTTCTCCGTCTTTTTTTCGCTCAAAATGTTACCGTTCTGACTAAAAACAGGTATAGGGTTCGATAACACTTTTTTGTCACAATTTTGTCAAGGTGGAGATTGCATCAGCAATACTACCTTGACAAAGCCTTGCGGATAAAAGTCTTATCGAACCTTATACCTGTTTTTAGTCTGAGCTTGTAACATTAACCTACAATTATTCTTATTTTATACCAGTTTTTTTATTGAAATCTTATAGAAAAGTTGGTAAAATATAGCATTGGGAGGAAATAATAAAAGATGAATAAAAAAGTTTTACTTGGTATGAGTGGTGGAGTTGATAGTAGTGTCGCTGCTATTTTACTAAAAAACGAAGGCTATGATGTTATTGGTGTAACGATGAAGTTATATGAAGGAGAAGTAGAGGGAAGTTGTTGTAATCTTGATTCTACATTAGATGCTAAAAGAGTTTGTGATTTTTTAGAAATACCACATTACACAATTAATTTTAAAGAAGATTTTAAAAAGTATGTAATAAATGATTTTATTTGCCAATACAAAAATTGTAGAACCCCAAATCCATGTATTGAATGCAATAAATATTTGAAATTTGGTGCAATGTATCAAAAGGCTAAAGAGCTTGAATGTGAGTATATTGCTACTGGCCATTATGCCAAAATAGAATATAGCGAAAAATATGGCTCTAATGTTTTAAAAAAATCTAATGCTGGCAAAAAAGATCAAAGTTATGTTTTATACAATATTCCTAGGGAGCTTCTTAATAATGTTTTGTTTCCTCTTGGAAATTTTGAAAACAAAAGTGAAATAAGAAATATTGCAAGTGAATATAATTTACCAGTCGCTAAAAAGCCAGACAGTGAAGACATTTGCTTTATTCCTGGTGGTGACTATAAGAAATTTCTCGAAGAAAACTCTGACATAAAAGCAAATCCTGGAAATATAGTTGATAGTACGGGAAAAGTATTAGGCAAACATGAAGGATTATATAGATATACTATTGGTCAAAGAAGAGGATTAGGAATTTCTAATAAAGTGCCACTTTTTGTTTTAGGCTTTAACGTTGCAAAAAACGAAGTTATCGTCGGAGAAGAAAAAGAATTATATACCAAAGAGTTTTTGGTTAATGAATTAAATATGATTTTTGAAGAAAAATTTGCAGATGGTATGAAAGTCAATATTAAAACACGTTATACAGCAAATAGTTCTTCAGGAAGAATATTTAAAGATGGAAATCAAATGAAAGTTATTTTTGATGAGCCACAAAGAGCAGTAACACCAGGACAATCAGCTGTGTTTTACGATGAGAATATAGTTATTGGTGGAGGAAAAATCGTTTAAAAAGGAGAGAACATAGTATGGATTTTTTGATTAATGCTATAAGAGGTTTTTGTATGGCTTTAGCGGATAGTGTTCCTGGTGTTTCTGGAGGAACTATTGCATTTATTTTAGGTTTTTATGATAAGTTTATAAATTCTTTGGATAGTTTGGTATTTGGCAAAAAAGAAGCCAAAATAGGTGCCATAAAATTTTTATTAAAAGTTGGTCTTGGTTGGGCAATAGGTATGATTATTGCTGCTTTGGTGCTTACTAATTTATTTGAAACACATATTTACGAAGTAAGTTCAGTATTTATAGGATTTATAATTTTCTCGATTCCTTTTATCATCAAAGAAGAAAAAGAAGCTTTAAAAGGTAAATATATAAATTTAATATATCTATTGGCTGGTATTGCAGTAGTTGCTTTGATTACATATTTTAATCCGGTATCTGGTGGCGATAGTGTAAATATTGCAACATTAAATTTTGAACTTGGTGCATATATTTTTGTTGCAGCAATGGTAGCAATATCAGCGATGGTATTACCAGGAATTTCAGGTTCTACATTACTTTTAATTTTTGGTTTATATATTCCAATTATATCTGCAATAAAAGAAGTGTTACATTTTAATTTTACATTCTTGCCAGCACTTATAATTTTTGGATTTGGAACTCTTGCAGGAATTGCAGCTGTTATAAAAGGTATCAAGGTAGCACTTGAAAAACATAGAAGTCCTACAATGTATTTGATTCTTGGCTTAATGATAGGTTCTATTTATGCAATCGTAATGGGACCAACGACACTTAAAACACCGGAAGCTCCTATGACTTTCCAAACATTTAGCATAATCTATTTTTTAGTTGGTGGAGTTATTATTTATGGACTTGAAAAATTAAAAATGTTATTAGAGAAAAAAGCAAAAAAATAATGGAGAGTGTAGTATAAGATGATAAATCAATTTTCTAGAACAGAGTTATTAATAGGCAAAGATAATGTTGAAAAATTAAATAAAACAAAAGTTGCTATTTTCGGAATTGGTGGGGTTGGTTCTTATGTTGTAGAAGCTCTTGCAAGAGCTGGTATTGGAGAGTTTGCATTAGTAGATAACGATCTAGTTTCTTTGACAAATATAAATAGACAAATTGTTGCACTTCATAGTACTATAGGGATGCCAAAAGTTGATGTGGCAAAAAGTAGAATATTAGATATTAATCCAAAAGCAAAAGTAGAAACATATAAGGAATTTTTCTTGCCGGAGACTGTTGGCATCATTGATAAATCTGTTGACTATATTATTGATGCGATAGATACGGTAACGGCGAAGATTGAACTTGTAATGAGAGCAAATAAATTTGAAATTCCAATAATTTCAAGTATGGGAACAGGAAATAAATTAGACCCGACTAAGCTTGAAGTTTCAGATATATTTAAAACGTCGGTTTGTCCACTTGCAAAAGTTATGCGAAAAGAATTAAAGGCACGTGGAATAAAAAAGTTGAAAGTAGTTTATTCAAAAGAAGATGTAGTCAAATGCGATGAAGAAGTAATGAACGAATGTATTAGTGAAACGAGTAAATCACGAGTACCTGGAAGTGTTTCATTTGTTCCTTCAGTTGCAGGATTAATAATTGCTAGTGAAGTTATAAAAGATATTTGTAAAAAATAAATAATTTTGTTCAAGCACCTGACATGCTAGAGTTTCATATACTATTTAATGTATATGAGCCTTACAAAGTATGGAGGTGCTATTTTTATGCTAGGAATAATGTCTCTTTTTGATTTTATTAAAGATTTCTTTTTCTTGTTTGGATATGTGACAAATTATAATCTTTTTCCAGAACCGTTATCTCAAGAAGAGGAAATGTATTATTTAGAGCTTTTAAATCAAGGTGATGAAAAAGCCAAAAATATACTAATAGAAAGAAATTTAAGATTAGTGGCACATATAGCTAAAAAATATACGGGACCCAATATAGAGCAAGAAGATATTATATCTATTGGTACAATAGGTCTTATAAAAGGAATAAATAGTTACAAAGGCGATAAGGGTGTAAAACTTGCTACGTATGTTGCTAGATGTATTGAGAACGAAATTTTAATGCATTTAAGGAGTACGAAAAAATTGTCTCAAGAAATATCTTTAAATGATGCATTAGGGCAAGATAAAGAGGGGAATGAAATTACTTTTATAGATGTTATCGAAAATAGTGAAGTAAGTGTTGAAGATCAAATTGATTTGAAAATGAAAGTAAAGAGATTATATCAAAAGATTTCTGAAGTGTTGCAAGATAGAGAAAAAATGATTATTGAACTTAGATTTGGGCTAAATGGAAAAGAGGCAAAAACTCAAAACGAGATTGCAAAGATGCTTGGAATTTCTCGTTCATATGTTTCTAGAATTGAGACAAAAGCAATAAATAAACTAAGTCAAGAGTTTGAAAAATGACAAATAATATTTAAAGGTTAAGGGAGAAAAAATATGAAATTTGGTCTTTGTTTGTCTGGTGGTGGGATAAAAGGTGCTGCACATATTGGGGTTATAAAGGCTTTAGAAGAGAGCAATGTAAAAATTGATATGATTTCGGGAGCTTCTTCTGGAAGCATTGTTGCTACTTTATATGCGGCTGGCTATAATGCAGATGAAATCTATAAGTTTTTTAAAAAATACGCAAAAGATATAAGATACGTTGATTTAAAAAATATTTTTAAATTAATATATGGACTAATCTTTAAAAATGAAATTGCGATAACAGGTCTGACTGTTGGTAAAAAACTAGAAGAGTACGTTAAGAAAATGTGTATGAAAAAAGGAATTGCAAATATAAGAGATATAAATTTTCCTCTTTATATAAGTAGTGTGGATTTGAAAAATGGAAGTACATATATTTTTACAAATACTAAATGTATGTCTAGAGCTGATTTAGTTTTAATTAATGATATAGATATAGCAAAAGCTGTTAGAGCAAGCTGTAGTTATCCCGGAGTTTTTGAACCGGTAAAATGGGATAATACAGAACTTATTGATGGCGGAATAAGAGAAAACGTTCCTTGGAAAGTTATGAAAAATTGTGGTGCGGATAAAGTTATGACAGTTGTATTTAAAGGAAAAGGAAAAAAGAATTGTTGCAAAAATTTAATAAATGTAGTGGATTGCTCACTTGGATATTTGAATAATGAACTTTTTAAATATGAAATAAATGGATGCGATGAAGTTTTATCTATAGAAACTGGTGACATTGGGTTATTAGATTCAGACAAGGTAGATGAGCTTTATGCAGAGGGATATAGGCTTGGAAAAGAATATGCTGGAAAATAAAAGTTGACTTTTTAGGCAAAATAGGCTATTATGAGCGTGTGTAAGGAATTGGAGTACTCTTTGGCAATAGAAAGGGAGCAAAAAAGATGGTCAATATCAAGAATGATTTTTTCCTTGTTGAGGCATCTGAATTATCACTTAAAGATACGTTTATGAATCATAAACCACAAGATGAATTTGAATGGAGACTATGGGAGGATTTTTATTATGTGATTACTTCTAATATTAAAGATTTTTATTGTTCAAAAACTCCGCCAGTTTTGTCAGATGTAGATGGTAAAATAATTGGTTTTGAAAATTCGAAGCAGAAATATTATGCGTCATATCAGTTTTGGAATAAAGTAGCAAAAAAATTTTGTAAGGAGAAAAGAAGTCGTATTGGTTCTAGGTATGAACATAGTGCATATTTGGGTACAGTAATGAAGCAACTTATCAGCTGCGGAATGCCTGTTAATCAAGTATGGAAATGGATTCATGATATAAGGGGGCTATACTATTTTATAAAAGATTTTCCAAAGTACCAAAGTATTGATATATCTTATTATGAAAATAATGAAAAACTTTTAAGTGACGATAAAGGAATTATTGCTAAAATTAGAAATTCTATGCCAATATGCATATTTGATAGAAAGTTTTTCTTTTTTAGTGATGAAACGGTTGAATATCATAAACTTTATGGAGGTTGGATTGGAGGATATAGTTATTGTATTCCATGGATTGTTTGTGATGCATAGAACAAAAAACGATAATAAAGTAGAAGATATTGTATAATAGATAAAGAGCTGATAGGGTAACTATCGGCTCTTGTTTAGCTAATGTGTTACTGAAAAATTAAGGATTTATATGATAAGTAGAATATGAAAATTTTGTAAATTATGTACAATTGCTTGACAGTTGTACATAATTTTTCTATACTATCATAGTGCGCTATATAGCTAGCTATGAAAGAAGGTGGAAGTTGTGATAAATTGTCTTTTGGGTAATCTGATCAAACATTTGAATAAGATGTTTGAACAGCAAATTAATGAAAATATGATATCTGTTAATGTCACACGTTCGCAGATGGAAGTTTTAGTTTATACGTATATAAAAAATAAAAATGGAATTGAAGTTAATCAAGTTGATTTAGAAAAGGATTTAAATCTTAAAAACCCAACTGTCACAGGACTAATTTCTAGGCTTGAGAAAAAGGGATATATGAAAAGAGAAAAGAGTAGTAAGGGTCCTAACTATAAAAGTGTTTTAATTACTGATGAAGGAATTAGGATAATTGAAGAGGGAAAGAGAATTACTGATAACGTTGAAAAAGAAATGTTTTCGGTATTAGATAAAGATGAGAAAAAGGAATTGACAAGATTACTGCAAAAAGTTATTGATAGTAGAAATTTAAAGAATTAAAGTATAGACGATTGTAAAAATTAAGATGGAGGATAAAACAATGATAAAAAAATTAAGTAAATTTATAGGCGAATACAAATTACCTACAATTCTTACACCTGTTCTAATTGCTTTGGAAGTTGTGATGGAAGTTTTAATTCCTTTAATCATGGCAGATTTGATAGATAAAGGTGTCTATGCAGGCGAGATGAGTGAAGTATATAAACTTGGCATAGAACTTGTTGGCGCAGCACTTTTGTCACTTTTCTTTGGTGCGACAAATGGTTTTACTGCAGCAAAAGCTTCAGCTGGATTTGCAAAAAATTTGAGAAAAGAACTATATAATAAAGTTCAAAGTTTTTCTTTTGCAAATATAGATAAATTTTCAACAGCAAGTTTAGTAACTCGTTTGACTACTGACGTAACAAACGTACAACAAGCATTTCAAATGCTAATTAGAATAACAGTTAGAGCACCACTTATGTTTGCAATTTCGTTAATCGCTGCAATAAACATAAGTGCCAAACTTTCTATGATATATTTAGTTGTAATTCCGCTTCTAGGTGCAGGAATAGCATTTATAATTTTAAAAACTTATCCTATCATGCAAAAAACTTTTAAAATATATGATAAGTTAAATAATGTTGTAGAAGAAAACGTAAGTGCAATAAGAGTTGTGAAGTCTTTTGTACTTGAAGATGAAGAAAAAAATAAATTTAATACAGTTTCAAATACAATTCATGGCAATTTCGTAAAGGCTGAAAAGATGATTGCTTTCATGTCACCAATAATGCAAACAGCTATGTATGGTACTACACTTGTTGTTTGTTGGTTAGGTGCCAAAATTATTGTAAGCTCTGGAATGACAGAGTTTACAACTGGTGAACTTATGACACTTATGACGTATTCTATTCAAATTTTATCAAGTTTGCTTATGGTTGCAATGATTACTCTTATGCTTACAACAGCTAAAGCATCAGCAGAGAGAATTGTAGAAGTTTTAGATGAAGTGCCAGATATAAAAAATCCGGAAAAACCAATTACTAAAGTAAAAGATGGAAGTATAGAATTTAATAATGTATCTTTCAGCTATGTAAATGATAAAGATAAAGAGTGTTTAAAAGATATTAACCTAAAGATTAAATCAGGCGAAGTTATAGGCATTATAGGTGGCACAGGTAGTGGTAAATCTTCACTTGTAAACCTTATTCCAAGACTTTATGATGCAACGGAAGGCATAGTTAAAGTTGGTGGAAAAAATGTTAAAGAGTATGATATCGAAACTTTAAGAAATGAAGTTTCTTGTGTGTTACAAAAGAATGTGTTATTTAGTGGAACTGTTAGCGAAAATATTCGTTGGGGAGATGAAAATGCAAGTGATGAAGAAGTTGAAAGAGTATGCAAACTTGCACAAGCAGATGATTTCGTAAAAGCGTTTCCAGATGGATATAACACACATATTGAACAAGGCGGTACAAACGTATCTGGTGGTCAAAAGCAAAGACTTTGTATTGCAAGAGCTCTTTTGAAAAAGCCAAAAATATTAATTTTAGATGACTCAACAAGTGCTGTTGATACTAAAACAGATGCTCTTATAAGAAAAGCTTTTAAAGAGGAAATTCCTGATACTACTAAGATAATTATTGCTCAAAGAGTAAATTCGGTTCAAGATGCAGACAAGATTATTGTTATGGATGGTGGTAAAGTTAGTGGATTTGGAACACACGAAGAATTACTAAAAACAAATGAAATTTATAGAGAAGTTTACGAATTACAAACGAAAGGAAGTGATAGTGATGGCAAATAAATCAGAGTCTAAACCAATGATGAAAGGCCCAGCAGGAAGGCATTCTGCTATGTTCGGACCAAAACCTAAAATAGAAAAAGGAACATTTAAAAGATTGTTTTCGTATATAACAAAACAATATAAAGTTCAATTTACTTTTGTAGTAATTTGTATTGTTATAAGTTCTATAACAAGTGTATTAGGATTAGTTTCTTTAAAGACTCTAATTGATGAGTATATAACTCCACTTATTGGCACAGAGAATCCGGATTTCACAGGACTTGTAAGTTTCGTTGCAAAGATTGGAATTTTGTTTGGAATAGGAATTGTTACCACTTATGTTTATAACAGACTTATGGCGATTATAGCTCAAAGTGTACTTCGTGATATTAGAAATGAAATGTTTGATAAAATGCAATCACTTCCTATAAAGTATTTTGACACACATACTCATGGAGAAGTAATGAGCTATTATACTAACGATACAGATGCTTTAAGACAAATGATTTCTCAATCATTACCAAATCTTATTTCATCTAGTGTTACAATAGTTTCAACAATAATTTCTATGATTGCTTTAAGCCCGATATTATCATTATTTACATTTGCTTTTTCTGCATTTACTATTTTGGTAACAAAAACAATAGCTAGCAAAAGCTCGAAATTTTTCATAAGTCAACAAAATTCTCTTGCAGCAGTAAATGGATATGTAGAAGAAATGATAAATGGTCAGAAAGTAATAAAAGTATTTACTCATGAAGATAAGACAATAGAAGAATTTAATGAGTTAAATGAAAAACTTAATTCGGATATGTATAATGCAAATAGATTTGCAAACTCACTTATGCCAATCGCCGCAAACCTAGGAAATTTGCAATATGTTTCAGTTGCTGTTGTTGGAAGTTTGATAGCACTTTCATCAGGTAATCCAACAGCTATGGTTGGAACTTTAGTTTCTTTCTTAAACTTAACTAAAAGCTTTAGCCAACCAATAACGCAAGTAATGAATCAATTTAACTCAATAATCATGGCTTTAGCGGCTGCAGGTAGAATATTTAACATGATGGATGAAAAACCAGAGCTTGATGAAGGATATGTTACTTTAGTTAATGCTGAAATAAATGAAAAAGGTGAAATTAAAGAAGTTGATAGTTATACAGGCAAATGGGCCTGGAAATATCTACATCATGATGGAAAACTTGAGTATATTGAATTAAGAGGATATATCGAATTAAAAGATGTTGACTTTGGCTATGAGCCAGAAAAGACTATATTACATGATGTTAGTCTATATGCAAAACCAGGTCAAAAGATAGCATTTGTTGGTGCAACTGGTGCTGGTAAAACTACAATTACTAACTTAATAAACCGTTTCTACGAAATTGAAAAAGGAAAGATTTATTATGATGGAATAGACATTACAAAAATTAAGAAAGATGATTTAAGACATTCTCTTGGAATGGTGCTTCAAGATACTAACTTATTTACTGGAACTATAAAGGAAAATATTAAATACGGAAAAGCAGATGCAACAGATGAGGAAGTTATAGAGGCAGCAAAACTTGCAAATGCACATGACTTTATAGAGCGACTTCCAAATGGATATGATACGATGCTTACTGAAAATGGAGCACAGTTATCTCAAGGTCAAAGACAGCTTCTTTCAATAGCACGTGCTGCTATAAATAATCCACCTGTTATGATTCTAGATGAAGCCACATCAAGTATAGATACGAGAACTGAAAAGATTGTACAAGATGGTATGGATAAGCTTATGAATGGTAGAACTGTGTTTGTTATAGCACACAGATTGTCTACTGTAAGAAATGCAAAGGCAATCATTGTTTTAGAGCATGGAAAGATTATTGAAAGAGGAGAGCATGATTTCTTAATCGAACAAAAAGGTCAGTATTATCAATTATATACTGGGGCATTTGAGCTTGAATAAAAGTGTTGCAGTTTAGAATTAAAAAGGTGGTAAGGTCTAATAAAACTTTTATCCGCAAGGTTTGTCAAGGTAGTATGGCTGGCGCCATCTCCACCTTGACAAAAATTGCTACTAAAAGTATTATCAGACCTTACCACCTTTTTAATTCTAAACTGTAAAAGAAAATGTTTGACACTCATTTAAAACGGTGCTAAAATGTATTATGTTGATGTGAGGACAAAGTAAGTTATTGAAACTCCTTTAGAGATGGTTTGTCACCGGCTGAAAGCAAACCTAGGATAGATAGCCCAAAAACTACCCTCGTTGTTGCATCACGTTGATTACGTTATAATCATAAATTAAGATAAATTTAGGATGGAACCGTGCGATATATAAGCACTCCTAATGTTTTGGAAACAAAGCATTTGGGGTGCTTTTGTTTTTCAAAAGGAAAAGAAAAGGAGGAATTTAAATGATTAAAATTACATTAAAAGATGGCTCTGTTATGGAGCAAGAACCAGGGCTTTCTATTTATGAAGTTGCTCAAAAAATTAGTGAAAGGTTAGCTAAAGTTGCAACTTCTGCACTTTTAGATGGTGAAGTTGTTGATTTGAGAACTATTTTGGATAAGGATTGTTCACTTAGTATTTTAACTTTTGACGATGAAGAAGGAAAAGGTGCATATAGACACACAACTTCTCATATTATGGCACAAGCTGTTAAAAAATTATTTCCAAATGCAAAGCTTGCTATAGGTCCATCTATTGAAAATGGTTTTTATTATGATTATGATGTTGAAAAACCATTTTCACCAGAAGATTTAGAAAATATTGAAAAGGAAATGAAGAAAATTTGCGATGAAGATTTGAAATTAGAAAGGTTTACTCTTCCAAGAGATGAAGCTTTAAAGCTTATGAAAGATTTGGATGAGCCTTATAAGGTTGAACTTATTGAGGAGTTACCTGAGGGAGAAGAGATTTCTTTTTATAAACAAGGTGACTATGTTGATTTGTGTGCAGGCCCACATCTTATGAGTACAGGTTTAGTTAAAGCTTTTAAATTAACTTCATCTTCAGGTGCTTATTGGAGAGGTAATGAAAAAAATAAGATGCTTCAAAGAATCTATGGAACATCTTTCCCTAAAAAATCTGAATTAGATAATTATTTAGCTTTGATAGAAGAAGCTAAAAAGAGGGATCATAGAAAACTTGGTAAGGAGTTAGAGTTGTTTTTCTTTGATGAAACAGCACCAGGTATGGCTTATTGGCTTCCAAAGGGATTTACGATGATGAATGTTCTTATTGATTTTTGGAGAAAAGAACATAAAAAATATGGATACCAAGAGTTTTCTGGTCCACAATTAAATAGCAGTAGTCTTTGGAAAACATCAGGACATTGGGATCACTATAAAGAGGACATGTTTGTTTTGACAGATGCTGATGGAAATGAGCAAGCTTTAAAGCCAATGAACTGTCCAAATTCAATTAAAGTATATCAAACAAAGATGAGAAGTTATAAAGACTTACCACTTCGTTTTAATGATGTTGACGTTATTCATAGAAATGAAAAGTCTGGTCAATTGAATGGTTTATTTAGAGTTAGAATGTTTAGACAAGATGATTCTCATAACTATGTAAGAGAAGATCAAATTGGCAGTGAAATTAAGAGTATTCTTGAACTTACTAAAAAGTTATATTCTGTTTTTGGACTAGAGTATGTTTTAACTTTGTCTACAAGACCAGATGATTACATGGGAGAAATTGAAACTTGGAATAAAGCAGAAGCTGATTTAAAGAAGGTTATGAATGAAATTTGTGGTGGCGACAATTATAGAATTAATGAGGGCGACGGAGCTTTTTATGGTCCTAAGATAGATATCAAGATGAAGGATTGTTTGGGAAGAGAATGGCAAATGGGTACTGTTCAATTAGACTTCCAATTACCACAAAGATTTGATTTGTACTATATAGATGAAAATGGTGAGAAGAAGACTCCTATTATGATTCATAGAGCAATATTTGGTTCTTTTGATAGATTTATTGGTATTATAACTGAGCATTTTGCAGGTGCTTTCCCAACATGGCTTGCACCAGTTCAAGTAAAGGTATTGCCAATTTCTACTGAAAAGCATGCTGATTATGCTAGAAAGTTAGTTGATGAGTTAACTGATAAAGGATTTAGAATTGAGATTGACGATAGAAATGAGAAGATTGGGTATAAGATTAGAGAGGCTCAACTTCAAAAGGTTCCTTATATGCTTGTTGTTGGTGATAAGGAGATTGAAAATAATCAAGTTGGAGTTCGTTCTAGAAAGGACGGAGATATTGGGGCGATGAGCCTTAGTGACTTTGAAGAAAAATTAGATAGAGAAGTTAAGAATTTTGAAAGATAATGTTGAATGAGAAAAAGGGACGGAGGAAAATTCTCACTTTTGAGAAAAAGGGACGGACCTTA
>ERZ825670.2086-NODE-2086-length-19830-cov-5.939975_pt1 | contig 19830 bp, 17 predicted proteins | sample MGYA00519929_ERZ825670 | MGnify/ENA primary metagenome ERZ825670 (study PRJEB31778, sample SAMEA3449207) | human gut metagenome | biome: human gut; feature: human-associated habitat; material: faeces | place: United Kingdom | collected 2010/2012 ...
TTTGCTTCTATTATATTATTTTTTATTTCTTTATTCATTTGCTTAAAATGTTTATTTAATATAAAACCGAAGTAAATCTTCTTTACTTTCAAAATATTGATAAAAACTACCACGTGCAATTTCTGCATTTTCTACAATATTTTTTATTGACACTTCTTCTATTGGAACTCTTTCAAATTCTTTTTGAGCAGCTTTTATTATTTTTTCTTTTTTCTCGTTTGGAAGTTTTAAAAATGTTTCTTTTGGCATATTAATCACCACCTTTGAATTTAATAAATCAATAATGACACCGTGTCATATATTATATGTGACACGGTGTCATTTGTCAATAATTTAAATGTGAATTTTTTGTGAACTTTTATAAAATCTCTTTTAATTGCTCTAATTTATTAATTATTCGATAACTATTTTTTCCTTCATAATTAGGTATTTCATTAGGATTATAATAAACTGCTCTTAGTCCAGCATTTATTGCTCCATTTATATCTCTTTCTAGGCTATCACCTATCATTATACATTCTTCTGGTTTATTATCTGCAATAGCATTTACAAATGCTTCTTTAAATGGTTTTCTATTTGTTTTTTCTGCAGAATATACCTGTGAGAAATATTTATTTATATCTAATATTTTTAACCTATTTATTTGTTCTTTTGCAAACCAATCTGTTAAAATAACCATTTCATATTTATTCTTTAAATACACTAATGTATCTTTTACACTATCTTCAATCTTTTCTGGTACACAATTCCCCCATCTTTCAAGAACTTTGTTCATAAATTCAATTGGGTATTGTTTTTTCATATGATTGTTTATATAGTTTAACATTAATTTTTTATCAAATCTATAATTGACTTTTTCGTATTCAGAAAATGCTTTTCTTATTTCTTTATATTCTTGTTCTGTATATTGTATATTTAATTCATCTAATGTTTTTTCTATTTCTTTATCATATTCACTTTCCCATGGAATTAGTGTATTGTCTATGTCAAATATTACTCTTTTTATCATGTTTTCTCCTGTTTTATATAATTACATTTTTCTAAATACACCACATACTTTACCTAAAATTTCACAAGTTGGAACTATTATTGGATCCATTGTGCTATTTTCTGGTTGTAATCTTATATGGTCTGTTTCTTTGTAGAATGTTTTTACTGTAGCTTCATCTTCTATTAATGCTACTACTATTTCTCCATTGTTTGCATTACTTTGTTTTCTAACTAATATGTAATCCCCATCCAAAATTCCTGCTTCAATCATACTTTCTCCTCTAACTGTAAGCATAAAGCAATCTGAATTTCCTACAAAGTCTATTGGAATTGGGAATGTATCTGTTACATTTTCTACTGCTAATATTGGCATACCTGCAGTTATTTTTCCAACTACTGGAACTTCTACTAATTCTTTTTGTGTATAAAAATCTTTTGTTGATGTTTTTTTAGCTTCTCCTGTTGTTCCTTTTAATAATCGTAAAGTTCTTCCTTTTTTGTCTTGCTTTTTGATATAACCTTTTTCTTCTAATTTAGCTAAATATCCATGTACTGTGGCTGTAGAACTTAAACCTACAGCTTTTCCTATTTCTCTTACTGATGGTGGGTAACCAACTGTCATTATTTGTTTTTCGATAAATTTTAATATTGATTTTTCTCTATTACTTAATTCTGGTTTTTTTCTTGGCATTTTTATCACTCCATTTCGATTTTTTAACATCATATCATACAAACAAAAAAATGTCAAACATAAATTTGGTTTTTTTAAAATTTATGTTTGACTTTTGTTTTTAATCTCCTGCAGTATATTTCATTGCCCAGTAACCTGTTAATTGTTTTCCATCAAATGTAAATGCTTCTGGAATTTGGTATCCTGTATCTGTTTCTGTTGATATTCCTTCTATAAATCTTACTTCTGTTCTTCCAATTGATATTTGTGCACTTTGACTTGCTGTTATCATAAATTCATATCTTGGTATCCATGTAAAATATGTTATTTTTCCATTTGCTTGTACAACTATATTTGCCCATTTACTTTGGCTATAATCATACCAATTACTTGGCATATTGCTTCCATCGTTTTTTATTTTTTCTCCTATTGTTTCATTTCCTTCATCATCATATAAAACATAATATGTGCAATCTGCATTAAATCCTGTTAGTTCTGGTTTATTTGCATCTATTGTACTTATTTGTTTTACTATTGAACCAATATATTCATCTGTTGTGCTATTTCTTATTTCTACTTGTATTGTATATTTTGTTTTTGGGCTTAATCCTGTATATTCAAATGTATCTGTTGAATTTGTCTTTTCTCCTTTATATTCTCCATTAATATAATATTTATATACTTGTCCATCTGCTTTAGCTGTTCCTGTTATTTCTTTTGTTCTTATGCTTGTACTTGTTGCCATTACTTCTGTGTCAAATCTTGGTGCTGTTGCATCTCCAGCAGTATATTTCATTGCCCAATAGCCTGTTAGTTGCTGTCCATCAAATGTAAAGGCTTCTGGTATTTGATAGCCATCAGAAGTTTGTGTTGATGTTCCCTCTAAGAAATTTATATTACTTCTTTGAGATGTGTGATCCAATTTAAATTCATATCTTGGTATCCAAGTGTAATATGTTTCTAACCCATTATTTCTTGTTACAATATTTGCCCATTTTGACTCTCCATAATCATACCAATCTTGTGGAGCTTCACTACTAATTGGTATCGTACTATGCTCATTTTCATTTTCATCATATGTTACATAAAAGGTTGTTTCTTGATTAAATCCTGTAAATTCTGGCTTATTAATTATTGCTTGTTTACATTTTTTTGTCATACTTCCAACAATTTCTCCAGTTGAATTTAATGCCGTAACATTTACGATTTTTTCATTTTCCGTTGATTCTGCTTTTTCAAAATTTTCTGGTGTTGTACCTTCATATACGATTTTGCCATCTATTGCATATGTGTATTTTGCAATTTCTTCAGTTGTATTTGGAGTAATATTTATAATCTTTACAGCTTTTTTATTAGCTATTGTTTCGTAATTTATAGCATATTTATCATTTTCTCCTGCAGTATATTTCATTGACCAATATCCAGGAATTTGTGTATTAGAAAATTCGAAAGCTTCTGGCACTTGATACCCTTGTGCTTCTAGTTCTTCCCATGTAGTTTCTACTCCATTTTCATCTTTATAATTATTATACACATCTATAAATTTAACTTCACTTCTTTGGTTTTCTTGATCAAGTTTAAAACAATATCGTGGAATCCAAGTATAATATGTTTCTAATCCATTGTTTTCTACATAGATATTTGCCCATTGGCTGTTTTTGTAATCATACCAATTTTCTGGTTTCTCGCCATTTACCCAATTTCCTGGTACTAAATTTCCATCTTCTATTATGTCTAAATATCTAGTATAATCTGTATTATAGCCTGTTAAGTCTGGTTCATTTACATAGACTCCTTTTGTTAGTGTATAATTTCCTTTTATTCTTGGAATTTCAAAATGTAATGTTTCTAACTTTTCGTTTTCTCCAACTAGTTTTATCTTAAATTCGTAATCCTTTTGATCTTCAGCTAGATAGTCTATTCCTACTATTATTTTGTTATGGGCATTAAGCTGTGTTTCTTTATTTGTGTATGGATTTAAATATTTTACTGTTTCTATTCCGTTTTCATTGTTTATTTTTACTAATATTTCGTATTTATTATTTTCTGTTCTTTTTGTTATTTCATATTCTAATAATGGTTTATCTTGTATTTGTTTTATTTGATTTTGCTTAACTACAATATTAGTAATTGGAATAATACAAGCTAAAATTAATATTATTGTAATTACTAATATTATTATTTTTTTATGTTTTGCTATTTTTTTATTTTTAATATTAATTTTCATGCTTGTATCTCCTTTCCATTACTAGTCTCCTGCTGTGTATTTCATTGCCCAATAACCTGTTAGTTGTTTTCCTTCAAATGTAAATGCTTCTGGTATTTTGTAACCTGTATCTGTTTCTGTTGATATTCCTTCTATAAATCTTGTTTCTGTTCTTCCTACTGCTGGTTGTGCAGATTGACTACTTGTTATCATAAATTCATATCTTGGTATCCATGTAAAATATGTTGTTTTTCCATTTGCTTGTACAACTATATTTGCCCATTTGCTTTGACTGTAATCATACCAATTACTTGGCATATTACTTCCATCATTTTTTATTTTTTCTCCTATGGTTTCATTTCCTTCATCATCATATAAAACATAATATGTGCAATCTGCATTAAAACCTGTTAGTTCTGGTTTATTCGCATCAATTGTACTTATTTGTTTTACTATTGAACCAATATATTCATCTGTTGTGCTATTTCTTATTTCTACTTGTATTGTATATTTTGTTTTTGGGCTTAATCCTGTATATTCAAATGTATCTGTTGAATTTGTCTTTTCTCCTTTATATTCTCCATTAATATAATATTTATATACTTGTCCATCTGCTTTAGCTGTTCCTGTTATTTCTTTTGTTCTTATGCTTGTACTTGTTGCCATTACTTCTGTGTCAAATCTTGGTGCTGTTGCATCTCCAGCAGTATATTTCATTGCCCAATAACCTGTTAATTGTTTTCCATCAAATGTAAATGCTTCTGGTAGTTGGTAACCAGTTTCAGCATCTGCCGTTCCTGTTAAAAATTTTACCGTACTTCTTTGATTTGTTTGATCCAATATAAATTCATATCTTGGTATCCAAGTATAGTAAGTTTCTAATCCATTATTTCTCGTTACAATATTTGCCCATCTGCTTTCTCCATACTCGTACCAATATTGTGGCATTTGTTGATTAATTGGTACTGTACTATGTTCATTGTCATTTTCATCATATGTTACATAGAAGGTTGTATCTGGATTAAATCCACTCAAATCCGGTTTATTTACAATTGCTGGTGAATATACTTTTGTCATGCTTCCAACTTCTTCTCCTCCAGCATTTAATCCTGTTATATTTACAGTGTTGTCTCCAGATTTCAAATTATCTATTTTTATTGTTTGAGAATTTATATTTGTTATATCTTCAGCTTTTTCAATTGTTTGTACTATTTTACCATTTAATGCTACTGTATATTTTGTTATTGGATTTGTATTCGTTATTGTTGTATTTAATGTAATATTTTTTAAATTTATTACTCCTTTTGATACTGACATATCATAATTTATTGTTGATGGTGTTGTTATATCTCCCGCTGTATATTTCATTACCCAATAACCAGGTAATGTTTGTCCATCAAATGTAAAGGCCTCTGGAATTTGATATCCATCTGTTTGTAATTGTTCCCAAGTTGTTATGTTTCCATTTTCATCTTTGTAGTTATTATCTGTGTCTATAAATTTTACATCACTTCTTTGTGTACTGTTGTTCAACTTAAAACAATATCTTGGAATCCATGTATAATAAACTTCTGCTCCATTATTTTCGACTAATATATTTGCCCATTGACTATTTTTATAATCATACCAATTCTCGCTTGGATTATCTGTAATCCAATTTCCTGGTGTTAAATTATTTTCACTATTTACTTCTAAGTACCTTGTTTTTTCGCTTACAAATCCTTTATTTAATACTGGCGTACATAGATAAATTCCTTTTACTAATTCATATTTTCCATTTTTTACTACAATTCCAGTTGGTTCTATATATTCTAAAACTTTTATTCCAATATCTTTACACCATTTTACTTGTTTTTCATTATTTTGAGTATTTTTATTTGATACATAACACAATTCGCCTTTATATACAACTAGAGATTCTTCATCACTTGCTTTTATGTTTGTTATTATATCTTCTAAATTTATTGTTACATCATCTTTGGTTATGTCTGTTACTATTTCTTGGTCTATTGCGCTTTTTAGGATTTCTCCAGCATTTATATTTGTCGTGTCTGTATTTAATGTTTCTGTTATTTTCCACGATACATATAGGTTTGTTTTTTCTCTATATTCTGCCATTTTGGTTTTGAATGCTGATTCGCTTGCTCTGCCAAATAGACCATTTTGTGTTACTGCTGATATTGTTATTCCTGCTAGTATTAGAAGAATTACTATTGTTATTACTAGTGCTATCAGTGTTATGCCTGTTGTTTTTCGTTTCATTTGATTTTCTCCTTTACATTTTAAAGTCCAGTGCCACAGACTGCGACTCCACGACCAGCATATCTGATACCATTATCGTCGTTGTCAAACGAAAACAATCCTCCATTATCACGTGCGAAGTAAGGGTTGCTATTAGTAACCCAACTAGACGTAGACGCTGAGTGCCATCTGCTACATCCAAACGCATCTCCAACTTTTGCTGATGAAGAACTTTCAGTATAGCTATCATAATATTTTGCATTAACTCCTCTAAAAATACTACCTTGTAATCCTCCTGCATTCCACTCCCAGTTATTTCCTGTAAAATATACTCCTGTTTTATTTCCTGTAGTTGTTTTTATTGAGCTATTCTGCAATGTTTTTGAATTACCATATCCAGATATTGACAAAATAGCAATTGCTCCATATTCAGTAGTTCTCATCATATGAACATCAATATTATTACTTTCCTTTGATGTTAAATCAGAATTCAAACTTTCGCTTAATCCCATAGCACCATTTGTTTCTTCCATTTTTCTAATATTACTCATCCAATTTGTTGGAGCATCTGTCTTTTTTACGTGAGTATTTGGATTTGCTTGCAATGCTGCTTTTACTCCTCCCATTGGTAATAATGTTATACTTAATATTAAAAATAATATCATTAAATATTTTTTTCTTGTTTTTTTCATAATTTTCCTCCTTGATTTTATATATTTTTTAAATTTAATAACATTTTTGTACGCCAAAAAGATAGCAATATTATACACATTTAAAATATATAATATTCCCATCTTTTTACTATCTATTCAATTTTCTTTTTTATTTTTAGTAGACTATAGCTCTCTCTCTCTCTCTCTCTCTCTCTCTCTCTCTCTCTACAGTATCAAGAGTTGCAGCTATTTTAATATTTTTCATATATTTTTTCTCCTATTATTTGAATCTTTTTCCTTTTGAATGTTTTTTCTTTTTCTTTTCTTCTATCTCTTCATCATATTCTTCTTGTTCATCTTGATTTTCTTCATTGATATTTTCTTCTGATTCATCATTATTATATAATTCACTATAATAGTATTCTTGACCATTATTTGAATTTCTTTTTTTATTTACAATTACTATAATAATAACAACTATTATTAAAGCTAGAATTCCAATTCCCAAAATAATCATTTCTTTGGTTTTATTATCAATATTGTTGACTATTGCTTCTGTTATATTTGTCTCTTCTTTGATTTTATTTACTGTTATTTGGTATGTAGCAGTTTTATCAGTATCTTTTTCTTTGACTATTACAGTAATTATATTTTCACCATCTTTTAAATCTTCATTTCCTGTAACTTCTATTTCTGCATTTTCTTCTGTTGCTATTGTTGTTAATTCCAAACTTGTTTTATCTTCTTTTAGTTCAGCACTATATTCATATACATCTGTTTTAAATTCTGGTGTTAATTCTAATCCATCTATTTTTAAATCTTTTAATCCAAATGTTTCTTCTTCCTCTGTTGATGTTTCTTCTGGTTGTTCTTCTGTATTTTCTTCCTTATTATCTGTTGTTTCTGCTGATTTTCTTTCAATGTTAATTGTATATGTTTTTGTAGTTGTTCCATCTTCTGCTGTTACTACTACGTTTATTGCATTTGTTCCTTCTTTTAATTGTTTTACACCTGTTCCTGTTATTTTTTGTCCACTTTGACCTTTGCTTGCATATATTTCTACTGATTCTGCTTCATTCGGTACTGTTACAGAATATGAAGTTTTTGCTGCTCTAAATCCAGTAAAATCATATTGTCCTTTTATTCCTAGGTTTGCTAATGTTGCAACATTTGATTTTGCTTGTGGTTGTGTGGTTGAATTTGAGTTTGAACCTGAATTTGAATTATTATTAGGATTTGTATTATTTTCTACTATTTTAGGATTAACTGTTACTGTTGATGTATTAGTTACATCATTAATTTTAAAAGACACTTTATAAGTTGTTTTTTCTGTAACTTCTGGTGCAACAAAAGTATATGTTCCTAAATTTTTTGTTCCTGCTCCCAAAGTTGCATATGCAATTTTTCCTGTTCCACTGTTTACTGCAGCAGATTCACTACTACTTGAACAGCCTTTATATGTTAATCCATTATAACTTACTAATTGTAAATCATAATTTTGTAAATTTTCATTTGATACTATTGATATAGTTATTGTTTCTCCAGATTTTACTTCTGGATCATTTGATGAATAACCTGCATTCGATTTTATAGCTAATAAAATTAATGTCAACAAAAACATTTCAAAAAATATAAGAATTTTTCTTTTCATAATTACCCTACTTTCTTTTTTAAATTTCTATATTTGCATTTCCAACACTATATTTTAGTATTAATAGTGCATCAGCGGAATTTACTTTATCATCATTATTTGCATTTGCTGCTTTTAAATTTTCATTATTTAAATTTAATGTTCCAACACTATATTTTAATATTGATAATGCATCGGCAGAATTTACATTTCCGTCTCCATTACAGTCGCCCTTTTTTATAACAGTATACTTATCTTCTACTTTATACCCTGTTGCAACTGTATCTTGTGAACCATTTAAATAACTTCCATCTGCTTTAGTTATTTTGGCTGTTCCTCCAAAGCTTTCTAGTATATCATTTGCAATTGCATTTGGAACTACCATTATAATTTTATTTTCTTCATCTATCTTTACCTTTGAAGTATTTGTAGGTTTATTGTTATTATTGTCATTATTTCCGCTGTCTTCACTTATAGGAACTAAATACAATTTATACTCACTTTCGTTCTCATAAGTTTCTCTAGCTACATATCCTGTTGTTCCATCTGCTTTCTTTATTTTATCCCAATAAGTTCCATTAACTTTAGTTGTTGCTTTTTCCAATCTAGTTACAATTTCATCTTTATATAGCCATCCAACTGTATTATTGCCATTCACAGCATTTCTTAATCTTATTGTACTATTAACATTTACTCTTACTAAATCTGTTGTTACATTACTTGTTCCATTTGTAGATGGTCTTGCACAATCTGCTTTTGGCATATTCTCATATACTGGTATTATGAATGTATGTGCTGATGACATTGAATTTGTATTTTTATATGTATTTTTTAATGTTAATCCTTCATTTTCTGCTGCCATTAGGTTTTGCATATATTGATTTGAATATAGTCCATTTGTTGCTTCTACATCAAATTTTTGTAAATAAAGGTTATTTTGTCCTTTATGTATGTATTGATTTGCTATAAAATCAATTCCACCACTTATTGATTTTTCTAAGCTTGTCCATCCATATTTTTGTGCTGTTGCTAATCCATTTAATAATATTGCTTCTGTTGAGTTTCCAGAAGCCCCTCTGTTAAATGCATTGTAATAGCCAACATACTGACCATTATAACCTTTTCCTGATGTTAAAACTGTTCCTGTTTTTCCTTGTTCTTGTATTAGTCTTGCAACTATATAGCAAGCATTTACATTATTACTGTTCGAAGTATCTATTATTGCTTGTTCATAACCGGCTAAGAATGTTCCTGTTGTCATGTTTTTTATTGTGTTTATATCTGTTTCTGTTTTTGTTAATTCTTCAAATTGGAATATATCAGATTCGTTTATTGAATTTCTAGGATCCATCATATATTTTATTGCTTCTTCTGATGCACATCTCCAATTTCCATTGTCATATATTCTTTCTTTGCAAATTGAACAAATCCATGCTCCTTGATAATTTGCTGATTTGTATATTAGGTTTTTAGGAGATTTTCCGTGTCCTGTATATTCATTTGCTATTACTTCATTAAAATCTAACCCTGTATAAAGTATTTTAAATTTCCAATTTGGGTATTTTTTTTGTAAAGCTTGTATTTTTTCTTTTACTCCTGGATATTTTGAACTATCTATTGAATTAATATCTGTACTTGTACTTTGTGTTACTGCTAGTGATTTATTTTGAATTAATATTGATGATAATATGTATGTTATCATTGTTAAGATTATTATACTTGCTAACATCTTTTTTAGCATTTTCATCTTTATTGTTTCCTCCAATTCTTTCGTTTTTTTATATATTTTTCCTTTTTTGATATTTTTTTACTTTTTCCGTTTTATTATATCATTGCATATTTTTTTAGTCAATAAATTTGAAAAATTGTAATATAAATGTAATGTAAAAACTTTTTATTTTTTTCATCCTACCAAGTAATATAGAACTCAAAAGACCCTTACATTAAGTAAGAGTCTTTTGAGTGGTTAATCAACCACCTTAATGATGTAAATATTCTTCTCTGTTTTTACCTTAAAGATATCATTTCCTAGATGTTCCACATTCTTTACAATGCTTGTAGTCCAGCCTTTCAGTTTAAGCTTTCCACCGATAAACTCCAATTTAGAGCAAGCGTATATTTTTCCTGGCTCAGGTTTTCTGCGAGAAACAGCCATATAGATGTTTTCTGAAACTTCGTCAAACCATACTGAATTAAATTCTCCCTTAACTCCTCTAAGAATATATTCTGTATGCCAGTCACTCTCTTTTTTTTGGATAACTTCATATTCTTTTCCTACAATTAAATCAGTAGGATCTGAACATTCATACATCCGCTGTGTTCCACCATTGTAACGAACTTTTTGTACCATAGCTTTTCCTCCTGTTTTTGTTTGATAATGTATAAGTAATAATAATTACTTATACCGTTAGTTTGCTACTATTAGGAAATACCTATAGCCCAATTATACATCATTTTACATAAAATTGCAAATTATTTTTTAGAATTTAAAGTTTACTATAAATGCACACAAAATTTTTTAAAAGGTCTATCAAATTTTATTTGTTAAATAAGCTACCAATATAATTAATTTTACCTTTCTCGTATCTGCTAACATTTCTTGAAAATTGGGGGGTAGTGTGCCATGTCTTTTACTTATATTCCTTAAATTTTTCTTTATTCATAATTTAAAATTCTCCCTTCATTTTGAATAAAAGGCAACAAAAAATCAACCAGATTTATTTTCTGATTGATTTTTGTCTCTATCTGTTTTATTAGTTCGAACAGATACGTTATTGGTGCGGATGAAGGGACTCGAACCCCCACGCCGTTGGCACTGGTTCCTAAGACCAGCGCGTCTACCAATTCCGCCACATCCGCATTTCTTATGACATTACTTATAATAGCACATTTAAACTTTTATTGTCAATAGTATTTTTAAATTTTTTTAATTTTCAAAGTTTCTAAAGAAAAAAGAGCATTATTGAAATGCTCCTTTTCCGGATTAGTACATTCAATCATTCAACAGTACTAAGTGGCAATCCATTACAAACGACTAATCTATCTACTGGGATTCCAGCAGCCTCATAGCCCTCTTTTTTAGACGCCATTGAGTCTTTAACTGTTGTTGATACTGTTGTGTTCTCCTGTTTTGCTGTAACCTTTTTCATGTCTCTCTAATCCTCACTTTATATTTATTAATCAGCTCTTAGCTGACTTATTACATTATACACCACTTATGTTGTTATGTCAATTTTATTTATAAAACATCTATTTTTTTATATAAAAATCTATTTTACAACAAATATAATTATTCCTCCAACTATTGCAATAATAAATCCTATTATTTTTAGTCCAGAACTTCCCTCATTTTGGTCTCCAAATCCAAAAAATTTCTTTGTTATATTTCTTGCATCATATATTAAAATAACACCTGTTAGAACTAATAAAATCCCTAATATTTTAACAACTATATTAATCATATTTTTCAACATCCTTTACTTTTTACATTTATATATTAATATGTTTTGTCCCAAATGTCAAGGGTTTTAGATTTTTACAATTTTTATTCTAAATGTTTTTTATCAACATATATTTATACTAAATTAATTACCCTTTAGGAGGCTTATTATGCGTAAATTTGTTTTAACTTTTATTATATTTATTTTTGTGTTATCTTTTACTACAATATCTCTTTGTTATGACACCTCAAGTTCTTACATTTGGTCTTCTGATTATTCTGCTACCTTAGAAGCTTCTTCTTCAATTAGTACGTCTACTAATGTTGAAGATAATAACTCTTTAAACCTTGAAAGTGGCTCTGCTATTTTGATTGAACAATCTACTGGTCAAGTTTTATATTCTCATAATAGTCATGAAAAATTACGTCCCGCTTCTGTAACAAAAGTTATGAGCATTCTTTTGATTATGGAACAAATTGATAGTGGAAGACTTTCATATACAGAGCAAATACCATGCTCTGAAAATGCAAGGTCTATGGGAGGTTCTCAAATATGGCTTGATACAAAAGAAACACTAACAGTTGATGAAATGTTAAAAGCAATTTGTGTAGTTTCTGCAAATGATTATGTAGTAGCAATGGCTGAACATATTGCAGGCTCTGAAGAAGCTTTTGTTCAAATGATGAATGATAAAGCTAAAGAACTTGGTATGAATGATACGACTTTTAAAAATTGTCATGGAATTGATGAAGACGGTCATATAACATCTGCATATGATATAGCTTTAATGTCTCGTGAGCTTTTAAGTAAACATCCTGATATAACAAAATATACAACAATTTGGATGGATTCTTTAAGAGATGGTAAATCACAATTAGTTAATACCAACAAATTAATTAGAACCTATAAAGGTATTACTGGACTAAAAACTGGTTCAACTTCCCTAGCTTTATACAATCTATCAGCAAGTGCAACAAGAGATAATCTATCTTTAATAGCTGTTATTATGAAAGCACCATCTACTAAAGTAAGATTTGCCGAAGCATCAAAACTTTTAGACTATGGTTTTAGCAAATTCTCTTTTAAAAACTTTGGAAACAAAAATGATGTAATTCAAAATGTTAATGTACGTAAAGGTGTTAAAAACACTGTTAATGCCATTTTAGAAAACAATGCTGGTACACTAATAGAAAAAGGAAAAGAAAATCAAATAACACAAAATATAACTATCAATGATAATATACAAGCACCACTAAAAAAAGGAGACAAAATTGGAGAAGTTACCTTTACACTTGATGGGCAAACCTTAGCCACAACAAATCTAGTAGCCGAAAACAACATAGACAAAATAACTCCATTCACTACATGTAAACAAATCATATACAGCTGGGTAGACCTCTTAAGAAGTTAAAAACTCAGCCACAAAAAATTCCTAAAAATTTTCTAAAATTTTTAGGAATTAATATTAAAACACTAAAAAATTCAAAAAGTAGAGAAGCCCCCAAAAGAAGTATTTATTGATATTGCAGTGATCCGTGGGTGACCGTTTTAGAAAATGTTCGAACGCCAGTGAGTTACATTTTCTTAAATGGGGCAACGAAAATATCAAAAAATACTTCTTTTTGGGGCGGTTAATTAAAAAACACTTACTCTTAACTTTAAGACTTAAAATTTAAAATCTTCTTCATCTCCTCATTTCTCTTAACCTTCTTAGTAGTAGTCTTAACCAATTCATCCTTACTAAAAATCATATTAGTAATATGCTTATATCTAGGCACAGTCTCATTAACCTCAGTCTTAATCTTATTCCAAATAATATCTTTCAACTCATCATCACTCATGCCCTTATATTTTTCTTCTTTAGCAGTTTCTTTATTTAAAACTACCTTAACAGACAAAGTAATATCATTTTTATCTTTTTCATCAGGTAATCCAAAAACCATACATTCCTCAACTAAATCAATTCTGTTTACTAAAGTTTCTACCTCTTCAGGGAAGATTTTCTTTCCATTTTTTAAGACTATCATATTTTTTTGTCTACCTGTTATAAATATAAATCCATCTTTGTCTTGGTATCCTAAATCTCCCGTATAGAACCATCCATCTTTTAAGACTTTATTTGTTTCTTCTTCATTTTCATAATATCCAAGCATTACATTTGGTCCTTTTACTCTAAGTTCTCCTATTCCCTTTTCATCTTTATTTACGATTTCTATTGTGTCATTTTCCATAGGAACTCCTATTGAGCCGTTTCTTGTTTTAAAATCATTTTCTGCACATATTACTGGTGAAGTTTCTGTTAGTCCATAACCTTGAACCATTTTTATTCCTAAATCATTCCATCCTTTTTGAACTTTTGGATCTAGTGGTGCTCCACCTGAAATTACGAATCTTAATTTTCCTCCTAATTGTTCTAATACTTGTTTAAACAATAGTCTTCTTATATCAATTTTTATTTTTAGTAATGCATTACTAATTTTTATTGCATTATTTATTAATTTTGTTTTTCCTTGTTTTTCAATTTCTTTTAAAATTTTATTATAAATTGCTTCTACTAATAATGGCACACCAACAAATACAGATACTTCATATTCTTTTAAGTTTTGTGCAATGTATCTTAATCCGTCTGGAAATGATGTTCTTACACCACAAGCTAGCATCATTATTAATGCTGTTGAACCAAATATGTGATGAAATGGTAAAAATGCTAAGTTTGAATCTGTTTCATATATTCCTTCTACTTTTTTCATTGCATATATATTTGATGCAATATTGTTTTGTGAAAGCATTACTGCTTTTGATTTTGATGTTGTTCCAGATGTAAATAGCAAAATGGCCATTTCGTATGAATTTATTTTTGTTTCTACAAATTCTTTATTTCCTTTTTCATAAATTTCTTTTCCTTGTTCTAATAAAGAATTCATATCTAAAAATCCTTCTAATTTTGACATTGAAATATATTCTTTTATGTTTGTGTTGTTATCATCTTTTATTTTTTGTATTTTTTCAATGTATTTTTCATCAAATACTACAGCATCTGCTTTACTTCTTATTAGTGAATTTTCTAGTTCATCAATTTGTAAATCTTTGTCTAATGGGATTGAAACTATTCCTCCTAAAAGGTTTGTTAGATGAGCTAATATCCATTCGTATCTATTACGACCTACAATGGCTATTCTTTTGTTTTTTAGTCCCATGTCGTATAATTTTGTACCATAATAATTTATTTGATTTAAAAGTTCTTTATATGTTATATTTGTATATTCTGCTTTTTTATTAATTTGTTCTTTTTTTATAAAAGCCACATTATTGCTATATTCCTTTGCTGAATTATAAATTATTTCTTTTACATTTTCAAATTCTTTTACTTCTCTTTGTTTTCTCATGAATTTTCTCCTAATATATAAAAATAAGGTAACTATTTTAGTTACCTTATTTATAATACACTATTTTATTTAAAATGTCATTACACTAATTGGTCAGTTTTTTATTCACTATTTCACATATTAAGTCTGCTGATTTTTCTACTCCTAATGTATCACTGTTTATACAGATATCATAATTGTTTGGATTGTTCCATTCTTTTTCTGTATAATGTTTATAATGATTTGCTCTTAATTTATTTATTCTTGTTATTTCTTTTTCTGCTTTTGCTTTATCTAAACCATAGAATTCTGTTGCTCTTTTTACTTTATTTTCCATATCGCTGTAAATAAACACTTTTGTTACATCTTTTCTATCATTTAATATAAAGTCAGCACATCTTCCAACAATTACACATGATTCTTTTTCTGCTGTATTTTTAATTATTTCTGATTCTTTTAAGAATAGTTCATCTGCATTGTTTAGTCCAAAATAATAACCATTATTTAAATCTGCTAAAGCATCTCTTTTTTGTTCATTATTTTTGATAAATTCTTCTGAAAATCCTGTCTCTTCTGCTACTTTTTTAACAAATTCTTTATCATATAATTTTATTCCTAGTTTTTCAGCAACTAATTTTCCTATGTATCTTCCTCCTGAACCATACTCTCTAGCTATTGTTATTACTATGTTTTTTCCATTTTGATTTTCTACTTCTGATTTTTCTTCAACAGTTACTGTTTCTTTATTTTCATTATTTCTTAAATGTTTAACTTCTAAGATTAATAATGTTGAAGCTATTAAGAATGCAAGTCCATCAGCAAATGGTCCGGCATATAATATTCCGTCTATTCCCCATAGTTTTCCAAATGTTACCATTGCTGGTATTAAGAATAGTATTTGTCTTGATAATGATAACACTGCACTTTTTACACTTTTTCCAATTGCTTGGAAGAATATTCCTGATGGAATTTGAATTCCATTACATATTACTAACATTAAATATGTTCTAAATGCTATACAAGCAAATTCCATATAATTTGCATCTCCACTACCAAATATTGCTATTAATTTATCTGGTATTGTTTGGAATAAAATAAATGCTATTGTGCTTATAATAACACTTAATCCTAATACTGTTTTTAGAGTTCTCTTTACTCTGTCATATTTTCCAGCTCCATAGTTATAACCAATTATTGGTTGTGCTCCAGCTGCAATTCCTATTATTATACTATTTAATATTTGGCTTATTTTCATTACTATTCCTAATACAGTGATTGGAATTTCTGAACCAAATTTTGATTGTCCACCATATTTTCCTAGTAAATTGTTTTCAAATGCCATAACTACAACTATGCTCATTTGTGTTATAAAACTACTTATTCCAAGCATTGCTACTTTTCTTGCTACACTTGCTTTTATTTTGAAACTTTCTTTATTTAATGTTACTGATTTGAATTTTTTAATATAACATATATTTATAATAAATGTTAATATTTGACTTATTACAGTTGCAATTGCTGCACCTTCAACTCCCATTTTAAATACAAATATAAAAATTGGGTCTAATATTGTGTTCAAAATTGCTCCTGAAACCATTGATGTCATTGCATATTTTGGATTTCCATCTGCTCTTATTATTGAGTTTAATGTTGTTCCTATCATCATAAATGGTAATCCTATTGCTATTATATAACCATATTTTAAAGCATATTCTCTTAAGTTATCTGTACATCCAAATAAATTTAATAATTGTGGTAAAAAAATTAAGTATCCTACACATATTAATATAGAAACAATTACTGAAATTGTAATTGCATTTCCTACACCTTTTGCTGCTTCTTTTGGCTTTTTCTCTCCTAATTTTAAGCTTAAGTATGCTGCTCCTCCATCTCCAAACATTAATGCAAATGCAAGGCATACCATCGTAAGTGGGAATACTACGTTTGTTGCTCCATTTCCTAAATATCCTACTCCCCAGCCTATGAAAATTTGGTCAACTATATTATATAGCGAGTTTACTAATAGTGATATAATACATGGTATTGCAAATTTTCTAATTAGTTTTCCTATTTTTTCATAGCCTAAAATGTTCTCTTCTTTTTCCATTTTTTTGTTCATCCTTTCCTTCTTTTTCTATTTAAAAAGTGGTTATTCTTCAGCTCACGCGCAAAAAAATAACACTTCTTTCAAGTGTTGTTCGTTAGTCATTGCTCTTTTTGCAATGTACGTTTCCATTCTTGCACTGCTTATAATAACATATTTTTTATAAATTGTCAAAAGCATATTTTAATTTTTTTTAATTGTGCCTAAGAATTGCATTTAACTTTTCACTTGACGTAATTGTGCCCAAACACATATAAAATTGCTATTTATGCTGTAAACAAAAATGGGCCTTTTTACAAGCCCATTTTGTTTACAGGGTTAATTTAGCGTGTAACTTTGTAGTACCCTACGGGAATCCAATCACCATAGTACTGAAACTCCATTTTGAAATCTCTTATTGTTCTCATTTCTCGGAACCTCCATTTTTCTGTCCAAGTTTTGTTATCATCTGACCTCCAAAAGTGGAAATCAAATATTTGCTCTCTATAAACTTTTAAACACAACAGTATCTTGTACTGATTTGGTGATTCCAGCTCTTCTTCCTTAGAGGATTCTTCTATTTTTAAATTTAAGGTTTTGAAATCTAAAAATAAAAGTTCTTTTATTTCCTCTTCCGAAAAATACCTTTCACCAAGTGGTTTCTTTCCACAAATTGCACCTATCCGATACAATTCGGAAAATGGATATGTTGCTCCAACCGCATGTGAGTAGCAGTTGGTTTCATTTTTGTAATACGTACTTTTGTACTTTTCGAACTTTGGCTTTTCGTGAACCTCCTTAATTAGAATTTCTTTGTACTTTTCTTCCATGTTGCTATCCCTTTCTTGCTTATTCAAGCATCAACTACATTTTTTACGAACTTCTTTTTTTATTATACCATATTTTTCTTTCATTTTCAATATTATGTAACTCTAGTCAGAAGTCTGACCTCTGACATCCAACTTCATCTTTCTATCAATTGATAGCATTTGTTTGTGTATTTACTTGGTTATTATTATTTGATGCTTTTGTTTCATCATTTAGTTCTTCCAAATCATTATATTTTGGTGCATATTCTATTACATTGTATGTGGTTCCATTAAAGGTCATTATATATTCTTCTCTTCCGTTATTTATAACGTAATATACTGTTTCTAATGCTGTTGGTACTAAATCTTTTCCTAAATAATTTACTATTCCATATAAAGTTTTCTTTTTGTTATTTTCTGTTTCATAAATTTTTGAAACTACTATTCCTTTTATATCTGGTATTATCAATGTACTATTTGAAGTATTGTTGTTAGTTACACATCCTATTCCATCATATTCTATTGGTAAAATTAGGTTGCCTTTTTTATCATACATACCCCATTTTCCATTTTGCTTTACTGGTATTGCATTATTGAATAATAGATATGGATTTTTTATATCGCTATTTTGAAATTTTGTTGTATCAATTCCTATTTCGTCATATTCCAAATATATTAATATTTTTCCATTCTTCTCTATTACTCCTTTTTTATTATTATTAGTTGCTAAATACAAGTTCAGATTTTTGTCTATTTGTTTTAAACTATCATATTGTGGGCTTACTTTTGTTTCTCCGTCTGCTGTAATAATTCCTACTTTATTTTCTGGTGTTTTTACTATAAATTCTTGTGTACTTTCTATAAACTCTATATCTGTATATTTAGTTCCTACAATTTCTTTGTCACCTAATTTATATATTCCATATCTTACATCTTTTGAGTTACTACTTTTATCTGTGTTTTCTACATTTTGAATTATCATTAATCCATACAACAAAGCTTTTTGATTTTTGAAATCTGTTGATACAGCTGACATATTATAATTTTGGGTGTAATAACTTGCTAAATATGGTAATGTATATATTGTTATTTTATTTTGCTCTTTATTTCTTGTTATTTGTAAGTTGCAAGCTAAGTCAAGCCCTTCTGATGTAATATAAAGTTTTTGATTTATTCTTTTTACAGGTGTTTCAATTGTAAAATATTCATAGTCTACTTGGTTTACAGGTGTTTTGTAAATTACATTTGAATCTTTTTCAAAGGTGCAAATTTCATTTTCTCCTTCCAAATAGCCTTTTGAAGTATCTTCTGTATATTGCTTGTATCCACTATTATAATATTTATATCCTATCATAGGAGCAATATCTTCTAAAGAAACATACACTGTATCTCCATCATACACAAACAAATCACTTTTTGATGAAACTTTTTTGTCATCTATGTAAAATTTAAAAAGTTGTCCTTCTAAATAGTAAATTGTTACAAATAAAATTATACTAATTACTAAAAGCATAACAATTATTATTGTTATAAGTTTCATAGTCTTTTTAGTTTTTCTATCTTTTTCCTCTTGGTTTGTTCCTATAATTTCCATACTAGTTTTTTCCCCCATTTTCTTTTGTAATTATTTCTCTTCATGATAATATTTTTTGTAAAATTCTTCTGCAAATGTTCCTAAATTATCATTTTCTATTTCTATTCTAACTCTTTCCATTAATTTAGTCAAGAACCTTAAATTATGAA
>ERZ825670.2090-NODE-2090-length-19811-cov-5.450597_pt1 | contig 19811 bp, 17 predicted proteins | sample MGYA00519929_ERZ825670 | MGnify/ENA primary metagenome ERZ825670 (study PRJEB31778, sample SAMEA3449207) | human gut metagenome | biome: human gut; feature: human-associated habitat; material: faeces | place: United Kingdom | collected 2010/2012 ...
TATTGCCCTGAAAAGAAAGACTGTGATAATTTTGTTATGGATATTGAAAACATCAAAGAAGATTTGGGGTATGTTCCAGAATATGATTACATAGCATACTTAGAAGATTATAAAAAAGAAATGCAAAAAAATAAATTTGTAAGAAGGAATGATCTATGAAAAAAATTGTAATAATAGGCGCTAATGAATTTCAAAATCCACTAATTGAAAAAGCTAAAAGCTTAGGTTATGAAACTCATGTATTTGCTTGGCAATCAGGTGATATTGGAGAAAAAACAGCAGACTATTTTTATCCAATTAGTATTGTTGAAAAAGAAGAAATACTAGAAGAATGTAAAAAAATAAAACCAGATGCAATAACTTCTATTGGCTCTGACTTAGCAGTAATCACAGTTAATTATGTAGCTAATGCTTTAGGTTTAAATTGTAATAATCCAGAGTATTCATTGATATGTACAAATAAATTTGAAATGAGAAAAGCATTTGAAAAAGCAAATATAAAAATACCTAGATTTGAAAAAGTAAAAAGTATAGATGAAGTTACAATTAATAAATTTCCATTAATTGTAAAACCAACAGATAGATCAGGAAGTAGATCAATAGCTTTAGTTCATTCAAAAGAAGAATTAGAAAACGCCATATTAAAAGCATGTGAATCTTCATTTGAAAAATATGCAATTGTTGAAGAGGTAATCGAAGGAAAAAATGAATATAGCTGTGAAAGTATTTCTTTTAAAGGTAAACACACAATTTTAGCAATCACGAAAAAGTTTACTACTGGATTTCCTTCATGCATTGAAACTGGTCATATAGAACCTGCTGATTTACCTGAAAATATAAAAAATAATATATATGATATTATACCAAAAGCTCTAGATGCACTACATATTGAAAATAGTGCATCTCATGCTGAATTTAAAATTGGGGAAGATGGATCTATAAATATAATTGAAATTGGTGCTAGAATGGGAGGAGACTGTATTGGTTCTCATCTTGTTGAAATTTCAACAGGTTATGACTTTTTAAAAATGACATTAGATGTTGCATTAGGAAATAAACCAGATATGGAAATAAAAAATGAACCACACTTTGCTTTAATAAAATTTATTTTCGATAAAAAAGATTTAGAAAATGTAAAATTCATTTTAAATAAATATCCAGAAATTTATAGTTCAAGTATGATAGACGAAAATTTTAATCACGAAGTTGTAGATAGTTCAACTAGATTTGGATATTATATTTTTGATATAAAGGACAAAAATGTATTACAAGATGTAAGGGATGTGTTATTTAATGAATAACAAAAAAATATCAGTAGTTATTCCAATATATGGATGTAAAAATGCATTAGTTGAACTTTACGAAAGATTAACAAAAAGTTTAAAACAAATAACTAATAATTATGAAATTATATTAGTAAATGATAATTGCCCTCAAAACTCATGGGAAGTTATTGAACAGATTACAGATAAAGATGAAAAAGTAGTAGGTATAGAATTATCCAGAAATTTTGGTCAAATGAAAGCCATTTTAGCTGGTCTGGACTATTCAACTGGAGATTATGTTGTAGTAATGGATTGCGATTTACAAGACAAACCAGAAGAAATAATAAATTTATATAATAAGATTAATGAGGGGTACGACGTAGTTTTTGCCAAAAGAAAAAATAGAAAAGATAGTTTTTTCAAAATTTTGGTATCAAAAATGTTTTACAAAATCTATAGCTCAGCAATTGGGCAAAAATATGATCCAGAATTATGTAATTTTAGTATTAGTACAAGAAATGTTATCAACAATTATTGTAAAATGAGAGAAGAACATAGGGCTTTTGTTATGTATTTGCAATGGATGGGATTTAAACAAACATCTATTGAAGTAGAACATGACAAAAGAAAAGAAGGAAAGTCCTCATACAATTTCAAAAAAAGAATTAAAATGGCTTTAGATATTTTATTATCTCAATCAGATAAATTCTTAAAGATAATTGTTAGTTTTGGATTAGCAATGTCAATTTTATCATTTATTGGAATTATATGTTTAGTAATAATGCATTTTTGCACTGATTTTGTGCTTGGTTGGCCAAGTATCATCGCAATAATATGTCTAATGGGTGGAATAATTACTTTTGTGGTAGGGATAGTTGGACTTTACGTTGGAAATATATTTATGCAAGTTAAAGAAAGGCCTTTATATATAATTAGATCAATTAAAAATAAGAAAGAAGGAAATGAAAATGAAAATACCATTTAATAGAATGACAATAACAGATTTAGAAAAAAATTATGTTTTGGACTGTTTAGAAAGTAGAAGACTTTGTGGTGATAATAAGTACACAAAATTAGTAGAAGAAAAATTTAAAGAATTATATAATTTACCAATATTATTAACCACATCATGTTCATCAGCACTAGATATGTCAGCAATAGTATCTAGAATTAAAGAAGGCGATGAAGTAATTTTACCATCATTTACTTTCGTTTCAACTGCCAATTCTTTTGTATTAAGAGGAGCAAAACCAGTATTTGTTGATATAGATCCTAGAACGATGAATATTGATGCTAATAAAATTGAGGAAAAAATTACATCAAAAACAAAAGCAATAGTAGTAGTACACTATGCTGGAGTAGCTTGTGAAATGGATAAAATTGAAGAAATTTGTCAAAAATACAATTTATTATTAATTGAAGATGCAGCTCAAGCAATTGATTCATATTATAATGGTAAATTATTAGGAACAATTGGCGATTATGGCTCATATAGTTTCCATGAAACAAAAAACATTGGTATGGGTGAAGGCGGATTATTAATAGTTAAAAATCCTGATAATTTCACAATAGCAGAAATGGTAAGAGAAAAAGGAACAAATAGAAAACAATTTTTCAAAGGATTTGTTGATAAGTACACATGGCAAGTTCCAGGTTCATCTTTTTTACCATCAGACTTACTATCAGCTGTTTTATATGGTCAATTAGAAAGAATTAAAGAAATACAAGAAAAAAGAATTAGCATTTGGAATAAATATAATAATTATTTTGAAAAATTTGAACAAGCTGGCTTAGTTACTAGACCATTTATTCCTGAGTATGCTACAAATAATGCTCATATGTATTATTTAATTTTTAGGGACTCTGAAACACGTGATGAAGCAATAAAATTTTATAAAGAAAATGAAATAGAAACACCATTCCATTATATACCTTTGCATTTATCAAAAGTGGGAGAAAATTTGGGATATAAAAAAGGGGATTTGCCATTAACAGAAGAATATTCTAATAGATTAATAAGAATGCCAATGTATTATGATTTAACAGAAGAAGATATGAATTATATATTTGAAGTATCAGATAAATTATTTGATAGGTTAACAAAATGAAGATAAAATCAGTATTGTTTGCTATAGTTATATATTTGTTTTTTTCTTTATCCAGTGTGTTTATGAAATTTGCTTCCCTTCAAAGTAATATGTTTTATAAATTAGTGTTTTTTGGATTATCAATATTAACTTTAGGTATTTTTTCAATTGCTTGGCAAAGGTTGTTAAATAAATTTGATTTGTCAAAAGTATATTTTTTTAAAGCAACAACAATTATATGGGGAATGATTTTTGGAATATTATTGTTTAATGAGGAAGTAACAATTAATATGATTATTGGGGTAGTTGTAACTACTTTAGGTGTAGCAACAATTTTAACGGGTGAAAAACATGATTAAATATGTAATTTTATTTATTTTATCTATTTTAATAGCAAGTTTTAGTCAAATAATTTTAAAAAAAGGTGCTACATAAAAAAATATTTACATTAATAAATATACAATTTGTGGATATAGTCTAATGGTGATTTCAACATTGTTTACTTTAGTTGGATACAAAAAGGTAAGTTTATCATTAGGGCAGATATTACAATCCCTTAGTTTTATATTTGTAATAATATTAAGTTATATATTTCTTAAAGAAAAAATTAGCAAAAGACAAATTGTAGGAATAATAATTATTATTATTGGAATAATTATATATTCTGTATAAAAAGGAGTTATATGAAAAGAGTTAAAACAGTTTTAAATTCAAAATGTTTCATGTTTATAATGGCAACAATAATTTCATTTTGTTTTATATATCAATATGATTTATTGCAAGGATTAGATGCAAACGAAACATGGAAAGTAATTGGGTCATTTTTTAGTAATGAAAAATACTATTCATATGTAATGTATAAGGGGTTGTATGCATTTATACCAGGGATAATTAGCTATTATGTTGGAAACCTATTAGGAATATCAACATTTCTAATTTTAAAAATGATGCATGCATTATCATTTGCATATTTAACCACAGTTGGAATACCATTTTTAATAAAAAATATAGAAAGTTTACCAGAAGTATGGTTAAATGGACTATTTTGGACTATTTTAGTAATATACTTAATAGATAATATAATATCAGGAAAAGTTATAACATCATTAAGTTCAACAACAAAGAAAGTAGGAAAAGAATTAGACAATACAGAAGAAATAACAAAGAAAGTAAAAGAAATATTAATGAACAAATCTATACTACATAGAAGATTCTTAAATGCATACCCTAGAATACAAGCTGTAAAAGTAAAAATAAAAGAGAAAAGAGAAAAAATAAAAGAACAAGTAAGAGCTAGCCAAGAAGAAATAAAAGAAAATGTTCAAAAGCAAAGAGAAAATTTAAAACAAAAAATTGATGAAAAAATAGAAGAACATAAAGAGAATGATAAATAAAAGGAAGTATTATGAAAGAGAAAATAACAAAAATTTTTAAAGAAGTAATGTCAAATATGGAAAAAGACCATATAAGTGAATATTCTGCTCAATGTTCATATTACACAATATTATCATTTATACCATTTGTTATATTACTAATAACTTTAATACAATATACAAATATTGAGCAACAAACCTTATTTGATGCAATATCAAAAATAATACCAGCAACTATGAGTGGTTTTGTTCTAGATATCGTAAGAGAAGTATATTCAAAATCTATAGGAACAATTTCAATATCAATTATATTTGTATTATGGTCTGCTGGAAAAGGCTTATATGCCTTAATGAAGGGATTATACGAAGTGTTTAAAATAGATGGCAAAAAGAAAAAATCTGTTATTTATTTAAAATTGATGTCACTATTGCAAACAATTATATTTATAGTTATAATTGTACTCGGACTAACTTTCTTAGTATTTGGAGATAGTTTAATATCAATAGTAAAAAAATATTTTGGTGGATTTGAAAACTACACACTTTTATCAAGTGTAGTAACAGAACTTACATTTATTTTTGCAACATTTATAATATTCTTATTTTTATACAAATTTATGCCTAAAAACAAAATGACTTTTAAAAGTCAAATTCCAGGGGCAATATTTGGAGCAATATCACTTAATGTAGTTTCTTTTGTATTTGCAAAATACTTAGATATATTTAAAGGATTTTCAATAACTTATGGAAGTTTAACAACATTAATGCTTATAATGATGTGGACTTATTCTTGTTTTTACACATTATTTTTAGGAGCAGAAATAAATAAATCAATACAAATTAATAAAACAAAGAAGGAATAAAAATGCAAGATTTAGATACAATGACAAATGTAATATTAAATAATGAATACAAATTGCATGAAGAAGAACAAAAGACAAATTTTGAATCAGGCAATAATGGAAATAATAATCAAAATAACAATAGTAATAAAACGAAGAAAAGAAGAAAAAAGAAAAAGACATTAAAACAAAAATTATTATTAGTCCTAAAAATAATAATTGGATTAATAATACTTTTTGTACTATTCATATTTTTATTTTTTAAAACTTCATTATTCCAAAAATATAAAGAATTATGGGTAGAAACTGCAATGTCAACAATGAACCATCAATATTTAGCAACTTGGTTTTTATCTGATGAAGAAATTCAAGAAATATTATCTAACCTAGAAGTACAAAATAATGAAGATTCAAATTCAAATGAGATAAATATAGACTATGCAAAAGAACGAAAAGAAGAAGAAAATATCACTGTTGAAAAAATAAAGGGAACTAATTATGTTGGTTATGTAATGATAGTAAAAAATCCAACAAAAGTAAAATATGTAGATTCTAGAAAATCATCAAGAGGAACAAAATTAAGCCAAATAGTAAAAGAAAATAATGCTATTGCAGGAATAAATGCAGGAGGGTTTGCTGATGATGGAGGTGTTGGTGCAGGAAATCTTTTGTGTGATGCAACAATAATAAATAAAAAATTATTATATGGAAATAAAAGCAGTAGATATAGTTTTATAGGATTAAGTAATGAAGGAAAATTGGTACTTGGAAAATATACATATCAAGAAGCTCTAAATGCTGGAATACAATCAGCTGTTGAATTTGGACCATTTATAATAGTAAATGGAAAAAATCAAATCAAAAATTCAAACTCAGGTGGAATTCATCCAAGAATGGCAATTGGTCAAAGAAAAGATGGAACATTTATATTTGTAGTTATTGATGGAAGACAACCAGGTTATAGTATAGGAACAAATCTATTAGAATTACAAAACATATTTAATAGATATGATGCTTACAATGCCGCTAATTTAGATGGAGGTTCTTCAGCAACAATGTATTATAATGGAAAAGTAGTAAATAAAACTTCAACTCCAATAGGAGAAAGATATTTACCAAATGCAATTATAGTTGAAAAGTAGTTCAAAAAAGAACTACTTTTTATAATTTTATTAAAGACACAGTAATATTTGAAGCAGTGGCTTCAGTTTTTATCATAATATCAAAACCAGTATTATTTTTAAATTTTAAATCATAACCACCATAAGCGACTGCAGCATCTTTGCCTTTAGAAATATAAGGAACTTTATTACTATGTTCATGTCTTTCTATAACAGTCATATTAGGAGTTTTAAGAACAGCATTATACAAAGTTGTACTAACTTGGCAATTACCGCCACCTAATCCTTTTTTCTTATTACCTTCTTTATCAAAAATATCAGCTTCTTGGTAACCTTTTTCACTTGTTGCAGGTCCTATTTTATCACAAAAAGAAAAAGTTGTGCCATTTCTAACTATAGAATTATTCAAAGTATTACAAGTTATTTTTATATTATTTTGCCTAGCACTATCTTTGTTATAAATCTTAGTTGTGAAAGTTGCAATGATTTCTTCTTTAGTTGGAACAGAAGGAGGAGTCTGATTTTCATTTTCAACTCTATTTTCTGAGCTATTTTCAATTTTATTTTCTATTTGAACTGTCACATCATTTTTAGAAGAATTATAATCAAAATTAGAATTTGAATCATTAACAGAAGAATTTTGAGAAGTTCTATCAGCTTGATATCTAGAATTATCATTTGTTCCTTTATTATTATAGAAATATACTATTCCGCAAATAACAATTACAATTAAAATTAAAATACCAAAAATCCATAATTTATTTTTCACATTAATCACCAATTATAGTTTAACCTAAAAAAGAGTATATATACATAAAATGAAGCATATAATATATAAAAAAGAAAGGAATTACAAATGAAAAATCTAGATGAAATTTTAAGATATTTTCCAAATTCTTTATATGAAAACTTATCAAATATATTTAAACAAAATCCAATAATTTGGGATAAGTTGCAGGAAATAAGAATACGTGTTGGAAGACAAATTATATTAAAATTGAGAGACCAAGATATATTGTTAGAATGTACGGTATCGCAATCAGAAATATTACAAATGTTAGAAAGACTTTGTGAAAATTCTATATATGCATACAAAAATCAAATATGTGAGGGTTTTATAACAGTAAAAGGTGGACATAGAGTTGGAATAGCTGGTTCATGTGTAATAGAAAATGGAAAAATCATAAATGTAAAATACATATCAAGCTTAAATTTTAGAATAGCAAGAGAAATAATAAATTGCAGTACAAATATTTTAAGAGAAGTAATAGATAAAGAAAATGAGACAATATTTAACACAATAATAGTAGCACCACCAGGAAAAGGAAAAACAACAATATTAAGAGATTTAATAAGGATTTTGAGTAATGGAATAAAAGAAATAAATTTTAGAGGTATGAATATGCGGTGTTGTTGATGAAAGAGGAGAAATTGCTGCATGTTATAAAGGAATTCCTCAAAATGATATTGGAGTTAGAACTGATGTGATAGAAAATGTAAGTAAAGATAAGGGAATACATATGCTTATAAGGTCAATGGCACCACAAGTAATTGCTTGTGATGAAATAGGAAGTAAAGAAGATATATTGGCAATAAAATATGCTTTGAATTCTGGGGTAAAAGGATTATTTACAATGCATGGGAAAAATATTGAAGATGTTAAAAATAATAAAGATGTTTATGAACTTATAGAAAAGAAAAATGTCGAAAAGGTGATTTTTTGTTGACAATTTAATCAAAAAAAAGTATAATAATAATGTATTATTTAAAAAGGAGAAAAAATCATGCTAAAAAAATACTGGAAAAAAATTGGAATGTTAATATTAATAATAGCCTGTGTATTTAATGTAATGAACAAATTAGTACATAAATTATCATTAAACAAAGAAATGTTACAATCAGCACAGTATATATTTAGTCAAGAGAACAAAGAAAAATCAAAATAATACTTGAAATAATTTTAAAAATATGTTATTATAAAAAACAGTCATGTTATTAAAAGCGAAAAAGAGGTGAAAATAAATGAAAGAAGGAATACATCCAACATATAACCAAACAACAATCACATGCGCATGTGGTAACGTTTTAGAAGTTGGTTCAACAAAAACAGATATAAAGGTTGATGTTTGTTCAAAATGTCATCCATACTGGACAGGAAATTTAAGACAAGAAACAGCTGGTGGTAGAGCAGATAAATTTAAAAAGAAATATGGTCTTGCATAAGAATGAGGTAGCAAAAAGCTACTTTATTTTTTTGCCTTTTTTTATTTTCCCTTTAAGATGTTATGTCAAAAAAGGGCGTCCCAAATGACAGCATAAAATTTCTCTTTAAACTTGCAAAATACGACAAAATGTAATAAAATAGTAGCATAAAAAATAGGAGGAACTCACGTGGAAAAAATAAAAGAAATAGAAGAAATTAACTTACAAAAAGAATATATAGGGAAAGTAAAAAAAATAAATGAAAATAAAAATTTAAAATATAGTATACTAACAATGGGATGTCAATTAAATGAAAACGATTCAGAAAAATTGTGTGGTATGTTAGAAGAAATGGGTTATACCAAAACAGAAAATCAAAAAGAAGCGGATTTAGCATTATTTAACACATGTTGTGTAAGAGAAAATGCGGAAGATAAGCTATTTGGTAAACTTGGAGAATTGAAAAAAATAAAAGAAGAACGTGGAACTATAATAGCAATTGGTGGTTGCATGATGCAAGAAAAACATATAACAGATAAAATAAAAGAAAGTTACCCATATACTGACATAATCTTTGGAACACATACATTACATAAGTTTCCACAAGATTTATATGAAGTTATAGAAAACAAAACAAAACTAGAAGACATATTAGACATAGATGGAAAAGTATATGAAGGCTTACCAATAAAAAGAGATAGTAGCATAAAAGCATCTGTAACAATTATGAATGGATGTAATAACTTCTGTAGTTATTGTATAGTACCATATGTACGTGGTAGAGAAAGAAGTAGAGAACCAAGAGCAATAATAGAAGAAGTAAGAGAACTTGCAAAACAAGGTTATAAAGAAATAACTTTATTAGGACAAAACGTAAATTCATATTTAAGAGTAGAACGTGAAAAAGGAATAGAATTTGAAGAGTATGAAGGTGTAAATTCTTTTGCAACACTATTAAGAGCAGTAAATAAAATAGATGGTATAGAAAGAATAAGATTTGTATCACCTCACCCAAAGGATTTTACTGATGATGTAATAAAAGCAATAGCAGACTGCGAAAAGGTATGTAAATTAGTACATTTACCATTACAATCTGGAAATACAAAAGTCCTAAAAGAAATGAACAGAAAATATACAAAAGAACAATATTTAAATTTAGTAGAAAAAATGAAAGCTGGAATACCTGGACTAACACTATCAACAGATATAATAGTTGGTTTCCCAGGAGAAACAGATGAAGAGTTTGAAGATACATTAGATGTTGTAGAAAAAGTAAAATTTGAACAAGTATATATGTTTATTTATTCAAGAAGAGTTGGAACACCAGGGAATAGAATGGAAAACCAAGTACCAGAAGAGCAAAAACATATAAGATTTGATAAATTAAAAGCTTTAGTTGAAAGTCAAATAGCTGAGAATAATCAAAAATATGTTGGAACAATACAAAAAGTTTTAGTTGAAGGAACAAGTAAAAACAATGATGATATGCTTACAGGTAGAACTGATAGTAATAAAGTTGTTATTTTTGAAGGTGATAAGAGTTTGATTGGAAAAATGGCTGAAATTAAAATTGTTTCTGAACATATGTGGTATTTAAAAGGAGAAATTTTATAATGCTGTCAACGGGTCAACGGGGATGCCCTTTTTTGACATGACAGCGCTTGAAGGAGGAAATAAAAATGGCAGAATTTTCACCAATGATGCAAAGATATCTTGAAACAAAAGAGCAATACAAAGACTGCATCTTATTTTATAGATTAGGAGATTTTTACGAAATGTTTTTTGATGATGCAATAACGGCATCAAGAGAACTAGAATTAACACTAACAGGAAAAGATTGCGGACAAGAAGAAAGAGCTCCAATGTGTGGAATACCACATCATGCTGCTGAAATATATATATCAAGATTAATTGCAAAAGGTTATAAAGTTGCAATATGTGAACAATTAGAAGACCCCAAAACTGCAAAAGGAATAGTAAAAAGAGGAGTTATAAGAGTTGTAACACCAGGAACTGTAGTAGAAAGTAATATGCTAGAAGAAAGAAAAAATAACTTCATAATGTCAATTTTTAAATCTGGAATATACTTTGGAATTAGTGTATGTGATATTTCAACAGGTGAATTTTATTCTGCAGAAATAAAAGATAATCAAAATTTTCCATTAGTATTAGATGAAATTGCAAGATATATGCCATCAGAACTTGTAATAAATAGTATGATGTCAAATTGTCAAGAAGAAATGAACAAGATAAAAGAAAGATTTGATGCATATATTACAAGATTTAATGATAAGTTCTTTACAGACAATACAGAAAAAATAAAATATAGATTTAACTTTGTTGATAGTAACCAACAAGAAATAAAAAATATTGAAGAAAAACCATTAGCAGTATGTTCAATAAATGCATTGATAGAATATATTGAACAAACTCAAATGACTACACTTGAGCATATTAATAAAATAACAGTTTACAATATTTCAAAATATATGTCTTTAGATATAAATGCAAGAAGAAACCTTGAAATTACTGAAAAAATGAGAGATAAATCTAAAAAAGGAACTCTTTTATGGGTACTTGATAAAACATCAACATCAATGGGGGGAAGAGCTTTAAGAAGATGGCTAAATGACCCACTTATAGATACATTAGAAATTAATAGAAGACTAGACTCTGTACAAGAATTAAAAGATGATATTATCCTAAGAGGAGATGTTGTAGAAAATCTAAAAAAAGTATATGACATTGAACGTCTAGCAGGCAAAATGGCATATGGTAATGCGAATGCAAGAGATATGATTACACTAAAGAATTCATTATCAAAATTACCAGAAGTAAAAAAAGTTTTATCAAATTGTAAATCTAATATGTTAAAAGATTTATACGAAAATTTAGATGAATTACAAGACATTTATGAACTTATAGAAAAATCAATAGTAGAAGATCCACCAATGACTGTAAAAGATGGTGGAATAATAAAATTAGGTTATGATGAAGAAATAGATAAATTAAAAACAGCAACAACAGAAGGTAAAAATTGGATTATACAATTAGAGGCTGAAGAAAGAGAAAAAACTGGAATCAAAAACTTAAAAGTTGGATTTAATAAAGTATTTGGCTATTTTATTGAAGTTACAAAATCATATCTAGACCAAGTTCCAGAAAGATTTATAAGAAAACAAACACTAACAAATGCAGAAAGATATATAACCGAAGAATTAAAAAATTTAGAGAATCAAATACTTGGGGCAGAAGAAAAAGTTGTAAACTTAGAGTATAATGCTTTTACAAAAATTAGAGAAGAAATAGCTAAAAATGTAAAAAGACTACAAAAATCAGCAAATATTGTATCAACATTAGATGTACTTGCATCTTTTGCGACAGTAGCAGAAGATTTGAATTACTGTAAACCAGAAGTTGATGATTCTGGGGTATTAGATATTAAAGGTGGAAGACATCCAGTAATAGAAAAAATGTTAGGAGCAGGATGCTTTGTAGAAAATGATACATATCTAGATAAAGAAGAAAATAGATTATCAATCATAACAGGACCTAATATGGCTGGTAAATCTACATATATGAGACAAGTTGCATTAATAACATTAATGGCTCAAGTAGGTTCATTTGTTCCAGCAACATCAGCAAAAATAGGGGTAGTTGATAAAATCTTTACAAGAGTTGGTGCATCAGATGATTTAAGTATGGGGCAAAGTACATTTATGGTAGAAATGATGGAAGTTGCAACAATACTTAAAGAAGCAACACAAAATAGTTTGGTAATATTAGATGAAATAGGAAGAGGAACATCAACTTATGATGGACTTTCAATAGCTTGGGCAGTAGCAGAATATATAGCTGACAAAGAAAAATGTGGTGCAAAAACATTATTTGCTACACATTATCACGAATTAACAGAACTAGAAGAAAAATTAGATGGTGTTAAAAATTACAATATAGCTGTCAAGGAAAAAGGTGAAGATATAATCTTCTTAAGAAAAATTTTAAGAGGTGGAACAGATGAAAGTTACGGTATTCATGTTGCTCGTTTGGCAGGTGTACCTAAAGCTGTTACACAAAAAGCGGATGAAATATTAAGAGGATTAGAAAGAAAAAATATCTTGACTGGAAAGAAACAAGAAAAAGAAAGTAAAAAAGCAGTAGAAGGTCAATTTGATATGTTTAATTATAAATTAGCAGAAATTGCACACGAAATTGATAAAGTTAATTTAAATGAATTAACACCAATTGATGCTTTGAATACTTTAGTTAGAATAAAAGAAAAAATGAAATAGAGAAAAGATCCATTGGTCTTTTTCTATTTCATTTTTTTTATTATTTACTTTAAGGTGTTACATTTAACGTTCTATTATTGGTATAAATAACCATACCAGGTTTAGAACCAGATGGCTTTTTAACAAAACGTACTTCACAATAATCAACAGGAACATTTGAAGAATTCTTAGCCTTGCTATGTAAAGCAGCAATTTTAGCAACTTTAACTAAAATATCATTATCAGGTAAAGGCTTAGAAGTATCAATTCTTAATATAGTGTGGCTACCATGAATATCTTTTGTATGAAACCATAAATCATTTTTATTTGCAAATTTTAAGCTTAAATAATCATTTTCCTTGTTATTTCTTCCAACTAAAATAGTATAACCATCAACATTGTATTTAATAGGATTAAATGAAACATCTTTATTTTTAGTTAAACTTGATTTTTTAATTTTGGATTTCTTTTTAGTTTTATATTTGGAGGTTCTTTCTTTAAAAATATCATTTTCAGAGATTTCTTCAAAAATATCAACAAGTTCATTAACAGAAGTAGAATTTTCAAGTTCATAAACAACACTTTCAATGTAATTAAGTTCATTTAAAGTATCAATTTTTTGAACACTTACAATTTCCAAAGCATTTTTTAATTTAGAATATTTTTTAAAGAAACGTTTTGCATTTATGCTAGGAGAATATTTTTTATCTAATTTTATAGTAATCAAATTATTATTGTCATAATAATTTTCAACTTCTACCATATCTACATTTTTGTTAGGAATTCTATAAAGATTAGCAGTTATCAATTCACCCCAAATTCTATATTTGTCCATATCATCACATTCTTTTAATTTTTGATTGATATGTTCTAAACGTTTATTATATTTTTTCAAAGTATCTAAAATAAGTTTTAATAAAGAATTTCTATAATTTTTAAAATTTTCATTTGTTTCCTTTGAATAATAAAAATCATCTATATAGAAATTTAGATTAAAAGCCTCAGAAATTTTCTTAGTGGTTAAAAAATAATCTTTTATAATATCATCTTTGTTTTTGATGCTTTCGAAAGATAAATTATCAGTTCCAATATTATTTATAACAGTAGTTATATAATTAAATATTATCTCTAAATTTGATTTATCAACTTTCTCTATTTGATATTTGTTAATTATAGAATTTATAAAACTTTTACTAATTCCATTAAAAGTAGAAGATATTTGATTTGCTAAATCATTTATATTATTTGCTTCTAAAATATCTGAAAAATTAGAAATTATAATATTAAAGAAAGCTTCAAAATTTGACAATTCTAGAAAATTATTTTTATCTGAAGTTGGAAATGTATATTTTGTGTGTGGTAAAATATCTCTATAATTTTCATCAATTTCTTTTATATGTCTTAAGCTATCAATAATTACATTATTATCATCAAGTAATATGATATTACTGTGTTTTCCCATTAATTCAATAACTAACTTTTTAGAAATAATATCATCTAATTCATCAAAACCTTCAAATTCTAAAATAATTAATCTTTCTAAATCAAAAGTTATAATATTTTTTAGTTTCAATCCAATTAAATTTTTTCTAAGTAGCATACAGAAATTAGGAGCAATTTGAGGATTGGGTTTTGAATGTGTTGTTAAGTTTATTCTGCAATTTTGGGCTTCTATACATATATTTAATGCATAGTTACAGCCATTTAAATATAAATCTAATATAATTTCATTTTTATTAGGTTCAAAAACTTTATCTATTCTTGCTCCGCAAAGGGGAGTAATTTCTGTGGTTATTGCTTTTGTTACAATTCCATCAAATGCCATTTTTATCAGTCCTTTTTTTATTTTTTTATAATAGTATCATATTTTGGGTGGGATGTCCAATTTAGAATATAAAAAATATAATTTTTATAATAAAGAACGTCAAATAAAAAAATGCGTTATTAAAATAAATAACATTATAGAGGACAATTAAAATTTAGGAAAAGTAAATTCTTTTTACAGATTAAAAGTTATTTATGTCACTCTAGTATAGACATATTAAATTATGGCAAAAATTTCTTGCTTTTTCTAATCAGTTATAGTAAAATAAGAATATCAAATGAAAGGGGAAAAAAGTAGTGAAAATAAAGAAAAAAATACTTTATATAATAACATTTTTACTATTTTTCATTTGCATAGGAACAAATCAATCAAAAGCAGGGAACTTGAAGTTAAATAACTTAGATTTTCAAGCACAAATAAATGCGGATGGAAGTATGGATGTAACAGAAACTTGGGACATCAATATAAAAAGTACAAATACATTATATAAAACATTTAAAACAGACAATTCAAAATATTCAGGAATAACAAATGCTACAGTAACAGACATTACAAATGGAATACAAAATAATTTTATTCAAACTAGTGAATGGGCATATCATGTAGCAAAAGGTTATTACTATGGAACAGAAAATGATGATGATGACTTTGAAATCGGTTGGGGTGTTGGATTAGATAATAGCTCAGCAAGAAGAGAATATAAAATATCATATACAGTAAAAGATGCAATAACAAAATATAATGATTATGCTGAATTATATTGGCAATTTGTTGGAAACACATTTGAAGTAGATGCAAATAAAATAACAGGAACAATTTTATTACCATCAAATGTAGATAATAAAGACGAAATAAAAGTATGGGGACATACTAAAAACTTAAATGGTACAATATATGCAACAGATACAAATAAAATAGAATTTGAAGTGGATAATTTTAAAAATGGAACATATGTAGAAGTAAGAATATTATTTCCGACTAATTTAATTACAACTGCAGGAAGAATAAAAAATAAAAATACGTTAGACAATGTTGTAAAAGAAGAAACAAAATGGGCTAATAAAGCTAATGCAAGTAGAAAAAGACAAGAATGGATAGAAAAAAACTTTAAATATGTATTATTTGGTGCATGGCTTGGATTAAATATTTTATTAGGTGTATTTTTCTTTAAAAAGACAATTAAATATTGGAAGAAAATAAAAGGATTAAATAAATTTGAACCAACAACAAAATTAGAATATTATAGAGATTTACCAGATGAAGATTCAACACCAGGCGAAGCTTACAAAACTATGAATGAAACGGTAACTAAATTCACAGCTCAAAATTTTGGCAAAATATTCTCAGCAACAGTTTTGGATTTAACATTAAGAGGTTATATAGAAATACAACAAGAAAAGAAAACACTAGGAAAAGATATAGTGACAATAACTCTAAAAAAACAAGTAAGTGATGGATTACCCTTAAATGAAGAAAGAATAATGACATTTATAATAAAAGCAGCTAACAAAAAAGCCACAATAACATTAAAAGAATTAGAAAAATATATCAAAAATAATCCATCAAAAATTGAAAGTTTATTAAGTGGAACATATAAAGCAGTTGAAGACCAACTTATAGGGAAAGAATTAATTGATTCAAAGGCTAAAAAAGAATATAGTGATTATAAAGAAAAGGGTGGGGAATACATCTTAGGAGTAATCTTTACTTTAATATTTACAGGTGGTTTTGGATTAGCACTAATTGCACCAGTAATAATAATGATAATCAATGCAATTTTATGTAATAGAATAGCAAAAAAATTAAATGTCCTAACACAAAAAGGTGTAGATACTAAAGAACAATGGAAAGGACTTAAAAAATATATGGAAGACTTCTCATTACTAAAAGAAAGAGAAGTTCCAGAATTAGTAATATGGGAAAAATACTTAGTATATGCGACAGTAATGGGAATAGCAGACAAAGTAATAAAACAATTAAAAATAGTTTACCCAAATTTTGAAGAAATGACAAACTCAATAGGAACATATACTTGTATGAATGTTATGATGCACACAGATTTTTCATCAAGTTTCTCAAGTGCAATAAGTAGTTCAATAACATCTGCAACAGCATCATCAAGTTACTCATCAGGCTCAGGCGGTGGCGGAGGCTTCTCAGGAGGCGGAGGCCGGCGGTGGTGGCCGGAGGAGGCGGAGGAGGAAGATAATTCCTCCCACAAAAATATAAAGAAGGGAAAAAATAATATGTCAAAACCAATAGTAGCAATAATAGGAAAACCAAATGTAGGAAAATCAACATTTTTCAACTATTTGGCAGGTAGTAGAATATCAATAGTTCAAGATACACCAGGTGTTACAAGAGATAGAATATATGCAGAAACAAACTGGCGTGGAAGAAACTTTACATTAATAGATACTGGAGGAATTGAACCAGATTCTGATGATATAATATTATCTCAAATGAGAGAACAAGCTAATCTAGCAATAGCAATGGCTGATGTGATTATCTTTTTAACAGATATAAGACAAGGTGTAACTGCAGCAGATAGAGAAATTTCATTAATGCTAAAAAAATCAGGAAAACCGATTGTATTAGTTTGTAACAAAGCTGATAATTACGAAAAAGATAGTCAAGAAATTTATGAGTTTTATAATTTAGGAATAGGTGAACCTTTTGCAATTTCTGCTACAAATGCTTTAGGAATAGGAGATGTTTTAGATGCAATATATGAACATTTCCCAGAAAAAGATGAAAATGAAGAAGAAAAAGAAATAATAAAAGTAGCAGTAATAGGAAAGCCAAATGTAGGAAAATCATCTTTAATTAATAAAATATTAGGAGAAAAAAGGAATATAGTAAGTGATATTGCAGGAACAACAAGAGATGCAATAGACTCTCCTTTTGAAAATGAACATGGAAAATATGTTTTAATTGATACTGCAGGAATTAGAAAGAAAAGCAAAGTAAATGAAAGTATTGAAAAATACAGTGTAATGAGAAGTTTACTTGCAGTAGAAAGAGCAGATGTATGTTTAATGATGATTGATGCAAATGATGGTGTAACAGAACAAGATGCTAAAATAGCAGGTGAGGCTCACGAAGCAGGAAAAGGTGTAATAATAGTTGTAAATAAATGGGACGAATACGAAAAAACAACAGGAACTTTAGAAAAATATAAAAAAGAAGTTTACAACAAATTATCATACTTATCATATGCACCAGTAATCTTTATTTCAGCTAAAACAGGACAAAGGGTCGATAAATTATTTGAAATGATAAATAACGTAGCAAAACAAAATTCATTAAGAGTATCAACATCAATATTAAATCAAGTAATAAATGAAGCAATTGCAATTGTTCAACCACCAACAGATAAAGGAAGAAGATTAAAAATATTCTATGGAACACAAGTATCGACAAAGCCACCAACATTTGTAATATTTGTAAACAATAAAGAATTGTTCCACTTTTCTTATCAAAGATATTTAGTAAATCAAATAAGAAAAGAATTTGGATTGGAAGGAACACCAGTAAGAATTATCGCAAGAGAAAAAAATGAAAAATATGCCGAATAATAAAAGGCATAAAAGGAGGTAATAAAAATGACAGCATATATTTTAATGGCAGTAATAGCATATTTAATAGGAAGTATAAGTTTTTCAGTTATTATAAGCAAAAAAATGGCTGGATTTGATGTAAGAGAAAAAGGAAGCGGAAATGCAGGAAGCACAAATGTATTAAGAACAGTTGGAAAAAAAGCAGCAGTAATAACATTAATTTGTGATGTTTTAAAAGGAGTTATAGCAATATTAATTGCTATGATAATAGGAAATATATTTAAAAATGTAGACAAAGAATTAATAGTACAAATAGCAGGAATAGCAGTAGTTTTAGGACATACATTCCCAATCTTCTTTGGATTTAAAGGAGGAAAAGGTGTTGCAACATCTTTAGGAGTTTTACTTATGTCTAACTGGCAAATAGGACTAATTTGTTTAGTATTTGCATTAGTATTAATGGTTTTAACAAAAATGGTATCAGTTGGTTCATGTGGTGCAGCTGTATTATTCCCAGTGTTAACTTTATTTATAAACGAAAATTACACAGTATTAACTGAAGGAAAAAGTGGGAAAGTTTATTTTGTATATAGTGTAATATTAGCAATAATAGTATTATACAACCATAGAGCTAACATAAAAAGAATAATGAGTGGAACAGAAAATAAATTAAGCTTTGGTAAAAAAGAAAACAATTAACAAAGGAGAAACAAAAATAAATATGAAAAAAATAGCTATTATAGGAAGTGGTAGCTGGGGTGTTGCATTAGCAACATATCTAGCCAATGTAGGAAACCAAGTAAAAATATGGTCATTTTCTGAAGAGGAAAGAGATTTAATCAATAACGAAAAAAAATGCAAATTCTTACCAGATTTAATTATACCAGACAATATCTATTGTTCAGCAAGCTATGAAGAAGTAATAAAAGATACTGAATTTATATTACATGTAACACCATCAAAATTCACAAGAAGTACATTCGAACAATACAAACAATATGTTGGAGAAAAGCCAGTAATAATATGTTCAAAAGGGTTTGAAAAAGAAACATTAAAAACTTTAGATGAAGTTATTGAAGAAGAATTACCAAATGTAAAAGTAGGAGTTTTATCAGGACCAAGCCATGCAGAAGAAGTATCAATAGGAGTTCCAACAGCATTAGTTATGGCATCAAAATACAATGAAGTATTAGATATGTTACAAGAAACATTTATGTCAGAAAAAATGAGAATATACACAAGTAATGATGTAAAAGGTGTAGAAC
>ERZ825670.2091-NODE-2091-length-19807-cov-3.505164_pt1 | contig 19807 bp, 15 predicted proteins | sample MGYA00519929_ERZ825670 | MGnify/ENA primary metagenome ERZ825670 (study PRJEB31778, sample SAMEA3449207) | human gut metagenome | biome: human gut; feature: human-associated habitat; material: faeces | place: United Kingdom | collected 2010/2012 ...
TGCAGTCCTTTTTACAGGCGATATGGAGGACGAGAACAGTTCCGTTTCAAATTGGGTAGATGTATTGGGCGTCTACTCCGTCTATGCGACAACCGGCGACAACGCTGCCGAAGTCATTACGGTGACGCCGGAGAACAACGAGAAGCTACGCAAGATTTTCTATGACATGAACAGCTATTCCGTCCACACAGAAACAGAAACCGTGGAAGAAGTGGAAGTGGACGATTACGGGGCTACACTCGCCTCGGTTAGCAGCAATTAGCAAGCTCAAAAACGGCTGAAAAAAGCGATTAGCAAAGAAAACGTTTTGATTAGCAAAAACTGAGGATTTCAGAACAGCGATTAGCAAGCAAGAAGAAAAGCGAGGCGGTAAGATGCTGCAAAAAGCGAGCGTACTGATTAGCAAAACTTCAAAGAGAACAAGAGATTCAGTATCAAAAAAAGCCCCATTTTTGGGGCTTGTGGCGTTCCCGCCGGGATTCGAACCCGGGGCCTTCCGCTTAGGAGGCACATGCCCCGCCATGATAAAAAATGCCCGTAAATACTGAAAAAAGCCCTAAGTACGGGCTTTTTCTGCGTTTTTGCTTTTGTCCGTTATGTCCATAAAATGCGCTTTACTACACGCTTTACTACAATCGTCTGTAGTAAAAATGTAGTATAGCCACTGGCAGATTACAGATTATCAAGATGCGCGTTCAGCGATTCGATGGCAGCCTGCTGCTTGAAGCGGGAGAGGTGCGTGTAGATGCCGAGCGTCATTTCAAGGCTTGCATGCCCTAAGAACAGCTGTGCGCTTTTGACATCCACTCCAGCGTCGTAGAGCATGGTGGCGTAGGTGTGTCTAAGTCGTGAAACTCAAATCAAGTAATTAATTGCACTATTCGGCAGTTTTGTGAAACAAATTGCTGGATAGTGCTTCCTTTATTCACAGTCATCTGCTATACTTAAAACTATAAAAATGATGATTGAGGGATAGAGATGTACCCATACACAGGAGACTATACCGAGCAGAGAAAAAATGAAAAGTCTGATTTTACATACTATACCTTTACACCGCGTCCATTAAAAGGTGCTGGACTATATAAAATGGACGATGAATTGGCCTCTCTCTTGGCTGAAGCACATCATAGTCTTGGCCAGTTAGAGGGATTAGTTCAATATGCACCTAATAGAAGTCCTTTTTGTGACCTGATGGTTTTGAAGGAATGTACCTATTCTTTGATGATAGATTATGATACACCTAACTTTCAAGAAGTTCTGACCATAAGAGGTACTGGAAAGGGCGATATGACGCCCATAAACAATTTGGTGTCGGCTTATAAAGAAGTCGCCAATATGCAATTTGCAGCTCAAGATTACAGTAGATTGTGCAGCATTGCTTTATATGGCAACAGAACCGAGCAGCAAATAGGCATCCGTGATACTCAAACATTTTTACAACGCGCAATATCGAGTTTGAAAACCTATAATCCAACTGCCCCCGAGGCTGTGTTGCCGTCATTGGCTGACATTACCGCTTATCTTTATGATTGTGAGGACGACCCTCTGGTGCAAGCAGCACTAGTGCACTACCAATTTGAAATGATACACCCATTCGAGAAGTATAATGGAATTATTGGGCGCATTCTGCCATTCATGGTTCTTCAAAATAGTGCAGGCAAAGCGTTGCCGGCATTATGTATGTCTGAATGTCTGTACTTCAATAAAAATGAGTATTTTGATATGCTCCGCACAACACAATACAGCGGCGGTTATATCCGTTGGATCAAGTTTTTTATTCGGATTCTCAATGAAGCAGCCCGAAATAGCGTGTTGCTACTACAAAAATATGAAAGTATAATTGAGACAGATGAAAAAACAGTAAGGATGGCAATGCCGCAAACGAAGAGTGTTGGGAACGTATATGAGTTCCTTAAAGCCTTCCCTTTTTCAAGTATTTCCATTGCGGCGACACATATAAACTTGTCGTACAACTCTGTTTCCAAGGCTTTTGCTTCATTGCAAAAAAGTAGCATTATTGTTCAGGAAACTAATTCCATAAGGAATCGAATATGGGAATACTCGGATTTACGTTCATGTTTAATTTCACAAGCCCAGATGTATCACAGGACTGAATCGGCAGATTTTTTAATGAAGGGGGCAGAAATATGAGTGAATTGCTAGATGGCATATTTGAATGCCTTGATATAAATAGCAACACTGGACTGGCCAAAGAAGACGGTTTGCAAAGCATGAGTCCCTTTCAACGGCAATTCTATACGCAAGTTCATGATAAGTTAGGGGTCGACGCCGTTTACTTCTTACGGGATGCAAATGGAATTGCCAAAGTACCGCTTATTTATTTTTCGTTCATACAAAAATATGATGCAAAACAAGTTGCAGAATTGCATCGCCTTTCGTGGAATCTTGGAGAGGCACCGCTACTATTTGTAGTCACTCCGGATGAAATTATAGTTTATAACAACTATGAGACGCCTCGAGCCGTTGAAGGTGGAAAACTTGACCCCACTGCAGGAATAATAGAGACATTGAACCTAACAAATGGCTTGGCTTCACAAAGAATTGCACTTAAGAAATATCATCGTTCGTTACTTGAAAGTGGTGAATATTGGCGGCAAAGCGAATCAAGATTTGATGCGCAAGGCCGGGTAGACGCTACGTTGATGTCAAATCTACGAATCATGCGGCGGACATTAATTGCTCAAATCAGCAAAAGATGTGATGAGAGCAAGGAAACGATCACTAGTGTGGTTCACTCCTTACTCAGTCGTTCTATTTTTATTAAATACTTAGAAGAAAGAAAAGATTCAAATGGCGAGACTGTATTCCCAGAGGGTTTCTATACCGGTTTTCTGAACTCTGCAAAACAGTATACCGATATTCTTAGCAGCAAAGAGGCAACTTATAATTTATTTAGCTCGTTAAAAGAGAAGTTTAACGGTGATACACTTCAAGTAACAGAAGTAGAAAAAGAAATCATTACGCAAAAAGACTTGGATGAATTACGCACATTTATTTTAGGTGATAGCGAACTGGAAAGTAGGCAACTTGCGTTATGGCCATTTTATAGTTTTGATATTATCCCTATTCAATTGATAAGCAGCATTTACGAACTATTTTTTCATCTATCAGATGAAGATGATGAGAAGGGCACCTACTATACACCGCTCCATCTTGTTGATATGGTTATGGATGAGGTATATCCGTGGGAGGGAAAGTATGAGGAAATATCATTTCTAGATCCCTCTTGTGGCTCAGGAATTTTTCTGGTAGAAGCATACAGAAGACTTGTCTGCAGATGGATGAATCAAAATGATGTTCATACAATCACTTGCGATCAACTGAATCTTCTGTTGGGAAACAGCATTTTTGGTGTAGATATCAATGAAGAAGCTATCAGAGTTGCTTCATTCAGTCTTAGCTTAACTATGTGTGATTTTCTTAATCCGCGAAGCATCTGGAATGAGCTTTCATTTCCGCGTCTACGCGAGAGCAACTTGATTACAAGTGATTTTTTTGCTGATGATGAACGCTTTAACAGCCGAAAATATAATGTCATAATTGGCAATCCGCCTTGGCAGAGCAGTATTACAGGAAAAGCAAAGGCATACCTCAAGAAAGAAAATCGTGTCATTGGCGACAACCAAATTGCGCAAGCATTTTCCATTAAATGTTCAGAGTTATGTGAGCCGAATGGAATCGTATGCCTTCTTATGCCCAGCAAGGGGCTGCTTTTTAACAGATCAGATAAGAGCAGAGCGTATAGATCAAATCTTTTTGCTGATAACGACGTTTTGGCTATTATTAACTTGTCAGTATACAGAAAATTCTTGTTTGACCATGCTAGTGGACCTGCTGCAGCTATAATTTACACACCTAAAAAGGCAGAAATACATCAACCAATTATTTATTGTACACCAAAGCCAATCTACACAATCGAAGATGTGAGAAAGTTTTCCATCGACCCTACTGATATATGCAGAATACCCCGTGATATAATTGATGACGACCGAATCTGGAAAATCGCAATGTGGGGAGCACCTAGAGACCTTGAACTAATTGGAAAAATGCAAAGCACCTTTGCCCCTATGTTGCAATTTATTGAAGAAAACCACATGACAACTGCAGAAGGGTTTAAGCGAGGAAACAAGAAACACTTTTGTTGTGATTTTGAAGGCCTTCCATTAGTGGAAGCTAAATCCTTCACCCCACATTATGTTTCGTCCGAAGAACTTTCAAAAGTTGATTTTGATGATTTTGAGTGTACAGTAAAAAATGCAAGAGACATCTTTAAGGCTCCTCATCTGATTATAAAGCAGAGCCACAAAAATGGGCTTTTTCTTTCCGAAGTGTTGGATTACGATGCTGTTTTCAACCACAGCCTTTTGGGGATACACGGCGAAGTTAGTAAGCTCAAATACCTGAGCGTGATAATTGGCTCAAGGGTATTCTCGTACTATCACATTCTTACAAACAGGAAGTGGTTAGTAGAAAGGGATGAGCTTGAGGCGGGAGATATCTGGCAAACGCCAATACCCAAACCTAATGACTCAGAGGTAATCGAAGCGTGTGCCATCTTTGATGAATTGGTTAATGAACCAAACAAGAACCAGCGTTTAGAACAGTTCGCGAGATATATGTATCGTCTAAAAGAATATGAATGCCATCAGGTCGATGATGTCCTTGACTATGTGTTTGATTATTTCAAGAATAAAAAACGCTCAGTATCATTTTCTCGCCCGACTACAGATGACTTTAAATTGTATTATTCTTCTATAAAAGAGGTACTGACAAATACCTTTGGATCAAGTGCGGATTTTTCTGGGGATTTGTATTTTGGAAATGCCCCACTGTCTGTTCTCATATTAAATCTTGGGCAGCAATCTGCGAAGGATTTAAATGTTATAACTGATAGTGAACAACTGAATGAAATACTCCTAAGCTTAGACAGTACATTGGTCGATAACCAACAGATGGTATTCGTGCGAAGAAACCTCCGTATTTACCAACAAGACAAGATATATATCGTTAAACCAACTCAACGAAAATATTGGACATATTCCGCAGCCTGTAGAGATGCTGATGAGATATTCGAAGATATTTCCAAGGCTTGGAGGTGATGCAATGAGTAGTATAAGAAACATTACTGCTTCATCGGTCGTGCCAGACGACCTGGCAAAACGACTTGGTCCCTCCGGGGTAAATGAAATTTTGTTGACCCTTTGGCAGGGCTATCATGACTTGATTGCAGATACAAGCGTCACTATCGCCGAGAACGCTGAGGAAGATGACATCACACAAGAATGGTATGGGAAAATATCGCTACGATGGACCAGTGAAAATAGAGCTACTATTCTACGAATAAACAGCATTGGCCCAGTACATCAATATCAAGATCCTACATTAAAAAAGAAGCGTGGATATAAGCCCACCATTGATTTTTGTTTTCGTGATTGGGATACATCTAATAGCTATTTTGGTGCAGAATGCAAGAATCTATATAACCACAAAAAAGATAAAATCAAAAGATATGTCGAGACCGGAGTTAATAATTATACGTCAGGGCGCTATGGTTCACAGTCATCAGAATCATCAATTGTCGGATACGTATTAAGTGGAAAGATTCCGGAAATTGTAACCGAGCTTGTTTCTGAAATTGCGACAGTTTCTCCGGTAAGCAATCTATCCCGAGAATTGCGCTACACGGAACCGCAGTACGCTTCACGGCACAAGAGATTGACGGATAAAAGTGAAATAATATTGCATCACTTATTTTTCAATTTTACATAGTAAGATAGTTCTGCTTTTATATGCAAATGATTGGAGGAAGTAATATGGATTCGAAGATAATTATTGTTCGAATGAAAAGCACCTTAACTGATGCAATTGGTTACTTAGAACAAAGCTTGAACACACAAATTGAGCGATTCTACAGTGTTAATGAGGAAGACACCCCGGTAGTTTCTGCGAATAATGGATTGCAGTGCATGGTGGCCTTTGTCGTATTTGAACCGGACGATATCCACAAACAAGACCATATTTTGAAGTTGTATGTTGGGAATGGACATATCATGCACAATGAAGTGCGTTGGATTGTCAATTATAAAATCGATGCCAGATTTACTTCTGATATGATTATAAATAATTTTGTTTCAAATTCGGAACTTGACTTGAAGAAGGACTTTGAAAGCCATTCTTTTGTAATAATCGAGGACAACATTGAGTTGGTCAGACAAATGTCTTTTGTAACATTTCCTGCTTATCGTGTTACTGCTATTCTGCCGGAGGATCAGCATTACCCGGTTATTGAAAAAGAGAATATGTTACATAAATACAGCCAGCGCAACGAGCATTGTAAACGACCAATTGGAATGCGCCATGTTCAAGAACATCGGTCAGAATATCAGCGAGACTATGAGCGCATTGTGCATGCTAAAACTTACAGACGTTTGGTAGATAAAGCTCAAATATTTACTTCATCAAAAGGAGACCATTACAGAACACGGATGACGCACACATTGGAGGTTGCTCAGATTGCTAGGGCAATCGCCGTTGGTCTAAACTTGAATATAGAATTGACTGAATCAATTGCGCTTGCTCACGACTTGGGGCATACTCCTTTTGGGCATCAGGGCGAACGAACTCTGGATAAAATTCTAAAAGGGAAAATAGATATTATTAAATACATGCCGGGCGAAAACAATTTTTACGGTGGGTTTAAACACAACTTTCAAGGAATCCGCGTTGCAGACTACTTGGAGGAGAAATATGTTGAATATGATGGGCTTGATTTATCTTATCAAGTTTTAGAAGGGATACTAAAGCATACTTCTGTTAAAATTAAACATTGTGAGGATTGCGCTAACCGTGAGTGCTGTGATAACAGCTGCTTTGAATTAACTGAATTTCTACGGCATGGAGATCAGAGATATCTATATCCTGACATTCCTTTTCCGACAACCCTAGAAGGGCAAATTGTAGCCATTGCAGATGAGATTGCCCAAAGAAGTCACGATTTAGATGATGCGTTTGAATCTGGAATTATTGATACAAAGCAACTGCACAATTATTTAACTCTTCAGAAAACGACAAAGCTTAATGACCCTTTAAAATTGATTGAGGATAACTTTAGCGAAGCAATTTCATTACACCGGGCATTTGTTGACGAAGATGAACTAGAACACAGTCGTATTGTCTCTGCAGTTATAGACTTCTTCATTACAGACACCATTCGGCAATCCCTTGAAAATATCGAAGCATTTGTTCCTAATGCGCTCTATAATACAGAACATAGATTTAATACGAAGTTGATCACATTTTCGACCGATGGTTCATTCTTATGCGACTATCTAGAAAAGATAATTTCCAAGAAAGTAATTAATGCGTCTGAGGTTGTTCGCTTTGACAACACAGCGGCAACCATAATCCAAAAACTATTTTCTGCATATTATAATAATCCTAAGCTATTACATAGAGGTACGCTTAGAAAAGTCTATATCGATATTCGGCAAAGCACCGACCAAGTGATAGACTTTATTGATGGAGATCGCGGCGAAGTTGATAAAGAATTAAAAAAGATTATTGCTACTGATCCAAATGAGTTGCCACCTGCCGAGCGAGATATTTACCGAACAAAAAATAAAATAATGGTGCGTGCAATTGCTGATTATATTTCTGGCATGACCGATAGCTATGCAATTAATGAATACCATTCTTTATTCCAATAATGTGCTTTTAGGAAGAGCAAATATCTGATACTTAAAAAGCAAAAATCCCAAACTATCGAACGGTGGTTTGGGATTTCCTGCATTGCACATGTTTGATTTTTTGTCGTGGGCTTGACATACGGGTGCCGCAGCATGTGCGCGGTGATGTTGTCGATCACCTGCACCTTGGGATGCCCCGGCGTGTAGGCGTGCCCGCCTGCCTGCAGGTTGAGATAGTGCTGATAACTGTACCACCCCCGCCGATAAGCCGTGTCCGACATGATCTTGCCCTCTGCGCTGGGGCAGATGAGGGCGTTCTCTTTGGGCGCTGCTTCCAGCATCTCCAACAAACGGTTGGGGATGGGTACCTGCCGCATGCCCGCCTTGGATTTGGGTTCTTTGATGGCGGTGCGGTTGTGGTGCACGGTGACGGATTTGTTTACAGTAATGCATTTTTTATGGAAATCAATATCTTCCCATCGCAGGGCGAGCATCTCGCCCCGCCGCAGCCCGCAGTACAGCATGATCATGGCGCCGAGCCCCATGCGGTGTCCCTGCCAGGTACGGGTCAGCAGTTCCTTTTCTTCCTCCGTCAAGGCGCGCCGCTCATTGGGCTCGATGCTGGGCACTTTCACCTTGGCAAAGACATTGCGCGGCACAATGTCGTGCTCGTAGGCAATCTCCACGATCTGCGCCGCTGCCTGTTTCACTTTCTTCATGGAGCTGGTAGCAAACCCCTTCTGCGCCATTTGGTTGATGATGTCCTGCAGATAATACGGCTTTAGATCTCTGACCTTGATGTGCCCGAGCGTGGGCAGCAGATGGTTGTTGAGCACACCCGTCTGCCGTTCCCGCCAACGTTCCGTCATGTTGGGATGAAACTGCTGTCGCCACATCTCTGAAAGTGCGGCAAAGGTGGTCTTGTCCTCTGCTACACACATGCCGTGGCTGACCTGCTGCACAAGCTCTGCGGCCTTTCGTTCCAATTCCTTTTGCGTCTTTGCATAGATGGTGCGGCGGATATAGGAACCGTCGGGGTTCCTGCCGAGGGTGATGTTTTTCTGATACAGCCCATCGCTGCGCTTTATTGTTCTTGCCATGCTTAGCCCTCCAATTTCTCGTGTGCGTCCAGCCATTTTTGAAATGTGTCCCGTTTCACCAGACGGCGCTTGCCGACCGCAACGACGGGCAATGTCCGATCGTGCATGATCTCATAAGCGCTTGCGCGTGAGCAGTGCATGACCGCGGCGATATCCTCCGCATTGAGCAGCAGCGGCAGTTCGCAAAACTCTCCGGTATAGGGTGCAATTTTCTTGCTCATTTCGTCCTCCTTACAGTGTAGTTATGTAACGAGGGTTTTGCGAATCTGTGAAAGCGGTATCGTCCCTCACTATATAAATGGCGGTTTTTGCGATTTTTCGGAAAATTGCGTGACAGCCAAAAAGTAATGTGCGTGACAGTGGGGCTCGCGGATGAAAAAAGACAGCTGTATTGTTCCGTTAATTGTAAAGTATTGTTCCGGTAAATGCGGAATATCGTTCCGAAGCGATGGAGTTTGTAGACTTTTGCGAATGTGTGGGTTCTCATATCCCTTTACTATTAAATGGCTATGCTGAAATGAGTGATAGGTGTAAAAAGGGTGTTGGAGGTTAAGACCGCATATTTGAAGATGAGTTGTTGCTGGAGTTGGCGATAATTAGGAAATAGTTGTTTTGCAAAGAGAGAGTTTCGCATTTGGATGCGAAACTGTCTTGCTTTAAGATTTTTGGAAGAGTATAATAAAGTCGATACATGTCATTGGAGGTCGAAGTATATGGCCATTTCTTATAATAAACTCTGGAAACTTATGGCCATTTCTTATAATAAACTCTGGAAACTTCTTGTAGACAAAAAGATGAGCAAAGCCGATCTGCGTAAAGCAGCAGGTATTGCACCGAACACTATGACCCGTCTGCGCCGCGATGAGGAAGTTACTCTTGTGGTGCTTCATAAGATTTGTAAGACTCTCGGGGTTGATATCGGAGATATCATGGAGTTTGTCCCAGAGGACAATAGTCCTAAATAAGCAAATTAAATATTGAGTGAATTATTACTATAAAACGAAAGGATGTGAAGAAGCGTATGTTTCATGATGAGGCCGTTGCATATGGCGAATTGTACGGCATTACCGTTGACGAATATATCGATACTCCAACGACTGCGCTGCCTTTTTCTGCCCGTGTAATTAATCGTTTTATGAGTAATGGCATTACGACAGTTGCTGATTTGCTGAGAACTACTCCGGCCTATTTGATCAGCCTTAAGGGGTTTGGAAAAACCTGCTTGGATGAGGTCGAAGCTTATATTGCCGCCCTGCAGTCTTCCGAACACGCAGCAAATAAGATACGTGCATTGAGCGAGGCTTCAAATACACATATAAAATCGTTCAAAGATCAGATTGCTCTTGGTGATTTTTCTTTTGTTGAGCAGGGCGAATGGTCCGAGGAAAAAATAAAATATATAGAACTTCTCAAAGAGGCGTTTTCTGTCCTTGGGGCGGAAATGGTGTTTGACTGCATAATGTCTCCAGAAAAGGTGACGCCCATTATTCAAATGTTTGACGGTTTCCAAAATGAGATGAAGCCGTATATAGAAATCCAGAAACTGTTGCAAGCGATTTCTCCGCAACGAAGAAACAAAAAGGCTATCTGGTATATAAAAGCATTTACGATTAATGAGGAAGAACGCGAACAGCTTCAAACAGTCTGTACTTCCGATACACAAACAATCGCCGAAATGGCCGCACGGATAACTCCTAACAATATCCAAGTATTTATCCTTGCTAAAAAGTTTCTTAAGTGGTGCCGGTTTGATCTGCGTTCTGAAATAGAGGAGTTATTTGAAAATTTATATAAAAATGAACGAGCTTGCACAGTAATTAAACTGCGCGCAGAAGGAAAAACGCTGGAGCAGATTGGCAATACGCTCGGTGTTACAAGAGAACGTGTTCGTCAAATTGAGATGAAAGTTAAACGAACTTTTGCACGCCTACACAGCAGGATTCGTATTGTATCTAAAATTGCTGCTGAACGTAACGGAGATACCGTATTGACGCCCGCAGAGATAGCTCACTATTGTGAAAGGGATACAAGCGAAATATCCTATTTGCTTCAAAGCTATGAAGGAACAAATTATACATACGATAAGCAGCTTGATGTTTTTATCATTGGTGACGATTCACTTCATGATAGAGTAGATACGTTCTTGGAGTCCCTGCCCAATATTGTGACAACAGAACAATTTAAGAAATATGTTAATGAGGCCGAAGAAGCCGAAGATATACCAAATGAAATGTTTGAAAAGGCATTCTTTGAAAGCTATCGGCAAACTGGAGCAGTATACCACCGGTCGCGTCTATCCTTGGCAATGATTTATCAGGATATAATGAGTAAGCATTATCCCAACGGGATACATGCATATGATGCCGAGGAGCTGAAGCAGTTCCGAGAATATGTCTATGCTGAATATGGAGAAGTGCGGCTTCCGACGAACAATAGAGCACTTACGGCTAGAATTGCGAGAGTTTGTATTCTTTGTGGTCGTGGTAGATACCGACTAAAACAGAAGCAATATATGCCGAAGGCGTTACTGGAAAAAATCTATACTTTCATTTGTAACGAAGATGCCCCTGTATTCCTAACGGGCTACCTATTTAATGCTTTTGAAGAAGAATTGGTGGCAGCTGGAGTGGACAACAGGTATTATTTGCAAGGCATCCTGCATGAAACTTTTGCCGATGAGCTTGTATTTAGACGTGACTACGTTTCTAAAGATGCAGAAATCTTGTCTATCTATCCTGCTATAGTAGACTTTATAAAATGCTCTAAATACCCCATTAGCAAATTGCAGATTCAGAAGGCATTTTCAGGTATTACGGATATTGTCATTGCGCTTTCTGTCAGTGATCCCGAGATATTAAATTACTTTGGGGAGTATTTCCACGCAAGTCATCTTTCCATAGCGGACAGTGAACGAAACTACCTTTATGGTGTTGTTAGTAAGATTCTTTCCGATGGCGCTGCACATCATGCAAAGGATTTCTATGAGGTGATTCATAGAGAAAAACCCGAAGTATTGACGCGCAACGCAGTTATGTATCCGTTTGGAATGTACAGCATCTTGGAATATCTTTTTCGTGAGGAATTCCAATTTCTGCGACCTTATATAGCTTTGCCAGGTGTAGAAATAGGACGTCCCGGTGAGCGACTTCACGAATTCATTTATTGCACGGATAGTATTGCTATTTCTGACATTCGCGAATTTGCCAAGGAAAACCATTTCCAGATTCAATCAATGATTGAATACGCTAATATGTGCAATGATGAGTATCTTTTGATCGATAGAGATACGCTAATGCGTATTGAAAAAGTTGGTATAACTGCGGAAGATGCAGCAGAAATTGATAGTTGCGTTGCGCAGAATATATCTCAAACGACTCCTATTCACCAACTTGATATTTGGGGTGCGCTACCTAACTTGAATGTTTCATGGACAGATTGGCTTCTTTACAGTGTCCTTAACAAATGGGGAAAGCAAGTTTCGGTAGGAACTTCTTCCAATCAAATGAAAATGGCTGTGCCTCTTGTTGCGCCGGCAGGTGTTCTTAACACAGACGAATTTCGTGATCTGGTGGCGTCGAATCAGCCTACCACGATAAGACTTGATGATCTTGATAACGTTGATGAACTGTTAGAAGATATCATCGGTGACGACTTCTGGGAGGAGCCCTATGAGCCTTAAGGAACTTGATATTAAACTCAGCTATATAAGTTGCGGCGATGATAATATCGCTAAAGCATTTCTGGTTCCTGCGCTAAAACAAGCTAAAAGGTATCGGAGAAGCGTTGGATTTTTCTCGTCAGGCGTATTTGGGCCGATTATTGACGGTATTGTTGCACTTTCAAGAAGCGGCGGCACGATGGAGCTCATTGCCAGTCATAAACTAGGTGCCGAAGACGTTGAAGCAATCAACTTAGGCTATCAGCGCCGTGAACAGATTATAGAAAATGCATTTACACGTGACTTCCTGAGTGAGATCGAAGCTTTAGACGATGCGAAGCTTCAGCTGCTTGCTACCCTTATAGCAAATGGAATCTTAGATATTCGAATTGCGGTAACGGAAACTGTCGGGATATATCATGACAAGCTTGGCATCATAGAAGATTTTGATGGAAATGTAGTCGCTTTTTATGGCTCAGCTAACGAGAGTTTAGGCGGCTATAAAAACAACTACGAGAAAATCCGTATAGTAAAAAGCTGGGTTGTTTCTGATGCTGCCAGTATTGAAGATGAGCAAAGCGAGTTTGAGGCATTGTGGAATGGGTTGAACCCGTATGTAAAGGTAATTGGATACAAGGAATCCGCCAAAACACATATCATTGAAATTATCGAACGACGCAAAAACGGAACATCCGCCGGAGCCTCAGCGCCGATTAAGTTGCGTGACTATCAAGAAGAAGCGATCAATGCCTGGGTTAATAATGACTATCACGGTTTTTATGTGATGGCTACAGGTACGGGAAAAACATGGACTGCTATATATTCCGCAAAAAAGCTACTTGAAAGCCACGCCGCTATGATTGTAATTTGCGCTCCATACAAGCATCTTGTTCGCCAGTGGGCAGATGATGTAGAGAAGGCATTTCCACAAGCACACCTTATTATGGTGTCATCGGAGAATCCTGCATGGGAGCAGCAAATATCCCAAGAAATAATTCGCAAGCAGTACAGCAAAGATGATCAGATTATTGTGATTTCTACTATTGCGTCCTTCAAAATGCCGCGCTTCATGGCGACCATTAATAAGTCTAAAGACGAGAAACTCTTAATTGTTGATGAGGCACATCGATTTACAGACCGCCCGGATGTGCTCAAAACCACCTTCAAATATATGCTTGGATTAAGCGCCACCCCATATAGCGGGCGCACGCCACAAAAAGGCTTGGAACTGATGGCGTGGTTTGGTGGTCAGGTTTTTAATCTGCCTATCGAAATTGCGTTGGAACGCGGCTTCTTGGTTCCGTATAACTATTATCCGATTTATGTGTATGCCTCAGAAGATGAGGAAGGTAAATTCAGATATCATACTCAAAAAATTCTATCATGCTTTAAGAATAATCGATGTATTAATCCCGATTTGCTTGTCAAATCCTTGCGTAATAGATTGCGTGTTATCTCTATGGCAGAAGAAAAGCAGACACGTATTCATGAGATTATTGCAGAAATTTCCGAGAAAAATCATTTTGTGGTTTATTGCGGGGACGGAAAATTGTTCGATAATAGTACCGGTGATGAGCTGCGTCACATTCAATCTATTAAGCGGGTGCTGCATGCACATGGGTATAAGCCAAGCCAATTTACTGCAACAGAAAATATGGCAGTTCGAATGGAGCTTGTTGATGCCTTTAATAAAGGAGAAATAGATTCGCTTGTTGCCATTCGATGTTTGGATGAGGGTATCAACATTCCCTCAATAAAAAGTGCACTGATCCTCTCAAGCAACGACGATTATAGAGAGTTTGTACAGCGGCGAGGCAGAATCCTCCGGACATACAAGGATAAAGAATTTGCCAACATCTACGATGTGGTTGTTTTGCCATCTCATGACATGCAAGGGTGGGCAAAAATTGAGCTTCGTCGTTTCCGTGAGTATGGAAGATTAGCGTTAAACTGGGGCGATCTTGCGCACGATCTTGACGCGCATCTCCAGACTTATGGGCTCACTGAAGAAGATATTGATGTGTATGATTACGATGATATGGAGGTAGTCATTGATGAATGAACGAGAAATCGTGAATAACATGATTGCTTTTGTCGAAGAAAAAGAACGGCAGCTTCAGCTTAGTAAGTTGACTGCTGAACAGGCAAAGAGCGATATCGTGAAGTCAATTCTTGATGAATTGGAGCGTGTGAGTGCCGATGAAAATCAGTAAAATTGAGTTTGAGAACTTCCGCAATTTCAAGGATCACGGTGAAATCCGATGCTCTACAGACGGAAAAGTGACGATCATTTACGGAAGAATTGGTGACGGAAAAACCACACTGCATCAGTTGGTTCAGTGGGTTTTCTACGGGCGGGTTCGTTTTAATAAAACAGCAACAGATCGCCTTTATAACCTCCAATACGAAAATGACTGCTCTTTTGGTGAGACGTTTGACGTGATGGGTTGTGTTGATTTTGAGCATGACGGCGTACAGTATTCCTTGCGTCGTACGTATACGTATCGAAAAGGTTTGTCTGATTCCACTAAAATTGCCGAAGATCTTGCACTAACAAGAATGGATGAGGACTATAACTGGAGACGTATGGACAAGCCTAACAGCGTAATTGAAACGCTCTTGCCCTCCGGCCTGTCTGACTATTTCTTTTTTGACGGCGAAACTATGATTGCAGATCTTCGTGTAAAAGGAAAAGACTCCGCCAGCAAGCTTCGCAAGGCGTTGTATTCAATGTTTGATTTGGATGTGTTGGAAGCTGCAATTGATCATATTGGACGTACAGACTTAAAAACTACTGTGCTTGGCAAATTGTATTTGAACAAAGGGACAATTGCCAGCGGTGGACAGATTGCAGCAGTTAAAACCAATATTGAAAATGCGCAGAACAGGATTGACCGCTTCACACATGAACTGGAACAGGCACAAACTAAAAAAGCCGAAATGCAGGCGTTGCTTGTAAGTGTATCGGAGCAAATTGGCGGTTTCAAATCCAAAGCTGATTATGAGCGTCAGCGCAAGGCGTTGAAAGCACAGCGGGATACATTCCTGAAAAACGCAACTGACATCCAGGGACGTTTTGGTGATGCGGTTCTTGATGTGTTCCCACAGCTGTTAATTTCCAAAGCAGTAGATGATGCAAAGCAGAAAATCCATCTCAAGGTTGAACAGGATCGTTTACCAAGTGGTATCACAAAAAAGCTGATTGCTTACCTGTTGGATGAAAACACGGGAGAATGCATTTGTGGTAATCCGCTTTGCTCAACAGAGCGTAAGCACATTCAACATTATCTTGATATGCTGCCCCCACGCTCTTTTACCAGCCTTTATCAGGACTTCACAAAAACCGCGAAGAGTTGGGGACGCGGATATGATAAATCTCGCATTGAGGAGTTTATCACCTTGGTGTTGGATAATAACGAACAGGCTGCTCTTTGCGATAAGCAAATCCGTGAGCTGGATGAAGCAGAAAAGAAAAGTCCTGATATCGAGGACTTGGTTGTTGCCCGTCAACAAGCAGAGCAAGAAATCAAAGATCTCGATGCGCTTATTAGTACAATTAGCACTGAACAGAGAAAATTGGAAATTTATCTCAAAAAGCAAATGCAGGGTTATGATAAGTTAACAGCAGAAAATGAATCCAGCGCTAAAGTAATCCAAAAGATTAGAATTATGGAACAAGTTGCGGAACATTTTAAGCATCAGCTTGAGACTGCATCCGAAGAATACAGCAAGCGCTTGGAGATGGATATCCAAAGCTTGGTTGACGATATGCTTAAGACTAAGCGGAAGGTTATTGTTAGCCCCGAATTTGCGATGCGTGTAGTTGATAATTTTAATGATGAGTCAAAGTCTGAGGGACAATTTGCTGTTGTGTCTTTTGCTTATATTGGCGGTATTTTTAAAATGCTCCGTAGCGAAAAGCATTTAGCTACCAAGGAATATCCTTTGGTTTTGGATGCTCCGTTTTCAAAGTTGGGCACCGAGAACAGGCAAAATGTTGTTGATATTATGCCGACATTTGCACCGCAGGTAATTCTGTTCTCTAAAGACGATCTTCACGGAGCATTTCCTTCGGATAAGATTGGACATGTATGGACCATCGTTAGTAATGATGAGCAAAATGTAGCAAGGGTTGAGGAGGGTCATTTATGGAATTAACAACTGATGTTCTGCTCCGTGGAACAGCTTGGAATAGAGCCATAGATGCATTATCTCCGATCTTTAGGGCGCGTCCTCATTACATGCTATATATGCTCTCTATGTCCATTGGAATTATGTATGACCAGCGAATTCAAAAGCCTGAAGAAAATGGTGAGGAGGTCCGTAGCATCCCGAGAAACGTGTTCCACAACAACGATAATGGCAAGCTGGACTTCATGTTTCAGGCCGCCATCCTTTCCACGACAACTGAGCCGTTCTCAGAAGAAGAACGATTGGAGTTGGCCTTCGGTGAAAAGTCGGGGTTTAAAAAGATTGATTTTCTAACGCAATTTGCAAATTTTGGTGTTACAAAGTTGGTAGAGCATATTGGGGATTCGCCGGTTGAGTCAATGGAGAATATCAAGAATTTCTTAACGTCTACGGTAGAAGGAAGAAATCTGGATATTGATGCGTTGCCAGACGATTTGTTGTTGGAAGACTTATAATTTACAGGCCCAAATATGCTGTTTCACGAATGAGAGAAAGAACGTGAGGTCTTCATCATGGGGGATATTGTAGGTACAATTACAAATGTAAAGAGCTTTTTGTCTACAGCAGAGGTAAAACTTTCTGTTAAGCCCAATACTCTGCAGGCGCAGACAATTACACTCGCGGCTGATAGGAAGTTCTCGATACCGGAATTCCAACGAGAACTTCGTTGGGAAGAGCATAATGCAAAAATGCTTTTATCCGATTTGAGTCGCGGCACAAGATTTTTAGGGAATGTTATTTTAACCATAAAGAGCGATCATACATGCGAAATCATTGATGGACAGCAGCGAACAACGATTCTATTGCTGATTATCTTTTGCATTAAGAAAAAATATGGCACACAGATAGCTATTCCTAAAACGTGTCCTCTCATTAACGAAAGCTTTACTGATTTTCAGAAACTGTTAGAGGTGTACTTTGATAGTTCTGCTATCTCAGAACAAGAGTGGAACGCTGCAATGGAGAGTGACAAGTACAGTCAGTACCTTCGAATTCGGAAACTGTGGGACACAATTTCCGAGTCGGAACTATTATCTGACCGACACAAGGCACAAAGCTTGCTTGACAATCTCTGCGGTTCCGATGTCAATATCATTGCCAGCTATTCGGAAAATAACAACATTAGCATCCAATACTTTTTAGATGTTAACTTAAAAGGTGTGCGCCTTGACACTGAAGACATTTTCAAAGGACACCTGTTTAGCCAAGACGATCGAGAAGAAACCAAGAAACTGTGGCAACGAAACAAATCTTGTTCACGCCAGTTGAACGCTGTATCTCAAGGCTCTGATGAGAAAAGATACCCCTTGATGAAGATGTATGAGCATTTCTTTTATTGCGATTTATATTTGCCAAGAGGTGGCGTTTGCGAATATGCTGCATTGAAATTTGGTGAAACATTTGGCCTGACAGCTGAATTTAGAAGTGGCGACACGAAGTTTTATGAAGGAAGCCATTTAATTGAAGCGATTAGAGATAGAGAGTATTTGCAGAAATCATTGACTCGCCTGAATACTTGTATGTCTATAATGATAGATATTGTGGAGAGCGATGCGCCATCTGCGGCATTTAAAAGACTTTTTGTTTGTCCTCAACGAGTTGATTTTGTGGATATATGCAACTGTCATACCATGTTGAAGAAAATCCTCACTGAAAAAGAAGTGATCCCCAAAATTCTTGCGATGAAATACATACTCTCGTATTTTGATGGCGCATCACATGAAAAAAAGGAATATAAGTCCGCATATAGCGTCTTTTGTGCATCGGTGTTATTCTCAATCTTTGCAAACAAAAAGGAAAGCGAGACGTTTTATAACATCGTTCGCCTGCCGAATTGGACAGAACGGATTGATCATTGGCTATTCGATTACACATCCTCGCACGCGCTGACCAGGGGTAAAATGCTAGCTGCATATAAGTATTGCGAAGATGAGGAAGACGCCAACCAGGTGATTCGATGCAAATCCCTTGCGGCAATCTGTAGTTTCTTTAAAGTAACGAAGAATGGCGAGCACTATGCGCTGAAGATTTCAAATGCAGAAGAACTAAAGGAGTTTTTCAATAATAGTAGTAGCTACAGTGTGGAACATTTTACCATAGGAGAACATGGAACACTGCACATTAAGACTACGAAATATGATATCGATTATACCTATCCCGCACAAATCAAGCGATATAGGAATTCTTTGTTCAACTATATGTTTATTCCGCATGGCCTCAATAGCGATCTTTCTAATAAACCGATTTTTGAGAAAGTGGCAGAAATTACGCCTCGCATCGGAGAAGTAAAGTGTAAGTATAGCCTAAATTATTATCATTTGTTGAATGCTGAACCCAAAGGGTTTTTAAGAAATATCCCACTTCAGCAGAAATAGATGCCCAGGAGTCCAAAGAAGCAGTAAAAGATCTTTTGGATGCCTATTTTTGCAATGTGTTTCCTGATGAATTTCTCGATTTTGCGATAGCCCTTATTCAGCAGACAAAGTGGAACAATTAATTAGCAGGGTGCCATTCGGTACTTGTCAATAAGGAACAAGAGAAAAAATATCTGTTTTTAAGCGGTTGCATTGTCGCCGTCGTTCTGAATAAGGCGTACAACTTTGTCGGCAAAGGTTTCCCGGCTCGTTTCGCTGAAATGGATATGGATGTCAAAGGTCGTGCCGCCGATGTTCTTCACAAGGTCGGGTTTGGCGGTCAGAGGGGAAGCGGCTGCGAGGGTGCTGGTCTTGCTGGTTTCATTGTTCATAGGCTCTCCTTTCAAAGATAAAGCCCCATGTGGTCGGCACATGAGGCGGTCATATCGGGTAAGGGTGCAAGGGTGCAACAATGCAAAGGTATCTACGGATTGCATTCTTACTTTGCACTCTTGGCTTCGTTCCTGCGGTAGTACCATTGATTTCCCCGGCGTATGACTTCTATCCGGGTATCAAGATTGCGGCGGGCATTTTTAACTGTTCTCTCGGATATTCCGGCTTCGGCTGCGGCCTTTACAATGTCCTCGCTGGCAAGCTCTTTCCCGTCTGCAAGCAGGTCAAGTATCAGCCTTTCAGCCTGTTCGGTTTTGGTGGCGTTGTTGCCGCCCGCGCCGGACAGCAGCTCGTCGGCGGTTATATCATATTCGCCTATCCACTCAAAGCCTGTTTCCGGGTCAA
>ERZ825670.2094-NODE-2094-length-19795-cov-4.599341_pt1 | contig 19795 bp, 10 predicted proteins | sample MGYA00519929_ERZ825670 | MGnify/ENA primary metagenome ERZ825670 (study PRJEB31778, sample SAMEA3449207) | human gut metagenome | biome: human gut; feature: human-associated habitat; material: faeces | place: United Kingdom | collected 2010/2012 ...
ATCTGGTCTTATCATGATCTTCCATGTACGCATACCATGCATCTCCTTCCTATAAGAATAGTAGTTGTTTAAAATCAAGTAAGTTCTTGATTTTGCTTATATTATATCATATAAAATGAATAAACGAAATTCATCACAACAACAAGTAGAATTAGTTTAGAAAAAGTAAAGGCGCATTCATCCGCAGGCAACTGAAGTTGACTGCGGTTTTCTGCTTAAACTTTGATAATATACATGCGAACGGAACTTGCAACAGGATTTCTAAATAAAACAGCAAAATTGTTGCCATCTTTATACTATTTTGCTGTCGCATCTCTTCGGAGGTACGGGGATTAAAAGTGGCATTTCTACCGTCAAATTATTTCCCACGTTGTCGCATCTCTTCGGAGGTGCGGTGATTAAAGCGAATGGGATATTCACATCTCTTAGAAGATGTGGGGATTAAAACTGCACTGTCGTTTCATTTCATAAAGCTCATACCAAAAGGTATGGGCTTTTTTGTATGAAGTCTCCACACCTATGCGGTGCAGTCGCTCCTATGGGCGTGTTACTCTGCTATTACTGATAGACAACTTTGGAATTCGATTCTTTTTTATGCGTCTCATATAACTTCTGTTTTGTCATTTATGTGAACTTTTCAAGAATTTTTCTTAAACATTTTCCTTTAAAACAAATCGGAGATTGCAAAAATAATTTTGCTCTGCAATACCTGCATTTACTCTCAAATCTTCATCAAAATCAAAAATACATATTATTAGCGGTTAATGCAAGAACTTCTTATCTAGATCAGGTAATTGAGATTGAGTGAGAGGTATTTGATTTTTATATGGTAGTCAAAGTTTGATAGGTATGCAATTCTATCAAGTTTTAAAGGATAGAGGGGTTGTGTTCCCCCAGCGAGGCGAAAGTCTCGTAAAGAAACCGCGGTTAACTTCAGTTGCCCGTTAGTGTATCACGAAACGCAAATCAAAAAAACACAATCACTTTTGTTGCCTACTGGTGAATTACAAACGGATAACACGAGGTAACAGCAGTGGGATACGAAGTGAAATCAAAAAATACATATTAACAGCATAGGAAGATCACTTGTCGATTATATGTATTAAACAAAAAGAAAGGACGAAGATACGATGAGGGTGAGAGATGGACCCCGAAAACCAGATAAACTAATTAACTTATAACAAAAAGTGTAAATGAAAAAGGAGAAAAAATTAATGAAGTTCAAGAAATTTACAGAAAAAGCCGCAGCTTTATCCATGGCTACCGCAATGTTAGCATCTGTATGTGCCCCTACTTATACTGCCGTTCTCTCTGCCGTACCTGTAGCCGCTGCATCATCCAAAGATACCACAAACAATACAGCAACTACAAAAGACCTGGCAAATGCCGATATCATTGATACCTCCAAAACAGGAAGCATCACTGTCCATAAATATGATATCACATCGGCAGAAGCAGCTGGAGATTATACCGAAGGGCAATATAAAGCAACCGGTGAATCAGATAACCGCGTAGAGAATGCACTGGCTGATTATGCAATCCAGGGCGTACAGTTTACATATTTACGTGTCGGTAACATCGAACAGTACAGCAAGACAGATGGAACAGGCAGCAACATTAAAGTTGTTTATGAGATTCCAACTGCATTAGCGCAGATTTTAAAATTAAATGAGGCAGATGCCACAGTGATGACAGGGGATGGAGTTTCTGCACCTTGTACAAATGCAGGTGTATTACATTACACAAGTACACAGATTGAAGATGCATTAGCTGCGATTATTAAAGCAGATGATGTTGCTGCAAAGAATGCATTAGAATCTTACCTCATTGAATATAAAGACCAGAATAAAGACAGTGATGATGTACAGACAGCAGATACTGGTGTGATCGAGACAGATGCGAATGGACTTGCTACAAAGAACGGACTTCCATTAGGATTATATCTGATGGTAGAAACAAAGGTGCCGGAACAGGTTACATCTACAGTTAACCCATGGTTCATCAGCCTGCCTTTCACAAATACTGCAGCAGATACCAATACAAACACAGACCATGCAGCAGACGGTGTGGCAGACAGTATCGGTGGTGAAAAATGGTTGTATGATTTCGTATCTTATCCAAAGAACCAAACAGGAAACCCCACGATCGATAAAGCTGTCAGAAACGCTTATTCCAGTGATGCAAAAGACAGAAACGGAGTAGTTACTTCCAGCAAGGATACAAATTATTCTGGTGCATTTGACTCCAAATCCCTGATTGTTTATAACGCAGATACTGCTGCAGAAAACAAAGCAGATACTACAGATGCGGCTTATGTTGCAAACCGAGGCGGATATACTAGCGCAAACAATACAGAAGCCGGCAAGGACGGTAAGGGTTACAGCAACGACTTTAAATATGATGATACAACAACTGCATCCGAAGGTGACCTTCTTGATTACCGTGTTGTATCTAAATTACCACATATCACATCAAAAGCTACTTATTTAAGCCAGTATACATTTACAGATGCATTATCTACTGGTATTAACTATAACAAGGATTTCAAGATTGCTTTTTATGATAATGCTGCTGATGCAAAAGCTAACAATACAAAGAATGCGAAAGAGATCTGGAACCTTGATGGTGGAAAACATGAAGCTGCTTATGCAACAGTTACCGTATCTGGTGAAGACGGGACTGAAAAAGTGACAGCCAATAAAGCAACGATCACTTTGACAGAGGCAGGACTTAACCAGATCAATGGTACAAATGTAAAAGGTGCTTCCAATCCATACGAAGCCGTAGGTGATAAGGGGGCTACAAAAGCTGGCTACTCTGATTACTACATGGTACTATATTATACAGCAACTGTAAATTCTGATGCATCCGTTACATTAGGTGACAGCGGTAATGCAAATGATATCTCCCTCGTATGGAGCCGTACAAACAATAAGTACAGTAACTCCTTACAGGATAGAAACTATGTATACTCCTATGGTATCGACCTGACAAAGACTTTCTCTGATAACAAAGGAGATGCAACAAAAGTACAGTTCAAACTGTATAACTCCACTGATGCATATTATGTTATCGCTAAAAAAGCAGAAGATGGACTTTACTATGTGACAGGAAAGACAATGGACAAGGCGCAGGCAACAACCTTTACTCCGGCTGCTTCAGGAAAACTCTATATCAAAGGTTTAGAGGGTGATAAATATCAGTTGACTGAGGTTGCAACAGATGACGGTTATACCTTATTAAAAGATCAGATGGTCATTAATATCAATACAACAAAGAGAGATATCAAGGCTTCTGTAGCTGGTACGACAGGTTTAGATGACGCTGCAGCTGATAATATCATCGCTAATTATGGCACAGGTATCAAGAATGAAGACGGACAGCTGGTTAACGCAGCGACAACAGACATCGGGTCTAAAGCAGTGGCAGGACCAACAAGTGAGACAGCAAACGGTAGAACAATTGGTAAGACAGATATGTATGTTGGTGACATCCAGGCTGCAACCGCAACCGTAAACAGCAAACCTTGCACACTCCTTACTTCTTCTACAGGAGATACCACATCTCCAAACGCTGAAGTAAAGATGGCGATTGAAAACAACAAGGGCTTTAATATGCCGCTTACAGGTGGAACCGGTCTTGTTGGATTAGTAATCTTAGGAGCAGGACTTTTAGGAGGAGGCGTTTACTCCATGACAAGAAACAAAAAGAAAGAAGAAACAGCCTGCTAATAAAAATAAATAATTCTTTCGTTTCTGACCGGGGACAGGGGATGGTATCCCCTTCCCTGGTTTTTACATTTAAAAAATATAAGAAGAAAAGCCCACGTATTTGTACGTGGAAGGATTTGAAAAATGAAAAAAAAGATAATACAGGTACTTATTATCCTTATAGGAGTCGCATTGCTCGTTTACCCCTGGATCGCAAATTATCTCAACGAACATGCAGCAAAATCTACGATCAGTACCTATGAGAACGAAGTAAAACATACAGATAAAAAAGGAAAGGAAGAAATGCTGGAAAAAGCAAGAAAATATAATGAAAAACTAGCTTCTTCCCATATTGTCCTCACAGACCCTTTCTCCGAAGAGACCAATGGCGCAATAAGCGAAAAAGAATACTACCAGCTCTTAAATCTGGACAATACCGGTGTTATGTGTTCGCTGGAGATTCCATCAATTAATGTAGATCTGCCGGTATACCATGGAACATCAAACAGTGTCCTTGAAAAAGGAGTTGGACACTTAGAAGGGACATCCCTGCCAGTTGGTGGAAAAGATACCCATGCTGTTTTTACGGGGCATACAGGTTTGAACAAAGCAAAACTCTTTACTGACCTTACAGAACTGCAAAAAGGGGATCAGTTCTATATCCGTGTCTTAGATAAGATATTAGCTTATGAGGTCTGCCGGATTGATGTAGTCCTGCCAGAAGATACAAGTAAATTAAGTGTTGTAGATGGACAAGACCTTGTTACATTAGTCACATGTACCCCATATGGACAAAATACCCATCGCCTCTTAGTCAGGGGAAAACGGACAAAATACTCACCAAAAGCTTACGAAAAAGAACGTGCAAAGAAAAAAGCAGGACGTTCCCAATGGATGCGGACTTACCAGAAAGCAATCCTGTTAGGGATTGGCATCACAAGCATTGTCCTGTTCATTATTTCTTTCATCAGAAAGAAATTACAAAAACGATAGGAGGCTTTTCATGCTGAAAAAAGTTTTTCGGTTTCTTTTTAGTGTATGCCTGATCGTACTTGGGATAGGGATGAGCCTCTATCCCGCAGTAAGGTCAGAAAAGATACATATGGAGGCAATCTCCTACCAAAAAGAAGTAGACAATGCTTATAAACAAAATAAAGAACAAAAAAAGAAAAAGGAATCCGATTCGTTTTACCAGTCGATTAAGAAATATAACGAAGATATTTATAAAAACGGACAAAAGGATTTTAAGGATGCTTTTTCCTATACATGGTTTCCTATCCCTCTTAATGGGTTTAAAGAAGAACGGTGTGGATATATCAAGATCCCGGCGATGGATGTACAGCTGCCGCTCTATGTGCGGGCGACCAAAAAGAACATGGCAAAAGGCGCAACAGTCTTAGGCAATACCTCTTTGCCGATTGGTGGGAACAACACAAATTCCGTAATTGCCGGACACAGGGGATACCAGGGTGCACCTTATTTCCGGGAAATCGAAAAACTACAGATCGGTGATAAAGTTTACATCAAAAATCAATGGGAAAAGCTTACCTATATCGTAAAACGTATCAAGATTGTATATCCAAATGACAGTGACGAGGTAAAGATTCAGCCAGGAAAGGATATGATCACTCTTCTTACCTGTCACCCATACCGATCCCATGGAAAATATCGTTATTTAGTATTTTGTGAGAGATACACTTCAAAAAATAAAGAAAAAGATTCAAAGAAAACAACTAAGAAAACCGTGGTTACAACAAAAGATGAAACGATAACCTATGAACCATCTACACCAGATATCAAAAGGGAAAATACCGTAAAAGTAGTGGCATTTATTTTTATATTGTGTTGCATTGCTTATATCTTCGTTTCGAAAATAAGGAACAGATAGTCAATTACCCACCGGATTCTGGTAAGTCTGTGCCGGTACGCCGGAGACAGATACTGCCAGATGAACTACGTTAAACGGCGATTCATCTCTCCGGTAAGTTTCTCTTGTTGTAAAGCCTTGGCAAAAGCCGGGGCTTTTTGTTTTGCAAGAAAAAACATATTAATGCAAAGAAGGGTTGGGTATATGTTCATTGAATTTTCCTAATCTTTCATACTAACCTATAGAAAGACTTTTATTTTTTCTAAAAGTCAGAAAGGAGAAAAATTTGACTCAGAGCAAAACAGAGAAAAACAGATCATCAAAAAAACGGGCATCTCCTGTCAGAAAAATGGATATAAGATGTTCTGTAACAGGAAAGGAGAAGATGATATCATGACAAGGTTAAAAAATGGAAATAAACAGGAAAGCAGGGCGGCTCCGAAATGGAAAAGATGGCTGCCAATGGGGATTGCTTTTTTATTGATCATCGTTTTTTGCGGGATTTTGTTTTATAATGTTGCGCTGGCGGCAGAAAAAAATTATAATCCCAATGGTTATTGTTATATAAAGGTGGGTGATGCTAATCTGCCTGTTCATGTATACTATACAGGAACAAAAACAGAACTTACAGAATCAGGTGATCATAAACCCCTCTTTACTAGCAAATCAAGACCTGTTAAAGTAATATCTGATATAACAAATCCATCTCCAAACGGTAGTGTTGTCACAGACTTAAAAATATCGGATGCAGGGACTAAAAATACGGTAAAAGACTCTAACGGTTATTATAATACTATCTTATTTCACATTTCATTCAAATTAAAAGCGCATTATTATTTGAATGGTCAAAATATAAGCAAAAATTCTAAGGGTCAAACGCCAGATGGTAACTTTAGTTTTGTTTCTGGTACCGGGGTAACAGTTCCAAAGGGGCAAAAAAAAGCTCCATATGATATTTCTTATAATTTTAACAAATACGCTGGACATAATACTTCGGATCGTACAATTACTATACCAGTTCGTTTAAATCTCAACAATACATCCATGCTTAAAGGAAGAGTTAAGGGTCAAAAAGATGTTTTAGCATGGTTTCATACCACGCTTTCTACATCTGTAAAAAGGGGCCAGTATACTTTGACTTGTAACCCTGATTCTGGCACATTTACCAAAACAAATGGTGGTTCTAAGAATGGTAAAAATTTAGAGTTTAAAAAATATTGTGGTGAAAGTGTAACTTCATTACCTGAAGCCTCAAGATCGGGCTATCATTTCAATGGATGGTACAATTCAAGCAAGAAAGCGGTTACATCCGTAACTCTTTGTAACGGTGACCAAACAGTAACGGCATCCTGGTCGAAAGAGTATACTTTAAAGTTTGACGCAAATGGAGGTCCTTCAACTCCTGCTACAAGGACGCTGATAACTGGTAAAGAGTATGGCACACTAGATAATCTGACTAGGAAAGGGTACAAGTTCGACGGTTGGTATACGGCAAAAACTGGGGGAACAAAAGCATCATCGACAAATAAGATCACAGCAGATACGACACTGTACGCCCATTGGACAGCTTATAAGCATAACTTCGTTTATAATCTACAGGGCGGTTCGTTTCCTTCAAGTTTGAAAAATCAAACAAGTCTGAATGGATGCAAGATAATCCCGAACGGTGTATATTATATGAAATCGGATTGTGGAACGAATATGTACATGCATGTATATGAAATGGACTACGAGCCTAGATCAAATCCGGCAACGGTTATCTATTCTGGGAAAAATGATGCTGCTACACAAACACAGTGGCTCTTTGAACGATATAAAAATACACAGTATTATTATATCATCAGCGTTCATAATGGTTTGGCATTGAATCTTGATGGTGATCCTAATGTAGATCAATCGAATAAAGCAATAAATCTTTGGAATCAGCAAAATGATAAAGCAGACTATCTCTGGTATTTATCCGATGAAGGAAATGGTAAGGTTAGCATTTACAATAAGCAGACAAACAAATGTTTAGATGTCGTAAATGGCAGAGCAGAAGATAATACCTGGATAGAACAGTATACGCCAAACCATACCGTTGCACAGCTTTGGACATTAGAAGAAAAAACAAAGACAGATTATCCAGATCGTATGCAGTATGGTGATCACGGACTATATATAAATAGTGTCAGCCCGGAAAAGAATAATTATGAATTTACCTGTTGGAATACAAAACCGGATGGAACAGGAACATCATACACACCTGGACAGGAATATAGTGCTATAAAAGACGGTGGCACCGTCACGTTGTATGCTTTATACAATGTAGACGATTTTACCTTAAGCTTTGATGCAAATGGCGGCACCGGAAAGCTAAATAGTGTCACTCATAAAGGAAATCAGTCTTATGCACTTCCTGTGAATACATTTACGAGAACAGGATACGAATTCCGTGGATGGTCTTTTGATAAGTACACAGACACGATTTCGTATAAAAATGGAGCGACTTACGACAATCGTTTGATCTCGGCAACTTTATATGCACAGTGGAAAAAGACGGGTACAGGATTCATCCAAAGACCATTCCTAGATTCTGATATGTTCTATAAAGCAATATCTATCTTAGGCAATAATGGAACAGTCTATAATAAAAATAGCGTTGACTCAAGGATGGCACATATAGATACGGCAAATAATCCGGGATATTTCTCGCTTCTAAAATAGGAAAAGGAAGGTTCTCTGAAAAGGGAATCTTCTTTTTGGGGCTAAAAAGTTCTTATAAAAATTCTTGAGTAGTTCAATGATGATATAAATATCGTGAAGGAGGAACCAAGATTATCAACAGTGACGGAGAGAAATCCGCATCCCTGTTGAATAGAAAGAACTAAGTAAATGGTATACAAAGAAAAAAGGAGAAAAAAATGGCAAAAAAGAAAATTTTAGCAAGTATTATGGCAGGTATTATGGCAATGACTATGGCAGTCCCTACATTTGCAGCGCAGATTGATCCGGCAGATTGCGATCATGAGTTTGGATACTGGCGTTATACGGTTAAGCCTACATGTACAACAGAAGGAAAAGGAGATATGTATTGTCCTGATTGTGGTAGTATTGTTGAAAAAGACGCAACAATTAAACCTCTTGGACACAGATTTTGCAATGCAGAAAATAGAAATGGAGATTTTTATTTAATTTGCGAAAGATGTGGTGCAGAAGAAAAACAGGCACTGACTGCAGAACCAGCGACCTGCCCTCATGATGAAGATGATATCGGTATTTATAATGACCATGAAGCAACCTGCACAGAGGATGGTTATACAGGTGATACCTATTGTACTGCCTGCGGCACTTTATTGGAAAAAGGTGAAGTAGATGAAAAAGCGCATGGGCATGACTGGGAAGAAGACAGCAATGCCTGCCAGTTACCAACTTGTACAGAATCTGGAAAAGATTTTTATGTCTGCAAGGAATGTGGAGAGAGAGAAGAAAGAGTGACACAGCCTCTGGGACACAGCTGGGAGAAAACAAAAGTAACACCAGCAACCTGTACAAAAGATGGAAAAACAGTATATACCTGTTCTACCTGTGATGAGACAAAAGAAGAAATCACAGAAAAAGCAACTGGACATAAGTGGAATGATGGAGAAGTGACAACAGCTCCTACGACAACATCTACAGGCGTAAAGACATTTACCTGTTTAACTTGTGGTGAAACAAAGACAGAAGAGATTGCAAAACTTCCGGAAGAAAGCAAGCCATCTAAACCGGCAGACACCACTACAGAAGGTAAAAAGGATGACACAAAACCTTCTACAGATAAGAAAGATGACACAAAACCTTCTACAGACAAAAAAGAAGATACACAGCCATCTACAGACAAGAAGGATAACACTACAGTGGTAAATCCTACAAAGCCTGCAAAAAAAGCAGCTAAAGTTGGTACAAAATTTGTTGTAGCAGGTCAGACTTACAAGGTAACAAAAGCAGGAAAAGAAGTAAGTTTTATCGCAGCAAAGAAAAATGCGAAGAAAATCTCCATTCCTGCTACTGTAAAAAGCAAAGGCATTACTTACAAAGTAACATCTATTGCAACAAAAGCTGTAAAGAACAACAAGAAAGTAAAATCTGTTGTTGTTGGTGCAAATGTAAAGAAGATTGCTAATAAAGCATTTTTCAAATGTCCGAACTTAAAGAAGATCACGATCAAGTCTGTAAAGTTTACAAAAAAGAATTTAAACAAAAAGGCTTTTAAGGGACTTCATAAGAAACTGGTAGTTAAGGTTCCTAAGAAAGTTTATGGTTTAAAAGAAGGAATTTTAAAAGAAGGCTTAGTGAAGTAAGGGGAGCAAATAGGTTCCTTAAGAGGCTCATACCTGAAAGGGTATGGGTCTTTTTTTGTTCAGAATTTTTCACAAAAAACATAACGGCTGAGCTACCAAAAAAAACATATTAAAAAAGTAAGGATTATAAAAAGAACAGAAAGGGGAGAAAACAAAATGCGTTTTTATCGATTATCGCAAAAAATACCCTAGTTTTTTGCAAAAGAGAAAAATAAGATTACCGACTGTATATAAGATAGGAAGGAGTGAAAAAATTTGATAGTGAAAAAATGGTTACAGAGACTATTTATCTTTGTTTTTATTTTTGCTTTTGTTTTTGGAGATTTTGCAAATACGGGGGTATTTTCAAAAGGTACGCTGCAGGTACAGGCAGCAGACACGATCAAAGATTACAAAGAAACAGGACATAAACTGCATTCTAACACGGATATGGGGGCAGTAGCGATTGATGAAGTAGGACATAAATCAACGACCCCGTTTCGAAAGTTTGTGATGGACGATGCAGATGATGGTAACAAACGTGTCATTTGCGGCTATGCGGTTGGGCGTGGACATCCGGGCGATACTTATACAAAAAAAGTAGTTTTTGCTTCCAACTGGAAATCTACGAAGTCCGATGATGCCGAATTTATCCATAATACTACTGCGATTGCAAAAGGGTTATGCTGGTTCTATGAAGATGTGAAACCATCGAATGCATCAGAGCGGGAGTCCTATTTTATCCAGACTTATGTCTGGGCTGAGAGTATGGGAAAAAATGTAAAAACCGCCTTGGCACAGTTAGCTGCTAGTAAAGGATGGGATTATCAAAAAAAGATATTACCACTTTTTAATAAAGTTAAAAAGCGCAAAGTAGAAGGCTATGTTGTAGTATATAGAAATACCAAATGTAAATCCGGCAATACGATCACACATCAGCCTTATTTCCGTTGGGTAAAGGCGAAACCAGAGTATGATACGGTGACGGCAAAAGAAACAGGAAAAGTGGCCAAAGAAGTCGCTGTGGAAGTGGCCAAGACCGATTCTACTACAAAAAAAGCCGTAAGTGGTGCAAAATTCAAAGCAACGACAAAAGATGTAAATGGAAAAACCCTTACCGTAAACCTGACGACTGGCAGTAACGGAAAGGCGTCCAATACGATCACAAGAACATTTTCTGCGTCGGGAAGTGCAGAAAAGAAATATGCGACAAACTGGGATAAGCTTACGGAAAAACAGAAAGAAAAATGTAAAAACGATGGAAACTATCCGGATAAATCATTAGCGCAGGCAGCGGCGAAAAAAGAGGCAGCCAAAAATGCAGCGGATGAAGCGGCAAAAGCCAAAGCGAATTTTTCCGCAGACTGGAAGATCGAAGAGGTCAGCGTACCGAATTACATCATCAAAGCGAACGGAAAAGTAAAATCCGTGACCAAAAAAGAGACAGGAAACACGGTATCCATCAGTTATACTTTCTCGGATACACCAAAGTATGGCTCGATCAGCCTGTATAAGACCTGTAAGGAATCCTATTCCGCAGACCTTTCTCTGGAAGGTGCTGTTTATACCGTCTACAATAATTCCAGTTGTGCCAAAGGAACAGAAGTCTCTTCCATCAATATCTCCAAACAGGCAGAGAATGGAAAGACGGTCTATAAAGGAAACAGTGGAAGATTAACAGCCGGTTCTTACTGGGTCAAAGAGACATGGGCTCCAAACGGATTCGAAAAAGATCCGGAGTCACATAAATTTATCTTATATGATAATGGGACCAGCGATACCCTGCTGGCAAAAGAGGAAAGCGGAAAGACGATCACTTCCCTTACTTCCAATGAGGAAGCAAAAAAAGGAACCGTGACTATCACAAAATATGTCAATGATCTTGTGAACGAGACGGGGATCAAACCGGAAAAGGGAATCGAATTCACCTTAAAAGCTGTTTCTAAATTTTCAGAAGATACTCCATATACGGATGGTGTGGCAAAGACAACTGCACAAGATGGTACAGCTTCATGGGAAGATGTCCCATATGGCTATTATACCTTGACACTGACAAGCAAAGGACTGCCAAAGAACATGACTAAAGTTGGTCCGTTCTCCCTTCACATTGAAGATGATACAGACGCGAATAAAAATGATATCTATTCTGGCAGGAACATCGTGCTTGGAAAGACATCCGACAGCGGAGAGACCGTGGATGAGCTGCTCCCTTGCTCCGTAGCCATCCATAAAGTGATGAGCAAGACAGAGTTAAGCGGCACAAAGACATACCATCCGGAAAAAGGAGCGAAGTTTGCGATCTATGATACGGATGGAAACATGATCGGGAAGCCATTTACAACGGATGAAAATGGCTACGCAAAGAGTGCAGCGATCAAAGCGGCAGGAAGTTATGTTTTAAAGCAGATAGAAGGAACCGCTTCCTACAAGTTCATGGAAGATAAGCCGTTCATTGTAACAGAAGAAGACCTCGGAAACGGGGATGGGGCAGCGACTACGTTCGAATATACCATAGACAATACCTATCAGGGTGACCGGATCTATCTGGATAAATATAAAGTCGTTTTTGATCAGGACAGGGAAGAATACGATGAAGAAGGACGGACAGGAGAACCGGATGCCGGATTTGCTGTCATGAACGTCTCTTCTATCAGTAAAGCTGACCTTGCCGACTTAAGAGAGAACGGAGAGGACTGGACACAGGAAGAACGGGATGCTTTTGTGAAGAAGTATGCCGATGCTGTCCTTGCGACCATGCAGACCGATGAGGCAGGAAAAGCTTCTGTGGATATCGACTGTGTAGAAGATAAGGATGGACAGATGCACTCCGCGATCGGAGAAGACGGTTTTGTGATCGTGCAGACCTCCGGTACCACCGGCTACTACCTGAGCGGCCCGATCTTTTCTTCTGACTTAAAGCAGAAAGATAATGAGGGTTCCACGCAGTGGTCCGGCGAGAAGAACAACTACCAGGAGATCAACTATGGTATCGCAGCTTTTAAGAAGTTTAAGACAAAAGACGAAAAGACAGTGGAACCGGAAGCCGGGGCACAGTTTAAGGTCTTAAAGAACGATGGCACTTACTTAAAAGACCCAGATAAAAAAGAGGTCATCTGTGAAGCAGACAAAGAGGGAAAGGTATCGATCCCATGGCTGCTGCCGGGTGTCTACAGTTTGAAGCAGACAGATGGTTCGAAGTTCCACGAAAAGTTAAACGAAGAAAACAATGCGGATGCCGTCTTTGTGGTAAAGGAAGCCGATTGTGTGTTCAGCAAGAAAGAAATGACTGCGTTCGTAAAAGGAACCACCCTTACAAAGGAACAGGAAAAACATATCCTTACACTGGGGGATGAGGATGGAAAATATACGGATAAGGAACTTCCGATCTCGTTATCCATCGAAAAACATTCCACCCATACCGGCGTTTTATTAAAAGATGCCGAATTTACCCTGTATCAAAAAGAGGGAGATAACTGGAAAGAACTTGGAAAATACTACACAGGAGACGGAAAAGACGGGACCGAGATTGGAAGAGTGACGGTAAAAGGGCTTTCCTTTGGTACTTACAAGATCAAAGAAACAAAAGCACCGGCTGGGTATCTCTTAAGTGAGGAAGATACCGGCAAGGATTCCTCTGACCCGGATTTCCCTTATCAGGAAAAGGTCATCACGATCGATGCAGACCATGTGGCAGAAACGGATGGAGAAATCGTTTTCCGTGCCAACAAGAGCAACGCGGACAGTGCCTACAGCAGATTTAATGATTCTCCGATCTACGGACGTATCCGTATCAATAAGACAGGAAATGTTATGACAGGCTATGCTTCCGGTACAGAAGAGTTTACTTACAAAGAGACCGGAGTAGCTGGAGCCGTCTATGCATTATATGCCGGGGAGAACATCATGGATGATGCCGGAAATGTGATCTGGAAAAAAGATGAAAAGATCGATGAGGTCACAACAGACAGCAAGGGCTATGCCGATTTTACAAACAAAAAGACAAGCTACACGAAGAACTTCTTCATGGGGCATTACTATATCAAAGAGACAAAAGCACCGGACGGTTTTGATGTCGATACGGAGACACACGAAGTCGTTCTCACATGGGATGCCGGGGCAAAGGACCTTGATATCGGCACATGGCAGCCGGATGATGAGAATTTTAAGGAACAGCCAAGCCACGGGGATTACTTCCTTTGTACAGGCGCACAGCTGAACCCATATATCGTTAATGCACAGAAAGTAGTCTTTACTTATGAAAAAGCACCAGCAAGTGCCAAAGCGGTCTATGATGTCTCCGCAGACAGGGTAGGGACAAAAGCCAACCCGACCCCAGCCGACAGCAAGAGTACGGTCGTGTTATGGCAGGACCCGGAGGATGAGGGTACGTTCTACGTTTCCACGCAGACAACAAAACAGGAAGTGAAGTTCAACAAGATCTCTTCTTCCATGTTCTACAAGTGCCAGAAGCTGCGGAGTGTCATCTTCCATCATGTCGATACGTCAAACATGATCCATGCAGACAAGATGTTTTCTTACTGCACAAAGTTAACGTCATTAAACCTTTCAAACTGGGAGACAGGCAGCTTAAACTCTACGGTAGGGATGTTTGCTAACTCCGGTGTGTTAAAGAAGATCTATGTTGGGGATACCGACCAGAAAGTACCGAATACCGAGCCGACAGAGACAGGGATCTATACCGTACCAAAACAGGAATTCTACCTCTACACAGACCCGGATACGGAAGATGAGGAAACATTAGCAGCAAGAAAACTTACAGCAGACAGTTTTAACTATGCGTTATGTTACAGTGATGGCGAGGGTGAGAGCATCACAGACTTAACAGATGATGACATCGCATCCATCAGTCCAGAGTACCCGACCTTTGCCGATGACAAGAGTAAAAGATCTGGAAAACTGGAAGTTACGATCCAGTTAAAGGAGAGCAGCCCATATTATGCAAAGGCAGAAGATGGCGGGGAAGGACATCCGGGTATCTTAAAAGTCACGATCGATGTGAAAGACCCGGATACCTTAAAGCTTGACCCGAAAGTGGACGAGCACCCGGAGACAGAGGCAGATGTCGAAGATACACAGAAATCCATCTCCTTATCCCTCTTAAAGATCGATGCCGCAAAGAAAGGGGCAGCGGATGCCGAAGATTCCGGTCTGTCTGCTACGTTCAAGGTCTATGCAGCAACGGACTTAAAGAGTTATGACGGCAAGACCATCATCAAAGAGGGTGACTTTATCAAGACTATCAAAAGTATCGACAAAGATACGGACGATGGCGGACGTGCCGGTATGGACAAGCTGCCGATCGGATATTATACGGTAAACCCGGATGCGAAGAACTTATACAAGATTGTGGAAGTGATACCACCAAGAGGTTACTCCTTATATCCACAGGAAGAAAAGAACACAGCGTATATCCCGAACATCGATTACTTAAACTTAAGCAGCAACGAGGTTGTATCAAAAGTCAATGCCGCCAACCCGGATACCATCTCAGCAACCTACAATCTGGCAGAAAATACGTATACCTTTGCCCTGACATTCTCGGATATCAAGACACCTACGATCACGAAGAATTGGGGAGAAGAAAAGACACAAGGGTTTGTAGATGAAAAGGATCGCCCGGATTCTTTAACGATCCACATGTATACGGACAAAGCAAAGACAAACTTATATAAGACTATCACACTGACAAAGGAAAAAGATTGGATCTACGCGTTTGACGATAATATCGACTTAAGCAAGTATTATTACGAGGAAGTCGTACCGGATGATGCGGTCTGGAAAAAGGATACCAGAGAGTATGAAGATGGTTACTTCAAAGACAGCGAGACGAACTGTGTGACGTTCTATAACTATTTTGATAAGGAAACTCCAGAAGTCATCCCATCCGTTACCAAGTATTGGGAGGATAATGACAATGCACCGAAGAAGAGACCAAAGGAAATTAAGGTTAACCTGCTGCAGAATGGTGTAGTATTAGATGATTATTCTACAGTATTAAATGAGAGTAATAACTGGACATTTACAGTAAAAGAAGACAAATCCTTACCAAAATACGATGATGTCGGCAGAGAGTATGTTTATACATGGGAAGAGGATACGTCCGGCTTACCAAAGGACTATGAACTGACAGATACCAAGACAACAACTTCATCCGACAGCCAGTACACATATATCCATACCGACCTGACGAATACATATGCACAGTATACTTCCGCACAGATTGCCAAGTCATGGAATGATGAGGAAAACCTGTATAACCTCCGTCCGGATTCCGTAACAGTTCATTTATTAGCTGACGGGGAGCGGGTAGAAAAGCTGACATTAGAACAGAGTGATGGAACGACAACAGATATCACAGATGGAAATGTCGTATTATCTGAGGAGAACAACTGGTCAGCAAAAACGATCAACCTGCCGAAGTATAAGGGCAGCCAGAAGATTGAGTATACATGGGAAGAAGAAGATGTACCAGACTACGAACTATCCTCCAACGTTACTGTTACAAAAGATGCCGATTCCGTCACAGAGCGGTCAGAAACATCGCTGATCAATAAGAGCAACCCGCAGTTAGGCTCCGTTTCCGTATCCAAGATGATCCCGGTCGAGTCTTTAGATCTCCGTCATGGCAATCTGAGCTTTACTTTTACAATCACTGGAGAGACGGTTCATGAAAAAGAGTATACGGATAAACAGACCGTGACCTTTACCAAAAATACGGTATCCGATGAGGATAATGTCATAACAATCAATGGGAAAAAATATCTGGTTCTGTTCGTATCCTTTGACGACCTCGACTGGGGAGACTATAAGATCACAGAATCGGGTTCTGAAAGCCGGTATGAGTTTAATAAGATCTCTGACCTTGAAAATGCGACAGCCGGTAAGGAGGAAGATGGCACACCATATATCGCCTTTACGGTAGATAAAGACCATCAGGAATTCGGAGGTACGTTTGAAAACGCAGCGATCTCATCCAGTATCAAAGTCATCAAACGTGGAAACAGCAAGACGAAGAAGTTAAAGGGAGTCACCTTTAAGATTGAAAAAATCCTTGCTGATAAGAAGACCGAACTGGTTGCTACAAAAGAGACCGATGAGAACGGAGAGATTCTGTTCGATAACCTCGACCCAGGCGATTATGTCCTTACTGAGACAAAGACTCTTCCAGGCTACACACTGATGAAAGATCCGATCAATGTTACCGTGCCGATGGCACTGACTACAAAAGAAGCTGAAGATATGAAAGCAGATACCTCAAAAGGAAAATACGATAAAGCAAAAGACCTGTATTACTTCTACGATCTGACTTATGATGTGGATAATGAAAAAACTCCAACACCACCACTTACCGGTGGATTCGAGAACTGGTTATCCTATCTGCCGATCGTATTGGCAATGGCATTGTTTATCGGATTAGGTATTTATCAGATGAAAAAGAGAAACAAGTAAAATAAGAGCGATGGAAAGGGCGGTTATGAACCGTCCTTTTCCATATTAATGAAGTCTCCACGCCCATGTGGTGCATAGCTCCTATGGACGTGGTACTCTGCCTAAAACTGGAAGAAAGGAAAAAATCATGATGTTTTTAACACAAATAAGTGGAACTGTGTTACAATCGTTAAGATTAATTGACACAGGAGGAATTATTATGAAGGCAACTATTATATCAGCGGTAAGTACAGGATTAATAGCTGGTGTATTTGGTATAATTAGTGTTTTAATAACAAATTATTTTACAAACAAAAATCAATTGACAGATTTAAAAACGAATCTTTCCAGAGACCATGCAGACTTATCGAAAGAACATACTGGTTTATCGAAAGAACATGCTGCTCTGGAAAAACAGCTTTTGGCGGCACAAACAAGGCTCGATCATCTTCATGATGAGTCAATCCGGATGGAAGGTTTTCGGAAAGACGTAGAAAAACAAGGGGTTGATGTTACAGCCATAAAGGTTGGTATTGATGCATTAGCTCAGAAAAATGGGGAAAATATAGATCGTGTCCGAGACTTAACACGGGATTTGGCAAAGTCAGAACAGAAACTCGTAAGAACAGAACTAGAACTTGCAGATACCAGAAATGAACTACAAGATTATAAACAGGAGCTGGCTCAATCCCAAAGAGAGAATCAACAGTTAAAACAGCAGATCTACAACCTACAGCATCCACAACAATCATGGGATGAGCCGGAACGATAAAACATAGATAAGACTCACATCTTCGGATGTGGGTCTTTTTTATATGGAAAAGAAAGCATATTAATAAGAAAATATTACAGAAAGGATGGATATGTAATGGAAAAAATAGCAGTACCCACGGGAGATGTGGTTAAAGATATGGATGTTGACAGAGAGGAGTATCTTTTCTTCCTATTGAAAAACGAAACGAATGAATTTACAATAGGGTTAGGGGATATTTTAGAATGCCTCAAATTTGCAGAAGAACAGGGGGAGGTACCGGAACTGCCACAGGAATGGTGGTGGAAAATGAGTGAAGTTTATCCAAGACTTGAGACATATGTTGACGTTCCGGAAGATGAGAAATGAGAAAATTTAAGCTACGCACAGGGGTAAGTAACCCATATGAAATCAATGTGGAAAATTTTGAAAAACTGACACTAAAACAGGAACCTTATCATAAAGTGGGAAAAGACGGAGTTCCCCGTGATTTTGGGGTTTGTCCGGCCTGTGATAACCCGATACAGCTTATTGGATTATATAAAAAATTAGAGAATACAGACCGACCTTATGGAAAACATTATAGCCGCAGTCTTTCTTTTGCTCCATACAATGAGACAGCATATCGCTTTTGCCCTTATAGTTCTAACTCGCGTGAAGTGACAAAAGAATCCCGGAAGAAAGAATTAACTGATTATGAACGAAATATATACAATGCGGTACGAGATTATTTTGATCTGGCAGTCTATATTATACAGCAGGAAACAGGTATATATGTAGGGGAAAGAATGGCCCGAAGAATATTGGAAGATTACCTTTCGGCAGAAGGACATATGTATTACTGGGCTACCCTATATAATATTCCATGGATGCTGCTTTATTTTTTGCGTCCCCGCCCATGTTATGGACTGGAAGTAAAAGACGGGTCTGCTTTACAGATCTTCTTGTCCGAACGAGAGGATGTATGCTTAACATCTGGAAAACACAACGGATATGTAAAAGTGGATAAGACTAATAAATTTTTAAATCTGAATTTTGTATCTATCTTGCATAAACGACAGGTGATCTCTGACGAAGTTAAAGAGACACTACACTTTAATGTATTTTTAAATAATAATATCTTTCCATTAAAAGAACTGTTTGGATCAGACCTTGAGATTAATGAATTCCGCTTTCCTGCTTTGATACAAAAAACGAAATATCGAAAGCAATGGCTGATTGATCTTGCAAAAGAGGTGTTGCCGGAAATATAAAAAATGAGACTCATATCTTCGGATGTGGGTCTTTTTTAAAGAATTCAATTCTTTTTCTTATAAAAATTCGGCAAATAAATTTTTATGTATGCGCATTTCTTTAAATGCTTTTTTGGCGGCTGGGCACTAAAAAATGGGAATGCGATGCAGCCGATGCTCTTTATAAGCAAAATGTTTTTACGATAATAAATTCGCGCTGCATCGAGATTAAATTGTGGAGCGAAAATAAAGGTTTTTATATGAAGCAGGGCAATATATTTGTCTTGCGATTTAACGCCGATGGGAGAAGTTATTTTACATATGCCAAGTACAGACAACGACTCTTTTGCAAAGAAACTTGAATTTGAGGTTTTGGAAAGCCGCTTTGGATATTCGCGCGTAAAGGGCAGGGTGAAGCCGGAATTTCTGAACGGGCTGGGAATAGCGCACGGCGGATATTTGTTCTCAATGGCGGATTTCGCGCT
>ERZ825670.2097-NODE-2097-length-19760-cov-4.930119_pt1 | contig 19760 bp, 20 predicted proteins | sample MGYA00519929_ERZ825670 | MGnify/ENA primary metagenome ERZ825670 (study PRJEB31778, sample SAMEA3449207) | human gut metagenome | biome: human gut; feature: human-associated habitat; material: faeces | place: United Kingdom | collected 2010/2012 ...
TGTGGAGATAATAGTTTATTATTCTTCATTTTAATATTCTTATTACTTTTCAATAACTGTGGATGTTGCAATAGATAGATATATACTTATGTATAGAAGCGGAATAGAAATATTTCGCTTTTTGTATTTATATATTGCCATAAAATGTAAATTATGATAGTATACAAATAGTTATTTAAAATCTATTAAATCTTAAAGACGATTCTGTCTAAAATTTCCAAAATGAAAGAAAAATAAAAAAATCAAAGAAAAAACAAGTGAAGAAGGTGGTTGTATAGAATTATTAAAACTAAAAAATGACTACACATTTAAAAGAGTGTTTGGCTATACTGGTAATGAGGAAATAACCAAAGGGTTATTAAATGCTATACTAAAAGAAAAAGTTACAGATGTAAGTTTAAATTGTAATACAATATTAGAAAGAGATTTATATGACGATAAACTAGGAATACTAGATATTAGAGCAAAAGTAAATAATACAGTAGATATAAACATAGAGATGCAATTAGTGGATGAAAAAAATATTGAAAAAAGATTTAGTAACAGCAGAAATAATAGTTAAAGAAAATAAGGTGGGAATACTAAGAGTTGGAAATGTTAATTACATTTCTTTAACTGATTTAGCAAAGTATCAAAATTCAAGTGATCCATCTTTTACAGTTAAAAACTGGTTAAGAAGAGTAAATACCATTGATTATATTGGACTATGGGAAGAAATTCATAATCAAGATTTTAATTTGGTCGAATTCGACCAAATTAAAACTGAATACGGTAGAAACTCATTTGCAATGTCACCAACACAATGGGTAAAAAGAACTAAAGCAATAGGAATAATTTCAAAAGGTGGGAGATATAGTATTGGAACATATGCCCATCCAGATATTGCATTTGAATTTGCAAGTTGGCTATCTCCGGAGTTTAAATTATATTTAATAACAGAATTTGAGAGATTAAAAACTAATGAAGCTTATCAAGAAAAAATAGATTGGCAAGCAAATAGACTTTTATCTAAATTAAACTATGTGGTTCACACTGATGCAGTAAAAACCTATATTGTTCCAACACTTACAGAAGCACAAAAGAAATTTGTTTATGCTGAAGAAGCTGATGTTTTAAATGTTGCTTTATTTGGGATGACAGCAAAAGAATGGAGAGAAAGAAATCCAAAACTTGCTGAAAATGGAAATATAAGAGATTATACTGATTTGCTTCATTTAGTGATATTAAATAATCTGCAAAATACAAATGCAGAACTAATTGAAGAAAAAATACCACAAGGTGAAAGATTAGTAAGACTTAATCATTCAGCAAGAAGACAAATGAAAGTATTAAAAGATAATAAAAATATAAAAGATTTAGAGTTATTACAAAAACAAGTTAATGATGAAAAAAATAGTGTTTACAGCACAAGAAATGGCAGATGAACTTGGATTTTATATTAATTCTATTAATACCATTTTAAATAAAATGTCTGATTTAAATATAGTATTAAAAGAAAAAAAGAACAAATAGAGTAACATATCGGTACATCAGAATTTATGAAACATTTGTAGAACAAATATAATAATAATAAATTAAAAACTAAAATCAAAAGAAAACAATAAATTTAATTAACTATCACCTAAGATAAAAAACTAGTAAATATCAAATTTATCATTTATAATGATAATAGAGATGATACTAAAAATGGAAAGAACAATTATAGGAATATTAACCTTTGTTATCATATTTTTAATCGCATTTGGCATCATAAAACTTATATTTAAACCAATTAAAACTTCAACTGCATTATTATTAACGTTGCCAGCCATTTCTACTTGTGGAATTGCCCTATTAATTTATAAATTTTTTAGAAATGCATCATATGGAACAGGTGGATCATCTAATATTTATACAAGTAAAAACTATTCTGGAACTATGCCTACAAATTTTGAACTAAATGAAGCAGAAGAATTAAAGCCAAAGAAACCAGCAAGTAGTCATACAGATAATTTTGGAAAAACAACATACTATGATGAACAAGGAAATTATATGGGAGAAGGATTTACCAATGCTTTTGGAGAAACAACTTACACAGATTCAACAGGAAACTATGTTGGACAAAGTGTAAATAATGGTCATGGTCAAAATACATATACAAATGCAAATGAAAATATAACAACAAGCAATACAAATTATGCTGGCGAAGAAACATTTGATGATGGAACAACAACTAGTTCTGATTCATTCGGAAATAAATATTATCATTAGTGCTTATTAGTAATAAGGAGTTAAAATTATGTCTAATAATTCAGAAATTAAAAAGAAAGCAATCGCTCTAGTTCAAGAGTGGGGAGCAGGTAAAATAAGTATTGGAACCGAATTTAAATTAATGGGAACTGATCGAATATTAAAATTAGTCGAAAGTGAAGGATATCCCTATGGAAAATTAATCTTTAATGATGGAGAAGAATTTAACATTGGAAAATATTTTAATTCTTTCTTTTTACCTAATACATTAGAAAAAACAGAACAAGAGAAAAGTCCAGTTTATAATGAAGAAGTTTGGAATGAACTTACTAAAAACATTGAACAGGATAAAGATAGTTCAATTATAAAAACCTTTGTAAGTGAGCAGGAAAATAAATCATATCATAATATTACAATTTATGATGTTACTGATATAATTGATGATTTTATTAAACATCATACTATGAGTTCGAAAGAAGATTTTACAAAAAAAATTAAAAATTATTTAATTTATAATAACTATCCTTATTTTACAAAAGAAAAATTGTACGAGTTATTTTCTAATTGCGAATTTCATAAAACACTGCAAAAAAATATAGTTAAAGTTATGAAAGATAACAAAAATATTGGATATTTAGTTGCTGAAAAAGATAAATATATATTTGTCCCAAAACAGCATCTTCTAAAAGATGAATACGTTTATGAAAATGATCAATCAATTGGGTTTTTTAACACAGCCGAAAATTATTTAGAAATTGCCTTATCTTCAATTGAAAGATATAAAAAACAATTTGTGCCTATCTATAATACATCACCCAACAAAAGTAAAGAAAGTTATAGTTATCAAGCTGATGCTTCAATAAAAACTTTACTCGCATTTTCCTGCGAATGCTACATGAAATCATTATTAATAAATGAAGGATTTGATTTAGCCAACCTAAAAAGTCATAAATTATCCGTACTTTTTACTTCACTAAGTGATGACCAAATTGCTAAGATTTTCGCATTCATGGAACGAAATGGTTATAATTTAGAAAATAGTATGTATAATCAAAATTACAAAACAAATGATTTAACTGAAAAATTTATGTTAGATTTAGCTATGGTTGATGATGCATTTGTTGATTCGAGATATTCAGCGGAAGATGATAAAAATACCGATTATAATTTCTTATATCAATTTGCTTTAGCACTTAGACATTATTCTAAAAAAGAATATATGACTAGTTCCCCATTTGATGAATCAATAACATCAATTATTAAGAACAGAAAGTAATTAAGTCATTTAATAAATAATAAGATTAAAAAAATACTTAAAGAAAAAACTAAAAAGTAATATCCAAACTCTTTTTAGTTTTTATTTTATCTAAAACATCTTCAATTATTTTTTTATATTCACCATTATATAGTCCATGATTCTCTATTAAACTTTTATAATAATAAACTTTTTCTAGTTCATGTCTTTCATAATAAATATATAATAATTCGCATAAAGAATCGATTAATATGCTAGAATTATTAAAATATTGAATTGCTTTATCTGTATTTTTAACTATCTTATTTTCTAATGAACCAGTCAAATAAAAGTATTTTGCAAGATAATAATAAGCCCAAATGTTTCTTTCTTTAACCGAAGCATCTAAAGCCTTATTAAAATAAACAAAGGCATTTTTATAATCCTTTCTATTCAAATAGATAATTCCTAATTCTTTACATCCGTAGCTTTCACCTAACGATGCACTTTTATAAAAATATTCAAAAACCTTTTCATTATCTTTACCTTTATAGTAATTAGCTAGGTTATTAAAAGCATAAGCATAATTCTTACTGGCAGCCTCCTTAAATAACCTAAAAGCCATATCCTCATCTTGTTTAACATCATACCCATTTTGATACATTATTCCCAAAGAATTAATAGCTGCAACACTTCCCAAATTTTTAGCTTTTTCAAAATACTCAAAAGCCTTATCATATTCATAATTTCCTATAAGGCCATTTTTAACCATATTCCCCATCATCCAATATGCCGATGGATGATTTTTTAATGCAGCTTTCTCAAAATAATTAAAAGCTTTACCATAATTAGGTTTTCCCTCAAATTCTCCTCTATATTCCTTTTTGCCAAGTTCATAATTAGCGTAAGGATTATCTTGGTTAGCAAGATTAACTAAAGAAAAATCAAAATTACTACCATCATTCATTTCGAGTATTAAAAAATTTTGCAAATCATTAACCGAAATATCTGTATTTTCTAAAATTGTCTCTACCACATTCTTAATTTTTTCATCTACATATAAAGGCTGTTTCTTTTCAAGAACAGCAAACATAATTAAATTAGCAAATAACTCATAATAATTTTCATTTTTATATAATTCTCTAAATAAACAAATATGATCACTATTAACACTCGCATCATTTTTACCAATATTATATAATTTACAACAAATATTTTTTAACTCTCCATTTTGATTAATTACATTGATATCGTTTTCACTATAAATAACGCCTTCCACAATTGTTAAAATATTACAAATTATTTCTTTAAAAACAGTTTTATCTTTATCAAATTTTTTTCTTAAATTAATATAGATTTGTTTATAATTATCACCAATTCCTCTTGAACCTATACAATAATTATTAACTGTCGAATTATTAATGTAATCCGCACTAAAAATAGCACAAAAAATTTCTCCTTGAATAGCCGAAGATTTATTCTTGCTTTCTTCCTTAATAACGTTAATCACATTTCCCAAAGACAAATGACTATAACCATCATTTAATTTAACATATTTTCTTTTCATACCAAAATCATATCACAAAGTGAATAATTAATGAATACACTTTAAATTTATTGAATATTTATGAATATTAATTATTTTTAAATTAAATTATATAATTTTAATAGGAGGAAACAATGAAAAAAATATGGAAAAATTATAAAAGTACCATCATCTTATTATTAAGCATAATTATAGGCACATTCATCGGCATTATCTTTAAAGAAAAAGCCTGTGTTTTAAGTCCTTTAGGAGATATCTTCCTAAACTTAATGTTTGTTGTAATAGTTCCCCTTATATTTTTAACAATTACATCATCAATAATTAAAATGGAAAATCCTAAAAGATTAGGCAAAATTATGATAACAATTCTTATCGTATTTGCCGTTATGTCAATCATTGCTGCTTTAATAGGAGTAGTATCATCTTATACAATCAAATTAATAGATTCTAAAGATATTAACAATTTAACGAATCTATTAAATCAAGATGTTGTTATTAATGAAGAAGTAAACATATTGCAAAAAACTGCTAATTTATTAACTGTTAATGATTTTTACAAAATTTTAAGTAAAGAAAATATAATTGCTATTTTAGTGTTCTCAATTATTTTTGGTTTTGCCATTCGCAAAAGTAAAGATAAAGGTAAAAAGGTAATTGAATTAATATTAAGTCTTAATGAAGTAGTCATAAACATCGTAAACATTATTATGTATTATGCACCTATTGGTTTAGGTTGTTTCATAGCAACTCTTATTGGTAGTTATGGAAGTGTAATTGCTATTGGTTTTCTTAAAACATTTATAGTTTATACTCTTGTTTGCATATTTATCTATGTATTTGTTTATAGTGCTTACGTCTTTTTAGTTAGTGGCAAAAAAGGATTAAAAGCCTATTGGAAAAATATTATTGGACCTTCAACAACAGCCCTAGCAACTTGTTCATCAGCTGCCACTATCCCCATAAATATTAAATATACCAAGGAAATGGGAGTACCAAGTGATATTGCCGAAACAACAATTCCAATGGGAACTAGTTTTCATAAAGATGGCTCAGTTGTTGGTAGCGCCTTTAAAATAATGTTCTTAATTTACTTATTTGGTAAAGATATAAACATTTTAACTATTTTAGGAGTATCTTTGCTTTCAACATTACTTATAACCGCTGTTCCAATTGGTGGAGGAACTATATCCGAAATGTTTATTTTACAAATTCTTGGTTTCCCATCATCTGCCTTACCAATTCTTTCAATTATAGCTACAATTATTGATGCACCTGCAACTGTTTTAAATGTTGTTGGAGACTCTTGCTCATCACTAATAGTAGCCAGAATAATTGATGGAAAAAACTTTCTTAAATTAAATCGTAAATAATATTTAATTTTACCACCACTTTACATAAACAAAAACAATTTGCTATAATCACATTAGAGATAATAAGCATGTGGAAGGTGATAACATGAAGAAAATATTAGAAAGAACGTTCTTAATTGTTTTAAGTATTCTACTTGAATTTATCATTAGCTGTAAATTAATGATCTATTTCTACAATGAATATTATATAATCAAAATTTTAATAACTATCTTATCATTTTTAATAGTTTCAAATATAGTTAAAAATAGTAAAAGTTTAGTAAATGAATTACCATGGATTATCTTAATTTTAATTTCTCCGATTGCCGGAACATTTATCTATATTCTAGTTTATCACAGTGTTAATAAAAGCAAACTACTTAAACACATTCAAAAAGAAATAAAAGAAGCCGATAAATATTATCAAAAAGATAAAGATATTACTAAAGAAATCAATAATCAACAAAAAGATATCTTAAAATATTTAAACAATTATTTAAACTATCCTGTTTCTAAAAACAATCAAGTTAAATACTACAAAAATGGAGAAGAGTTTTTCCCTGATTATCTAAAAGATTTAAAATCAGCTAAAAAATATATCTTCTTAGAATACTTTATTATTTCCAATGAAGGAACAATGTGGACTCAAATATTAAATATTTTAAAAGAGAAAGCCAAAAATGGAGTAGAAGTAAGAGTAATGTATGATGATATGGGATGTTTGCCATTATTACCCGAAAACTATCAAAAATATTTAGAATCATTAAATATTAAATGTGTTGTATTTAATAAACTTAAAATGTTTAAAGGAATATTTATGAATAATAGAGATCATCGTAAAATAACTGTTATTGATGGAAATATAGCTTATACTGGAGGTTTAAATTTATCTGATGAATATATTAATAAAAAAATTAAATATGGCTATTGGAAAGATAATGCAATAAAGTTGCAAGGTAATTCCGTATGGAACTTAACAATTATGTTTCTATCTCTATGGAATTCTTATAAAAAAGAAGATAAAGATTATCTAAAATTTAAAACAACAGACAACTTAAAGATTAAACCAAATGGTTATTTATCAGCTTATGCATCAGTTCCTATAAATGGTGTTTTAGAAGGAGAAGATGTTTATCTAAATATTATCAATAAAGCAACCAAATATGTTTATATAATAACCCCATATCTAATTATTGATACTGACATGATAAATTCAATTATTTTAGCTTTCAAAAGAGGAGTAGACGTAAGAATAGTAATTCCTGGTATTCCTGATAAAAAGATAGTTTATGATCTAACCATGTCATATGTTAAAAATCTAGTAGATGCAGGCATCAAAGTATATACTTATACACCTGGATTTATTCATAGTAAAATATTTGTAAGTGATGATAATAAGGCAACCGTTGGAACAATTAATTTAGATTATCGTAGTCTTTATCTACACTTTGAAAATGGTGTCTATTTAGAAGATGTTAAAGAAATAGAAGATATCTTAAATGATGTTAATAATATCTTAACAGAGTCACACCTATTAACAAAAAAAGAAACAAACTATAATATATTTAGAAAAGTATGGCAATCTATTTTAAGATTTTTTGCCCCATTATTCTAGGACTCAACCACAAGTTGAGTTCTATTTTTATAAGTTGATTTACTATTGCTAATATTTTATTTTAAACTTTACTTAGAAAGAAGGAAATAAAATGAAAAATAAATTAATTTATGTTTTATTAACAATTTTATTATTAAGTATAGGACTAAATATTTATATTCTTGTTAATAGAAAAACATCTAAAGTGACCAATTTACCAAAACCAGAATTATCTGAAGGATTAAGAGGAACATTTGGTATTGATAAAAATATCAATGAAACAACTATTGATAATTATCTAAATCGTTCTGATTCAGTATATCGTGATATGCGTATGTTAAAAGATCCAGGTAACTATGAAGCAATTGGTGGAGATTCTTATCTATCAGGCTTTATAAAAGGCTTTGAAGTAGTACCTTACCCATACATTGTAAATGTAACAGGGTTGCCAGAAGAAGTAGGCAAAACATATGAAGGAAAGACCTTATTCACTTTAAAAGATGGAAAATATATAGCTAATTATAACGAATCACTAAGTATATTAGAATATTTATTTCCAAAAGATAAAAATATCTTTTTAATGTGTGGTGCCGGAGGCTATGCAGGAAGTACTAAAGAAATGCTAGTAGCTCTTGGATGGGATGAAAATAAAATCTATAATATTGGCGGTTACTGGTACTATAATGGAAATAATAATGTTGAAGTTAAAAGAACTACTAATAATAAAACTTATTATGATTTTTATAAAATAAATTATCATAATATTGATTTTACTAACTTAACAAAGGTATCTAAATGAAAATTAAAAAAATAATAGCGGTGATTGGTTTCTTAATATTAATCCCATTATTTCTCTTGTTTATAAGTAATTTAAATAAACAAAAAATCACTCTTGAATCTAAATATTATAACACTGGTAAATTTATTGATATAAATGGTGCTAACCTTAATGAATTACTAAATAATAAAGAAAATTTTATCTTATATACTTATAATAATTTTTGTACTTTTAAGGTATCATGTGACGAAATATTTAATGAAAGCATTAAAGAGTTAAATATTACAATATTAAAAATCCCATTTGATGAATTTAAAACTACTAGTTTATATAATGAAGTTAATTATGCTCAAAGTGTAATTTTAATAAAAGAAGGAAAAATTATAGAATATATAGATCCTGAAAAAAATGATGATTTATCAAAATATCAAGATAAAAAAGAATTTATATCTTGGATAAAAGAGTATATTAATATATAATATTTAAGATGACTTATGAAAAAAAGAGAAGAATTTGAAAATATAATTAAAGATATAAAAGAAAATGAAACAGTTAATTTAATGAAAAATTATAGACAACATTTTAACACATCATGCTATGAACACTGCTGTAATGCTTCATATTACTGTTTTTTAATAGCTAAAAAATTACATTGGGATTATATCTCAGTTGCTAGAGCTGCTATGCTTCATGATTTATTTTTATATGACTGGCGTAAAAGAAGTAACAATCGAAAAAGATTTCATGCTTTTAGACACGGAAACATTGCATGTCAAAATGCTTGCAAATTATTTGATCTAACTGAAAAAGAAAAAAATATAATTAAAAGACATATGTTTCCTGTAACTCCTATTCCTCCAAATTCCAAAGAAGGTTTATTATTAACTCTAATAGATAAATATTGTGGTCTTATTGAAATAAAAAGTAAATTTAAGAGGAATCATGAAAATTAAAGAGCCTATAATTAAATTACTAACACCTCAAAATATATATACTTCTTTTAAAACAAACGAATTTACTAATAACTTATATATTTACAATAATGAAGATAATATTAAAATAAAAGATATTGAAATAAATAGTTGCCATTTTAAAAATTTTGATTTTAATAAAGTTAAATTAGAAAATATTGAAATATATGACTGTATTTTTGAAAACTGTAATTTAGCCAATCTTAATTTTGATTATAAATTAATTCATCGTACTATTTTTAAAAATTGTACTTTAATTGGAACATCATTTATTGATTCTAGTTTAAAAGATATAAAATTTATAGAATCTAATTTACAATATGTTAATTTCTCTGGTTCTAAATTATCTAATATTTTATTTGATAATTGTAATTTAAATGAAAGTTCATTAATTGAAACTAATTTAAAAAATATCGAATTTAATAACTGTAATTTAAATAAATCTGAAATATTTAATACCAGTTTAAAGGATATAGATTTATCATCATGCGATATTCATTCAATTATAATTGATAATAATTCTATAAAAGGTTTGGTAATTGCTTCATCACAAGCTATTGATTTAATAAATATGTTAGAAGTAAAAATAAAGTAATATATTTACAAAATATTTACGTCGCAATTAAACATTAGGTTGACACTTGAACATTAACGAATTAAACTAAAAATAAGGAAACTAATGGTTTTTAGTATGATAAATCATAGAGAGTGAGGAACAAAAATGAATAAAACTTATAATATGGAAGACATAATGTCATTATTTTATAGAAGATTTTTTCTAGAAAGTGAAACAATTATAACTAAAAAATATAGAGAAAAACTTATAGAAGAATTCCAAGAATATATAGAAAAGAAAAAAATCCAAAAAGAACAATTAACTGAATTATTTAAAACACAAGGAAATGAAGATGATGCAGTTAAAGAACTTGATTCTTATGATGATTCTGCTAGTTTAACAGAAGAACAAAAATCATATATGCATCCGTTTCGTATATTTGATTTTGTTCCACTTGAAACAATGTTAAGAGATATTAAATGTGATGGAGTTTATGAAAGAAAACTTAACACACAAGGATTAAATCAAACATATATTGATCTTACAAACAATAAAGAAGTATCTGGTACTGAACTAATAAATCGCGGTGGTAAATACGTTATAATTACTTCTGGTATGGAACAAGGCTTAGTTGATTTTACTATCACATCAAAAGATGAAACGATAAATACAACATTTAAATTTACACCTAAATTACAACTATTTACTCAACCAAAAACTGAAGTTTTAAGAACTATTTTAACCCGTTTAATTGATGATAAATACCTAGTTTGTGAACATTCTGCAAATGATGAAACATTCCCATTTGTTCCAGACTCTATAACAGTAAGTGATAGAAATAAAAGAGAACTTATTAATGAATCAATATATACAAAATCGATAATATATAGTTATTTTAGTAGAAAAACTATAGATGAAATATTTTCTAACTTATCTGTAAGTGCTCCTAGCGCTTCAATAATTATTCCAAGCGAAACAACATATACAAAACTAAATCCTATTGAAAAAGTAGCATATTTTGCAATGTTACAAAATTCTTCAAATAGTGAATTACAAGAATACTTTTCAAAAACTCTAGAAGATATGTCATATAATTATGCAACTCTTTCAAATACTATTAATCAATTAAAAGAAGCAAACTTCAAAAAATATTTTCCAACAGCAAGTGAAATTACAAAATATCGAGATTTTGAAAGAAAAGAATATATATCATATATGACCGAACTTGAAAATAAACATGAAAAAACAACTGAAGTAGTTGAACCAAATTCAAATTATCAAGAAATGCAATCTCAACGTGAAACATCATTTTTACCAAATAATTCTGAAACTAGAACTGCTAAGCAAATACTTGAATCATCAGAGTTACTTAAACAAGTTCAAAATGTTGGAATAACTCTATCACCAGAACAAGAACAAATAATTTATATTGGTGATAAACTTCAATCAGACGAATTTAAAGAATTCCAAGCTAAAAGACCAGAACGTTTACAAAAACAACAAGAATTACGTGATAAAATTCAAAAAGAAAATGAAGCAAAAGTAGATTGGCAAAATAATCCAGAAAATCCTAGTAACTTAAGTCGAAATAGACTAGAATCATGGAAAAAAGAATTAAAAGCATTAGAACAAGTTTATGCAATAAAACCAAGTCTATTAACAGACGAGCAAATAAAATATATTTCCGAAATAAAAGAAACAATCGAAATGTATGAACAAGAACAAAATAGAAATCACGAAATTGATACAGGAATGTCTGAAGAAAGCCAAAACTGGTATCAAGAGCACTACACAGGTATGAGAAGATAATGTAACAGTTATCTTTTTTTATTATATAAAAGATTTTGTAAAAAAATGTTAATGTAAGCAGAAAAGTGAAAAACGACAAATAAGTGTCAATTGACGCGGGGAGGGTACTATTGTATAATTTTTCTAGAATATGAAAAGAAAGAGTATAAAATGAATAGTAAAATAAATGTAAATAACGAATCAAAAAAATTAACGATTATTACAATTGCGACGGTTATAATACTGGTAATCATATTTGCAGGAGTAACATATGCATTCTTTACAGCAAATAATCCGGAAGGATCAACAGCCGAAATAAAATCTGAAACAGGTCGTATGCTTATTACATATAATGATGGAACAGATAATATAGTACCAGTAACCAATATCCAACCAAGCAATGCAATATTAGTAAATAAGACATTTACATTAACTGGATCAAACACGACAGTAGGAATGAGTGAAGGTGATGGACTTCCAATGCCATATAAAGTAGGAGTACAATATACTTCAACTTTCAGTGATGGCATGATGCATTATTATATAAAAGAAGTAAATAGACCAACAACCTCACAAGTAACGGCAAATTATGTAATAAAACCAGAAACAGGCAAAACAGAAGATGATTATAAAAATCAAACAGTACCCGGAAATATGGACAAAACAGGCTATACTCATGGAACATTTAAAAATGGTAAAAAATATACTGAGATGGTAACAGGAATATTTCCAGCAAGTTTAAATGATCAAACTATAACGTTTAATTTAATAATTCAATTTCCTGATAATAATGAAAATCAAGATAGTGAAAAAGGTAAAACATTTAATGGAAAGATAGTTATAAATTATGAACTGCCAAAAGCTACCACATTTGCTGAAGACTCATGGGAAACAATAGCAAAAGTAGTACAAAGTGGACAATTAGATGCATATCCAGTAGGATCCGAAAAAGAAGTAGAAATAGCTGGAAATAGTTATACCGTGAGAGTAGCAAATAACACAACACCTGATGAATGTAATCAAGAAGATTTTTCCCAAACAGCTTGTGGATTTGTAGTAGAGTTTGTTGATATCTTAATGAATGAATCAATGAATAGTACTGGAACAAATGAGGGTGGTTGGCCAGCAACAAAAGCGAGAAGGTTAGCAAATGGAATTTACTTTAAATATTTACCAAGTGAGTTACAAAAAGTAATAATAGATACCAAAGTAATATCGGGACATGGTGCTGTGAATAAAAATAATAAAAGAACAGATGGAAATTGGGAATCAACGGATAAATTATATTTATTAAGTCCTCATGAAGTATGGGCAGATAAAGTTACATCTTTTGGTCATGAATTAGATACAGCATATAATCAAACAAGACAATTAGATTATTATAAAACTTTAGGCGTAACAACAAAAAACTACTCAAGTGCTATAAAGCAATACAATAATTCGAACTATAATTGGTGGTTGCGCGAGGCTATTTTTGGCAATGACGTAGCTTTTTGGGTTGTGAGTATTGATGGTAATGCCGATTATAATAGTTCTTCTTACGAAGCGAACGGTTTTGCTCCAGCCTTCCGTATCGGATAAAAATATGTTTTAAAAACTTTTTTGGTGAATAACTGAAAAAGTTTTTTTGGTATTGGTACTTGATAAGATAAAAATATGTGTGATATAATTTATTAGAATATAGGAGGATAAAAATGGGAAATATAATGATTAGTATTAAAAGATTTTTAGGAAATAAGAATACAGTTACAATTTTAGGTGTTATTATTGGAATTGTTGTTCTTTATTTTGGTTATAATATAAGAGTTAAACAGGCTGTTGAGCCACAACAAATACCTTATGCGAAGGTGGAAATTGCTAGTAATACTTTAATTACTGATAGTATGATTGGAATGATTAAAGTTAGTAAAAGTTTTGTAGATCAAACCCCTAATTTAGTTACTAGTAAAGCACAATTGATAGGCAAATATGTTTCATATGATACAACGGTTGCTGAAGGAGGATTATTTTATAAAACAGAAGTTATGACTGAAGAACAAAAACCTAACTATATTACCGTTGATTTAGAAGAATGTCATACTGTATATAGTTTAGCGGTTAATATGCATACAACATATGCTAATTCAATTATGCCAGGAGATTATATTGATTTATTTGTTTCGGCAACAAATGATAGTGGTCAAGTTATAGTTACTAAATTCATAGAAAGTATTAAGGTTAGAGATGTAAGAGATAGTGATGGTGTTAGTGTATTTTCATCAGCATCTAAGAATAGAGAACCAGCTGAATTAATTTTTAGTGTTCCAAATAAAATGTTTATATTACTTACTAAAGCAGATAATATTAGATCAAATTCAATTAAGATTTTCCCTGTACCAAGAAACCAAGAATATACAGAAAATCATGGTGAAACAAAGATTACAAGTACAGAAATGCAGGAATTTATTGAAAGTAAATCAGATGATACATTCAACACTATAATAAGTGATATAGATCAAAAATGTTATAATGAGTAGGTGATTGGTTTGAATAATAATTTATTTGATGAATTAGATTTTGGACCCTTGAATGAATTTTTAAAAGATGATAACATTACCGATATTTCTTATAGTAATGGTGGACAAGTTTGGCTTAAGACATTAGATAAAGGTGTTTATAGAGTTGATAGACCAGAAATTAATAATGCATTAATGGAAAAGTTAGCGTTCCAGTGTTCAAATGTAATGGGTAAAACATTTAATATGGCTCATCCATTCTTGGATGCTGAGTCTGCTGAGTTACGTATGAACTTTATTCATGAATCTATTGCTACTAATGGAATAGCATGTGTTATACGTAAAACTCCAGCTAAGATTAGACTTAATAAGAATAAATTAATTAATGAGAAATATTGTACTATTCAAATTCATGATTTCTTAATGAAATGTGTTGAAGGACATTGCAACATATTAGTTGCAGGTGAAACTGGATCTGGTAAAACTGAGCTTGTTAAATATTTAGCATCACATACAAAAGAAAATGAAAAAATAATTACAATTGAAGATACATTAGAACTTCACTTAGATAAAATTTTTCCAAATAGGGATATAGTTGCAATGAAGACAAATAATATTGCATCTTACTCTGATGTTTTAGTTACATGTATGAGACAAAACCCAAAATGGATTTTACTATCAGAGGTTAGATCTGCTGAAGCAGTTATGGCAGTAAGAAACTCAATATCTTCTGGACATAATATTTTATCAACAATTCATGCAGATAAAGCTTCCAGTGTTCCGATGCGTTTATATTCACTTTTAGAAAGCAATCAAGACGTTACACAGTTCTTATCAACAATTCATAGATATGTACAATTGGCAGTGTGTGTTAAAGGTTATATGTCTAAGGAATTAGGACGTTTTCAAAGAGAAATAATGGAAGTTTGTGAATTTTATGTAGATGAAAATAATAATCCATGTTCCAATGTTATTTATAGAAAAAATATTGGTGGAGGATTTGTTATTAAAAATCCAACTAAGTATTTGTTAGAATATCTTGAATTACAAGGTGTAATTCTTCCCAAAGATACATTTAATTTAGGAAGTGTTAATAATGGAGATTCTAAAGAAAATATAGTTGAAATAGAAAATAAAAAATAGAAAGGGTAATTTGTTATGGAATTAGTTATATTAATAATAATTGGCATTTTCATTATTACTTATCGTAAAAATGAAGGTGAAAAAATATACGAAACATTTTTAAAAGGTGTAACTGGTATCTATGACAAATATGCTCCTTTTTCTTTTAAAACTGTTAGACAAAAATCTATTGAGTTAGGTGAGGAATATACAACTAAACAATATATTACACAGATTGTGTTATTTGGTGGCTTTGGTGCTGGTGTAGGATATTTATATTTTTATAGTATATTTTGGGCTATATTTTATGGCACTGCTGCTGTTTTATTTATTCCTTATTTAGCTTATTTAAGATGTAAAAGAGTTTATAGTGAGTTTGTATTTGAACAAATTCAAGTTTATACAACAAATGTAATTATGGAATTTAATACTACACAAAGTTTTGTTAAAGCATTAGAGGGTGTTAGAGATAGTGGAGTATTAGAAAATCCAGTACTTGATGATGTTAAGAAAATGATTAAAATGAGTTATGATAATGGTACTATTGATGAATCTATAAATTATTTTAATGAAAAATATCCATATTATATGGTAAAAAATATGCATCAATTATTCTTACAAATTACTAAAGAAGGTAGTAGAGATTCTGGAGAGGCTTTAGAAAATATGCTTTTAGATATCGATCAATTAGTAGAAGGTGTTTATAGAGATAAAATGGATAGAGCTAATTTTCATAAGAGATTCTTAACCTTTGGTATAGCACTTTATTTACTTGTTATGTTAACTCAAACGTTACTTGGTGTAGAAAATTATATTAGCATGCTTAATAAAATTTATGTAGTTATAATTTTACATTTAATAATAGTTGTTAATTCATACTTCTTGCTTAATGGTGAAAAATACTATAATGAAGATACAGGAGGAGAATAGTTATGTTAATAGAGGTTTTAATATTAGGTGTTCTTCTTTATGTAATTCTTGAATATAATGGAAGTATTAGTACTAATAAATTTTTAAATGATAATAAAGATATCTTTATTAAAATGAAAGAAAAGGATTATGATTTTTATTTAAAAGCAAAATATGGAGATGCTGTTGATATTCAAAGTATATATAATGCTAGATTAAGAAATGGTATGCTTGTTATGTTTTTATTGATTCTTTTCTTTATTGCTGATTTATCATATATTAAAGTTATAATAACACTTATTGCTGCTTATGGAGTATTTAAGTTACCTTATTTTCAAATAAAAAGATATTATAAGGCTCATTTAAGTCAAATAGATATGATGCTTCCTTATTACTTAAAAAGTTTGGAAATATTAGTACAACATTATACTGTTCCAGTAGCACTTGGAAAATCAGTTAATGAAGCGCCTGAAATATTTAGAAATGGCTTACTTGAATTACTTGAAAAAATAAATGCGGGAGATTCTTCAATTAACCCATATATGGATTTTGCAAAAGAATATCCGGTTAGAGATTCAATGAGAATGATGAGATTATTGTATCGTCTTAGTTTAGGTAGTCAAGAAAGAAAACAAGAACAATTGCTTACTTTTTCAAGAAATATTTCAAGCTTACAACAAAAAGCAAGAGAGAATAGATATAAAGCTAGACTTGAAACTATGGAAAGTAAAACAAGAGTTATGCTTGTTTCAACTACAATAGGTGTTATGATATTATTGGTTATTTCAATAATGATGATATTTACGACGAGATAAAAAGGAGAATTTATGGAAAATATAAAAAAATTTTTAGAGCTTATTTATAATTCAGATAATGGAATGTTGTATTTTTATGCTATTACTGGATCTATTGCATTAATATTAATTGTGTTAATTATTATTAATATTAAGAAAGGTAAAAAACAAGCTAAAGAGGATATTAAAGTTGAATCAAAACCTGCCTCAGAAACAGTAGTTCAAGAAAATATTCAAGTTGAATCAAAACCTGTCTCAGAACCAAAAGCTCAAGAGAATATTGATGATAAAAAAGTTGAAGTTCAAAGTGTGGTTGATGAAAAAACAAAAGAAGAACAAAAAGTGGAAGAAGTTATTGAAGAGACAAATATTAGTAATGATATTCCTAAGAATGAAGATGTAAAAGAAATTGAACATGAAGATAATAATGAAGTTAAAGTTAATGATGTTGATGCTTTAGATGCACTTTATGAAAATCAAGAAAATAAAATTAAAGAAAGTAAAGAAGATGAAATAGAACTTCCAAAAGTTAAAGAAAATAGTGATTTAAGTAGTGAAAGTTTTATGGAAAGATTAAATGCGTTAAAAAATAAGTAAAACAATGATAATTATCATTGTTTTTTTAGTGTAAAATATGGTATACTCTTTTTAGAATAAGGTAGGTTGGTAACAATGCTAGAAAAAATTAATGAAATAAATGGAAGATTAAAAAGTATATTAAATGATTTATCTAATGAAAAAGATGAACTTAGTTCAGCTTTAGAAGTTGTTCAGCAAAGAATAGATTCTAAAATTGATGAAGCTAAAGGATATAAAACAAATGTTGATGAGTATAAAGCTCATATTGCTGGTTTAGAAGAGGAAATTGCATCTTTTGAAAAAGATTTAAACGATCTTAAAGAAAATTATGGTAATAAGGGATTAGATGCAATTGTAGAAGTAGGTACTAAAGAAATTAATGCGAAAATTGTTAGCAAACAAAAAGAAATTGCTAAGCAAGTTGAAAAAATTAATGAACTTACTGATAGGGCTAGGACTATTAAAGAATTATTAATTAATTTAAAGAAAGATAAGAAAGATAAAAAAGATAGATTTGATTCTGTAAGTATTGCTTTAGAGTATTATAGTGGAGAGATAAATAAAATTATTGAATATTCAGAAAATAATTCTGAATCATTAGTTTATTTACCAATTACTGACGAAGAAGTTGAAACAGATGTACCTATTATAGATGAGCCAATAGATGATAGTCCTGTATTCGATGAAATAGCTTCTATTGATAAAGAAGAAAGTAGTGAAGATACTGATAAAACTTCAGAAGAAAAGAAAGATGATGAAGTAGAGGTAGAAGAAACTACTGATAAAGAAATATCTAATGAAAGTGATTTAGTTAAAGAAGAAGAAAGCCCTGAATTAGAAAATGATAGTTCATTATTCTTAAAAGATGAAGATATGAATTTGAATTCATTTGATAGTAAGTTTGATTTTAAGTTAGATGATGATAATCAAAATATATTCGATGAAAAAACTAGCGAAGAAGATTTAATAAAAGAAGAAGATTTAGAAGATACTCATTTTGATGATACAATTAGTTCATTATTTGCTACTCAAAAAGATAATACAATTGATTTTAAAACATTAAATGATTCTATTGATAAAGAATATGAAAATATATTTGGCAAGTCATTAGAAAGTGATGAAGATAAAAGTAGTGAAGTAAACGATTTTAAATTTTTAAATAATAAAGATGAAGAAGATGGTCATACTGGATTAACAAACTTGGATATATTCGGAAATAGTAGTAAGAAAAATAGTCCTGATATAGTTAGTAATTTCTTTATTACAAATAAATTAGATTTTGATAGATTTAGTGAGGAAAATCAAAAATATATTAGAAGTGTATTTAGTCCAATTAGTTTTACTAAAGTATTAGAAGTTTTAAGAAAAAATAATATTGAATTAGATGCTATTTATACAAATCCCAATGTATTTGAAATGGATAGTAGTGAATTAGATTCAATTATAAGTAAATTATTAATTAGTGGTCAATCTGTTCATAATATTTCATTAGTACTTGGTACATTACCTAAAATTAGGTTAATTGATTTAAATGAAGTAATTAATAGTTATGGAATGAATATTAGTAAAGCTGATATAACTGATATTATTATAAAAGCAAAACATTTAAGTGATATTGGAAAGGCTGGTAATTTATAATGGATTATTTAACTGATCTTGGATTAAGTAATGAAGAAATAAATAATATTAATCCTGCTTTAGTAGAAAGTTTAACTTTGTTTCCTTTAGTTGTAAAAGAAAATTTTAGTACGGTTAGAGAACTTAAATTAACTAATGAACATGATGTTTTTGTTAATCACTTACAAATGTTTTTAAT
>ERZ825670.2099-NODE-2099-length-19740-cov-3.945796_pt1 | contig 19740 bp, 19 predicted proteins | sample MGYA00519929_ERZ825670 | MGnify/ENA primary metagenome ERZ825670 (study PRJEB31778, sample SAMEA3449207) | human gut metagenome | biome: human gut; feature: human-associated habitat; material: faeces | place: United Kingdom | collected 2010/2012 ...
GAGGCCATGCGGTCCGGGTGGAAGACCTCGAAGTCCTTCAGGCCCTCACCGTTGGAGGCGAACAGGATCGGCTTGCCGGTCACGGACGCCACGGACAGCGCGGCACCACCGCGGGCGTCGCCATCGAGCTTGGAGAGCACCACGCCGGTGAAGTCCACGCCTTCGTCAAAGGCCTTGGCGGTCTTGACGGCGTCCTGGCCGATCATCGCGTCGATGACGAACAGGATTTCGTTGGGACGCACGGCATCGCGAATGTCGCGAGCCTGCTTCATCAGCTCCTCGTCCACGCCCAGACGACCGGCGGTATCGATGATCACCGTGTCGTAGAGCTTCTGCTTGGCGAGTTCGATGGAATCGCGGGCCACCTTCACCGGGTCGCCGGAGGTCTCGCCCGGCGCGGACACCGAGTCGCCCCCGTCGGACTGGACGCCCTTCTCGGGCGCGTACACCGGCACGCCGGCGCGTTCACCGACCACCTGCAGCTGGGTCACGGCGTTCGGACGCTGCAAGTCGGCGGCGACCAGCAGTGGCGTGTGGCCGGAATCCTTCAGCCAGTAGCCGAGTTTGCCGGCGAGCGTCGTCTTGCCGGCGCCCTGCAGGCCGGCAAGCATGATGATCGTCGGCGGGTTCTTGGCGAAGTTCAGCGGCCGGTCCACGCCCTGGCCGAGCACATCCGTCAGCTCCTCGTTGACGATCTTGACCACCTGCTGCGCCGGGTTGAGCGCTTCGGACACTTCGGTGCCGAGCGCACGTTCGCGGATGCGCGCGGTGAAGGAACGCACCACGTCGAGCGCCACATCGGCGTCGAGCAGCGCGCGGCGGATCTCACGGATCGTGCCGTCGATATCCGCCTCGGAAAGTTTGCCCTTGCTCTTCAGATGCTTGAACGCATTCGAGAGCCGGTCTGTCAAAGAACTAAAAGCAGCCATAATGCGAACCAGTCTAGCCGTTGCGGCGGAAAACCAGCGGGCTGCCGCCGAGGCGGCCCGCACGGCGACGGAGAGGTGCCGCGGGGCGCCGTTCGGCGGTCGCGGCTGCGCGTGGGATCGACGCGAGAGAGCGGTGGAAATGCGACAGAACCGTTGGCTTTGTGGGCGGTGGGGATTCCCGCACGCTCAGCGCGAACCGACACGCCCGGAATCGTTCGTTTCCGTTACCATGGAAGGGCAATAATTTCCGTGGATTATTGGATCGCTGAGCTGTTTTGATTATCCTTCGGACCCAACCTATACGCAGACTGCCGCGCTGACGCCGACGCAGACATGCCGTGCAATATGGAAGGCCCGCCTATGCCACACCAGAAAACCATCGAACGCAAAGCCCTGATCGTGGGCATCGTCATCAACATCCTGCAGGTGCTCGCAGGCATGGCCGTGTTCTTCATGACCGGTCTGAAGGCCATGTTCCTGGACTTCTCCTTCACCGCCATCTCCGTGCTGTCCGGCCTCGTCGCCGCATACCTGTCGTCGCGCACCGTGCGCACCACCGAGCGCTTCCCCAATGGCATGTTCGCTCTGGAACCGATATACGCCATCTGCAAGGCGATGCTGACGATGTCGCTGCTGCTCTTCTCTCTCGTCGATGTGACGCGCGTCGCCTATGACTATTTCGTGCTTGGGCAGGGCGGGCGCATCGAGACCGGGCCCGTGGTGATTTACGAGATCCTGACCGTGGCCGTCTGCCTAGGACTGTACCTGTATTACCGGCGCGAGAACCGGCGCATCCGCAATTCCAGCACGATGCTGACCGCGGAGTGCAAGAGCACGCTGGTCGACGGTTCGATGTCGTTCGGCATCGGTGTGGTGGCCGTGTTCCTGTGGTTCCTGCCGGCTGGTGGCCCTCTGGATTTCCTGCATTACACCGGTGATTTCTTCATCACCGTCGCACTGGTGCTGCTCACGATCAAGGAGCCGTTCGGCGTGCTCAAGGACGCGTTCGTGGAACTGGTCGGCGGAGTGCATGACGACGATGCGACGAACGCGTTCGTGGAGTCGGCGGCGCAGCGGCATCTGCCGCAGAACACCGATTACGAGCAGGTACTGGTGTTCAAGACCGGCATGAACTATACGGTTGATGTGTATCTGAGCGGTATCGGTCAGAGCATTGACATTGAGGATCTGGTGGAGTGCAAGCGAGACTTGGAGAAGGAGCTGACCAAGCGGCTGCATATCGTGGATGTCGATTTCGTGTTCGATTAAGGAGCGGAACAGGATCGGATGATCATGACTGTCCCGCGATGATGCCGGGGCGTTCCTGCTTGGTATTTGATTGCATTTGCTGGCATAATGCCAGCGACAATGCTGGGCTGCTATCGGCGCTTTCACCGTCAAAATATGCTCCGATCGCATAACCGTAACCAGTTGAGCCCCGCTTTGGGGGGGGCGGGGCTCAACATAACGGATCACACAGTGTCGGGGAGGATTACTTCAAACTCCACGTGCTGCCTTGCGGGCCGTCCTCGATGGCGATGCCGGCGGCACCCAGCGCGTCGCGAATCGCGTCCGCCTTGGCGAAGTCGCGGGACTTGCGCGCTTCGGCGCGGGCGTTCAGCTGCTCCGTGATCAGGGTGTCCAGCACATCATGCTCGCGGCTCTCGCCGTTGCCGTCCGCGCCTGCGGCACCGGCCCACGGCTCGGCCAGCGGATCCAGTCCCAGCGCATCCAGCATCGCCCGCACCGCGACCAGGGCGCTGCGCACCTCGGCGCGGGCCGCATCGCCGTCGGCACGGTCATCCAGCTTGCTCAGCAGCGTGTTGCCGTTGCGAATCGCGGTGAAGATCGCCGCCGTGGCGCCGGAGACGTTCACGTCGTCATTCATCGCGGAGACGAAATCGGCGGGAAGATCATCGGCGCTGACCCCGGCGATCTCGGCGCGCTCGGGCTGCTCGCCCAAAGCCACGCCGGCGCGCTCGATGAAGTTCATGATGCGTTCGTATGCGGCCTGGGCCTCGACCAGCGCTTGGTCGGACCATTCGAGCATCGAACGGTACTGCACGGAGCCGAGCGCATAGCGCACCACCCATGCGGAGTGCTCGGCCAGCACACTCGGCACGGACAGGCCGGTGCCCAGCGACTTCGACATCTTCTCGCCCTTGGCGGTCACCCACGCCGAATGCATCCAGCGTGCGGCCGACTCGTATCCGACGGCACGCGTCTGCGCCATCTCGTTCTCGTGATGGGGGAAGCGCAGGTCCAGTCCGCCGCCGTGGATGTCGAACATGCCGTCCAGATACCGGTGGCTCATGGCCGAGCATTCGATGTGCCAGCCGGGGCGGCCCACGCCGAACGGCGTCGACCAGCGCGCGTCCTGCGGGTCGGTGGGCTTCGGCGCCTTCCACAGCGCGAAATCGCGCGGATCGTGCTTGTCGGGGGATGCGTCGGCGGGGTCGATCGGATTGTACTTGTCGTCGCCGGCCGCATCCACGGACGGGCCCATGAGGTCAGCCACGGCGGCGGCCTCGTCGGCCTCGGCGGCACCCTGCTTCTGATGGGTCAGCTCGCCGTAATGCGGCCAGCTCGCCACGTCGAAATACACGTTGCCGGTCGGCTTGCCATCCGCGTCATAAACTACGTAGCCGTGACCGTTGTCGATGATGCGGCGGATCAGGTCGATCATGTCGATCATATGCCCGGTCGCGCGGGGCTCATACGTCGGCGGCAGCACGCCAAGCGTGTCATACGCCTGCGTGAACTCCCGCTCGTAGAAGTACGCGCGCGCCCACCACTGCTGGCCTGCCGCGGCCGCCTTGTCGAGGATTTTGTCGTCGATATCGGTCACGTTGCGCACGAACGTGACCTGATATCCCAGCCGCAGCATCCATCGCCGCACCACATCGAACGCGACGGCCGCTCGGATATGGCCGATGTGCGGGGAGCTCTGCACGGTGGCGCCGCACACGTAGATCCCCACCTGGCCGGGCTTGATCGGGGTGAAACGCGAGACCGTGTGCGAAGCCGTGTCATACAGCTTCAGGCCGGCCGCGGCGCGCGCCACGCCGGCGTTCTCGGAAGTGTTGGAATTCTGCGGTTCTGAGGCTTGTGTCATAATGTCGAGCGTATTCGCGTTATGCGACAAACCGTCAGACAAACCACCCGGCAAATGTGATTGCGCGGCCGCCCGGGCGCGGCTGGAAATACGAGAGATGAAGAAACGGTGTGCAAAGTTTACGTAGGTGATGCAACAATGGAGTTATGACGCAATCGCAAGTGCTTATCGTGCAGCACGTCCCGTGGGAGAAGCCGGGGCGCATCCTGGACAACCTGGACGACCTGAACATGTCGTCCACGGTGGTGAACATCGCCAAGGAAAAGAAGCCCGATCTGCCTGACTTCGCGCAGGTCGCCGGACTGGTGATTATGGGCGGTCCGATGGGCGCGCTGGATTATGACAAGTATCCCGGTCTCAAGGTCGAGGCGAAACTGGTCAAGGCGGCCATCAGCGTCGGCAAGCCGGTGCTGGGCGTGTGCCTCGGCCATCAGATCATCGCCACCGCGCTGGGTGGCAAACTCAGCCGTGGCGAGTCGCCGGAAATCGGGTTCGCGCCGATCAAGCGCGTTGACAAGCACAATTACTTCTCGATGTGGAACAAGCAGATCGACGTGCTGCACTGGCACAACGACGTGGTGGGGCTTCCCGCCGGTGCCCAGCTGCTGGCGCGGTCCGAGCACACCAAGGTGCAGGCGTTCCGCATCGGCTCGGCGCTGGGCATGCAGTTCCATCTCGAAGTGACGCCGACGTTGCTGGAGGAATGGCTGGATGAGTCCTCGATGGTCAAGGACCTCAAGGCGGTGGGCGGATCGAAGTCGCAGCTGCGCGAAGCGTTCGCCGAATATAATCCGCGCCTGCAGCCGTTGGCCGAGCAGGTGTTCGGCGGATTCGCCGCCCGCTGCAACACCTACGCCCAATCCCTGCGCTAGCGAACTGCGAGTTCGCTCCCCGCTGGCGGGGGGCGAACATGACGAGCCAGCGGGGGCGGATGGTGGTTCGGACGTTGATGCCCACCGCTGACGCTACATTGGTGAGTCATGCCGACTTATGACCTTGGACTGGAACACGTTTCACTCGCCTTCGCCACCAAAACCATCTTCACCGATGTGACGCAGGGCGTATTCGAGGGCGACCGCATCGGCATCGTCGGCCGCAACGGCGACGGCAAATCCACGCTGCTGCACCTGTTCAAAGGCACTCAGGAGCCGGATTCCGGGCGAGTCACCAAGCGCGGCGGACTGACGTTCGGCATGCTCGACCAGCGCGACCCGCTGGACGACGACGCCACCGTGCGCGCGGCCGCGCTGGAAGGCCGCGAGGATTACGAGTGGGCCGCCGACAACAAGTCGCGCGAGATCGTCGAGGCGCTGCTGGGCGGCATCAACCTCAACGCCCGCGTCGGCTCGCTGTCCGGAGGCCAGCGACGCCGCGCCGACCTGGCCCGGCTGCTGCTCAAGGATTGGGACATCCTCGCGCTCGACGAGCCCACCAACCATCTGGACGTCGTGACGATCCACTGGCTTGCCGAACATCTCAAGAACCGCTGGTCGAAAGGGCAGGGGGCGCTGCTGCTCGTCACCCACGACCGCTGGTTCCTCGACGAGGTGTGCGAGTCGATGTGGGAGGTCCACGACGGCGTAATCGACCCGTTCGAAGGCGGCTACTCCGCATACATGCTGCAGCGCGTGGAGCGCGACCGACAGGCCGATGTGCGAGAGACAAAGCGCCGCAACCTCGCGCGCAAGGAGCTCGCCTGGCTGTCGCGCGGCGCCCGCGCCCGCTCCACCAAGCAGAAGTTCCATGTCAAGGCCGCGCGGGAGCTCATCGCCGACGTGCCGCCCATGCGCAACGCCGTCGAACTCAAGCAGATGGCCACGTCGCGCCTGGGCAAGCAGGTCGTCGACCTGATCGACGTCACGCAGATCTTCGCGAAAAGCCAAGGCGAGCAGCCGGTCACGCCGACCGGCGACACGGCGGCGGATCAGGCCCCCGCCTCCTCCTCTCAGATCGATATCGTCCCCTCTCTATACTCGGAGCCGCGCGTGACCGGTTCCGTCGAAGTCGCCGTTGACACGCTCGCCGACCCGCGTCTCGTGGACGCCGGCGTGCCGGAATCCATCCAGGCCGCAGCGGAAGCCAAGGCGAAGGCGGAGGCGCTCGCGGAACGTAAGGGTGTCACGGAGGAGTCGGTCGCGCCGCAGGTCACCTCCGCGGCGCAGAAGATCACCGTCGCCGGTCGCAAGATTCTCGACGACGTGACCTGGCTGATCGGCCCCGGTGACCGTTTCGGCATCGTCGGCGCGAACGGCGCCGGCAAATCCACGTTGCTCAAGCTCATCGACGGCACGCTCACGCCGACAGCCGGGCATGTCAACATCGGCAAGACCGTGAAGTTCGCGGTGCTTTCGCAGCGGCTCGACGAGCTGGAGAAACTCGGCAAATACAAGATCAAGGAAGTACTGTCCCGCTACAAGCCCAGCTATATCGTCGACGGCAAGGAAGTCACGCCCGGTCAGCTGATGGAACGGCTCGGCTTTGAATCCGCGCAGTTGATGACGCCGATCCGCGACCTGTCGGGCGGACAGAAGCGCCGCATGCAGCTGCTGCTGATCCTGCTGGATGAGCCGAACGTGCTCATCATGGACGAGCCCGGCAACGATCTGGACACCGATATGCTCGCCGTCATGGAGGATCTGCTCGACACGTGGCCGGGCACGCTGATCGTCGTCAGCCACGACCGGTACCTGCTGGAGCGCGTCACCGACCAGCAGTTCGCACTGATCGGCGGTAAGGTGCGGCATCTGCCCGGTGGCGTCGACGATTATCTCGACATGATCGAAAAAGCGAAGACCGCAGCGCCGGCAGGCGTATCGGCTTCGCAGAAGGAGCCGGCCGGCTCCGGCGTCACTGCCACGGCGGACGACGCCCCCAAGCTCAGCGGCAAGGAATTCCGCGAGACCAGCAAGCGCATCTCCGCCATCGAGCGCAAGCTCGCAAAGCTGGAGGAGCAGAAGACCGCGCTCGAAGCGGATATGGCCGCCCATGATCCGAGCGACTATGAGGGGCTGAACAAGCTCAACGGGCAGCTTCAGGCCGTCTCCGACGAGTCCGGCGCCTTGGAGGCCGAATGGATGGAATTGTCCGAAAAACTGGAGTAATCGCCGCGCGCGGCGCGCGACCTTACTTCATCATCTCTTCATAGATGCGCTTGCAGTCCGGGCAGACGGGGTATTGCGACGGGTCGTGCTTCGGCACCCAGATCTTGCCGCACAGCGCGACCACGGGCCGGCCGGTGAGCTTCGATTCGGCGATGCGATCGCGCGACACATAGTGCGCGAACCGGTCGGCGTCGCCATTGTCGGAACGGTCGGTCTGCTCCTCGGTTTCCGGACGCTCCAGCACCGCCGTCCCTGTGCCCTGGTCCGGGGTGGACAGCGGCGACACCGGATCCGCGAGATCCGCGGCGATCCCTCCTGCGACGGCGGATGTCGGCTTCAGCTGTGTTGACGGTTCAGATGACATTTCGACTCCATTCCTTCATCCATGACGACATCATAGCGGCGAATGGCCGGCCTGTCTTCCACCGGCATAGATTCATGATAATGCCCGCATGCTACCGCTGCATGTCCGGCGTCTGAGCCCCGGCTCGCTCGTATACGGACTGTCCGGCGATTCGCGGTAGGCTATGCATATGACTATCGCAGTATGCCCAGGATCGTATGACCCCGTGACCGCGGGACATTTGGATGTCATTGAGCGGTGCGCCCGTTTTTTTGACGAAGTGCACGTGGTCGTGGCCGTGAACGCCGCGAAGACCCCGATGTTCCCGGCGCATACGCGAGTGGATATCATTCGTCAGGCGCTCGACCACGACGGATTCCCCGATGTCAAGGTCGCGTCCACGACCGGCCTGATCACCGACTACTGCAAGGAGATCGGTGCCACCGTCATCGTCAAGGGCCTGCGGCAGAACGGCGATTACGAGGCGGAGCTGGGCATGGCCCTGGTCAATCGCAAGCTCGCAGAGGTGGAGACGCTGTTCCTGCCGGCCGCCCCGGTGCTTGAGCATATTTCCAGCTCCATCGTCAAGGACGTCGCCCGGCATGGCGGCGACGTGACCGGCATGGTGCCTGATGGCGTGGTGCCGATGCTGGACGAGGCGTTGAACCATGAGCGTGGCGAGTGACGTCGCGACGCGAATCCCATATGATATTGTCTGGGTTTTCCGGTCGCTGATACGTGACCGGAATAAAAGTAAAGAGATGCAGCATGGATGAATCAACGAACGATGGCATCGTCAACGTCGGTGACGGCAACGACGGCGGCGCCGCCATGAATCCCGCGACCGGCACCGAGCCGGCCGCGCAGTCGACCGACGCCTACAGCGTCACGTATGCGGCCGCGGCGCGGCTGAACGATGCGCCGGAAAGCGCGGCACCTGCCAGCGTGTGGGACGAAATGTCGCACAATCCGCAGCCGGCCGCCGCTGCGACGCACGAGAACAAGCCGGACATATCCGATTACGCGAAGCAGTCCAAGCCGACGTTCCCGATCAGTCAGCTCCCCGATTTGCGCGAGACGCTGGATCCGAAGGCCGACATGAACCCCGAGGAGGTGAAGTCCCGCGAGGAGTTCACCACCGTCTATGACATCATCGACTCGATGGAGGCGACGCTGGAGGCCGCGAAGACCAGCCTGTTCGCGCCCAGCATGGTGCGTGTGGACCGCGAGGAGTTCGCCGGTCAGCTGGACGAGCTCAAGCGGATGCTCCCGGTGCAGCTGGAGCGCGCGTCCGCGCTGATGCGCGAGGCCGAGCGGCGCTTGGAATCCGCGCAGACGCAGGCGAACGCCATCATCGCGTCGGCGCAGAGCCGTGCCGCCGACACGTTGGACGAGGCCAACAAGCAGGCGCAGATCCTCGTCGGCCAGGAGAACATCACCGACAAGGCGCGGCAGCGTGCGCGTGCGATTCTCGACAAGGCGCAGGCGCGTGCCGACCATCTGACCAATGGCGCCGACGAGTACTGCACGACGGTGATGACCGGCCTGCAGGAGCAGCTCGGCAAGCTCAGTCACGACGTGCAGGCAGGACTCAACGTGCTTGAGGAACGGCAGCGCGCGGCGGGCGAGCAGATGCCGCACCTGAACATCAACGATTATCCGGAAGCGCAGTAGGGGCGCGCCGGAGTGTAACGGAACGCGCAACAGCATGCGCGGCAGCAGCAGGGAGGAGATTTGCATGGCACGACCGGAGGATTCCGCATGGGCGGTCAGCGTGGCGCAGGTGGCGTCGCGGCCGGGGCAGTCCAAGACGGTGGACGCGGTGTTTCCCGCGCCGAGCGGCATCGGCGATGAGGTCATCGGCGTGAAGGAGGGCGCGGACGTCAGCGTGCACGGCTCGTTCGACTCGATAGTCGACGGCCTGGTGCTGACCGCTCGCATCGAAGCGCCCGTCGCGGCCGAGTGCACACGCTGCCTCAAGCCCATCAAGCGCGATTGGGGTGTGGACGTCGTCGCGTTCTTCCCCTACGAGGAGAGCGCGAAGGCCCGCTCGCACGGCAAGCCCAAGAACGAGGACGTGGAGATCGTCGCGGGGGAGGACGAGTCCGAGGACGTGTATCCGCTGAGCCGAGACGGGGCGTTCGCCGACCTGGAGGCGCTGCTGCGTGACACGCTGGTGGAGGCGCTGCCATTGCAGCCCCTGTGCCGCGAGGACTGCCGGGGACTGTGCTCGCAGTGCGGCGTCGACCTCAACGAGCACCCGGACCATCATCATGACGTGACCGATCTGCGGTTCGCGGCTCTGGCCGGGTTGAAGGCCCAGCTGGAGGCCGAGGAGCACGGCGACAAGTAACGGTGGGCGATCGGCGTGCGGGTCTGGGAACCTGCTCGCGCGACGCCGCGACATGCCGTTGTACGGGCGATGCGTTAAGATACCGTACGCTTAAGCTCAATTGTTCGAACGAAACAGAGGAATAACAAATGGCACTGCCTAAGTACAAGACCTCGCGCGCCAACACGCACTCGCGTCGCGCGAACTGGAAGGCTACCGCCGCCCAGACCATCGCATGCCCGAACTGCGGCGCTCCGGCGCTGCCGCACATGGCTTGCCCGAGCTGCGGCTCCTACCGCGGCCGCGTGTACCGCGCAGCCATTCGCTCCGCTCACACCAAGTGATCGCAGCCGAATGCCGATAGCGAAATGAAGACCCTGCCATCGACGGGTGGCAGGGTCTTCGTATATTGTCGCATATTGCCATCCGGACACTGCGCGTATGCGTTCAGGGCGTGCGCGTGCGGCCGGATACGGTGGACAAGGAGAAAAACATGACTGAACCTGAACCGCGCGAAGAGCTGTTCTCCGCGCTGGGCGTCACCATCAGCCCGGATCTGCTGATACAGGCGCTCACCCATCGTTCGTTCTCGCACGAACACCCCGGCACATCGAACTATGAGCGGCTGGAATTCCTCGGCGACGCCGTGCTGGAACTGGTATCGACCGAGACGCTGTTCACGCTGCATCCCGACATGACCGAAGGCCAGCTGGCGAAGATGCGCGCCAAGGCCGTTTCGGAGGAGGCCCTGTCGGCGATCGCCCGGGACAAGTTGCACGTCGGCCCGTTCATCCTGCTCGGGCACGGCGAGGCGGAGTCCGGCGGTGCCGAGAAAAGCTCCATTCTGTGCGACATCGTCGAATCGCTGATCGGCGCCACGTTCCTGGAGCACGGCATCGAAGGCGCGCGCAAGGTCGTGCACCGGCTCATCGACGACACGTTGGCGGAAGTGGCCACCGAAGGACCAGCCCTGGACTGGAAGACCTCGCTGACCGTGAAGGCGCACGAGCTCGGCCTGGATGAGCCGCGGTACCGCATGAGCGTGTCCGGCCCCGAATACGCGCAGGAATTCACCGCCAAGGCCACCATCGGCCCGAAAGACGACATCATCGGCAAGGGTACCGGCACCAGCAAGCGCAAGGCGCAGCTCGCCGCGGCGGAAATGGCCTGGCATGAGCTCGACCGGTACGCGCCCGCGCTCAAGGCGGCCCGCAAGAACGGCTCGTCCAAGCACCGGCGCAGCGGCTCGGCCGGCAACTGACCAACTGGTGAACGGCGATTGCGCGGTGCTGTCACCTGTATGCTTAAACTGAGAAAATACGAATCACAGACGCCATAGCCACAAGCGAACGCGCATCGTGACCGTCGGCGCACGCAAGTCATGAACGCTCGCGAGGCGCGACGGGTCCAGGCATATGACCGAACGATTTGAGTTGAGAGGACATGATGGCTCTACCCACACCATTGCAGGCGTTCAGCGGCGTTCCGAAAAACACCGCATCCGCAGACAAGCAGACGATCATCGACGGTGAGAAAATGACCGGCGCGCAGGCGTTGATTCGCGCGCTGGAGGATTTGGGCGTGCAGGACGTGTTCGGCCTGCCCGGCGGCGCCATCCTGCCGGTGTTCCACGCGATCAACGACGATACGAAGTTCCGGTTCACGCTCGTACGCCACGAGCAGGCCGCCGGCCATGCCGCCGAAGGCTATGCGGTGGCGACAGGCCGCGTGGGCGTGTGCATCGTCACGTCCGGCCCGGGCGCGACGAACATGATCACCCCGATCGCCGACGCGAACATGGATTCCGTGCCGCTCGTCGTGATCACCGGTCAGGTGGGCGTGAACGCCATCGGCACCGACGCCTTCCAGGAGGCGGACATCGTTGGGGCGACCTATCCGGTCGTCAAGCACTCGTATCTGGTGACCCGCGCACAGGATATCCCCCGCGTGCTCGCCGAGGCGCACTATATCGCCCGTTCGGGCCGCCCCGGCCCGGTGGTCGTGGACCTGACCAAGACCGCGCAGACCGGCGAGATGTATTATTCGTGGCCGCAGCGCATGATTCTGCCCGGTTACAACCCCACCACGAAGGCGCACGGCCGCGTGATCTCGGATGCGGCGAAGCTGTTCGCGCAGTCGTACCGTCCCGTGCTGTACGTGGGCGGTGGCGCGGTGCGTTCCAACGCGTCCGCCGAAGTGGCCGAACTGGCCGAAGTGACCGGCGCGCCGATCGTCACCACGCTCCCGGCCCGCGGCATCGTGCCGAACTCGAATGCTCGGCATGCACGGCGCCGTCGCCGCCACCGCGGCCGCGCAGCGCTGCGACCTGCTGGTCGCCATCGGCGCGCGCTTTGACGACCGTGTGACCGGCAAGCTCGACGCGTTCGCACCCGGCGCGCGGGTGATCCACATCGACATCGATCCGGCCGAAATCGGCAAGAACCGCGCTCCCGACGTGCCGATCGTCGGCGACGTGTCCACCGTGCTCAACGACCTGATTCCCGAAATCAAGCGTTCTCAGGCCATCGGCGGCAAGCCGAACCTCAAGCCGTGGTGGGACGAGCTCAACCGTCTGCGCGAGGAATATGCCATCGATTACGATCAGCCGTGCGATAAGCCGACCGATGGTTCGCTCGCGCCGCAGTGGGTCATCAAGCAGCTGTCCGACCATGCCGACCCCTCCACGATCTGGGTGTCCGACGTCGGTCAGCACCAGATGTGGTCGGCCCAGCTGATTGATTTCGAGAAGCCGCATTCGTGGATCTCCTCCGGCGGCCTCGGCACGATGGGCTTCGGCCTTCCGGCCGCCATCGGCGCTTCGGTCGGCTCCCAACGCGACTTCAAGGGTCGCAAGCCGGTGTGGCTGATCGCGGGCGACGGCTCGTTCCAGATGACTTCCGAAGAGCTGACGACCGCGTTCCTGGATCATGCGCCGGTGAAGATCGCCATCATCAACAACTCCGTGTACGGCATGGTGCGCCAGTGGCAGACTCTGTTCTTCGAGCAGCACTACTCCCAGACCAACCTGGCTGACGGCGATTCGAAGGAAAGCGGAGAGTTCTTCGACGTGCCTGATTTCGTCAAGCTCGCCGAGGCGTACGGCTGCGTCGGCCTTCGCGCGTTCACCGAGGACGAGGCGATTGACGCGATCAACAAGGCGAACGAGATCAACGACCGTCCGGTGCTGATCGACTTCCGTGTATGGAAGGACGCCATGGTGTGGCCGATGGTGGCAGCCGGCGCGTCCAACAACGAGGTCGCGTATCGTCCGGGCACGCAGCCGCTGCTGCACAAGGGCGTCGACGATGGTGACCAGGCGTGACGGCACGGTTGTCAAGGAATAAGGAGTAAGTGATTATGGCTATGTATCCCGCTTCCCGCCTCGGTTCCGGGCGTCACACGCTGTCGGTGCTCGTCGAGAACCGTCCCGGCGTGCTGGCCCGCATCGCCGGCCTGTTCGCCCGTCGTGCGTTCAACATCAACTCGCTGTCCGTCTCGCCGACCGAGCGTCCGGACATTTCCCGCGTCACCGTGACCGCCGACGTGGAGGCCGTGCCGCTGGAGCAGATCATCAAGCAGCTCAACAAGCTGCTGCACGTGCTCAAGATCGTCGAACTCGATCCGAACACCACCGTGGAGCGTGAACTGGTGCTCATCAAGGTGGCGGCGAACGAGTCGAACCGTTCTGACGTGCTGGAGATCGTGCGCCTGTTCCGTGTGCGTGTTGTCGATGTGAACCCGGAGTCGCTGACCATCGAGGCCACCGGCGCTGAAGGCAAGATCGACGCGCTGCTGGGTCTGTTGGAGCACTACGGCGTGATCGAGCTGGTGCGTTCCGGCGCGGTCGCCGTGACGCGCGGTCCGAAGGCGCTGAGCGAAAAGGTCATCGGCTCCGAGATCAAGGGCCGCTGATGCGGTATCGGCGTGGCCGAGCATGACATTGCCGGGCGGGTTCTTTCCCGCCCGGTTTTTGCTTTTGCGGTGATGCTCATCGGTGCAGCACATCGCGCGGATTCCCCGGAATCTTGAAGAAACGGCGTCTATCGCGAAAGCGGACATTGTGGAACATGCCGCGTGAAATATGAAATAATGGTGGGGAGGCGTTGCAGGGGATCGATGCCATCGCACAGTCTGGTTCCGCACAATCAGGTTCGATACAGACCGGCACATCACCGTTCGCCATGACAGCGCAATCCAATTCATCGCAATATGAGCCACTGGAACCTTACGATACGATGACGGGCACTGCGATTGCCATCAGCGATGCCGACGAGGCCGAAGCCCTATCCGAATACCTGACGTCCCCCCCGACCGCCAGCATCCCGCGGTAGTGGTGACCCGTCACTTCGGCAAGCCCCTGTTCGACGCGAACAGCCTCGCCTCGAATCTGCATGATGTCGCCGCCGTATTCGACCTCGTCACCCCGAAAGCGGCGTGGGGGGGGGCTGTCGGCAGCCCTGCCGGAAGGCGCCGCCATGACTCGCACGCAATTCGACTCGAAGCAGGAGCTCGTCGAATTTATCACCGACGACGACGGCCATATCGACGAGTCCGCCGCCGACGAGGTGTTCCAGTACCTCACCCAGCTGCAGGACGAGGCGCGGCATCTTCGCGAGGGCCTGAAGGTCTCCAACGACAGGTTGGAGAGCATGAAGCAGAAGATGATGCAGAAGCAGCGCGAGAACTCGTACAGCGACGGACGCCAGTACTACAAGTCGCCGCTGCCGCTGTTCGCCGACAAGGCGGAGGGCAAGCGGTTCGAGCGCGAGCAGATGGACATGCTGGTCCGCCGCGAATGGGCCACGCGGTGCGGTCCGGAAGAGAAGAAGAGCCATGCGCTGCCGAGGACATGGGCGTATTCCGACTGGTTCTTCGACATGCTGGCATCCACACACATCAGCGTCAGCAAGGTGGTGGCCGTGATGGTCGAGGTGCTGACCGGGCTTGACATCGAGCTCGCAGGGCCAGAAGGATTACAGCACGGTGATTTCGGTGGGGATTACCGGCTCGCCTTTCATCAGGCTTTGCGCGGTGATCGGCAGTTCGCGCAGGGCCTTGGCCCGGTATTCGTGCGCGTCGGCGATGGCGGCGTGACCCTGATAACGTGAATCGATGTCACCGTGGTCGACGTAGTCGACCAGCAGGTCCTTCCATCCCTCAGCCGGACGATACTCGGCCAGCTGGGTTTCCGATCCGGAGATCACATGTTCCGTCTCGGCCAGACCATACTCATATGAACGGTAGGCGAGCTTGCGGCCGGGAACACTGGCCTTGTCCTTCGACTTCTTCGCCACGGGCTGCATCACGCCAGCCGAATTCTCGCGCTCGGTGAGCTTGTACACCATCGCGCAGGTCGGGGCACCGGAGCCGGTGACCAGCATCGTGCCCACGCCGTACGAGTCCACCGGCGCGCTCTGCAGGGCGGCCAGCGCGTACTCGTCCAGATCGTTGGTGACGGTGATCTTCGTGTTCGTCGCGCCCAGGGCGTCCAGCTGGTTGCGCACGCGCTGCGCCATGGCGGCCAGATCACCCGAATCGATGCGCACGCCGCCCAGCTGAGGACCTGCGACCTCCACGGCGGTCTTCACCGCCTCTTCGACGTTGTACGTGTCCACCAGAAGCGTGGTGTTGCGGCCAAGCGCCTCGACCTGCGAGGCGAAGGCGCTGCGCTCGTCATCATGTACGAGCGTGAAGCAGTGCGCGGCGGTGCCGATGGCCTTCAGTCCATACAGCTGCGCCGCAAGCAGGTTCGCTGTGCCCTGGAAACCGCCGATGACTGCGGCTCGTGCGGCTGCCACCGCGGCCCACTCGTTGGTGCGGCGCCCGCCCATGTCCATGCAGGGGCGGTCCTTCGCGGCACTCACCATGCGCGAGGCGGCGGATGCGACCGCCGAATCATAGTTCAGCACGCTCAGCACCAGCGTCTCCAGCAGCGTGCACTCGCCGAACGTGCCCTCGACCTGCAGAATCGGCGAATTCGGGAAGAACATCTCGCCCTCGCGGTAACCCTTGATCGAACCGGAGAAATGCAGGTTCTCCAGCCACGAAATCGTCTCCTTGCTAACCACCTTGCGGTCGGACAGGAAACGCAGGTCCTCGTCGCTGAGGAGGAACCGACCCAGCTCATCCAGAATGCGGCCGATGCCCGCCACGACACCGTAACGGCGGCCTTCGGGCAGGTGGCGCGTATACACCTCGAACACGCATTTGCGGTTCGCCGTGCCATCCTTCAGGCTGGCGTCCAGCATCGTGTACTCATACATATCCGTCATCAGTGCCGGTGAATAATCGACCATGACCGCCCTCCCGCAAGACAAGAATCGTGTGTTATCCAAAACCCTAGTGTCGCGCGGCGACTCGCGCAAGAGCCATTCGGCGTGACGGCGGTCACGATGGCTGCCGCAGCGGCGGCGGGAGACGTGCCGCGCTGCGGGCACGTTCGCCGCATGGTGCTACGTTGAAGGCATGGCTGAAATCAAAGACATGTTGGACAAGGCAATGGTGATTCGCGCGGACGGCCGCGTAGTGGACGAACTGCGCCCGGTGCGCATCACGCGGCACTTCACGGACGTGCCCGAAGGATCGGTACTCATCGAATGCGGCAACACGCGCGTGATGTGCACGGCGACGTTCACACCGTCGGTGCCGCGCTGGCGCAAGGATTCCGGACTCGGCTGGGTGACCGCCGAATATTCGATGCTGCCGCGAGCCACCGCCGAGCGCACCGACCGCGAGTCAGTGCGCGGCAAGGTCGGCGGCCGCACCCATGAGATCAGCCGTCTGATCGGCCGCTGCCTGCGCGGCGTCGTCGACATGAAGGCGCTTGGCGAGAACCAGATCCAGATCGACTGCGATGTGCTGCAGGCCGATGGCGGCACCCGCACCGCCTCGATCACCGGCGCGTATGTGGCGCTGGTCGACGCGATGCGCTGGGCTGAGCAGAAGCGCCACATTCGTTCGGCCGACCGCGTGCTCAAAGACGCCGTTTCCGCGGTGTCGGTCGGCGTTATCAACGGCACGCCGATGCTTGACCTGCCCTACATCGAGGACAGTCAGGCGATGACCGACATGAACGTGGCGATGACCGGATCCGGTGACTTCATCGAGATCCAGGGCACCGCCGAACACCGCCCGTTCAACCGCGCCGAACTCAACACATTGCTCGACCTCGCCGAAAAGGGCAACAAGGAGCTTCAGGCCGCCCAGCGTGCCGCCCTCTCGCTCGATTGAAACGAGTCGGGCACGCCGCCGGCGGGCGATCGGCCTCACCCCGTCATGCACAACCATAGGTAAGGAATAAAGGACCCCCATGAAACTCGTCGTCGCTACGCACAACGAAGGCAAACTCGTTGAAATCCGCCGCATTCTCGAAGAGGATCTGGGCGCGGACGCCGCTCAGGTGGAGCTTGTCTCCGCCGGCAGCCTCGGCCTGCCCGACCCGGTCGAGACGGGTGTCACCTTCCAGGAGAACGCACTGCTCAAAGCGCGGTTTGTGGCCGGTCTCACCGGCCTGCCGGCCATCGCCGACGACTCCGGACTGATTGTGGACGTGATGGGCAACGCGCCTGGCATCCTGTCCGCGCGCTGGGCGGGGGAGCATGGCAATGATCCGGCGAACAACGCGTTGCTACTCGCCCAGCTCTCCGACATCCCGGACGCGGCGCGCACGGCCCGTTTCCGCTGCGCCGCCGCACTGGCCGTGCCGGATTCCGCGACCCCTGTGGCGGGCGGGAGGCACGCCATCGTCTCCGAAACCGTCGAAATCGGCGAAATGCCGGGGCGCATCCTGCGCGCGGCGCGCGGCGAGCATGGTTTCGGCTACGACCCGCTGTTCGTGCCGGACGACCAGCCGGAGCGGGCCGCTGCGGACCATCCGCTGACCAGCGCGGAGATGGACGCGGCGGAAAAGAACGCGATTTCGCACCGCGGCAAAGCCATCAAGGCTCTCGTGCCGGCGGTCGAGGCGCTGTTGCGGTAGAATCACGCTCTCAAAACTCGCAGATACAAAAACGGGTTTTGCGGTTTTCCGCTATTTTCCGCCGTTTCTGCGAAATCGGTGAAATCGTATCTGCGAGTTTTGAGAGCGCATGTTCGGCACTCACGCGGGAATCACGAAATTCACGATGGTCATCAGCACGATTGAGATGACCGCGGTGACGGACAGCGTGAACCCGGCGAGCTTCGCGTTACCGAGTACGCGGTCGGTGAACAGTGTCGAGAACACGGCCGTGGGCGCGAGCGACAGCATCACCGCCGTCTTTCGCGCGGACGCGTCGAACGGCAGAAGGAACCAGCAAGCGGCCGCGAACAGCACGCCGAGCGGCAAGCGCCAACCGAGCACCCGCAGCACGCTGCCGACATCCTTGCCGGTGCGCGGCAAATCCATCAGCATGCCCACCATGAACACCGAGCAGAACGAGTTCGCGTCCGCCACCGGCTGCAGCAGCGTCGGCACGAACGCCGGGATGTGAATGCTGAAGAGCATGACCACGATCATCAGCAGATACACATTGAACGGCACCGAAGTAAGGAATCCCTTGAGGATCTGCTTGGCCTTCGCGCGGCGGGCGAGCCTGCGGGCGTCTTTGTCCCGTGGCTTCGAATAGGGAAGTGTCGGCGCGGCTCCCGCATGCTGTTCGGTGAGCGGCCGGTCCATGTCGATGTGCAGCAGCGACGTCGTCATCACGTTTGAGCCGGCGGTCACGATCACGGAATTGCCGATGTCGAACATCGAGGCGGTGACCAGCGCCGAAGGCCCCATGAACGCCTGGATTACGGGGAAGCAGAAATTGCCGATGTTGAATCCGGAGCAGTTGAGCATCAGGAACGCGCGGTCCGCGACGGGCTTGTGCCGGGTCGCCGCATACACCAGCAGCAGCGGCAGCAGGCCGAAGACGATGGCGAACACCGAGATCAGCAGCATGCTCAGATGATGCGGGTTCGTGGCGAACGAGACGATGATGGAGGCGGGAAGCGTGAAATCGAACACCACCACCTGCATGACGCGATAGTCGCGTGGCCTGAACAGTCCCGCCCGCTTGACCAGATACGCAGCGACGATGATGAGCAGAAACGCTATGGGTTTCAGTATCGCGGTCATGCTTCTCTATTCCCTGTGGCGATTGCGGAGGTATGGTTCCGCGTGCGCGAGAAGGGACTTGAACCCTCACGTCAAAGACACAGGAACCTAAATCCTGCGCGTCTACCGATTTCGCCACTCGCGCGTGCCACCCGTCGAAACGGCTGGATATACAAAACCCTAGGCGCGGAGCCTAGGGGTATGGAGCCACTTGACAGAATCGAACTGTCGACCTGCTCATTACGAGTGAGCCGCTCTACCGACTGAGCTAAAGTGGCATGCTGCCGATTCGTTGATGAACCTGCGCACAAGAATGAGACTTTACTGTATGCCGTGGATTTATGCAAGTTCGGCTGGCATGTCGTGCGCGGGCATGTCGTGTCGGTCACGGTTGTTCATCTTGGGTATTTTTTGTTTGTTTCTGTCCGCTTTTGTGAGTATCTTGGTAAGCGAAGTAACCGGTGTGGCCCGCCAGCATTGGAGAGCCGACTCCGGCGTACAGTGATGATGAAAGGACCAATACCATGGCCATCAATCCGCCAGTTGACGCCACCAAGACCCCCGAGTGGGCCGCGCTGCAGAAGCACTATGACGAGCTGCAGGCCGAGGGCGTCAGCCTCAAGCAGTGGTTCGCCGATGACGCCGAGCGCGTCGACAAGCTGTCGTTCGACGCCGGCGACCTGCACTTCGACCTGTCCAAGAACCTGATCAAGCCGGAGACCCTCCAGCTGTTCGCCGACCTCGCCAAGGCCGTCAAGCTCGACGAGCGCACCAAGGCGATGTACGCCGGCGTGCACATCAACAACACCGAGGACCGCGCCGTGCTGCACACCGCGCTGCG
>ERZ825670.2101-NODE-2101-length-19726-cov-4.493773_pt1 | contig 19726 bp, 20 predicted proteins | sample MGYA00519929_ERZ825670 | MGnify/ENA primary metagenome ERZ825670 (study PRJEB31778, sample SAMEA3449207) | human gut metagenome | biome: human gut; feature: human-associated habitat; material: faeces | place: United Kingdom | collected 2010/2012 ...
AGATGTTAATTCCGACCAAAATAGGAATTAATGGAATGTTAATTTCAATGAAAAGGAATAATGTACTAAAAGCATATGAAGCTTTTTGTGAGGCAGAAAAAGGGAAAGACGATAAAAAGAAAGAAAGTTTTCAAAAAAAATATGAAGATGCTTACAGTTTATATTTAGAATCTATAGACAAACATATAATGGATTCTATTTACAAAAAAGTAAAAAACGATACAGCATCACCTTTTGAAAAAAATGCATTATCACAATATTATGAAATAATTAGAATAAAAGAAACAGAATATTTGGAATATAAATATCGTAAGCAAAAATATTTATTAGAATTAGACTATGAAACAATAAAAGAACTGGATAAACCAAAATTGTTAGAAAAGTATAAGCCATTTTACACATCTAAAATGGATGCTTTATATAAAGGTCTATTAAAACATTTTTCTATAAAACTTGCAGACCAATTAACTTACCAAAACAAAGAGAAAATATATGAAAAAATCTTCAAAGAATTAGAAGAATATATTACAAAAATTTTGCCATTAAGAATGGAAAACGAACAATCTAAAACTTATAAGGAAGTAATAGGAGAATATGAAAAATTTGAAAATTATGAAGTAGGTAAGTTAGACCAAAATGAAGGAATAGAAAAAAGAATGACATTAATTGCAATAAGTAGAAAATTATTTACACATAGTTTGCCACTTATTGTAGCAGAACAATGCTATGTAAAGCTATTAAAAGATGTTAGAAGTTTAATTGTAGATACAAGAGTTATAAAAAAACAAGAAAAAGCGTATTCTTTGCTAATTAAGCTAATAGAGGAATACAATGTAAAATTGTTATCTACAAAAATATATTGGGAAAGACCAGAACAAAGGGAAAAATATAAAAAGTTCTGGAACCAATATGAACAAATAGAGAAAATTCAAAATAGAGAAGAAGAAGAAAAGCAAAAAGAAATTTTATTTATCAGTGCAGATTTGAAAGAAGTATGTACAAATGAAAATAAATACTATAAAATTATAAAATTTTACAAAAATAAATTAGTAGAATTAGGAGCAATGAAAACTATAAAAGGTGTAAGCAAAACACAAGGTGAATATGTAGGAAGGAAAATATTATGCAAGAAGTAGAAGAAATCATTTTTTTAGACGTAGAAGAAGATGAAAAATTAAAAAAATTCATAGAAAATATTGTTCAAACGTGTTTTAAAGTGGAAAATTTATTAGATTTAAATTTTTATTTAAGTATAACTTTAACAACACCAGAGCAAATTCATGTTTTAAACAAAGAGTACAGAAATGTGGATAGAGCAACAGATGTATTATCTTTTCCAATGTTTGAAAAAAATGAAATTGATGAAATAGTTGCCAAAAGAGAGAAAAACAAATTACCAGAACCACTTGGAGATATAGTTATTTCGCTAGAAAAAGTAAGAGAGCAAGCCGAAGAATATGGTCATAGTTTTGAAAGAGAATTATCATACATGGTAGTTCATGGGTTTTACCATGTTATGGGTTATGACCATATAAAAGAAGAGGACAAGCAGATAATGAGGCCTAAAGAAGAGGCAGTCTTAGAAATATTAAAACAGACTAGATAAACTAAAATTTTACCTAGTGGGAGGAAAATAATTGTGGAAGATGAAAGACTGAAAAACAAAAATTTTATAGAAGCATGGAAAAAAGCAACTGGTGGAATTGGATATGCAGTAAAAACACAGCGAAATATAAAAATACAACTATGTATAGCAGTACTTGTAATAATTTTTGCAATAGTTTTTAAAGTTAATATTACCCAAGCAATGTTTTTAACATTTGCAACAATGTTAGTTATTATCACAGAGATGGTAAATACAGCAATAGAAGAAACCGTAAACCTAGTAACAAACAAGTTTCATCCTGTTGCAAAAATTGCAAAAGATGTAGCAGCAGGAGCTGTTGTACTTTCGGCGTTAAATGCAGTAATAATAGCAATTTTCATATTTGTAAATAAAATAATTTAAATATAGGAAGGAAAGAAGAAATGAAAGGGTCAGTAGGAATTAAAGTATTAGTAGCAATTTTAGTTATATTAATAATAGTAGCAGGAGCACTGCTAGGAATGAAAGTATTAAATGGAAAAAAAGAAAATAATCAAGGAACAACCAGTGAGAACAAACAAAATGAGCCAATAATAGTAGAAAAAAAAGAACCAAAAACTTTTAGTGGAACAGATAGACCAATAGCAGTAATGATAGATAACCATAAACAAGCAATGCCACAAGCAGCATTAAATGACGCATACATGGTATATGAAATGATAGTTGAAGGTGGAGAAACAAGACTTATGGCTTTGTACAAAGGTGTAAATTTACAAAAGTTAGGTCCTGTACGTAGTTCAAGACATTACTTTTTAGACTATGCCTTAGAAAATGATGCTATATATGTACACTTTGGTTGGAGTCCACAAGCACAAACAGATATTACAAAATTAGGTGTAAATAACATTAACGGAATATACGAAAGTTCAAAATCATTCTGGAGAGTAAAAGACAAATATGCACCACACAATGCAGTAACAAGTACAGAAAAAATATTAGAAATTGCAAATCGTAAAGGTTATAGAACAACTTCAACACAAAAAAGTGTATTAAAATATGTGGCAGATCCAGTTAATTTAGAAGATAGCAATTTAGAAGCAAAAACAGTAACAATACCATATTCAACAAGTAATACAGTAAAATATGAATATGACGAAGTAACAGGAAGATATACACGTTATTCTAGGGGAGAAAAACAAGTAGATTGGGATACAGGAGAAACAGTTACAACAAAAAATATAATAGTAGCGAAATGCCAAAACACGACATTAAATGATGGGGAAAACAAAGGAAGACAAACCTTGGATAATGTAAAAACCTTAGAGGGCTGGTACATAACAAATGGAAAAGCAATACAAATAACAGCAGAAAAAACATCAAGAGCAGGGCAAACAGTTTATAAAGATTTACAAGGAAAAGAAATAGAAGTAAATGACGGAAACACATTTATTCAAATATGTCCAATAGATAGCAAAGTAGAAATAACTCCAGGAAACAACAAAGCAGAAACTACAACAACAAACGAAGTAAATAATAATATATAGTAAAAAAGCTGCTAAGAAAATCTTGGCAGCTTTTTAAGAAAATAAAAGGGGATGTTCGTAAATAAAAGGGTAAAATTTATTTACTAACTACAAGTATAATAATACTAAAGTTATTTGACCATTTTGTGAACAAATCGAAAACATTTGAGGACATTTGGGGACGGGTCACTTTTGTCCTTTACATAATTAAAAAATAAATACAAAATAAAAACATATGAATTTTCAAAAAAATGCTTGTTCACGCTAAGCTGCACAGAAATTATAATGGCAGATGGCTGAAGTCAGCTGTCTGAGCTAAGAAAATGAGATAAGAGTTAATATAATTTAAAAAAACGGCATGGCAAACATAAAACCATGTCGTTTTTTTGAGTATATATAGTATATAGTATAGCATATATTATTGCTCTTGAAGTGTAAGTTTTATTTCTTTTTCTGTTCCATTACGATTAATTGTTAAAGTAATCTCATCGCCAATAGAATGAGCATTTTTAACTTCATTTAATTCTTCCATAGTTTTAATTTCTTTGCCGTCTATTTTAGTAATAACGTCACCGGCTTTAATACCAGCTTTTTCAGCGCTAGAAAATTCTTGAGTAGAAACAACATAAACACCAACAACTAAATTATTTGCTTTTGCAGTTTCTTCATCTAAATCTCTACCAGAAATTCCTATATAAGGTCTTTTAACCTTGTTATATTGAATAAGTTGCTCATAAATATTTTTAGTTGAATTAATAGGAATTGCAAATCCCATTCCTTCGATTCCAGAACCAGACATTTTTAAAGTATTAATTCCTATGACTTCACCATTTGCATTTACTAAAGCTCCTCCACTATTACCAGAGTTGATGGCAGCATCAGTTTGAATTAAAGTATAAGTTTTATTGTCAGTAGTTACTTTTCTATTAACTGCACTAATTATGCCAGAAGAAACGCTACTTTGCATGCCTAAAGGGTTACCAATAGCCATAGCAAATTCACCAACCTTAACATCATTTGAATTACCAAGAGTAGCAGCAGTTAAGCCAGTTTTATCAATTTTCAAAACAGCTAAATCTGTTTCTTCGTCAGTACCAACAATAGTTGCTTCATATTCAGTTTCATCATTGTACAAATAAACAGTTACTTTATTTGCTTTTCCAACTTCATAATAGCTAGAAGAAGAACTAGAATTTACAATATGGTTATTTGTTAAAATATAGCCATCTTCTCTAATAATAACTCCAGAACCTTCAGCTGTTGCTGTACTTGACATGTTCCTATAAAAAATAGAAGAAACAGAATATTCCACCTTTATACCTACAACAGAAGGCAATACCTTGTTTGCAACTTTCATACTAGTATCTGAAAAATTCTCCAAAGAAACAGCAGAAATTGTTCCATTTGTAATATCGCTAGAAATAGAATTTGTGCCTGAATTGTTATTTGTAGAAGTACTATTTTTTATTTTAGGTATTCCCAAACATACTCCAACAACAAGTCCAGCACCTACTACACCAGACAAAAACGGAATAAAAACTTGTTTTCCAAAATTTAAATTGCTAGTTTTTTTCTTACTTGAAATTTCACTTACAGTAGTATATTTGTTACTACTTCCTTCAACTTTTTGACCTTCAATAATGTTATCATCATTTTTTTCCATAATAAAATTCATTCCTTTCGTAAAAAAGACATACGTCTTTTAGTATTTTATCCAATTCTTAAATAGAATACAATATAATTGTGAAAATCGTGTGAAAATAATGTTACAGTATATTGATTTTATTAATTTAGCAATATATAATATTATTTGAAAAAGCACATATAGTAATAAAGAAAGGGAAAATAAAATGGAAAAAGAAAAAGGAATGTCACATATAGGGCTAATTTTATGTATAACTATAATAATAGCAATAGTGGTATGTGTATTATTTTTTGTAAAGCAAAATTTACAAAAAGAAGTATTAAAAATGTATGAAACAGACATGTTGCTAATACAAGGAAAAGTAAAAGTACTATCAAATGAAGCAGTAATAAAAAGTGATGAAGGAACTTTTATAGGAAGAAAAATAGAAGAAAGTTTAGAAACAGAAGATGTTAAAAGTCTGTTAGAAAAAGGAATAATTTCAGAGGAAGAAAAAGAATTTTCAAAATATTATATAATAGATAGGCAATCTTTAAATGAAATGGGCTTAACAGATGTAAAAATAAGAGAAGGCTGTTATATAGTAAACTACTCTACAGGAGAAGTTATTTACGCAAAAGGAGTAAAGATAGGAGAAAATACATATTACAAATTGAGTGATATAAAAGAAGCAAAAGCTGTTGAAAATGAAGAAAATTTTGAAACAGTTGAAAATGAAGAAAATATGCAAAGCGAGGAATAAAGGAGAGGCATAAAATAGTAAAATGCCTATTTGGTTCTGTTTTGCGAAAGGAACGAGAAAAATGAAAGAAAAAGAAGAACAAAGGTTAAAAGAACTAAAAAAAATAGAAAAAGAAATTTATAATACAGGAGTAGAAAAAATTTGTGGAATAGATGAAGCAGGACGTGGACCATTAGCAGGCCCAGTTGTGGTGGCAGCAGTTATTATGCCTAGAGAGTCTTTTATAGAAGGAGTAAACGATTCTAAAAAAGTATCTGAAAAGAAAAGAGAAACTTTATATGAAAAAATAATAAATGAAGCAATAGCTTGGGGAGTAGGAATAATAGAGCAAAAAGAAATAGATGAAATAAATATTTTAAATGCTACCAAAAAAGGTCTAACAATGGCAATAAAGGAGCTAAAAGTTAAGCCAGATAGAATAATAGTAGATGCCTTAGATAGAATAGACACTTTAGGAATACCATATACACCAATAATAAAAGGAGATGCAAAATGTTATTCAATAGCAGCTGCATCAATTATAGCAAAAGTTACAAGGGATAGAATAATGCGCCAATGGGACGAAATTTATCCTATGTATGGGTTCGAAAAACACAAAGGCTATGGTACAGCAATGCATATGCAAGCGATAAGAGAATATGGACTTTGCCCATTACATAGAAGAAGTTTTACCAAAAATATAAAAATACCTAAAAGCAATTAGTGCGTTTAATGGCAAAATTTAAGTTTTATGAAAGAGGGAAAACTAATGAATATTTTGGATATTATAGCAAAGAAAAGAGATAAAAAAGAATTATCAAAAGAAGAAATAGAATATTTTATAGAAAATTACACTAATGGAAATATTGCAGATTACCAAGCTGCAGCATTAGTGATGGCAATATATTTAAATGGAATGACAAAAGAAGAAACCACTTATCTTACGATAGCAATGGCAAATTCAGGAGATGTACTAGATTTATCTGAACTAGGAACAGTAGTAGACAAGCATTCAACAGGGGGAGTAGGAGATAAAATAACCTTAATTTTGATGCCAATAATGGCAGCAATGGGCGTGACAGTTGCGAAAATGTCTGGTAGAGGGCTAGGATTTACAGGGGGAACAGCAGATAAACTAGAAGCTATTCCGGGGTATAGAACAAATATAACTGAAGAAGAATTTAGAAAAAATGTTAAAGAAATAGGAATAAGCCTAATAACACAAACTGCCAATTTAGCGCCAGCAGATAAAAAGCTATATGAGTTAAGAGATACAATTTCGTGTACAGATAGCATTCCACTTATAGCTTCTAGCATAATGAGCAAAAAAATAGCAGCTGGTGCAAATAAAGTGGTATTAGATGTAACTTGTGGAAGTGGAGCATTTATGAAAAATAAAGAAGAAGCGGAAAAACTTTCAAAGGTTATGAAACAAATAGGTGAACTTGCAGGAAAAGAAACGATATGCATAATTACAAATATGGATGAACCTTTAGGAAATTCAGTAGGAAACAGCTTGGAAATGGTAGAAACAATAAATTCATTAAAAGGGAATATGCCTGAAGATGTTAAAGAGGTAGTACTAGAATTAGGAAGTTATATACTTAAACTTGCAGGAAAAGGAGAAAATATAGAAGAAAATAAAGTTAAAATACAAAACTGTATAAGTTCTAGAAAAGCATATAAAAAGTTTGTTGAATTAGTGCAAAGGGAAGGAGGAGATATAACTTACTGTGAAAATACAGAAAAGTTTGAAAAAGCGAAATATCAAGAAAATATAACTTGTAAAGAAGGATATATAAGCAAAATAGATGCAGAAAAAATAGGAAAAATTGCGTGCAGTTTAGGAGCAGGAAGAATAAAAAAAGAAGACAAAATCGACATGTCAGCAGGAATAGTAGTAAATAAAAAAGTAGGGGACTATATAAAAAAAGAAGATATAATAGCAACCCTATATTCAAACAATAAAGAAAAAATAGAAGAAGCTAAAGAACTAGCAAAACAAGCTATTACAATAACAGATAAAAAAGTAGAAAAAGAAAAAATGATTTTGGAGATAATATAAAAATGAAAAGAACAACTTAAAAAAATATAAGCTGTTCTTTTTATATATAAAATTAGGGTTTTAATTTTATATCAAATTAATATTATAAATTAATAGTAGTGTTTTTTAAAATATCCAAATTAACACCATAAGCTGAAAAATCATTTTCAGAAATGAAACGATTTAAATTTTTTGAAGAAATTCCAGTATCATTTGCTAAAGCTTCAATAGAAGCCGGTGCACTATTTTCTTGTAAAAAATTTTCTAATTTAGATAAATCACTTATATCTTTTGTTTTACAATTAGGGCAAACACAATCGTTTGAAGCAAAGAAAGCTCCGCATCTTTCACATCTATTTAAATCCATAATTAAATTAATCCTCCTTGTAGGTTAAATACAAGCTGAAAATGTAAGCAAGTACTACCTGAAAATTACACCTATATCTTAATAAAATAAAGTAAAATTGTCAACAACTTTAGCGAAAAATGTAGAAAAAATGCCCCAAAAGTACCTCAAAAGGACCAGGTATTTTTGGGCACAATAGAAAAAAGCTAAAAAACTAAAAACTATCTTTAAGTAATGAACTTAAAGATAGTTTTCTTTACCAAAAAGTATATCATAAAATGTTACAAAATCAAGCAGAAAATGAAAAAACAAAATAAAAAAACTAGAAAAAGTTTGTTGAATAAAATAAATAAAAATAATATATAAGAATAACAAAATATTTATTAAAACCGTTAATATTAAGGCACTTTTAGTGATGATTTTTAAGATTTATGTATTAAAAAATTTTTCTTTAAGTTCATTACTTAAAGAAAACGAAAGAAAGGATGAAAGCATTGAAAACAGAAGAAGTAAAGGAAAAAATAAATATTAAAAATCAAACCAAACAGGAAAAAGGAGCAATATCAGCACTAGTGTTATTTACAGTATTGATGTTTGTAACAATACTAATGTCAGTATTTATAACCGTAGGAGTAAGGCAAAAGTCAGGATTAAAAAGTAGCTTAAGAATAGCAGAAGTCTATGGAGAAGATGTAGAAAAAATAGATGATATTTATGGCTCAGTAGTAAAATATTCGACTACATATAATTATACAGGAAATGTGCAAGTTTTCGAGGTACCTTATACAGGAATATACCAAATTGAATGTTGGGGAGCTCAAGGAGGAAATATAGATAATTTTACAGGAGGAAAAGGAGCATATACAAAAGGAAATATTAGCTTAAATAAAGGAAAAATTTTATATATTTATGTAGGAGGACAAGGAACAAATACTGATGTAGGAGGATACAACGGTGGAGGTTCATTAACTAAAGGCCAAAGCATTTATGGGGCATCCGGAGGCGGAGCAACAGATATAAGACTGGTAGGAGGAGAATGGAATAATAATGATAGTTTAAAAAGTCGTATTATGGTAGCCGCAGGTGGTGGTGGAGCCAATAATAGAAACAGAGGAGATTCTACATATATGTATGGAGCAGGAAATGGAGGAGCAGGAGGAGAACTAACTGGAGAATCAGGAAGTGCAGTAAATTATACTACTTCAGGGAATATACCCACATATAATGGGCATAACATAGGTACAGGAGGAACTCAAACTCAAGGAGGAAGTATCCTTCTATATGATACTAGCGGAAATTTACTAAGCTCTACGGTTACAGGAAAGTTTGGAGATGCTAACTCTGAAAATGAAACACAATCAGGAGGAGGTTCAGGCTATTATGGAGGAGGCTATAGCGGTCATGGTGGTGCAGGAGGAGGTTCTTCTTTTATTTCAGGATATAGTGGTTGCGATGCTATTAATTCATCTGGAACACATACAGGGCAATCACATCATTTCTCAGGATATGTTTTTTCAAAAACTCAAATAATTGCTGGAAGCAAGGAAATGCCAAAAAAAAATGAAAAAGGGACGATGGTAGGCAATTCTGGAAATGGATTCGTAAAAATAGAAAAAATAAAAGCAAAATAATGTCGAAAACGGTCGTACGATTTTTCTTGCAATTATAATAAAAATATGTTAACATAAGGCTATGCAATTTGAAATGACAATTGCATGGCTAATTTTTTTTAATCAAAAATTTAATCAAATAAGACAGCTTAGGAAAAGCAAATATAATAGAATATTAATTTTTATAGTTTAATTTATTATTGGTTCTAAAAAGTAAAATCCAAAACAAATAATTAGAAGGAAAGATTTTTTATTAATAAATCAGAAAAGTATTTAAGAGGCCGGAAGTTAGCACTTGGCAAAAATCAAAAGTTTTTAACTTTAAATCTAAAATAAAAAAATCCAATATTTAAATTGATAATTAAAAAATGGAAGGAGGATGTTATTTATATAAAGTTACTAAAAAGTAGCAAAATATATAGTCTGTTATTGTCGTTAAAATTGTAAATAAAAGAATAAATATTTACTAAAAAGTATTGTTAAAAGCAAACGAATTTAGTATAATTAAGAAAGGATAGAACTTATGACAAATAACGAGTCAAACGAATTAGCAACATTACAAACAAATGAAAAAAGATACAATCTAAAAAATGATGTAATATTTCAAGCATTTTTTAGTAGAAAAGGAAATGAAGAATTTTTAGCAGATTTTTTAAATGGATTGTTAGGAAAAGATATAGAATCAGTAGAAATAAGAGAAGAAGTAAATTTAGAAAAACATAGAGAATACGAAGTATTAACAGGAATCAAATGGTATTTTATAGAGCTACCGAAATTTAGAAAACAAAATCCAGATATGAATGAAAAAATAAATCAATGGTTAGCATTCATAGATGATTATGATAGGGAGATGGTTAAAGTGGCAGAAGAAAAGAATGATAAATTAAAGAAAGCAAGAATAGAGATGAATTATTTAACAGGAGAAGCAGAAACAAGAAGACTTGCAGAATTAAGAGAAAAATGGGAAATGGACAGAGTAAGTGCTATTAATCATGCCACAAGAAAAGGAATAGAAGAAGGAGAAAAGAAAAATTCTATAGTAATAGCTAAGAAGTTATTAAAATTAAATATGCCACTAGAACAAATTATAGAAATAACAGAATTAACTAAAGAAGAAATAGAAAATATAAAAAATAAATAAAATAACAAAAACAGAGATATAATAAACTATATAAAGAAATATAGTTTACAATTTCTCTGTTTTTGCTATTTTTTAATAATAGTATGACTTAATTTTAAATCCTTACTTTTATATAATTTGCAAATATCGCAATCAGTACAAATCTCAACTCTACCATCAAAAATCAACCCTAATGTATGCACAAATTCATCAACATAATTATCAAGCAAATGAATATATATTTTTTTAGGAAGCAAAGTAAGTAAAGTATTCAAAGCATAATCATTAGAAGAAAAAGTTATATCAGATAAATACTTTGCTTTAAAAAAATCATTATCTGTATTAATTATATTTTTATCTTCATCTAATAAAACTGAAGTTTCGTTAGAATAAATTAGATGAACTATTTTACAATTAGAAGTTTGAGAGTTAATATAAAGCCTTAAAAGAGAAACAAATTCCATATATTCTTTTTCAATAACATAAGAATTAACAGCCTCATCAACAACATCTTCTAAAATTTTAACATAATCTTTAATTCTAAAATTAATAAAACCAGAAAGAATAATAGATTTATTTTCAGTTAAATAAGAAGAAAAGTCATTAATCAAGCAATTATATTTTTTATCAAAATATTCATTGAATTCATCAGTAAAAATATCATAACAAACATCTAAAATTTCTCTTCGTTCTATGGCTTCAAAATAAAAATAATTTTTTAAAATTAGTCTTTTTAATATACTTTCTTCAATTTCATCAATTACAAAACAAGAAAGTATGCAGGAAACCTCATGAATAAAGGCAGAAATTTCATTACCAGTATAGTGAATAATTATATTTTTATAATTCTTGAATTGGTTAGTAGAAATACAAACCTTATCAATTTCTATATAATCAAATTCATTTAGTAGGTAATTTAGTAAGTGAGTATCATTTGTTTTAATACATATTGACTTCATGAAAATCTCCTTTCTAAATTAGTATCTACTAAAATTTTAAAAGTTATACCATATTATATGAGATTTTTTTTAAGACGAAATATGTCCTAAACAATTTGCTTAGGACATAAAAATTATTTATAAATTTGATAATCAATATCAGGAAATACACAATCTTTTTTAGAAATATCTTTCAAAAATTCTTCATCAATTGTATCTGATTTTATTTGATTATATAATTTTGTAAATCTACCAATATGGTCTTTTATACGTTTTTTAGCATAATCAACCATAGTTCCATTTGTTATTATAAATAGCCAATCACTACTTTGAGCTAGTAGCAATTCTCTTGCACATTGATTTAAAGCTTTTTTCTTTAAACCTTTTGCATTTGGGTATAGATTAGCAAGTTCACACATTCTATCACCAGCAACATGAAGATGTTTATGTGCATAATCATTTGATGGATTAAGCCATACTTCACTATAACCATTTGCACCCCAACTAGAACGGCATGGGGAAGCTACTTGGATTTCTGGATATTTATCAATATATTCTGATGGTGTTATTAATTTGAAATTACAATCATCATAATAAATTTTTTTAAATAAGATGTATAACCAATATGGACCTTCATACCACCAATGACCATAAAGTTCAGCATCATATGGACATAAAATAATTGGAGGTTTGTCCATGCATGGAGCTAAATTATTTATTTGTTGTGTTCTACAATCTAAGAAATGCCCAGCTTGTTTTTCAGCAGAATCTTTAGCCCATTGAATATCATAATAATCTTTTTGCTCGGTTTTTCCTGTAATTCTATAATATTTTATACCAGTATGAACTCTAACACCATTATGTGCGATATATGGTTTGATATAATCATAATCAGCTTCATAACCAATATCACGATAAAATTCTCTATAGTTAAAATCTCCAGGGTAACCGTTTATAGAACTCCAAACTTGTCTAGAAGATTCAATATCACGTCCAAAAGCTACAACACCTTCTGGAGAGACAATTGGAGCAAATGTACCATAAACGGGAGTAGGGTCAGCATATAAAATACCATGAGACTCTGTTATAACATATTCAATACCAAATTCTTTTAAATATTTATCAGCTTCAGGAACATAACCACATTCAGGAAGCCAAATGCCACGAGGTTGTCTTCCAAAATATTTTTTATAAGTTTGAACACCAACAGCAATTTGAGCTTTTACAGTTTTTTCATTAACATATAAAATTGGGAAATAACCATGAGTTGCACCACAAGTAATAATTTCCAAAACACCAATATCTTGAAAGTGTTTAAACTGACTAATTAAATCACATTTATAAACATCTCTAAATAAATGTAAATCATTTGAATATCTATCAAAATAATAATGAGAAAGTTTATTTAATCTTTCATCATATTTAGTTCTTTCAATTTCTTTTTTAGAAAGTTCAATTAGCTTTTTCAAATATTTAATATATTTTCTTTGTAATAATTTATTATCTAACATAGAAAGAAGAGGAGGAGTCATAGACATTGTAATTCTAAAATCCACCCCTTCATCAACTAGTTTTTGAAAATTTGTAAGTAATGGAATATATGTTTCTGATATAGCTTCGTATAACCAAGATTCTTCTAAATAATCATCACTTTCTGGATGATGAATAAATGGAAGGTGGGCATGTAATACAAAACTTACATAACCTTTTTTTTGTTGCATTATAATTCTCCTTTGTAATAGTATTTATATTATTTAAATTGAGAAGATGAACTAGAAAATGGATTTTCTTCTTTATAAATCTTTTTATATAAGTCATAAATATTATATATTTTACCCATATTTTTGATAAAAGATAAACTAGATACATCTTTTTTTGTTTCTACATTTGTTTTTACATTTCTAAAATAAACCATATTTTGTGATTTATCAAATAAAATATGATCATTTGGTGATTCTATTTCGTTTGAAGAAGTAACATACACATAATTATTTGAAATATTATTGTTAAAATTATCAAAGTAACGTCTACCAAGTTCTATTTTATAATCAGCTTTACTATCGTTTACGTGTAAATACCAACTATTTGCAAAATCGTTTATTTCAACTTCAAAACTATAGTTTAAAGTTTCGTTATGAATGATTAGGACAGGTTTTGTTGTTTCAAAGAAGTTTTCTCCATATTGTTCTTTGAATTTTTCTTTGTCGTCTTCTGAAATTTCCCAATAAACAAATAATGTTTTTGGAGTTTGAGCTAATACTTTTACTACAGTTTGATTATATGAATATGGTAAATCGTAATATTCAACTGGAGTAGGTTTTATAATCTTTTTTGTTACAGATTTTTTAGTAGTAGTTGAATTCTTTGAAGCTTTTTTAGTTGTTGATTTTGTTTCTTTTTTTGTAGAGTGCTTAATTGAAGCTTTTGAAGTCTTTTTTTTATTTGTAGTTTTTTTTGTTGTTGAAGTTTTTGCACTTTTAGTTTTAGTTGTATTTTTTTTGTCTTTTATTTCTTTAGTTTCTTCTAATTTTTTTGGCATTTTTTCCTCCTATGTAATCTCTCTTTTATTTCTATATATAGTATAATAAATTAGAAAAAAATTCAAGGGAAATAATAAATATTTTTTAAAATTATTAGTTCGTAAAGATTGACTGTAAAAAGACAAAAGATTATAATTAACAAAAAATAAAAAGGAGAGATGAACATGCAAAGAATAAGATTAGCAGGAATAATTCCAATGGAAAATGGTTTTGCATTAATGCACAGAAAAGATGTAATAAAAAATCCAGATAGACAAGAATATTATGTTTTTCCTGGTGGAGGAAGAGAAGGGAATGAAACTTACGAAGAGGGAACATTAAGAGAGATAAAAGAAGAATTTGGAATTGATGTAAAAATAGTCAAAAAATTATATGAAGAATATTCAGAAAAATTTAATCAAACAACAATCTATTATTTATGTGAATATGTGAGTGGAGAATTTGGAACTGGTACAGGACCTGAGTTTTCAAATGACCCTAAGTACATAGATAGTGGAAAATATATACCAGAAATTGTTAAAAGAGAAGATATAGAAAGAATTCCATTAATGCCACCAGATATAAAAGAAAAATTTTTGGAAGATATTAGAAATGAAAAAATTTAATTTACATAAAAAACAAAGAAAATATTGAAAAATATGCAAAAATATGATAAAATCTTAAAAAGTGTAAGGAGAAGGCGTATGGAAGAAGTAAATGAGGCATTAGACAAAATAATATCAATAAACCATAAAATAGTATCTTTTTTAATAGAAATTGCAAAAATGGAAAATGAAGGAAAAGCAATTGATGAGAAATTTATATTAGAAAACAATATTTTAACAACATTATTTGAACAAGAACAAGAGCAATATAGAAAAATATATTCAGAAATAAATAAATATAAACAAAGCTATGAGGAAAATTCGGATTTTGGTGATATTCAAACAGTTATAGGATCATTAAAAGAATATGTAGTATTATCATTTCAAGCATTGAGATATGAATCAAGAAATATGAGTGTATTTAATGAAGAATATGGAGAAAATGAACAAGTATTAGAGCCAAGTATTTTTAAAGGTGATAATTATGAGAAGTTTAGAGAAACAGAACTTGAAATAATAGTATCAAATATAGGAAAAATACAAGAGAGGCTATTTTTTACAAATAATTTAGAATGTTTATCTGCTTTTGAAAAAGAAAATGTAATAGTAGATATTTCAGAAAAGAGATTTTATGGAGATTATGCTGTAAAACAAACTAATAAATATATGAATGATTTAAAAGAAAGAAAAAAAGCAATATCTGAAGAAGAATATCAAAAAGAAAAACAACAATTAATTGAAAAGAAGTATATGTATTATTATAATTACTTAAATAGTAAATATAATGGAATTTTACAAGAAAATGATATAGAATTTTTTAGATCTATAAAATCTTTTATTGATTATGGCTCTGAGACATTAATTTTAGATATGAGTAGTGATGAAATAGAAGCTAATATAAAGATGAATTTTGAAAGACCAGTAGAAATATTGAAAAATGATATGAAGATTATATTAGGTCCTTCAAATAAAGAAAAAACAGAGAAGGATACACAAAAATCAGAACAAAATGAAGAAAAAATTGACGAAGGTGTAGAAAAATAAAAAAAAACACTTGCATTTATTGGGAAATGCTGGTATAATAAAGAACGTATTAATCACATAAAGCAAGTTTGAAAGGGTGTGCCAAGTAATTGGTCCGGTTTAAACGTAGAACTTTATGGAAGTAAAAACAAAAAGGGAGGAATTTAAAATGGCAGTAGTTGCAATGAAACAATTACTTGAAGCAGGTGTTCACTTTGGACATCAAACAAGAAGATGGGATCCTAAAATGGCTGAATATATATTCCAAGCTAGAAACGGAATCCATATAATCGATTTACAAAAAACATCTAAAAAATTAGATGAAGCTTATGCTTTCTTAAAAGAACAAGCAGAAGAAGGAAAAACAGTTCTATTTGTAGGAACTAAAAAACAAGCACAAGAGTGCATGAAAGAAGCAGCAATCAAATCAGGAATGTACTATGTTGATCAAAGATGGTTAGGAGGAATGTTAACAAACTTCGATACTATTAGAGCAAGAGTACAAAGATTAAAAGATTTAGAAACAATGCAAGAAGATGGAACTTTTGAAGTATTACCTAAAAAAGAAGTAATCTTACTTAAAAAAGAAATGGAAAAACTAGAAAGAAACTTAGGTGGAATCAAAGAAATGGATAAATTACCAGGAGTTATATTCTTAGTAGATCCTAAAAAAGAAAGAATAGCAATATTAGAAGCTAAGAAATTAAATATACCTGTAGTAGGAATTGTAGACACAAATTGTAACCCAGAAGACTTAGATTATCCAATTCCAGGAAATGATGATGCTATAAGAGCTGTTAAATTAATAGCAGATGTTATGGCAAATGCAGTAATTGAAGGAAAACAAGGTGAAAGCTTTGAACCAGCTACAGAAGAACAAGATGTTTCAGAAGAAGCAGAAACAATGGAACAAGTTGTTAGCAAAAATGAAGAACAAGCTGAAGAGAAAGTAGAAGAATAATAAAATGTTAATAAAAGAGTGGGGCTCTACTGCTCTACTCTATTTTTTATAAAAAGAGGGTAAAAATATCTTCTTAAAACTAAAAGGAGGAATGTATAGATGGTTACAGCAGCATTGGTTAAAGAATTAAGAGAAAAAACAGGTGCAGGAATGATGGACTGCAAAAAAGTATTAACAGAAACAGATGGAGATTTAGAAAAAGCATCTGAACTTTTACGTGAAAGAGGAATAGCAAAAGCTGCTAAAAAATCAGGAAGAGTAGCAGCAGAAGGAATGGTTGAAGCATATATTTCAGAAGATGGAAAAATAGGAGCAATAGTTGAAGTAAATTCAGAAACTGACTTTGTTGCTAAAAATGACGAATTCAAAACATTTGTAATGAATGTTGCAGAACAAGTTGTAAAAAATAATCCAGCAACAGTAGAAGATTTACTAGCAGAGCCATCATTATTTGTAGAAGGAAAAACAGTTAATGAAGTTTTAATAGACAAAATAGCAACAATCGGTGAAAATATGACAATAAGAAGATTTGCAAGATTTGAAACAACAGAAGGACTAATAGAAAAATATATTCATGGAGATGGTAAAATAGCAGTTTTAGTTAATATGAACAATGGAAATAAAGAGTTAGCTAAAGATGTTTGTATGCAAATAGCAGCAGCAAGACCTGAATTCGTAAATAGAGAACAAGTACCTGCTGAAAGATTAGAAAAAGAAAAAGAAATTTTAAAAGCACAAACAATGAATGAAGGTAAACCAGAAGCAATAGCTGAAAAAATAGTTATGGGTAGAATTAATAAATTCTATGAAGAAATCTGCTTAGTTGATCAAGAATTTGTTAAAGATCCAAGTATGAAGGTTTCTCAAATATTAAAAGATGCCTCAGTTGTAGAATTCGCAAGATTTGAAAAAGGCGAAGGAATCGAGAAAAAAGAAGAAAACTTCGCAGAGGAAGTTATGAAACAATTAAAATAAAATTTATTGGAATTAGAATAATCTAATTCCTTTTTATAAATATTGAAAAAAATGTTAAACTATGCTAGTATAATATTGTATAAAGATAATAGAGGTGAAATATGAAACTAATATCATGGAATGTGAATGGAATTAGAGCTTGCCTAACGAAAGGCTTTTCTGACTTCTTTAATCAAATAAATGCAGATATATTTTGTATACAAGAAACAAAATGCCAACCAGAACAAGTTGAATTAGAATTTAAAGGATATAAAAGCTATTGGAATAGTGCAGAACGAAAAGGTTATTCTGGAACAGCAATATTTACTAAAAAGGAGCCATTAAAAGCAACATATGGAATAGGAATAGAAGAGCATGACAAAGAAGGAAGAGTAATAACATTAGAATATGAAGAGTTTTATATTGTAACAATATATACTCCAAATGTCAAAAGAGAACTAGAAAGATTAGAGTATAGAATGATATGGGAAGATGAAATACGAAAGTATTTATTAAAATTAAATGAAACAAAGCCAGTAATAATATGTGGTGACTTAAATGTGGCACATGAAGAAATTGATTTAAAAAATCCAAAAACAAATAGAGGAAATGCAGGATTTACAGATGAAGAAAGAAGCAAAATGACTGAATTATTGCAAGCAGGTTTTACAGATAGTTTTAGATATTTATATCCAGAAAAAACAGAAGAGTATAGTTGGTGGTCTTATATGGGACGAGCTAGAGAAAAAAATGTTGGATGGAGAATTGATTATTTTATAACATCTAAAGATATTGAAAAAAATATTAAACAAGCTACAATATATTCAGAAATATTTGGAAGTGATCATTGTCCTGTTGGACTAGAAATTGAAATTTAGGAAACATTAAGGAGGAAAATAATGTGGATGAAGTGAAAAAAAAATTCTCGAAATGGATGTACTATTTTTTATTAGCAGTAGCAATAATTATTGTATACAAATTTTTTGATAATTTTACAGCAATAGGAGAAACGATAGGAAATTTTTTTGGAGTAATTAAACCCTTTTTTGCAGGAGCATTATTAGCATATTTGCTATATATACCTGCTTCCAGAATTGAAAAAAAACTTACAAAATCAAAAAGAAAATTTTTAAAACATAAGTCAAGGGGATTAAGTGTATTAATTACATATATATTAGCTATACTTGTTATAATTTTGTTAGTTAATGTAATATTGCCAGTTGTATTAGAAAGTGTAATGGAATTAGTAAACAATTTTCAATGGTATTGGAATACAGCTATAGAAAAATTAAATGCACTACCAGAAGATTCAATACTAAAAAGTCAGCAAGCAGAAGATGTAATAAAAAATGTTGGAGAGGCAATTCAAAATATAGACTTAAAACAATATATAAATACTGAAAAGATAACAGGATATGTAAAAAGTGCATTAGGTGTTGCAAGTGGGATATTTAATATATTTGTATCAATAGTTGTATCAGTGTATATATTACTACAGAGAAATCAAATTATTAATTTTTTCGAAAAGTTAACAATGGCTATATTTGACAAAAAGACATGTGATAAAATCGAAAAATATATAGATAGTACAAACAAGATATTTTTTAAATTTATAAGTAGTCAATTAATTGATGCAATTATAGTTGGAATTTTAGTAACAATCGCTATGAGCATAATTGGAGTTAAATATTCGGTGTTATTAGGCTTTATGATTGGATTATTTAATATAATACCATATTTTGGAGCAATAATAGCCGTTGCGATAAGCATACTAATAACAGTTATAACAGGGGGGATATCTAAAGCACTTATTATGGCGATTGTAGTAATAATATTACAACAAATTGATTCGAATATAATAAATCCTAAAATAATAGGTAACTCTTTGGAAATAAGCCCATTACTTGTAATTTTTGCAGTAACAGTAGGAGGAGCATATTTTGGTGTACTAGGAATGTTTTTGGCAGTACCAGTTGTAGCAGTATTAAAAATTGTTGTAAATGATTGGATAGAGTTTAAAAGCAAAGTTACTAAATAAAAGCTACAGGATAATGATTTAGATATGCTTTTATAAGAGAGACTTAAAATATAAGCTTTTCATTACATTCCTCGGTTTATTACGAAATTTAAGA
>ERZ825670.2104-NODE-2104-length-19714-cov-7.892619_pt1 | contig 19714 bp, 20 predicted proteins | sample MGYA00519929_ERZ825670 | MGnify/ENA primary metagenome ERZ825670 (study PRJEB31778, sample SAMEA3449207) | human gut metagenome | biome: human gut; feature: human-associated habitat; material: faeces | place: United Kingdom | collected 2010/2012 ...
GTTCCTTGCTGCCGTTCAAGAGGTCGATTTGGTAAAGCCCCTCCCGGTGGCACATTTCCATGACTTCGCTCTTGAAATATTCCATAGCGGCGTTGGTGCAGCGGTGCTTGCAGCCCTCCAGCGTGTCGGCTGGTCTGTCCATGTAGGGCAGAAGCGGGACTTCGTAAATCCGCAGGGAGTTGATGACGATATGCACATGGATATTGCCGCTGTGGTTATGCCCGTCCGGGTGGGTGCAGATTAGGGCTTGGTGTCCGGGGAAATGCTCCTTGCAGAACTGCTCGCCCAGCTCCTGCGCCCGGTCTACGGTCAAGCCGTTGTCTGTCCCGTCCCGTGGGTCAAAGCTGATGATATAGTGGTGGCTTTTCACATCTTCCCGTTTTTGGTTTTTCTCATAGCGGAGATTGGCTCGCATACAGGCAACAGCGAAATCCTCGCCCCCGCAGTTGAGGGAAGAAATGCGGTAATCCTCCCTCGGTATCAGCCGCCCGTTTTCATCAAGGGTGGGCTTCATGGTAAACTCGTCATGCTCAAATGTGAGGTAGGCTTCCGCTGCGCCATAGTCCGCATTTTTAGAGCTGATATGTTTGAATGTTGCCAACAGCGTCACCCACTTTCTGCAAGACTTCAAACTTTAGGGCAGCAAGGTCGGAAACCACCGCCCGTACCTCCCCGGCAAGCTGCGGATAGGGGCTGTGCCACTCGTTCAGCGTCCGGGCGATCTGATTGAGGTTGCTTCCGATGCGCCCGTATTCGGCGGTCAGCTTCCCGATGGCGGACAGCAGCTCGTCATTGACCGGGGAAACCGTGACAACGGGACGGATGCTTGCGCCTCGAATGGCTCTGCGGATAAACTCGGACTGGCTGATGTTATACGGCGCAAGGCGGGCGGCAAAGTCGGCGTATTCTTCCTCGGTCATGCGGGTCTTGACTACTCGGCTGCGGTGCGGCGTGTCGTACTGTTTGCGGGGCATGGGCTTCACTTCCTTTCTGTTTCTGCGCCCATGTAGCGGGCGCGTGTAAATATCTCCTCAAATACCTAAAGAAAAAACGGCAAAAAGTACGGGGCTGTTTTTCAATGTTCACAAATTCTTAATGGTTTGATCTTCGGCGCTCTCTCCGGCGTAAGCCGCAACAGCAGGGTTTGGGGAATGCAATCCCCAACAAGATTCCGATGGGACAGAATGAGCGGACAGCGAATTATGGCACCTCGGTAGAATCTTGCTCTGACAACTCACGCTCTGCTCCTGCCGTAAAGATTCTTATTTCCCCCTCTACTACCTACAAAGCCGGACAAGCGCGTTTTGCCAAAGATTGAGGATAAAATTATGAAAAAGGGTGCGAAAAAACGGCTTGCCATGCAAACCGTTCAAAAAACATATACTTGACTTATGAGAAATCAACCTGAGATCAGGGAGGGCAGGCACAGCTTGTGCTTGCCCTCCTTGTCTGCCGAAAAGCGAAACAAGCTGCGGCTGTCAATGGCGCGTAAGCGTTTATCTCGACCATTGACGGGTGCAGCCTGTTTTGCTATCTTTCGTGATGAATCTATAAGAGACGATGCCCTCATTTTTCTCTGCGGCACAATATCGGTAGCCGCTACCAATATTGTCTAAAGACAGGAGCAGGGAGTTCTCATAAGGGCAATTCGCACCGTTCCCCTTTACCATTTTCAAAGTGACTCTCACAGCTGCCCGTTCATAGAAAATTAACAAACAGATTACTGCCGCCATATTGAAAATGGTGGTCATTATATGGTAGACTTACTATGCGGATAGAATACCTATCTGACAAACTATGATTGGAGGTAACGCCATGTATCGTCCCAATGATGCCCGGTTCGGCTTCGCATGTTGGTGGTATTGGTGCGGCTCCCGATTATGGAGAGGTCGTATCAAAATCATTCACACGAGCGCATAGGCCGGACTGGTGATTAGTCGGCTTGTGCGCTCTATTGTTTTCGTTTCATTTTAAGAAAAGTTGGAAAGGAGTAAACTCATGAGAAAGCTTTTATCCGTCTTTTTGGCGATAGCAATGTTGATAATGACCTGTTTTGTTCTCAACGTCACCGCCGTTGCCTCTGAAGATGATTCTAAAATTACTACCGTCCCCATTGCTTTGCCTGCTGAATTGCAAGCATTAGAAAACCAAGCGAACGAAAAGTACAACAAGCTATTACAAGTTTGGGCATACGCCCCTGAGTTAATTGATGATGCGAATGCAAATTTTCCGTCATTTTATGGTGGAGCATACATCAATGCAGAAAAGAAGTTGGTTATTCAGGTGACTTCTCTTGACGAAAGCGTTATAGAGTATTTTGAAAACATCATCGGTCTTACAAATGTTATTTTTGATGAAGTAAAATACTCCTATGCCGAATTAAAGCAAGCTCATGCGGATATTGTAAACAAAATGGACGCAACGTCAACCGATCCTATTATCGCAAATATCGCTGGTGTCGGCATTTCTTACAAAGATAATGCGGTGGCTCTTTATCTTATTACTTCTGACTCGGATGCAAAATCAAGCTCTATTAAAAATGAAGTTCAAGAGAAAGTATCAACGTTCGATAGTATAAAGATAATTGCAACATCAGCAAAAGATACTCCTACTGCCGTAGTTGAGCCAGGAACGACCATTAAGAACGGTGCTTATAGCAGGAGCGTAGGATTTTGGGCAGAAGATGAGGACGGAAATCTTGGTATTGTGACTGCCCCACATTCTTCAATTTCTGAAGGGGACACTATATCCATAGGCACTAGAACCTTCGGAGTTGCGGCTACACCATATTTTTCCGGAAGTGTCGATGCTGTTTTTATTGAAAAAACAAACACATATTTCACAGCAACAAGATATGTTTCGGGATGGGATTTCAGTTTGGTGTCAAATGCATATACGTCCCTTGCTGTTGGCTCCACAACGTACTCTAAGGGCAAATCTTCAGGCTGTCAGACTGGCGAAGTTATCGATACAAACTATACAACATCTTATGGGATTAGCAATTGCGTCGTTACCAGCGCACCGTGCGCTTCAGGTGATAGTGGCGGCATTGTGGCTGGGAGCGGGACATCGTCGAGCCGCTATGTTGCAGGAATAGTGACCGGAAAACAAGGAACAACAGACTATGTCATTTATGTGAAAGCTGGAAATATTATCTCCACGCTTGGTATTTCGGTGTATTAGAACTTTTGAGGGAGGTATACCGATGAAGAAAATCGCAATTCTTGCGCTTGCTTGCATCCTTGCATTGGCTTTTTCTGGGTGTGGTTATAGCGGCAACGAATACTATCCTTGGAGTCTCACAAAAAGTAGTATGGACATAAAAAACGATACTGATGCCATCTCAATTCGGTTTTCTGACGGTTCGCTGACATCAACAGGGGCGCAGTTAACGGTGTGCAACAACAGTGATTCTGAAATAGATTTTGGCTCAGAGTACTCTATCCAACTATATAAAGACAACTCGTGGTATGATATTGATGCTGGCGCTGTGGACTGGACAGGAGAGTTGTTTACTGTTAGCGCTGGTGACCAGTATGAAGCTGAAATAGATTGGACTGCTATTTATGGAGAACTGCCCGTTGGGAAATATCGAATTGTGAAAAAGTACTCTCAGTTAGAGCAGACATGCTTTGCTGTTGCAGAATTTGAAATTTCATAGAAACACAGCAACCACCACCGATGAAATGTCGGGAAAGGTGGTTGCTGCTTTATTACGGCATAACAGGGCGGCTTCATTCGATGTTTTGTAGTGCTTCTTTATTGACCATGAGCATTAGCGCCGGGGTTGTCGTTTCCGTAGCCTTCCAGCAGGTTAATGGCTCCCCAGATGCCGAGACCTGCGCCAAGGGCAATTACCAAAGTTTGAAGAACGCCGACAGCAGAGTTGAAAAATTCCATATTTGTGTTGCCGGAATCATTGGGTGTTGGTTGTGTTGAAATCTCGCGGATACAGCAGGAGCCGGAGCGAAAGCTGCGATGCAGCCCCGATTCCGGCTTCTCCTTTCAAATTTTAGTTCGTGGATTCGTTCCGACCCTGCAAGCGAGGAAGCGTCTTTTCTCATCCGTATCTATATGAAAAGCCGCCGCATGAGGGCGGCGGGCTTGTGCGCTCAGACGCGGCCCGCGTCGAACACCTCGTAGACCTCATCCGCTTTCGGCACCAGCCTTGTGGAGAGGTACTTTTCGATATCAAAGGCGTTCCTTGGGTTCGCGTCCGACAGATACTTATAATTGGGGTGACGGGTGATGTCGTACTTATCCGAGAGGAAGGGGCGCACGCCCCGAAGCTGCAAGATGCACTTGCCGCCGTCCAGCACCGCCAGCTCGTCTATCGTGGCAAGGTCTTTGCCCAGCTTCTGATAGTTCAGGCTGTGGGACACCTCCCGTCCACGGCTCTCGCCGGTATTGAAGGTGTCGATGGTCTCTTTCCCCAGCGCCTGATTCAGCTCCTTCAGCGTACCGGGCTCCTTGCCGCCCAAAAAGATGGAGCTGTCGCAGTTGCCGATGATGGTGTCGGCGTTGTCCTTGTACAAAGCCTTTAGCTGACTTTGGGCTTGCAGCACCAGACAGGCGGAAATCTCGCGGCTGCGGATGGTGGCCATGAGCTTTTCCAGGTTCGGTATCTGCCCGATGTTGGCGCACTCGTCGATGAGGCAGCGCACATGTACGGGGAGCCTGCCGCCGTACACGTCGTCGGCCTTTTCGCACAGCAGGTTGAATAACTGGCTGTAAATCATGGAGATAAGGAAGTTGAAGGTGCTGTCGGTGTCGCTCATGATGAGAAACAGCGCCGTTTTCCGGTCGCCCAGGGTGTCCAGCTCCAGCTCGTCGTACATGGTGATTTCCCGCAGCTCCTGAATATCGAAGGGCGCAAGGCGCGCGCCGCAGGAAATATTGATCGACTTAGCTGTTTTGCCCGCCGCTAATTTGTATTTTTTATATTGCCGCACGGCAAAGTGATTCGCCTCACGGCTTGCCAGCTCCTTGAAGGCCAGATCCACGTTGTTCTCAAAGGTCTCATCGTCCTCGCGCACCTCCATGGCGTTGATGAACTCGATGAGCGTGGCGAAGTTCTGTTCCTCCTCCGGGGCTTCGTAGTGGATATAGCCGATGAGCGCCGTGTAGAGCAGCGTCTCGGCCTTCTGCCAGAAGTCGTCCCCGGATTTCCCGTCCCCCTTGGTGTTGGCGATGAGGGTCGTGACCAGCTTCAAAATATCCTTCTCGCTGTGGATATACGCAAAGGGGTTGTAGTGGTGGGACTTCTTGAAGTTGATGGAATTGAATATCTTCACCTTATAGCCATTGCGGAGCATGAGCTTTCCGCACTCCACGGCGATGCTGCCCTTCGGATCGGTGACAACGTATGAACTGTGTAATTGCATGAGATTTGGCTTAATGAAAAACCGCGTCTTGCCGCTGCCGGAGCCGCCCACCACCAGCACGTTTTTGTTCCGCGCCGTCTTGGGGTCTTTGGGACGGTTGGACATCATGAGCCGCTCGGTCTGGGTGAGAATGACGTTGTTCTCAAACTTCGGATCGACGTAAGGGGCGATATCCTCGGGCCTGCCCCAACGGGCAGAGCCGTATTCCAGATTTTTGCGGAATTTCTTGGCGTTTTTGCCCTTGACGTACACGATAAGACGAATGAGCAGGGCGGCCGCAACGCCCACGCACAGGTCGATGGGGTGGAAGCTGGGTACTAATGAGGAAAAAGCAGTGGCGAATCCCTCCATGAGGTGCAGCGCCTTTCCCGAGAAATCCATGCCGGGGGCAAGCCTCCACGCCTGCCCCAGCTTGGTGGCAAAGAGGGCGATAAAGACATACGGGATATTGGGCAGCAGGAACTTCTTGATATTCAGAGGTTTCTTCATATCGTGATGCCCCTGTTCTGATTTCGGGATTTACCCGGCGTAATGGCCTGAACCTTCGCCTTGAGTGCTTGCAGATGCGCCAGCACGGAGGGACGGTTCTGCGCTTTGGCGGCGCGTTTAAGCTCATATGCCGTGTATTCCTTGAACGCCGCCGTCAGTGCGTCCGCGTCCCTCGCCTTAAAGAACACAAAGTATTTCGGCGGTGAAACGCTGCGGTCTTTCTTAACGGCAAAATCCACGCCGTATTTCCGGGCTATGCGCTCAAAGCCTTTGATATTGCTGTTGGTGATCTCAATGTTGGATACACCCTGATTCTGCCCTATGAGCTGCCTCACCGTCTGCTTGCCGCTGGGCTTTTCAGGCGCGGCACGCGCCTTTTCCATGGCTTTGCTCTTCTTTTCGGAAAGATATTTATCCATCCCGGCCTTCAGCTCCCGTGCTGTCAGCTTGACGGCGGAGATGATCAGAGTGACAGTTCTGTTTTCAATTTCTTCCTGCATGAGTTTTTCCTCCTTCCATTCGCATTGGGAGTGATGGTATCATCGCTCTGTCACCGGAGCGGTCTTGCCCTTGCCCGCAGCCTTGGCGGGCTCGGTGGGGATCGCCATGATCTTGCTGCCCATCTTCAAAAAGGCTTCCGGCTGACGGAACTTTTCCTCGTATTTCTGTTGCAGCTCCTTCGGCAGAGACGCAAAGTTCTCATCCCCCAGACCGCAGAGGAAAAACTTACCGGCCACAATATCGTAGATATCGCCGTCCCCGTCCCGCAGGGCGCGGTTCAGGGGCTTGCCCTCCAGCTTGGCTTCCTCCCCGCAGATCAGCGCCACGGGGTCGTCATATGGGTAAATCGCTTCGATATAGCCGTCCACCGCCTTCTGCAAGGAGGCGAGGTCGGAGCCGATACGCTCCACGCGCGGGTACTGTCCCGGCTCCACCATGAGCACCTCAAGGGTGTCGTCCTGCGCTCTTTCGGCGGATATTTCTTTGCCGTCATTGCTCTCAAACTCCACCTCCACGAAATTGTCCGCATCCAGAATATGATCCCCGGCGTGCCACTGGTCGCTTACCATCTGTTGGGCTTCCTCTTTGGAAGAAGCCTCCACGGACACGGTGAGCTTCAGCGTTTCGGTGATGGTCACGTCAAATTCCTTCATGCGCGCCGCCTCCCTCGTCGGTCTCCTCCGAAAAAAGCGGAAGAAAAAACGCCGCCAATGCCTTTACCGCCGCCTCCGCTTCTTCGGCGGTCGGGCCGGTCTGTTCGCCGCAGTCCTCCGCATCCGGTGCAGCCTCATGCGGCGCTTCGAGAGCGTCGTCGAAATTGTCGTCATACACGCCGCACCCGTCGCAGCAGTCGCAGTGGATGTGTACGTCGCCGTAGATGTTGATGGTTACGTTCATGGATAAACCTGCCTTTCTCAGCGCTCGTTCCGGCGCTGCTGTTTTTTCTGCCACTGCTCCAGCAGCTTGATGATGGTTTGCTGCATTTGCAAGGGCGTGTAGCTTCGGGGAAAGTATTTGCGGAGAGTGTCGCTGCTCAGCGTGATGCGCTCCTGTTCCTCCTTCTTTTCCTCGGACATGATGGAGCGCATGGCCTCCTTCGTGCATTTTCCCTCCCGGCTGAGCTTCTTGAGCCGCTGTGCCTGGGAAAGGGAGGGCGTGTTCTGGGAATAGTCCATTGCGTCCAGAAACTGCTTCTGCTCGTCACGGGTGAGGTATGACAGCTCCACGGCGGGGCTGAACGCGATCTCCTTGCTGTCCACCTTTTCCTGAATCTCAGGGACAAGCTCATTGAGACGAACAAACCTTTGTACTTGATTTCTACTGGAACCTGTTTGCTGGGCGATAATTTCATCGGTTCTCAACTTCGTCCCAACTTGGGACGAAGTGAGGTCTCGCCGTTTTCCCTGATGCTTCAACGCTTCCAGCTTCATTTTGTACGCCTGCGCCCGTTCCATGGGACTGATGGTTTCCCGCTGCAAATTGCTGTCCACCATGAGGATCACCGCCTCGTCGTCGTCAAGATTGCGGACGATGGCCGGTATGGTTTTCAGCCCCGCAAGGTCTGCGGCATGGAGCCGCCTGTGTCCGGCTACCATCTCGTATCCGCCCTCCGGTGCGGGGCGGATGATGGCGGGGTTGAGAACGCCCACCTGCATGATGCTGTCGATGGTCTGCTGCATGAGCTCGTCGTCCGTCACCTTGAAGGGGTGGTTCTTGAAGGGACGAATCTCTGACAGCGGTATCTGCTGTACCTGTTCGTTGGGTTTCTGTTTCGGCACGGTCGCATCACCTCCTGAAAATGCCAAAGCCGCAGGCGATGACCTGCGGCTCAGATGAATCCCTCCGACATATCGTGACTGACAAGGCTTCGGTAGTAGTTCCCGATGGTCAGAGGGGCGTTATACAGCGTGGCTAAAAGATACTGGCGCATATTGCGGATGCGGGTGGTGTTTTCCTTCAGCCCGCCCACCACAAAGCGGATGTGCTCGCTGTTCAGCTTCAAAAACTGGCTCCTGACCACCTCGGCGGGCTTATCGTCGCCGGAAATGCGGACGGAGCTTTTCGTCGTACAGACCACATCCACCAGCAGCTCCAGGATTTCTTCCAGCGTGTCCTGCTCGTATGGATAGTCTGTCAGGAGTGCGTCGTAGGCGATGTTCTCCGCAATAAGCTCTCTGTACCGCTCTCTCAGAGCCGCTTCGTTTCCTTTCGCTTCCCGCCCGTGATCCCTCCTGAACGAAGTGAAGGGAAAGGAATCAGTATCACTAAAATCAGTATCATTATTCTCAGTATTATTAGATCGTGATTTTAACGATTCTTGATCCGTGATTTTCACTGCTCCTGAATCGTGATTTTCACGGTTCTGGAATCGTGATTCCGGGGAGGGCGCGGTGCTGCCCGATGCGTTATCCACATCCTTATCCACAAAGTTTTTGACGTAGATGAGGTTGGGCTTGCCCAGCCCCTGCCGCTTGCGCTCGATGAGGCGGCATTTGCTCTCCAGCTCATGCAGCAGCTTTCCGGCCTTTTGGTCGGCGCAGCCCAGGGCGGTCATGACCTCCTCGATGGTGAAGATGATATACACACGTCCTTCTTTATCCAGCCAGCCGTTCTTGCAGCTCAGGCTCATACGGTCAAGGAGCAGACCGTAGAGCACCTTGGCTTCTGCGGAAACGCTTCTGAACCGTTCCTCCGTGAACAGCACCTTGGGGATGCGGTAAAAGAAGAACTGTTCCGCTTCCGCACCGTAGAAATAGTCATACATGGCTTCTGTCACGCTCCTTTGGAAGCCCTGCGGCGCGCATGACCTCTTTGGTACACCATCCGATGCAGGGGGCAGCCCTTCCGTAGGGACAGCCCTCGCACTCCGAAACGGGAGCGGCATTGTCCGCATTTGCTTCGTAAACTTGTTCTATGCCGTTCCGTCTTGCGGGCTTTTGCGGGACGGGACAGCAGCAGCCGTCCGGGTAGACGCAGCCCTTGAGCTTCCCTTTCCGGTACAGGCAGTACCGGCAGTCATATACATTGTAACCCCACGACTTCCCGTATGCTTTCACAATAACACCTCCTTCGCCCGCATCTGGGCATAAAAATAGCGCGCCTGCCGACCCAAGCGCCACTTTGGGTAAACAGACGCGCTATGTACTGTTTTCATGGTTTTATGTTGTATTGTTTTCTGAACTCTGTGACAAACAGCTTGTACCTGTACGACTGTTGCGGATTACGGCACATTGCCGCTGAAGCTAAATATTTGATAGCACACTCTTTGGGGATAAAATATTTCCCTCCAATCTTAAATGCCTTCATCTTTTTGCTGCTGCACCAGTTTACTACAGAGGTAGATTTGTATCCAGCAAACACGGCAAGCTCCTCGATTGTAATAAGGTCCGCCATCTCCTTCATTTCCGCTTCAAAAAACAGCTCAAACTGTTTCGTCTGCTCAGGAGTCAGCGTTATCCAGCAGCTTGGAGCTATTGCTTTTTTAGCACCTGCTGTCCCTGCGTACCATCCTTCACTGGCCTTGTACTTTTCCGGGCATATTTCCCTCTGACGCAGGTACTCGATCACATCGTCTGTCTTAATGGTATAGCGACGTGTTTTTTTACCCGTGTCCTTGCATGGAATTGCACCGCTTTGAAGCAAATAGAGTGCGGTTGCCTTGCTGATGTGGGCCACCCGATATAGCTGATCCTTGCTCATGGTTTTTGGGTATTGCTTCTTGATCTCTTTGAAATGCGCTTCTAAATTTTTCATGTTCAAACCACCTTTTCATATTGGTCAACGGCAGGTGGTTTCCCATGAAAGTCTGTTCAAAACGCAGTCGTAGGAACTGCGATTTTTTCTTGTTTGGTCTCCCCAGTTCTCCCCTAGTTCTCCCCAAAATGCTCAGTTCTCCCCTAAAAAGCAGTAAAACCGCTAATTATTCGAACTCATTGATTTTTGGGCGTTTTTCCATTTTCCGAGCTTTTACCCTTGAAAAACCCTTGAAATACGGGCTTCTTCAAGTTCCGCCATCGTCACTCAATTTCTCTTAATTCCGCTTATTTCTAAATAGCGAATTTTGACTCGAAATCAGTTTGTGGGAAACCACACGTGGGTTCGAATCCCACCCTCTGCGCCACGCCGGAGCAAGCGATATGCATCCTTGCTCCGCTTTTTATTTTTAATGGACCACATATTTCCCCCGCCCCTTCATACTTGGTATACCGATTCGGTTACATCGTTTTTCCCAGATGACAAAATCGATGAAATCCGATAAAATATTCAGTAATCATTCGGAAAGGGCGGCGGCAAGCAATGAATCGTGATGCTTTCATGCGTAATGCAATGTTGTTTTTGCTTGCCGCCTTTGTTTTTTCGGCTTTTTCCGCATGTGCTGCACCGGTTTTCAACACAATTTCCTGCGATGCCGCTTCCCCCTATTTTCATGTCCTTACAGATGCGCTGCCCGAATATGAAATATCTCCCGGGTCAATCGGGTATCCCGCCGAGCGGTTCCGCGAAAGCGTTGCCGTAGAGCTGTTTGATTTTCAGGCGGAAGGCATGCTGCAAAGTAAGCCAACCTACTATTGGTATCCTCATTATGCTGCTACGGTGGTAATCGCTGTTGACCGCAGCCTGACGCAGGCCCCCATATCAGGTTGGAACAGCCTGCGGGTTGCCGGTGAACCAATTATGTTCGCTGCGGAAGGCGACGCTTTTTTCAGGCATTGTTTTGCTGCTGTAAGCTATGGGCTGGACGGCAATGCGTTTTCTCTAAATAACGCACTTCTTTTGTTTGAAGCCCTTGCGCAACAGGGGCTGCTGACGGAAGACAGCGCCGCGCCGATCCAGATATGCTTTGACTATCAGGCCGCAGCGCAAATTCAGGCAGGCAGAGCGCTTGAAGTCATCGTTCCTGCGGAAGGAACTTTAAGCTTTATGCGGGGCTTGCTGTCCCGCCGGGAGCTGCCTATGGTCGGGGATATGGAAGCGGCACTCATAAAGCAGGGCTTTCGCCTTGCGGACGGCCGGTGTAGCAGCGGTCTTTATCCGGCGGATGAATCTTATCAAAGGGCTCATACGCTTGAAGACTACGGGCAGTTGAACAGGGCAACCGAGGAAGTCGCGGCACGCTACCGCCGCGAGGTTTTGCATAAAAAGCTTTACACAACTGCGGATGGCCGGGAGCATATCCTCGCCGCAATGGCAACGATCATAACCGTCATAGTCTGGGCGGGTTTCATGCTAAGCAGGGCGTTGGGCAAAACGGTTCGCCGCACCGTGCTGATTGCGGCGCTGCTGATGGTTCTTTGGATATTGCTCCGCGCCATAAAGTGGCAATTCCCGGAGGCCAACACGCTCAACCGATATTGCTGGTATTGTTATTATATCTTTCAGTTGGGCCTCCCTGTGGTTCTGCTGCGCATCACACTGGCGCTCGGCACATCCGGGGATGCGCCTTCGCCAATATGGTGGAAGGTTTGTTTTCTGGTTAATTTCGCCTTTTTGCTGTTGGTTCTTACCAACGATTTTCATATGCTGGTATTCAGGCTGGATCCTTCAGCCCCTGATTGGAGCAGCAATTACGGGTATGGCATCGGATATGTATTGTTGCTGGGCGTCAACATCTGCTGCGTTTTTGCGGCCATCGTCCTGCTGCTGTTCAAGTGCCGAAAGAGCCCCCGGAAGTATGGCCTGCTCTTCCCCATCGGGTTTTGTGCCGTGCTCGTTATATACGGGCTTTTGTATGTGTTCCGTATCCCGCCTGCATGGGATGGGGATTTTACCCTAACAGTTGTAACCTTTGCGTTGCTGTTCCTGGAATCCGCTATGCAGACCGGCCTGATTCCGATGAACTCGAACTATCCCGCCCTGTTCACCCACTCCGCACTGAGCATGCGCATCGTATCGCCAACCGGCGCCCCCATGCTTTCCTCCGGCTGCAGCATTGCCCGTTTTGGAGCATACGCCCGATTATTCTCTTCCATTCCGCATGTTGATTGGGCCGGACCTCCAGCTTTCCGGCATGCCCATTACAGGCGGGGCCGTCGTTTGGCAGGAGGACTTATCCACGCTCCATACCCTGCAGAACAGCCTGAAGTGCGTTGTGGAAAGCCTTGAACAAAGCAACCGGCTTCTCCTGCACGAGCATACTTTGCGCGAGCAGGCTGAGGCGTTGCGCGCGAGGCAGCATATTTACGATGATCTTGAAACGGCGATCTGCCAGGAGTTGACGCGCGCGGCCGCTATTCTGCATAAGCTCCGCGACAAAAGCCTGGATGATGCTTCCGCAACCATGCTTTGCCTTCTTCTGTGCTACTGTAAGCGGCGTTCCAACCTGCTGTTCCAACAGAAACAGGCTGCTGCGTTTTCCATGCGGGAGCTTGCGGCATATTTTGACGAATTGAGGCAGTGCGTGGAACATTCGGGGCTTACCGTAGCCGTAAGGGCGGTTCCATCCGCCGATTTGCCGCCCGACATCGCCGCCCGCTTTTACGAACTCCTTTTTCAAGGCATCTGCCATGGTTTGGAACACAAATGGGCCGTGCTGATCTGCAACATTTCCGTTTTGCCGGAAAACCGCCTTGTCATGCGCCTGCTGTCGGAAGAACCCTTTGATGCCTTTGCGGAGCGGTTGGCATCCCCCTGGGATATGCGGTTCAGCCATGATGGGTTTCTGTATGAAGCGAGCCTGACTCTGGGCAGAGAGGAGCTCCACCATGTCTGAATTCTTTTTCTTCCCCGCTTCCGCGCGCCTCCTCCTGCAGCTTGCAGCGCTGGCCGGCCTCGTCCTGCAGCTTTACGTTTGCGTAATGGTCTTTTACCGCGGCGCTTTCGGGGAGCACCGCTTTTACAACAAGCTGCTGGAAATTGCTGTTGCTCTGCAATTCGCGCTGGGAGAATGCCTGCTGGAATTGGTTGAATTCAACGCCCCGTACGGGGTCATAATTGTCGGCCCAAGGCTTTGCATCCTACGGTATCTGCTGTTTGGATGCGTGGTTTTCTTTGGCATATTCTCCTTTTTCCGGCAGCGTGATCCATGGGACATTGTGTGCATTCCCGCAGCCGCCGTCATGCTGCCGTTTCTGGAGCGCATCTCCGGCGCCATTTTCCCTTTTCTATTCATCGCATGGCTGGCCACAGCGCTTCTGCGCGGCGCGGCAAAGCTAGTTAGACTCAGCCGGGAACTGCGCCACGGCCTTTCCGGGCTCTCCGTTAAGGAAGCCGTGGATCAGCTTCCTGCAGGCATCCTGTTCGCACAGGATACCGGATATATCCTGCTCCTCAACCTGTCCATGCAAAAGCTGCTGAGCGCCCTTTCCCTTACCGCCGTGCGCGATGCAAGGGAAATTCTCCGCCTGCTGCAAAGCGGCGCCCTGCCGGATGGAATCGAAAGGCTGCCCTTCAAAGAAAGGATCACCATAAAATTGGCGGACGGTGCCGTGTGGCAATTCGTGCAGGGCGCCATCGCAATCAACGGAAAGCACTATATGGAGCTGTATGCGTTGGACATAACTTCGCACTGGAATCTCACAGCGCAGCTTGCAATGAAGAAAACCGCGCTGAATGCACATAAGCTGCATCTGCTGGAAATGCTTGGCAACATTGAGGAAATCCGTTACCAAAAAGAATTGCAGGAGCAGAAAACAAGGGTTCACGATGTGCTCGGGCAGCGCATTGCAATGCTGCAAAGGGCGCTGCGCGAAGAACATATGCCGGCAGTTGACCTGCTGATTTCAGACATTGATCGTTTGATGCAAGAGCTCCGCTCGGCAGAGACTGCCCCACCGGAGCATGTTTTTGCAGACCTTGCCGCAATATTCAGTGAGATCGGCGTAGAGCTATACCTCGAAGGTTCCCTTCCAAAGCGCATTGACATTGCTTGCTGCATGAATGCCGTCATACGTGAAAGCGTTACCAACGCCGTGCGCCACGGTTTTGCTTCCAAAGTGAAAGCACACTGCGAAAAAACAGCAGAAGGCTGGAGTCTCACCATAACCAATGACGGCAGAAAGCCAGAACAGCTGATAGAAGGCGGCGGCATTGCGGGGATGCGCAAACGGGTTGAAGCGCTTGGGGGAACGCTTTGCATCTCAATCGAGCCTCGGTTTACCGTCGCGGCATTCTTCAGGGAGGAACATGAGAATGATCCGGATTTTGATCGTAGATGATCACGCTTCGATACGGGATTCCTTTCGCAGCGCATTTGAGCAATATGACGACCTCAAGGTTGTGGGCAGCGTTGCCGACGCTGCTTTCGCCCTGTTTTTTTGCCGGGACAAGCAGCCCGATCTGGTATTGATGGATATTTGTACAGCCGGTGGCGCATCGGGCCTTGCAGCAACGGAAAAAATCAAGGAAGCGTTCCCGGCGATCAAAGTGGTTGTCATGACCGGGTTTGACGAGGTCACCTATATGCCGAGGGCAAAAGCATGTGGTGCGGATGCCTTTGTGGAAAAAGGGCAGAACATGACGTTTTTCATTCAGGTCATACGGGATGTAATGGATGGCAAGTCATATTTCCCGGAGCAGAAAACCATCCCCGTTCAGCCCGGGGAAGCGCCGCTGACGGAACGCGAACTGGAAACCCTGCGTTTGATTTGCGAGGGAGTAAGCCGCAAGGAGATTGCCGAACGGATGTGTATTTCCGAAAACACCTTATATCGGCATATCCAGAGCGTTACGAAAAAAATGGGATTTGAGCGAACCGGGGAGCTGGTCGCGCATGTCATCCTGAATGGATGGATCAATCCGCGGTACTGAATGCAAAGCGGATCCGAACGAAAAAGGGCTCCGGCTCTTTTTTTGTTTGGGTCGCTAAAATGACAGCTAACTGTGATGCGGATGTTTTCCGTTTCATGTATCATTAAAATCAGGATAAAGCCCCTGCCAAAGATCCTATATCGCTACAGAGGAGAATAAAAATGTCTGAGACCGTTGCGCTTATCATGAAACGCAAGGTGCTTGCGCAGAGCCTTATGCGCCTCACCCGGGAAGAAAAGGGCATTCAGATGTACTTCCAGCCGGATTATGCGGATGCCGATGTTGTGATTCGTGGCTGCGGGGCGAGCTGTGCCCTGATTGAAGTTGCAGAAAGCGGCGAATACGACGTTGCCTATTGCCTCGCATTATGTGCCTGGCTGAAGAAGGAAACCCCCGCATGTAAATTGCTCCTTCTGTGCCCGGAAAATGACGAAGAATGCATTTCCGAAGTCGTTGCGGCAAAAAGGGCAGGAAAGATAGACGATTTTATCTTCTATGATACAAGCCTCGAATACCTGATTTCCAAGCTGTGTTCGATGTAAGTTGAAATGCTTTCGATCATTCCAGATAAGTGAGGGAACCGTCATGACAAAAAAATGGTTTTGTTTTGTTATTTGCAGCGTACTTGTGCTGTTTTGCACTTCCTGTACCACGCCGGGGGAAACGCCGGATCAGCCTGTTGTCGTCACCATCTGGCACGTGTATGGCGCCCAGACCGATTCCCCGCTGAACGACATGATAAGCACATTTAACCAAACCGTAGGAAAAGAGCAGGGAATTCAGGTTGAGGTAACGCTGGTTTCCAACAACAAGAACATCCATGAAGCGATCCTGTCTTCCGCGTACGGCGACCCGGGGGCTTCGGTACTCCCGGATATGTTTGTTGCATACCCGAAAACGGTGCTGGCCATGCCGGATGACAGCATTCTTCTCAATTACAGGGATTATTTCAGCGAAGCAGAGTGCGCGGCTTTTGTGTCTGCTTTTATCGAAGAAGGCATGATAAACGGCCGGCTTGCCGTGCTTCCCGTGGCAAAATCCACCGAGATTATGTACATCAACAAAACGCTTTTCGACCGTTTCGCTTCCGATACGGGGACAACTGTTGAAAGCCTCAGCACATGGGAAGGCCTTTTTGAAGCTGCGGAAAAGTATGCAGCGTGGACGGACGGCCAGACGCCGGAAACTGCGGGCGATGCAAAAGCCCTGTTGGTTCATGACTTTCATTTCAATTACTTTCAGGTTGGCGTAAAATCCCTTGGTGAATCCTTCTTTGACGATGCAGGCATTGCCTTCGGCGAAAAGTTCAGCACCGTGTGGGAGCCTTAAGCCAGGGCAGCCCTTTCCGGCGGCCTATGGCTCAAAGGCGGCTACGCGACCGAACCCCTGCGCACAGCGGATTCCATTGTGTCCATCGCCTCCTCTGCCAGCGTGCTGTATTTTTCGGATATCGTAACCTATCCGGACAATACTTCCGAAGAGGTGGAATGGATCATCCGCCCCTGTCCGGTCTTCAAAAACGGCAGCAAGCTCGTAATGCAGCGCGGTGCGGGCATCTGCACCGTCAAATCCACCCCGGAGAGGGAGGAGGCATGCATCACATTCCTCAAATGGCTGACCGATGCACAGCGCAATGTTGAATTTGTGACGCAGGCAGGTTATATGCCGGTCAAGCAGGAGTCCTTCGACGCATACCTGCCTTCCGCAATCCAAAGCCTTACCGATGAGAAATACATTCAGCTTTATGATGCGTTTCTTGAAACGCAGGCGCAGTATACCTTCTATACTGCACCGCAAACGGAATGGTACCTCGATCTGGAAACAAAATTTGAAAACAACATCCGCCTGCACCTCGGTATTTCCAGGAACGCCTGTCTCGCGGCTGGCGATACGGCGCAGGAAACGCTGCTTACGCAGCTCGTTTGGGATTGTTATGATGATTTCCGTTCGACATTCAACTAATAAATGCAGCTGCATCTGTAAGGGGGTGACATGGAATGGTAAAAAAGCTCAGGGAGCTGCTGAAGCTCACAAAAATGGCGAGAAAAGAGAGCGTAAGCATGCAGCGCAAGCTGGCGCTGTACTGGTTCTCTATGGCAGCGACCGTTTTTGGCGCGCTAATGCTGATTTTCAGCCTTACGGGCGTATTTTCAAATACGGACAGGGAGCTCCGCCTGTCCTTGAACATACAGCTTCAAAATACCGCCACAGATATTTCCAACCAGATTGAGAGGCTTTCGGGCCAGGGTATTTTCCTCTCCGAGCAGGCCAGCCGGGAGCTCATGGAGGTGCTGCCTGCATATGGTTCCGGGATATCCTCTCTCAACGACCGTCCGGAGGCGCTGTTGGAACTGCAGCGTTCCCTCTATCCCGCGCTGAATACAACCCTCCACACCAGCGATTGCAGCGGCGCTTTTATCGTGCTTAACGCCACAACAAATACCCTTGCCGGCACAGCGGAGCATTCCCGCAGCGGGTTGTATCTCCGCTACACCAGCCTCACTCCCAAGAAGTCATCGAACCAGCAGGTGATCTATTTCCGCGGCATTTCCGACATCGCCCGGGAGGAAGACCTGGAATTGCACAACCGGTGGAATCTGGAGTTCGACATCTCTCGAATCCCCGGCTATGATGAAATGATGCAGACACCGGTCCGCCGCCTTGCGGATGCTTATGCATGGACGGGCAGGCTCCATCTTTTGGACACGTGGGAAGATGTCATCCTTCTCTGTGTCCCCGTGTTGGACGGCAACGGAAATGTGGCAGGCTTGTGTGGCATGGAGCTCAGCTCGCTGTATTTCGGGTTTTGTTACGCGGCTGTAGAAAGCCAGTTCGGCCCGATCGTAAGCGTGCTTGCACCGCTTGAGGACGGGCAGCTTTTGTTGGATCAGGGCATGACCGGAAGAACGGAAGGAACCTATCTGGATGTCTCGAATGTGTTGAGCATTCAGGAAGGGGAGTATTACAACACCTATTCCGAAGGAACGAACCAGTACATCGGCCTTCACAAAACCATTCCGTTCGCAAGCGGGGATGGGCGGGAGTGGGCATCGGCAATATTGCTGCCGAAAGAAAGCTATGCCTCCTATGCTTCCGGCAAGCAGGTCGTATGGATTGCTTGCTCGCTTGCCTTTCTGCTCGCCATGCTGGTAAGCGCCGCCACGCTGTCCCGCAGCTTCGCGCGCCCCATTGCCCAAAGCCTTGCGGCAATACAATCCAACATAGCCATAGACGCCACCCCTTCCGGGATTTCCGAAATAGATGCTCTGATTGCTTTTATAAAATCCAGGGAGCAAAGTCAGGCGATTGCAGCGGGGAGTTTGCCGCCGGATATCGCCGAGTTGTTCGATGCCTTTGCAGCGCGCATGGCCTTGCTTACGGAAACCGAGCATGAAATATTCAAGCTGTACGTTGATGGTCATGAAATCGGTGAAATACCGGAACTCGCTTTCATAAGCATCAATACAGTGCGCAAACACAACCGCAATATTTATGAAAAGCTCTGCGTAACTTCACGTGACGAGCTCATGCTGTACATCGAATTGTTCAGGCGCTGCAACCGTCTGGATGAACTTCTGTAACACTACCGCATCAATTTATCAATTTCCAAACGCAGATTGCCGCCGGGTCTCTCCCCGGCGGCATATTTAACAATGCCCTATTTTTGTAAAGTGCTCAAAAAGTCCCGCAGTTCAAGGCTTGGTATCCAATGGATACCATAGATTTGCCGATGTCCCCAGACAAAAAGCGGGGCAAAAGTATTCTCCGGGTAATATCTATTTTCCGGCGGAGCGAGTACAGTTAAACTTGTATACCAGTATAAAAGGAGCGGAGCGGCTATGAAGCAGATCTTGATAGGCCGGATGGCGGATGCCTCAACCAAAGATGAGTTTTGCTTCTCACTCCGTTGTGAAGAATGCACGAAGGTTTGGCGCAGCGCCCCTGTTCCGCTTTCAAAAGCGGGTGTTTCCCCCTCCACCGAAGGGAAACGAATCATTTACAACACGCTTTATGAAAAAGAAAAGCGGCGTGCTTTGGAAAAAGCCGCAAGGGAAGGCGAAGAAGTTTTCAATATTTGCCCCATCTGCCGGCGCCTCATATGCAACGAATGCTTTCTGATCTGCGATGATCTGGATCTGTGCCGCGCATGCGCACTCCGGCTCGGAGAAGCGGGGGAGCCCGTCAGCGGCAAATCAAATGAAACGGAACACGTCCGTAAAACAACAGCGGCATTAAAGTGAGCGCTTCTGCTCCAGGCACGCAGGCACAGGCAATGATATCCCCGAAGACAAAATGTTGAAGCCCGCAAGTGCGGTTTTCATAACACCACGAATCACTAAGAACGAAGTGTAAGGAGGAGCTTTTTATATGGCTTTTTGTACGAATTGCGGTGCGCAACTCCCTGATGGATCTAAATTCTGTACCAGTTGCGGCGCTAAGTTCGAGGCCCCCAAACCCGCAGAGGAAACACAGCATCAGCCCGGAGCCCCCGCGCAGGAGAGCGCTCCGGTGCAAGGCACCTATCAACCGGCTCAGCAGAGCTACACTCCGCCCACGCAGCAGAGCTACACTCCGCCCACGCAGCAGAGCTATAC
>ERZ825670.2113-NODE-2113-length-19645-cov-3.630322_pt1 | contig 19645 bp, 6 predicted proteins | sample MGYA00519929_ERZ825670 | MGnify/ENA primary metagenome ERZ825670 (study PRJEB31778, sample SAMEA3449207) | human gut metagenome | biome: human gut; feature: human-associated habitat; material: faeces | place: United Kingdom | collected 2010/2012 ...
GCCGTGCTTCTTTGAAGAGTGGTGAAGAGCGGTTGGTAGACTTGCTGAAAGCGGAGCAGGTCGGAATGTCATGGCGTACGGGGTTTGCATTGATAAATCATTATACTGCGAACAACCAATGGCAGCAGGCTGTTGAGACCGGAAAGAAGTACATAAAGAAATATCCGTCTAATTATTATATCGGCCTGAAATATGCAAAGGCTTTATGTGAAACGGGCCAGTACCAGCCTTGCATTTCCTTACTGAACAAGATGCAGGTCCTTCCGAATGAAGGCTCGTATGCCGGACGTGCCGTTTATCGTGCCGCTAACCTGTACCAGGCAATGGAACAGCTGAGCCGGAAAAACTACAGGCAGGTCATGCGAAATGTGGAAGCCTCAAAGGAATGGCCCGAAAACTTGGGAGTAGGTAAACCTTATGACGATATGATCGATAGCCGTCTGGAAGATTATCTGGAAGCAAAAGCCTTGATGGGGCAGGGGGATAATCAAAAAGCAGCGACACTCTTGTCGTCTGTGGCCGGTTATAAAACGTCACGTTCCCGGTTTGGTTCCGGCAATCTCCTGACTGCACTGGCCTTGCGTGAGCTGGGAAAAGAAGTGGAAGCGGACCGTATGGTTGCCTCCTGGGAAACGGATTTCCCTGAAAACCGGATTACCCAGTGGTGTGCAGCCGTTTACCGCGGCGAGATGGAAAAAGCCTCCGGAATGCTCAAGTCCCGCAATGAACAAGCGGATACGACCCCGTGGGAAACTTCTTTCCGCGATTCCAATTTCGATCTGATCGTCCGCCTGTTTTCTACGGCAGACTAATGAATATAAAAGCCATTCACCTTCTTTGCAACTACAGCTATGCCGGAATGCGAGGTGTTGGGATATTATACATACGACGTGACCGACCTGTTGACCGATGGGGATAATTGCATTGTGCCCGTTTGAATCCGGCTTGGTACATAGTCTGTGTAAGCATACCTATGTCTATTGTATGGGTATCAATATAGTAGGTATCCCATCTAACGATACCGGCAGGCTATCTTTATTTGTGTGTAAATATATGTTATTTATTGTCCTTTATAAAAGTCTTTTATTGTCTATAAAACTTAAGTGTATAGGGCGTTTTGTACAAAAAGAACCATTCTGTCATTTTTATAACATTTAAAGTCATTTTTCTAAACAATATTTATTTTCGAGTGAATACTTTTGTTGTTGTAAATATACTAGCCATATAATACAAAGAATCTATCATGTTTAACTTTAAATGTAATATGCCTATGCCCTAATTGTAATTGAAAGCACTAGTATCAAATTTATACAAAGTACAATTTTGATAATCTTAAACATATCAGGTAAGACTGATAAAATACTCTATTCTTAATAACATAACAAATGTGAAATAAGTATGAAAAAATTTTTAACGGGGGGGGGGGGTAAATATACTCCTATATTAAAGTCCACACTTCCATTATTACTTTTAAGCATGCTCTCAGGAGCAAATGTATATGCGGCTAATGACTCCAATTTGAAGGATGTGTCAATAACAATTAGTCAGCAACAAAAGAAAATTACGGGTGTTGTAACAGACAAAGAGGGAGTACCGGTTATCGGTGCCAATGTCTTGGAGAAGGGGACAACAAACGGAACTGTTACAGATGCAGACGGACGATTTTCTTTGGATATTTCTCGTAATGCAACACTACAAATTTCTTATCTTGGTTATAATACACAAAACATCGTGGTTGGTAATCAAACTACTTTTGCAGTAAAGCTCTCGGAAGATTCAGAAGCTCTGGATGAGGTTGTTGTTGTGGCCTATGGTACTCAGAAAGCCCGTGCGGTAACTGGTTCCATGAGCAAATTGAATAATGAGGAGCTGGAAGATATCCCAGTTCCGAATATCAGTCAGAAAATGCAGGGGAAATTCTCTGGAGTACAGATTACACAGGCAAACGGTGAACCCGGTGGTGGTATGGCTATCCGTATCCGTGGCGCTGCTTCAGTGAATGGCGGTAATAGCCCTCTTGTAGTAATAGATGGATTCCCGATCACTCCGAATGAAGGTACAGGACTGGAGTCGATAAGTCCTGAAGAAATCGAAAATATTACAATCCTTAAAGATGCTGCTTCTACCTCTTTGTACGGTTCCAGGGCTGCCAACGGTGTTATCCTGGTAACGACTAAAAGAGCAAAAGAAGGAAAAACTGATGTAGAGTTCAGTGCTTATTTCGGTGCAACACAAGTATCAAAAAGAGGACGTCCCGATGTAATGAATGCACAGGAATTTGCCCAGTTCAAAAAAGAGTATTATGAAGACCAGGCTAAGTATGAAGGCTATACCGGAGGAGTTCCCGAATGTTATCAGAATCCTTCTTCATTGCAGAATGGTACGGACTGGTACGATGTACTTTTGCAGACTGCATTGACGCAGAATTATAACCTGAGTTTGCAGTCAGGAACTACAAAAGTGAAATCGGCTGTGAACCTGAACTACAATAAGCAGGATGGTGTTATTATCAATACCTATTCGGAACGCTTCTCGGCACGTGCCAATAATGTCTATGAAGCTTCGGACCGTGTAACGTTTGGCTTGAATTTATCAGGTTCTTATATGAGCGGGCAGATTATTCCCGGATTGGGCGGCGGACGTAATATAATTGGTTCTGCCTTCTTGATGGATCCACAGTTGAAATACAAGAATGATGACGGGACATATCCGATATCTTATTCACAACCGGGTATGTTTGCCAATCCGAACTTCTATCTCGTGCTGAATGAACGCGACGATCCGAAAAAGAGAATGAGAGGTACTCTCAATACCTATGCAGATGTCAAAATTATAGACGGATTGAAATATCGTATCAGCGCAAATGCTGATTTGGGATCGGATCAAACCGAATCATGGGTTCCTTCTATTGCAAATGGTGCCATGTTCACTGCTCCTCCTCAACCGGCTGTCGGTTCTTATGGTACCAGTAAATATGTGAATTGGTTGATCGAGAATATGTTGACCTACAATAAGACATTTGCGGATAAGCATAATGTTGATCTTTTACTCGGATATTCAACTCAGAAGACGACCTCTGAAAATGCAAAAATCAATGCATCAGATTATCCTGATGATGAAGTGGGTTGGTTCAATGCCGCCACAACAAAGGTCGGTGAAGGTGATAGAAGTTCATGGGCAATGATCTCTTATCTGGCACGTGCCAATTATGATTATATGGGTAAATACTTACTGTCTGTATCTTTCCGTCGGGATGGTTGTTCTCGTTTTGGTATGAATGCGAAGTGGGCTAATTTCCCCTCTGTTTCTGCCGGTTGGATTGCTTCGGATGAAAGCTTCATGGAGAGATTCGATAGGTTGAGCTATTTAAAATTACGTGGAAGTTATGGTATCGTAGGTAACTATAATATCGGTAACTATAATCATTTGGCTACAATCGGAACTTACAACTATGTCTTCAATAACGGAATTTCTGCCGGACGTGGAACAAGTGGTATCGGTAATGCGGACCTTACCTGGGAAACAACCAAACAGCTCGACTTCGGTGTGGATTTAGGATTATTCAATGACCGTGTATTCTTGGTTTATGACTACTATTGGAAGAAAACGGATGGTTTGTTGTATCAGATTGATATTCCTTATTCTTCCGGATTCGAAAACATCCAATCCAATATTGGTGAATTCAGATTCTGGGGACATGAAGTTGGCTTGGAAACGAAGAATATGACAGGCAAGTTTAAATGGAATACCAGCTTGAATTTGACATTTAACCGTAATAAAGCAATGAAGCTGGGTACGAACAATACGCCGATTGGCGGTAATAACAATCAGGAAGATTACAACCGTACGGAAGTCGGTAAACCATTAGGTCTGTTCTACGGCTACGTCTATGATGGCGTTTTCATGACTCAGGAAGAATATGAAGCCGGACCTAAACATGCCTCTTCTATGGTCGGTACTGTTCGTATGAAGGACTTGAATGGCGATAATGTTATTGATAATAATGACCGTACTTTTATCGGCGACCCGAATCCGGATTGTATTTTTGGTATGACTAATACTTTCTCATGGAAAGATTTTGATGCAAGTGTTGTATTTACCGGTTCATTAGGTGGAGACATTATAGACGGAACTTATGAATGGACGGAAAATATAGACGGTGTATTCAATGTTCGTAAGGAAGTTGCAGAACGTTGGCGCTCAGAAGATAATCCAGGTAACGGTAATATTCCGAGAACAAGAACAGGTACGACGGAATTATTCCGATATACCAATTCTCGTTGGGTATTCAAGAATAATTACATAACATTGAAGAATATCACGTTAGGATATACGATTCCGATGAAATCAAATCCTTATATCAAGGGAATACGTGTTTATGGAAGTGCTCAAAACCTGTTTACTGTAGGTTCTTATCCGGGAATGAATCCGGAAGTAAATAAGAATACAAGCGGATTATATCAGGGAGTGGATCATACAACATATCCTGTTGCCAGAATTTATACAATTGGCTTGAATGTTAAATTTTAAAGAGCATTAGAATATGAAAAAGTTAAATATATATATTTTTGCGGCAAGTGTGTTGTCTCTTTCTTCTTGCAGTGACTCTTTCCTGAATCTGACTCCTGAGACAACTATTACGACGGAAACGTTCTATAAGACTGCAGATCATTTCGAGCAAGCTACGGTTGCTTCGTATACAGGTTTGAGAAATATCGCCTTGAGTGGTATATTTATGGATGAGATGCGTTCAGATAATACATTCTATACCTACTATAGCGGTGATAGAGGTCCTTATAACTCGACTGAAAAACTAGCTTTGTTTTTAGATGACGAAACTGTCGGTTGGAGTCCGGACCGTTATAAAGGCGTTTATTCTAGTATTGCCAAGGTAAATACGATTTTGGGTAGACTGGATGCTTCCGAATTGACGGAAGAAGAAAAGAAAACGGTAAAAGCAGAAGCTTTGTTCCTGAGAGCCTTCTATTATTTCGATTTGGTACAGCATTGGGGCGGTGTTCCTCTTATGTTGCAAGAGGTTACTACCGAAGCAGAAGCTTTTGCTGCTAAATCTCCGGCAGAAGATGTTTATAAACAAGTACTTACCGATGTCTCGGAAGCGATTTCTTTGGGATTGCCGGTAGCAAGCACTTTCCCGCAGAGTGGCCGGGCAACGATGGGAGCTGCTAAAATGCTGCGTGCTTATTGTTATATGTCACAGCCTACTCGTGATTACAAAGCTGCTGAACAGGATTTGAAAGATATCACACAGATGAATTACGGTCTTTTGGACAGTTATGAAGCTGTATTTAATCCTGCCAATAAAAACTCGAAAGAATCTATTTTTGAAATACAGTACATCGAAGATGGCTCTAATGCAGGCGTACATAATGATATTCCTTGGCGTTTGATTCCGAAATGTAGTAATAATGACTTCCTGATGGGTATCACTTTTTCGAACTATGCAGGTACAAGCGGTGGCTGGTGCGTTCCTACGGAAGAGATGATCCAGTCTTACGAACCGGGTGATAAGCGTTTGGATGCTTCCATTGCTGTAGCAGAAGGTAAGACAGATGACGCTGAACAGTTTACTTGCGAAGAAGTCAAGACGGTATCGGATTTTACTCCGACAACTGGTAAAAATTTCTACTACTTCATCCGGAAGTATTATCACCCTCCTTATCAGTATGCTGGGCGTGCAGGAGATAACTTCCCGGTTTACCGTTATGCAGGTGCTTTGTTGTTACTGGCAGAAAACTTGGTAGCGCAGAATCGAAATGCAGAGGCTTTACCTTATGTTAATGAGGTAAGAACCCGTGCCGGATTGGAGCCGCTGACCAGCGTTACTGCAGAGGATGTAGCTGATGAAATGCGTCATGAACTGGCCTTTGAAAACCATCGTTGGACAGATTTGATTCGTACGGGTAAAGCCATAGAAACAATGACCGAATTTGGAAAGACGATGAAGGCAAAGTATCAGTGGATTCTTCCTTCTGCATTTGAGGTAACGGGAAACCGTTTGGTATTCGCTTTCCCGTTAAGAGAAAGACAGATCAATTATTTGCTGGAACAGAATCCGGGATATTGATAAATAGATAGTAGTGAGGAGATTGTTCTTTATAACAATCTCCTTGTTTTGTTAATATTTTTATTAGAAAAATACCATGAAACATACTGGATTAAAGTCTATCTTCTTTTTACTGGTCATATTTCTCTGCTGCAATTCGGTTGTAGGTCAGCGAGCAGGCGATCTTAGTGACTTGTTTGTCTCACCACCGGATCGTGCAAAGCCAAGGGTCTATTGGTGGTGGCTCTATAATCGTGTAAATAAAGGTTCTATTACCCGTGACCTGGAAGAGTTTAAAGCAAAAGGGATCAGTGGCGTTAATCTGATATGTACAGGTGGATATGCCGGAAAAGAGGCATTATTAGGTGTTGAATGGCTGGGGCCTGAATGGCGTGCCCTTTACCGGCATGCAATCCGGGAAGCTAAACGATTGAATATTGAAATAGGATTTAACCTGGCGGGAGGCTGGACCATGATGGGACCTTGGGTTACGCCGGATAAAGCGATGAAGAAAGTAGTTCAGAGTGAACAGATCGTTACCGGACCTGTAACGTTTTCTAAAGAATTTCCTCAACCTGAAACTGTCGATAATTATTACCATGATGTATGGGTTCAGGCATTTAAAATAGAACGCCAAACTAAAACAGTGCATCCGGAAACTGCTATAGATATCACGGACTGTATAAGTTCTGACGGGAGATTGCATTGGGATATTCCGGAAGGCGACTGGCTCATTTTACGAACGGGATATACATTGACAGGACATCCCTGGAGTAAATGGCATGCATATCCTAAAGGCGATACATTTGAAGGAGGAGACGGATACGAAATAGATTATTTGAGTACGGTTGCTTTGGATGATCATTTTGACCATCTAGGTAAATTGGTTATCGAAGAGACCCGGCAGGCCGGCGGTAAATTGGCTTATTTGTGGTCAGATAGCTGGGAATGCGGAAAACTTACATGGACTCAGGACTTCCCGGAACAATTCCGGCGTTTCCGAGGATATGATTTAAAGCCATATATGGCTATATTGGCAGGATATACAGTGAATGATTCTGTATTTTCGGCTCGTTTCCGGGATGATTTTGACAGAACGATACAAGATTGTGTCGCAGAGAATTTTTATGGACATTTCTATGAATTATGTCATGAAAATGGTATGGATGTAGGTAATGAGGCTGGAGGACCGAATGATACACCTCCCCAGGATGCACTAAAAAACTTGGGGCGTTGTGATATTCCGGCAGGCGAATTCTGGGTACATTACAAATTACCTGAAGACGGAATGAATTCTCGTAAAAGTGCCAGACTTAATTTGAAACAAACAGCTTCGGCTGCACATATATATGGCCGGCGTGAAGCGCAGGCGGAAGCTTTCACACAGATGGAACAGGACCGTACACATTGGTCATTGGGCCCCTATGATTTAAAACCCTATGCAAATGATGCTTTTTGTGAAGGTATAAACCGTTTTATGTTACATCAGGCAACTTGTCAGCCTCCGGAAGATGGGAAGCCCGGGTTTGAATTTTGTGCCGGTCAGCATTTTACTCCTAACATAACCTGGTGGGAGCAGTCTTCTGCCTTTTTTTCTTATTTGTCTCGTTGTCAGTCTTTATTGCAGCAGGGCAAGTTTGTGGGCGATGTCTGTTTCTTTTTAGGTGAACGACCGCCGGTACTGGTTCCGCCTAAATATGTTGTGCCGACTCTCGGGGTAGGCTATGACTGTGATTATACGAATGCAGAAGTACTACTGACACGTATGTCCGTCAAAGATGGAAGGATCGTATTACCTGATGGTATGAGTTATCGTCTTTTATATCTTCAGAATTGTGTTTCTCCTGTAGAAGAGATATGTGAGGCAGTAGGGCATTATCAGCAGTTGAAGGTTTTATCCGATCCTTCGGATGCCATGTCTCTGCCAGTAATCAAGAAACTTCGGCAATTGATTAGGGATGGGGCTACTGTAGTTGGGGCACCTCCTAAAAGGTCGGCAGAACTGAACGGGTATCCGGATTGTGACAGAGAGGTACGGAAGATTGCCGCAGAAATTTGGGGTGACCTGGATGGGAAAACTCGTACGGAACGGAAGTTTGGTAAAGGACGTATCATCTGGGGGAAGACTGCACGTGAAGTTTTGCTTGCGGATGGAATACAACCTGATTTTTCTTATGCGGGTCAGACACGTGAGCCTGAAAAGTTCGATTATATCCATCGGGTGGATGGACAGTCCGAGATTTATTTTGTGATTAATCGTACAGGAAGCACCGAAGTCGGAGACTTTTCCTTTCGAGTTACCGGAAAACAACCGGAGATATGGGATCCGGTAACGGGTGAGATGAAAGAGGCGGGTTCTTTTGAGCAGAAGGGCGGACTTACCGGTTTGTCGTTGGAGTTGGCGCCGTATGGCTCTTGTTTTATTGTATTCCGCAAATCTATATCTAAGAACAGTTCCGGCAAAGGAATTCCTAATTTCTTGAAATATGAGAAGGTCAAAGAGCTAAGCGACTCATGGCATGTTTTATTTGATAAAGACTGGGGTGGTCCCGGTGAAGTACGTTTTGATAAGCTTTCTAACTGGATTGATAGTCAGGAGGAAGGGATTAAGTATTATTCGGGTAAAGCTACTTATCGGAAGGTATTTGACATGGGGAATGTGCAGAAAAAGTTTTCTCATGCAGGTGAAAGGTTTGTTCTCGATTTGGGTGATGTCAAGCATGTGGCGGCTGTTCGTTTAAATGGTAAAGAACTGGGTGTTTTGTGGTGCTCTCCCTGGCGTGTCGATATTACGGATTGTATAAAGGATACAGGAAATGTTTTGGAGATTGATATTGTCAATCTATGGGCGAACCGGGTGATTGGAGACTGGAAATTGCCGGTAGAGAAGCGTTTTACAAAAACACATGATGTTTTCCGTTTCGATATGTTGAGGGGAAGTACCCCGTTGACTGACGCTGGTTTACTTGGTCCGGTTAATATATTGCGCGGATTATAGTGTGAGTAGATTCTCATGTGTTTATAGTCCTTTTATAAAAGTTAGATAAGTTGTAGATATTTGTTTCATCCGGATAAAATGATTTTGTAGTATGACAATTCATAAGGTATTATTTATAACACTTTTATTTTTCGTGAGTATGTCTTCCTTTGCGAAGGAAGACCGGAATGGAGCTTTGAATCTGTCTCCTGCGAAATGGATCTGGTATCCGGCCGGCCGGACACTGCAAAACACTTTTATTTTATTCCGGAAAGATGTCATACTGAAAGAAAAACCGTTGAAAGCGGATGGATGGATACTGGCGGACAGCAGATATCGTTTGTTTGTGAACGGGAAAAGAGTGCAATGGGGGCCTGCTCCGTCTGATCCCCGCTGGCAGGAAGCCGATCCGCTGGATCTGGCTGGATATTTGGTCGAAGGAAAAAATACAATAGCCGTCGAAGTCTGTTATTTTGGAACCGGTGATGGAACTTCTCCGATGGGAAAGCCCGGATTTATCCTGAATCTGGATATCGATGGGCAAAAAATACTGACGGATGACTCGTGGTTCAGCTATTTATCCCGCAGTTGGCAGCCCGGAAAATACAAACGATGGTTTTTGCGTTCTTTACAGGAAACTTTTGATGCCCGGCTTTATCCGTATGGATGGGATACGCCTGACTTTATCCAGAATACAGATTGGGTAAAAGCGTTGGTTGCGAGTGATGACGGGCGTTATCCGTCCGTCTGTAATGGGATCCCGGAATATGCCTGGGAGATATCCGGGGATAAAAACGTGTCGGAGATACGTCGGAGGAGTATTCCTTTGATGCGGGAATATTCGGTGCCCCAACCTAAATTGGAAGAATCTATGTGGATCCACTGGAAAAGACCGGCAGAAGATTATTTTGATATGTTGGTCAGCGATGCTTTCGATGTTATACACCAACCGGTTGTCAGGCAGTCTGAAGACGAGTGGCTGGTGGAACCGAATGGAGACAATGCAGCAGCACTGACCTTTTCTTTTAGTGAACAAGGTGTCGGGTGGCCTTATTTTACTATTGACGCTCCGGAAGGAACTGTTGTGGAATTGTTGGTACATGAAGCACATCGGCTCGGAGGTCCCGCTATTATAAATTCTCATTTTAACTCCTGGACCCGGTTTGTTTGTAAAGAAGGGGTTAATACATTTGAAACATTTGATTTCGAGAGTTTCAGATGGCTTCAGTTACATATTCGTAACTTTAATCGTCCGGTCAGGATATCTTCGGTCGGTATGCGCCGTAGAATATATCCCTGGCAAAAAGAACCTGCTATATTTATAGCAGACGATACTATTCAAAAGGTTGTGAATGCTGCAGTAAATACATTATACAACTGTGCTCAGGAAACATTGGTCGATGGAATGGCGCGGGAAAGGCAACAATACAGCGGAGATGGTAGTCATCAGTTACATGCTGTTTTTCAGACAATGGGAGATTGTTTGCTTCCTTTCCGGTATATAAATACATTCAGCCAGGGATCTTCCATAGACGGATACTTTATGGATAGTTGGCCTGCTTGGGATCGGTTGGCACGTACGATGGAACGGCAGATGCAATTGACCGGTTGGGGCCCTATTCTGGATCATAGTATCGGATTTTGTTTCGATGCTTATCATTATTACATGTATACCGGTGATTTAAAGGGATTGGAAGAAGTCTATCCGAGACTTCTTAAGTTTTTTGTTTTTCTCTGTTCGCTGACGAATGAAGAGGAGCAATTGGTACCGGTAGAGAACTTAGGAATGTGTTCGGTTTACATCGATCATGAGGCATATAAAAAGAACCGCCATAAACAATTGGCGTTAAATCTTTATATTACAGCAATGTGCAGGAATGCTTTGGCTCCTTTGTGCCGTTTGTTTGGAGATAAGGAAGAAGCTGACAGGATTGAAGCTTATGGCAATAGGATACTTCAGGGATGTATCCGTAAGTTTTGGGATGAGGAACGAAAAGTTTATGTGAATAATCTACCCTGGATAAAGGAAGAAGGAGAGATACGTTATTGTGACCGTTCTTTGTCTACGGCATTGATCTATGATCTGTGCCCGGGTAATTCTATAGATAAGTCATTGGAAATATTGGAACAGACTCCTGCAGAGTTGGGGATATCATACCCGTGTAATGCCGTGTGGCGTCTGTGGGCATTGGTTAAATACAGGAAGATTGAATCCGTTCTGTCTGACTTGAGAACGAAATGGGGACGAATGAGCTCTGTTTGGGAAAATAACACATTACAGGAGTTTTGGACTGCTTATCCGGATGAAGGCTCTCAGTGGAGTCATTGCGCCATGCATCCTTTGATCGCTCTCAGTCAGGGGATAGCCGGTATTTATCCGATAGAGGGAGGATCTGGTAAAATAAAGATAGAGCCGCAGCCCGGTAGTCTGGAGAAAGTAGATTTTGATGTATACACAGCAAAAGGGGCAGTACATTTTTATTCGCAGGGAAAGAAAGGGAAACGGACCCTTCGGTTGAGGATCCCGGATACAGTGTCTGTCGAATTATGGCTGGATGCACGGGAAGAAATCAAACTACCGTTCTTACGGACTGAGAAAAATGGAATCAAAGTATATAAGGTGGAAGGTCTGGAAAAATACGAACTTCATTTGAAATATACTTGATACGTATCTTTGCATGACAAAGAATAATTTGTTAACTAAATTCATTAGGAGATGAAAAAGGATAAGATTATTAGAGGGATGGTTATTGTGTTTTTATGTTCTGTAAACATCTGTGGACTAGAGGCGCAGGAGAAAGCCGGAGAGTGTGTGCCTACAGATTTGAAATGCGAGCATCTGGTTGCTCCGTTAGGTATCGACCGCCAGGCTCCGCGTTTTTCGTGGCATCTGGAAGATAGCAGGGGCGGAGCCGTTCAAACCGCCTACAGGATCACTGTAGGAAAAGATTCTGTCGCTTTGTCCAAAGGAAAGAAGATCTTGTGGCAGGAGAAAAAGGCAGACGGAAAAACGATGGCAGGTTATAAAGGGAAAGCCCTGGAGCCTTTTACGAAATATTATTGGAGTGTTACTGTTTGGGACAAAGACAAGCAGGAATCCCGGAAAGTAATTTCTTCTTTTGAAACAGGTATGTTGACGCCTTCAAACTGGGAGGGAACATTTATTTCAGATGGACAGGATATAGAGTCCCGTGAGACTCCCTATTTCCGGAAAGCTATTCGATTAGACAAGAACGTCCAATCGGCAAGGGCGTACATAGTGGCAGCCGGATTATATGAACTATCCATTAACGGGCAGAAGGTCGGTGACCATTTTTTAGATCCGGCTTTTACCGATTATGGCAAGCGGTTATTGTATGTTACGTATGATGTCACCGATCTTTTGAGTAAAGGAGATAATGCCGTGGGGGTAATTCTCGGAAATGGCTGGTATAACCATCAGCCGGTTGCTGAATGGTCCTTTGATAAAGCTCCATGGCGTAAGCGTCCTTCTTTCTGCCTGAATTTGCATATAACATATACGGACGGGACAAAAGAAATTTTGGCATCCGATGAAAGTTTCAAGGTGAAAGGCGGTCCCATTACATTCAATGCTATTTATGTAGCTGAAAATTATGATTTCAGGAAAGAACTGCCGGGTTGGAATACGGTTTCTTATGATGATTCTTCCTGGAAAAACGCAACGGAAGTTGTTTGGCCGGGTGCAAATATAACATCGCAGACCATGCATCCGATTCGTGCTACGGAATATTGCAAGCCTGTTGATCTGAAAAAGTTGAATGATACGCTTTACTTGTACGACTTTGGGCAAAACTGGTCAGGTGTGACGACGTTTAAGGCGAAGGGTGCGCCCGGAACAAAAGTGAAAATACGTCATGGCGAACAACTGGATTCCCGCAGGAAACGATTGTTTGATGATAATAATATCCAGTTTTATCAAAATGTAAACGAGCCGTTGAAATATGGGGTTCACCCTGAAGATGAATTGTTCCAGACGGATGTGTTGATATTGGACGGTAAGGAAAACGAATTTACACCCCGTTTTAATTATAAGGGATTCCAATATGTGGAAGTCTCCTCGGATAAGCCTCTGCATCTGACGACAGAAAATATAACATCTCATTTTATTCATACGAATTCACCGGCAAACGGATCTTTCGAATGTTCGGATACGTTGATCAACAGATTGCTGAGGGCTACGAATTATTCTTATTTATCGAATCTGGTCGGATATCCGACCGATTGTCCTCATCGTGAGAAAAATGGCTGGACGGGTGACGCCCATCTGGCTATTGAAACGGGCTTGTATAGTTTTGATGCAATTACCCTATATGAAAAATGGATGGCAGACCATCGGGATAATATGTATGACGGAGGCAGGCTGCGTTGTATCATTCCTTCCGGAGGTTGGGGAGGCGATATCGCTGACTGGACTTGCTCGATGACCATTATTCCCTGGACCCTGTATGAGTTTTACGGTGATCCGACTTGCTTGAAAGATAATTATGAAGCAATGAAGATGCATACGGATTATTGGCTGAATAAGTATCCGGAAGGGTTGATCGGAGATTACTGTCTGGGTGACTGGGTCCCTCATAAGTCGATTGCAGATAAGGAACTGACAGCTTCTATTTATCATTACAAAAATGCAGACATCGTTTCCCGTACGGCCAAATTGTTTGGTTTCGAAAAGGATTATGAACATTATAAAGCGGCAGCCGAAAAGATAAAGAATGCGATTAATGAAAAGTTCCTGAACAGGGAAACCGGTATTTATGCCAACGGCTATCAAACGGAGCTTAGTATGCCTTTATATTGGGGTATAGTCCCGGAAGACTGTAAAGAAAAGGTTGCGGAACAGTTGACCAAACGGGTAAAAGCGGACAAAGATCATTTGGATGTGGGTATTATGGGATGTAAAACGATCCTTAATGCATTGACGGAGACGGGAAATGTAGAACAGGCTTACCGTATGGTGACCCAGCAGGATTATCCTTCATGGGGAAACTGGTTACGCCAGGGGGCGACAACCCTTTACGAGAATTGGGATTATAATGGCCTTGCCTGGGGATATTCGCAGAATCACATAATGTATGGTGAGATCGGTGCATGGTTCTATAAGGCCTTGGCGGGGATTAATGTCGATCCGCAGAACCCTGGTTTTAAGAATGTAATCCTGAAGCCTCATTTTGTAGAAGAACTGACCTATGTAAAAGCTTCTTATAATTCTCCCTACGGGTTGATAAAATCAGCCTGGGAAAGAGTGGGTGATAAAGTTATTTATAAAGTAACTGTGCCTCCCGGTGCAACGGCTACATTACATCTGGAAGGAGAGAATACTCCTAAAGAATTGATTGCAGGTACTTATAAGTTTGAGGTAAATAAATAATTACGGATATGAAAGGCATTTATTTAAAAGCATTATTTGCGTTTGTCTCGCTGTTAGCCGTTTCGTGTAGTACCCGTTCGTCGTTGGATATCGATGGTTTGCAGTGTGAGAACTTAAATGAGCCGTTGGGAATCGACAATACCTCTCCTCACTTCAGTTGGGTGTTAAACTCAAAGGAACAAGGTGTCGAACAAACAGCTTATCAGATACTGGTCGCTTCGGATAAAAAGTATTTGTCGGAAGGAAAAGCAGACCTGTGGAATTCGGGAAAGATGGAGTCGGACAAATCCAATGGGGTTTTATACCAGGGAAGTCCTTTAAGTTCCAGGAGTTTTTCTTATTGGAAAGTGCGCGTCTGGGACGGAGAAGGGAATGTGTCTGCATGGAGTGAACCTGCTTGTTTTGGAGTGGGATTACTGCATCCGGAAGATTGGACTGCCCGATATATCGGCATGAACCAGGCCGAAGGTCAAATGGAATCGCCGCTATTCCGGAAAACATTCCAATGTAATACACTTGGAGAAAAGATGTTGCTCCATGTGAATTCGTTGGGTTACCATGAGGTATATGTCAATGGAAAACATGTCGGCGATGCTGTATTGACGCCAGCTGTTTCTCAGTTCGATAAACGTTCCCTGATCGTGACTTATGATATTTCCGAACTTGTCCGGAAAGGTAGTAATGAGATTGTTTTCTGGTTAGGTAAAGGCTGGTACCGCGACGGACTTCCGGGTGTAGTGGAAGGTGGTCCGTTTGTCCGCGCCCAACTGGAAAGCAGAGACGAAGGAGATTGGACTACGGTTCTGGTTACGGACGATTCCTGGCTGGCTCGTAAAAGCGGTTATGTCTCGACTGGAAACTGGAGACCGCATCAGTTTGGCGGTGAGGTTGTAACGGCTTCCGAACTGCTTCCGGATTTAACGGCTTCTACATTGAACAGCGTTGAATGGGGAAAAGTGAAAGTAGCTTCGATACCGGTCCATAAGGCTACACCGCAAATGGCTGAGTTGAACCGGATTCAGAAAGAGTTCCATCCGGTATCGTGCCAGGCATCCGGTGACACAGCCTGGATCTTCGATATGGGAACGAACTTTACGGGGTGGACGAAAATTAAGTTTCCGGCATTGGCTTCCGGTCAGAAGATACGGATTAGCTATTGTGATTTTTTGAACGAAGAGGGGCAGTTCAGAGACAGACTTTATGAAGATTATTATATCGCTTCCGGTAAAGCAGGGGAGAGCTTCGTTAATAAGTTCAATTACCAGGCCTATCGGTATCTGAAACTGACGAATCTGAATGAGGCTCCGGCCCTAACCGATATAACAGCTTGCTTGATCCATACAGATTATAAAGGAAGTGCTTCTTTTAGTTGTTCGGATGAGGACTTAAATGCAATTCACGATATGATTCACTACACACTTCGTTGTTTGACTTTAGGTGGTTATATGGTGGACTGCCCCCAGATCGAACGATTGGGGTATGGTGGCGACGGGAATGCCTCGACGCAGACCGTTCAGACAATGTATAATTTGACTCCTTTATACATGAACTGGATGCAGGCATGGGCGGATTGCATGAGAGAAGACGGAGGTATGCCTCATACGGCCCCTAATCCTTATATGGCAGGAGGAGGTCCGTACTGGTGCGGATTTATCATTACAGCTTCCTGGGCTACTTATGTAAATTATGGAGACAGCCGTTTGATAGAACGTTATTATCCTTATATGCAAAAATGGCTGGAGTATGTGGATAAATATACCGTGAACGGTCTGCTGAAAACATGGCCGAACACCGATTACCGAAATTGGTATCTGGGTGATTGGGCTACTCCGACCGGGATCGACCAGACAAATCCTTTATCGGTAGATGTCGTAGATAATTGCTATATATCGGTTTGCTATCAAACGATGTGTAAGATAGCGAATGTATTGGGAAAGGAACAGGATAAACAGGTGTATGTGGCTAAATATAAAGATCTGAATGCGCTTATCCATAAAACGTTTTATGATCCAGGGCAGAAGAGTTATGCTACAGGTACGCAGATCGATTTAATCTATCCGATGCTGGTCGGTGCAACACCGGAAGATGAACAGTCTGATGTCAGAAATACCCTGTATCGTGTTACGAAAGACCGTTTTAACGGACATCTGGCAACAGGGCTGGTGGGGATTCCTGTAATAACCGAATGGGCTGTAAAGAATAAACAGGCCGATTTTGTCTATGGAATGTTGAAGAAGAGAGAGTATCCGGGCTATTTGTATATGCTGGATAATGGAGCGACTACGACCTGGGAGCACTGGAACGGAGAGCGTAGCCATATCCACAACTGTTATAACGGTATCGGCTCCTGGTTTTACCAGGCTTTGGGAGGTATCAACCCAGACGAAGCGAATCCGGGATACAAGCATGTATTTATTCAGCCTCAATTGGTAAAAGGTATTTCATGGGTGAAAGCAGCGAAAGAAACTCCTTTCGGAATGTTAGATGTAAAATGGGAAAAGACGGACGTATCTTTTACCCTGGATTTGAGTATTCCTGTTGGCTGTAAAGCTACGGTTTTGTTACCTGTCAAAGCTAAAAGTGTTTCGATTAATGATGTAAAGTCGGACAAATTGGATCAGTTGGAAATGCAATCAGGGGATTATCGGATTACATGTGTTCTGTAGGGAATGACAGGCAGTAGTGAAATATCATTTTTATCAACTAAATTGTCAATTTTATAATTTAAAAGAAAGGTTTAATCTATTCTTTTGTACAAACTAATAAATCTTTAAGTATATGAAAGCACAAAACATTGTAAAATACTTATCCGGTGTTATTGCAGGAAGTGCCCTATCATTCGGCCTGGTTAGTTGTCAGGATACCAGCGTGCAAACCCAGGATTCTTTTGCCACTATAGAAAAGGATTTTAAGGATCCGTCTGCCGATTTTAGAAGTGCCCCGCTGGCAGTCTGGAATAGTAAAGTGACCGAGGCCGAAGTAGAGCGTACGATGCGCGAGCTGAAAGAGGCCGGTTTCGGAGGTCTTTTCATTCATCCCCGTCCGGGTATGATTACAGAATATCTGGGAGATGAATGGTTCTCTCTTTATAAACATGCGGTAGAGTTCGGAAAAGAGATAGGTATGAATGTCTGGATTTATGATGAGAACTCCTATCCAAGCGGATTTGCCGGTGGGCATGTGCCGCAGGAAATGCCTGAGTCTTATAATCAGGGCCAGGGATTGGCTTTGACAAAGGCCGAATTACTGCCGGAGGATACAGCCCCTTATTACATGTGTTTAAAAAAGGAAAACGATGCCTGGAAAGATATTACAGACCAAATAGCTGACTATAAAGGAACTAAAGGCGAATATTACCTGTATAAGAAAACTTATATGGGTAAGTCTGACTGGTACGGAGGTTATTCGTATGTAGACCTGTTGGTTCCGGGAGTAACGGAAAAATTCCTGGAAGTAACGATGAAGAATGGATATGAGAAAAAGTTCAAAGAAGATTTCGGCTCATCCATCAAAGGTATCTTTTCTGATGAACCGAACATCAGCAGTCCGGGCGGATTACGTTGGACGCCGGATTTATTTGAAGTCTTTCAGCAGAAGTGGGGATATGACCTGAAACCGTTATTGCCGTTGCTGGAGGAAGAAACAGGTGATTGGAAGAAGGTACGCCATAACTATATGGAGACTTTGTTGCAGTTGTTTATCGACCGTTGGTCAAAGCCTTTCCACCAGTATTGCGAGGAAAACAAGCTGGAATGGACCGGCCATTATTGGGAACATGGTTGGCCTTACATGAATGACGGACCGGATAATATGGCTATGTATGCTTGGCATCAGACGCCGGCGATTGATATGCTGTTCAATCAGTTTGATGAGAAAAGTCCTGTCGCACAGTTTGGTAATGTCCGTTCGGTAAAAGAGCTGCGTAGTGTGGCTAACCAGATGGGATATTCCCGTACATTGAGTGAAACATATGGTGGCGGAGGCTGGGATGAAACTTTCAAGGATTTCAAACGGCTTGGTGATTGGGAATATGTCCTGGGTGTGAACTTTATGAACCAGCATCTGGCACATATGACACTGACCGGTGCCCGTAAATACGACTATCCGCCGGTATTTACTTATCATTCACCCTGGTGGGCCGATTATAAATCGCAGAATGATTATTTTGCCCGCCTGTCATTGTTGATGAGTAAAGGTGTCCAGCAGAATGATATATTGGTCATAGAGCCGAATGCAACTTTATGGAGTTATTATTCACATACCAAGAGTAGCCCGAAACTGATGGAAGTAGGCCAGGCTTTCCAGGACTTTATAACGACTCTGGAAAAAGGGCAGGTAGAATATGACCTTGGTTCTGAGAATATCATAAAAGATCATGGGGCTGTTGCCGATGGCAAGTTCGTTGTAGGTAAGGTCGCTTATACGACCGTTGTATTACCTCCGATGATGGAGACATTGAACAAGCCGACATTTGATTTATTGCAGAATTTTGTACAACAAGGTGGCCGTGTGGTAACTTTTTCTTCTCCGACGTTGGTTGACGGAGCAGAAAATGCAGCTTGGAAGACTCTGCTTGGCGGTCAGTCTGTAACGTCTGTTCCCCGGTTGACGAATGAGGTTATCCGGAACACATTTTCGAATGCAGACTGCCGGTTCTCATTTAACGGAGGTAACTTATACCACCAACGCCGTCAGTTTACCGACGGGGATTTATTGTTCCTGGTTAATTCTTCCATGGATGAGGCTGTTGACGGTACGGTTACCGTTAACGGGAAATCGGCAGTGCAAATGGATGCCATGAGTGGAAATATTTATACGTACCCATCGACAAAGGCGGATGGCAAATTGACGATGAAGTTCCATTTGGAACCGGCTGGAAGTTTATTGTTATATAGTTCGAAAGGTTCATTGAAATCTTATCCGGAAATACCGGCTGTTGCCGGCTCTACCCCGGTTCAGGCTATTAGTCCGGTTCAGGTTACTCGTTTGAAGGATAATGCATTGAATGTCGATTTCTGTGATGTGAGTGTAAACGGGAAAACAACAAAGAATGTCTATTTTGCGCAGGCTGCCGATATCGCTTTCCGCGAATATGGTTTTACGAATGGCAATCCCTGGAATACTTCGGTACAGTATAAACGGAATATTTTAGACCGGGATACGTTTAAAACCGGAGGTTTCACAACGACTTACCGCTTTAAAGTAAATGACA
>ERZ825670.2114-NODE-2114-length-19633-cov-4.556134_pt1 | contig 19633 bp, 20 predicted proteins | sample MGYA00519929_ERZ825670 | MGnify/ENA primary metagenome ERZ825670 (study PRJEB31778, sample SAMEA3449207) | human gut metagenome | biome: human gut; feature: human-associated habitat; material: faeces | place: United Kingdom | collected 2010/2012 ...
CCTACTCTCCTCTTCAAAGTCTTTACCTTTCAACTGCCTATAATTATATCACGTTTTTATGATTTGTAAATACCTAAATTTAAAACTCATAATGTGACCATAAGCTTATAATTCTAATTACTTTTTTATCTTCTAATACTTGATAAATTAGTCTATGTTGTATATTTATCCTTCTTGAAATAAAGCCCTCTAAATTTCCAACTAGTTTTTCATAAGGTAGTGGATTTTGAAAAGGGTTTTCTTTTATTATTTCAACTAACCTTTTTGCTTTACTTTCTAATTTATTTTCTTTTAACTTTTCGATATCTTTTAGAGCTCTTTTATGAAATTCTACTTTGCAAACTGTTAAAAAGTTTTTTATAAAAATTAGTAATACCAAGCCGTAAAAAGCTTGGTATTGCTATATTTTTATATCTCCGAAATTATAGGAATAATCATCGGATTTCTCTTTGTTTTTACATATACAAAATCATGAAGTGTGTCTTTTAATGTATTTTTTATTGTTGACCAATCTTTTGTTCCGTTAGCCTCAAATTTTTCTAAATCTTTGCAAAGTTCACTACGCATCTCGCCCATCAAGTCTTCTGATTCTCTAACGTATACAAAACCTCTTGAAATAAGGTCTGGACCTGCTAAAATTTTTCCAGTCTTTTTCTCCATAGCGATTACTACTATTATTAGTCCATCTTGAGATAGATGTTGTCTATCACGAAGAACGATATTACCTACGTCGCCAACACCAAGACCATCTATAAATACTCTTCCTGCTGGCACACTTCCTGTAATCTTGCAAAAATCTCTATCAAGCTCTAACACTTTACCATTTACCAAAAGTGCAATATTTTCTTCTGGTATTCCAACTTTCATAGCAGTTTCAGCATGAGTTCTGATATGCCTATATTCGCCATGAACTGGTATAAAATATTTTGGTTTTACCAAAGATAAAATTAATTTTTGCTCTTCTTTGCAAGCATGTCCAGATACGTGAATATCTGCAAGTGCACTATATACAACTTCAACACCTAATTTATATAAATCATCTATCACATTTGAAATTAATTTTTCGTTTCCTGGTATTGGTGAAGCTGATAATATAACTAAATCTTCGCTATTTAAAGTAACTTGTCTGTGCGAACCTGCAGCCATTCTTGAAAGGCCTGCCATTGATTCGCCTTGACTACCTGTTGTAATAATTACTAATCTATCAGGTGTATAATCATCAATTTCATCGATATCTATTAGCATACCTTCTGGTATATTTAAGTATCCTAAATCTTTCGCAATAGTCATTACATTAAGCATACTTCTACCACATATCGCAAGCTTTCTATTATTTTTCATGGCAGAATAAACTATTTGTTGAACTCTATGCACATTTGAAGCAAATGTAGCAACTATTATCCTCTTTTTACAATCAGCAAAAATATTATCAAATACTTTACCAACTGTGCTTTCAGACATCGTAAAGCCTTCTCTTTCAGAGTTTGTGCTATCTGACATAAGCGCAAGCACCCCTTGTTTTCCAAGCTCTGCAAGTCTTGCGAAATCCATTACTCTTCCATCAATAGGTGTGAAATCAACTTTAAAGTCACCTGTGTGTACAACCGTACCAACTGGTGTATGAATAGCAACCATAACAGAGTCTGCAATACTGTGAGTTGATTGAATAAACTCTATTTTAAAATTCTTTCCAAGTTCAATTATATCTCCTGCTTTAACACACTTTAGTGCTGTTCCTCTAACTAATTTATGCTCTTCCAATTTTGTTTTTATAAGTCCTAGTGTAAGTCTTGTCGCATATATTGGTGTGTTTATTTGTTTTAATACATAAGGTATTGCTCCTATATGATCTTCGTGACCATGAGTAATTACCATACCTTTAAGTTTTTCTTTATTTTTTTCTAGGTATGTTATATCTGGTATAACAAGGTCTACACCAAGCAAATCATCTTCTGGAAAAGCTACACCACAATCAAGTAAAAACATTTCATTTTCATATTCAAATACAGTCATATTTTTACCGATTTCTTCTAATCCACCAAGTGGAATTATTTTTAATCTTTCTCTTTTTAATCCACTAGTAGCCGGTGAGATAAGTCTTTTTTCTACAATTGGCTTTGATACTTTTTTGGCTTTATCTGACTCAGTTACTGCTTTTTCAACTTTCTTATCTGAAACTATCGATTTTCTCCTTGGTCTTCTTGTAGTTTCTTTCTTTTCTATCTTTACTTCTCTTTTTTCTGTAACAATTTCTTCACTTAAATTTTCTACTTTTTTATCTTCTGTTTTCTTAGTGTAAGGTTTACGACTATAGTGCTTTCTGTACGGTCTATTTGTCTTAACCTCTTTTTCATTTATCTCGTCTGTCAAAAAAATTCTCCTTTCATTTTGCTGATTATCAAATGATATTTATTTACTTCATATCACCCAAATCATTATTTAATCTAAAATACTTCATATTTGGATTTTTCTCCATAACATCAAGCCAATAGTATAAATCACAAACTACTTCTTTGTTTCCTCCCCTTGCACGCACTCTTGGGAGACTAAGTAGATTTAATTTTTCACTATTTGGATTTGGTGCCGGCTCTGCTCCAACTAACAACACAATTTTATTCTCATACTTCATTCCATCATAAGTTCCAGTCGCAATATAATTTTTGTATTCTTTTGAACTTATTCCAAAAGGTAATGCTAAAGAATTAATTTCATATCCAGTCAAATTTCTAACTAAATTTGCAACCGTTCCAACTTCTTTTTGAATAGTATCCGAAGAGGCTTTATTTAAATAGACATGAGTATTTGTGTGATTGCCAATCTCAAAACCTTTGTTTATTAAGTATTCCAAGCGTTCTTTATTTGTACCTTCGCCTGCAAAGAAAGAACCACCATTTATATAAAATGTACCATTTAATCCAAAATCAGGATGCGCTTTATAAAACTTTTCCATTATTCCAACAGCAGATTTTGGATTTGCAATAAGCTTGTCTCCACTATCTTTTATAAGATTAAATTGTCCTTTTGTACCATCATCAAAAGTCAAAATAATCGGAGTACATCCTATAGGAACTTTTATATTATTTTCTAAATAATCTGTAAGCGAAATAGTCCTATATCCTAGCTCATACATATACTCCAAGTCTTTTTCAAAATTTTCAAAAGATCTAGAATATTCATCTGTTTCCACATCTGCGAACTTGTGGTACATCGCTATTATGATTTTACCCTTTTCGTTATACTTATAAACATCTTCTTTTAATGAAGAGTCATCTTCTTTTTCACCGCTCTCTAAAGAAGATACATTTTTAATCTCTCCACTATTAAACTTTTCTTTTTCAATACCTTTGTCGGTATCTACTTCAAGGTTTCCGTTCCTGCAACCAATACATGCAATTGTAACACAAATGGCAATTATTGTCAACATAATTTTTTTAGGCATAACTAACACTCCTCTCTTTTCTTTAATTATATATTATGCTTTTGGGAAATAAAAGAGGGAGAGAATTTTTTGTTTGGGATTTATAAGAACTGGGTTAATAGGCAACTACATAAATAAAAAAAGACTCACATCTGTAACTTAGCCGTTAGATGTGAGTTTTCTCCAAAATACGGCAAAACCACGTTTGTGGAATTGTCATTTCCTATTACTTATTTTACACAGATTTTTTTAAAAGTCAAATGAAATTACTTACTAATGTTTTATAAAATTATATTTTACATCTCAATTTTATATTTTAAATATTTATCAGATAAATTTAATGTCGCTTTGTTTTTTATATCTACGCAAGGTATCAAAAACATCTCTTTGTCTGCATCAAATATAAAAAGATAATCAACATTTGTTTCAACTAAAGTTTTATATGTATCTCCTTTCGTACCACCACAACTTTTCAAAGCAACTTGATACACTCCATATTTTGTTTTACACCCCGTTGATTTTACTTGAACAGTTTTTAGTAAATTATTTTTTTCTATTACTAAATCATAATCTTGGGTATCATTTAGAGGAATTGAAACTGTGTATCCATTGAACGAAAAATATGCAATTGCAATTCCAAGTGCTGAATTACCCTTTTCTTTATTTGTATCAAATACCATAACCTCTCCTTTTACAAACATTAGTTCTTTTGCGTTCGCAAAAAAATATCTTGCATTTAAGCAAGATATTTTGGTGGGCAGGGGTGGATTCGAACCACCGTACTCAATGAGAATAGATTTACAGTCTACCGCCTTTAGCCACTCGGCCACCTACCCATTTATTTAATTTGTCTTGGTGGATCTTCAGGGACTCGAACCCCGGACCGACCGGTTATGAGCCGGTTGCTCTAACCAACTGAGCTAAAGATCCATCAGCTGACAAATGTTAGTATACTCGAATTTGATTTCATTGTCAACAAAAAAATAATTTTTTTACTATTTTTTTCAAAGTATATGAACAAGTAAAAATTATTTTACTGTAAACTTAGAAATTTCAGCTAACATAGAAAAAAAGCCAACACATAAAGTGTTGACTTTCTCCATTATTTATCTGTCTTTAATCTTCTCGTACTCCTCTGCACCTTTCAGTGCAACTTCAAGTTCATTTTTGCTAGGCTCAAGCAATGCATACTTTTGCAAAAAGTCACAATGACCATTTGCCCACATTGCAAGCACAACATATGCGGCTACCAAAACACTAATCAGCACTACCCACCAAATCGGAGCAAATGCCAAAATAAGTCCAACAATGGTTGCAAAAAGCAATACTACCGTCAGTACAGTGCTTCCACAACAAAACGAAATAGACTTTTCTTTTGCGAGCTCTTCGATGGTAGTAGGAATACTCTTGTGCTTCATATAATAGTTAAGCACTTTATGTTCAGCAGCATGATACCTAAAAGTAGATTTGTTACTGGAAATTTTACTGGTAATAAAGAAATAGCCAAAAGCTGTCAGCCATGCCAGTACCAAAACGGCAATAATCTTGTAGCTCATGGCAGCATCTTCAACCAGTTTCCAAAGTAATGTTGCAATCACAGTAAAACCGGCTACAATAAGAAAACGATACCGTGTTTTCTCTATCTGTGGATTATCATAGGTCTTCCTCACAGAAATGCTTCCATCTTTTTCTCGCCTTGCCTGAATTGTCATCTTCTTGGACTGCACATAAAAATCGATTCCGTTGCTGTAAGCTCGTGCTTCTGCAATAGTCATTGCCACATCACCCCTTAAAAATTATCGCTCCATTATTTTATCACACAAGATTATGTTAAGTCAACTATTTATGTCGATTTGTACCATTTTGCAAATTCCTTAATCGAATCTACCGAATCATATTTAACACGATTAAGAATTTCGTCTTCCGACATCTCTGCCAAAGTTTTATCATATCCACTAGGCATATAAATGTACCACAAATCAGACCACTTTTTATCTGAATCGGTTCCACGCACGCGATAAGCAATCCTTCCTTCATGTCTGCCACTAAACTGATATACATTACTGCCATCATAGTACGACAAACATTCAGTAAACCTACAACTTCTATCTATCTTACCTTCCATAAGCTTAAGAATCCCTTCAATTCCAATCGTATCCAATGCAAAATTTACAAAAGCTCTCGGAAAGCCATTCAAAGCATCAATCCAAAATCCACAATCAAGCGAAATACAAGGTCTTTTTACAAGTTTATATGCTTCAATCACCTTATACCTAGAAATATAGCTAATATCATCACTTCTCGGTTCTTCCAAATCATACTCGAAAATTTTCAAATCTACATCTTTCAAAATTCGCTTAGCCGACTCAATCTTTCCTTTATTATGAGTAACAAAAACGATTTCTGCCATTTGGCATCCTCCTTCATAAAATTTATTCTAAATGAGATTTTACAAAAATTTTGAGAATTTGTAAATAATTATCTTATGTTTTGTCAGATAAAAAATATTACTCTAGCTTTTTGATATCTACACTTATCGTTTATGATATTTTTAAAATACCAGACCTCCCCGGGTAAGAATAATAACTTTCATCTCATATATCTGCCACATTTACTGCAATAACCTCCGGATAGTTATTGGGCTTTGTTTTGATTACACATGCCGTGCGCACTAAAAAAGAGCAGTAGAATTAAAATCTACTGCCCACTTTTATTTTTAGACATTATTTTCAATGTTCTGTACAAGACTAGTTCTTTTTTGACATATCGCATCAAGCAAAAGCTCAACTATTTCATTATTTCGTCTAGCTAAAGCTAAATATAGTGCATGATAATTGTCTGCGGCTGGATTTGCGCCAACACCAAGAAGTAATTTTATAATCTCCACATGTCCTCCATATGCCGCCAACCTAAGACAATATCCTTCATCTAATTCGCTATCATAAGTCCTTGCGCCATTGTCAATCAATAGTTTTACAATATCGGTATGACCATTTCTTGATGCTAGTTCTAATGGATAGTTTCGATTTTCAATAATATCTGCTCCCTTAGAAACAAGCAACTCCACCAATTCCGTGTGTCCATTTTCTGCTGCCCATGAAATTGCATTATCCGGAGCCAATCCATTTTTAATACTTTCCAATAAACCTTTTTTAGTGAAAGCGTCTTTTGAAACAATAGTAACAATCTCTGTCTTTCCGTTCATGGTAAATTTTCCTCCTTTTTAATTGTAAAGGAATGTTCAATAGTTACACATCTTGCTATATTATATCATAGATTTTTATCACTGTAAACTAAATTACACCAAATATCAAAGACAAATAATAAGTAAGATTTTACAAAAATATCAATACCGAAGTATTGATATTTTATGTTACCATAGTATAATTAAATTAGAGATGAGGATTTCTTCTTATTAGTATCTTTAAGAAGGATGCTATGAGTAGAAATTTAATTGCAAATAATATGTAATCGTTTTCTATCATCGGTATCACCACCCTTTTCATTTTGAAAATAAAAAGGGCAAATCACATCATATCCGAACAACTTCATCATTAGTAGTCTACATTATATGTGTTTCATTGCGGATTTTTATATGTATTTTTATAAACTTTATAGGTTTATTAAATCTTGTAATTGTTCTCTCACAAGCATTATGCTGTTTTCATTTCAAGTCTTAACTTATCTGCAATCATCGCTATAAACTCGCTATTTGTTGGCTTACCTTTGGTTGCTGATATTGTGTTTCCGAACATTTCGTTATTTATATCCATTTCTCCTCTTCCCCAAGCAACTTCTATCGCATGGCGAATTGCTCTTTCTACACGAGAAGGAGTCGTTTTGAATTTTTTAGCAAGTGTAGGATACAAAATCTTTGTAATAGAATTTATCATTTCAATATCATTAACAGCCAAAATAATTGCCTCTCTTATGTATTGATATCCTTTTATATGTGCTGGTACTCCTACTTCGTGCATTATCTTTGTTACCGAATTTTCAATCGGTTCTTCTTCTTTCTTCATTAAAGAAATTCTTGGTGACTTTATAATGTTTTCTTGTGATGGAACATTTTCAATCAAGCCTTGATCTATTTCTCTAATCCTACTAATTAAAGTGTCTAAATCAAATGGCTTTATCATATAATATTGTGCACCTAAAGACAAAGTTCTTTGCGTAATTGCATCTTGTCCAACAGCAGATAACATCATAAATTTGGTTTTTCTTGGCTTGTTTAGTAAATCTAATTTCTCTAAAACACCTATTCCATCAAGTTGTGGCATTATAACATCTAAAAGAGCTATATCTGGGTTAGTCTTTTCAATCAAATCGATTGCCTCCTCACCGGTGTGAGCCATCCCAACCACACGTATTCCCTCTTGATTACTTAAAAACTTATTTAAGATTTGTGCAAAATCAACATTGTCATCTGCTATTGTAATAGTAGTTTCCTTTTGCATATTCTTTCCTCCTATCATTCTTCAAATTTTTACTACATTTAAAATTGTACTACCAAAAAATGGAAATTGCAATAATTATTTGTAAATTTTTTCCAATTATTCATGGTAACATTCTCGAACTAACTCAAAACATGCAGTTCTGTTTGTGATTTCGCTCAAATCGTGTAAAAATTTTTGAGAATGAGAGTCATAAACTAATACGTTAACTTCTATTTTGTCTAAAAACTTGGTATCTAATATTTTTATATCGTTATTCTTACAATAATATTGTAAAATGCTGTACATATCATAACTCAAAGATACTTTAAATTCTTTGCATAGTTTCATTTGAACTTTCTCTAGTTTTTCAGTAGCTAATTTAGCTGCCCCTCCATAACATCTAGCAAGTCCACCTGTTCCAAGCAAAATCCCTCCAAAATATCTAGTAACAACTATAAGTACATTTGAAAGTTTTTCACCTCGCAAAAGCTCTAATATGACTGCCCCTGCTGTTCCACTAGGCTCTCCATCGTCACTATATTTTTCAAAGCCGTTTGAGAGTCTATAAGCATACACATTATGTCTCGCATCTCTATTTTCCTTTTTCACTTTTAGAATTTTTTCATTGGCATCGTTTTCATCTTCTATATAAAAAACACTTGCTATAAACTTAGATTTTTTTTCTACAATTTCAGCCGTCATCTCTTCTTTTATTGTTAAAAATTCTTTTTGCACGTCTCCCCCACTTTCTGAGTTATCACTCTTTCATTATAGCCTTCAATATACTGCAAAATCAAACATTTTTCATCTTCTTATTGTGACAGTAATCGACATATAACAGTATTATTAGAAACTATATTATCATTTTTAATGCAAAAAATGTCGAAAAACAATTTGAATCTTAAATTAATTTTTTCCAGCAACATATCCTGTACTCCAAGCAATTTGTAGATTAAAGCCACCAGTATATGCGTCTACATCAATAACTTCACCTGCAAAGAATAGCCCACTTACAAGTTTAGATTCCATTGTTTTAGAATTAATTTCTTTTATACTTATTCCACCACTCGTAACTATTGCTTCCTCTATAGGTCTAAACTTTTTTAATGTAAATTCTAATCCTTTTAGTAACCTAATTAATTCTTTCCTTTCGGCTTTCGTAAGTTGATCTATTTGTTTTCTTTCATCAATCTTACTTTCAGCTATTATGTAAGGAATCATTTTAGCTGGCAATAATTCGTTTAAGCAATTTTTAAATTGCTTTTTACTATTTTTTTGAAAGTCTCTCATAAGTCTCTCATCTAGTTTTTCCTCTGATAAAGCTGGTTTTAAATCAATTTTCAATTTTACTTCATGTTTTTTCATTTCTGCTTCAATATTTTTAATTTTAATTAACTCTGCACTTGCACTTAAAATAACAGGTCCAGAAACTCCAAAGTGTGTAAAGAGCATCTCGCCAAAATCACTATATATTACCTTTTGACCACATATAATACTTATTTCGACATTTTTGAGAGACAATCCTTGCAAAACTTTTGGTTCAAATGTTTTTAAAGGCACAAGCGAAGGTCTAAGAGAAGTTACAGTATGACCCAATTCCTTAGCTAGTTTATAGCCATCACCCGTTGAGCCTGTGGTAGGATAGCTCTTTCCACCGGTTGCAATTATAACCTTATCCGCCTCATAAAACTCATCTGCAATAACACCAACTATTTTTCCTTCTTTTGCAACAATTTTTGAAACACTTTTATTAACTAAAACTTTCACATTACTTTTATCCATAGCCTTTTTTAGCTTATCTACTACTTCCATCGCATTATCAGACTTTGGAAAAACACGACCGCCACGTTCAACCTTTGTTTCAACACCGATTTCATTAAAAAAATTAATTACATCTTGATTTGAAAATTCATTAAAAGCACTATATAAAAACTTAGGATTACCAGGTATATTAGACATAAACTCACTCATTTCCATTGCGTTTGTGATGTTACATCTTCCTTTTCCTGTAATAGAAAGCTTTCTACCTACACTTCTCATTTTTTCAAATAAAGTTACATTGTTTCCACATTTACTAGCTGTTATTGCAGCTATCATACCAGCAGGTCCTCCTCCAATAACTATAACTTTCAACTCTTATCCCTCCTTTCAAAAGCTTTTTATAAAATTCTTTTTATTGCTTCAACAACAGCAATTTTTCCATACGAGTATGTAATTCCACCTTGCAAATATGCCACATAAGGTGGTCTTACAGGTCCATCACAACTAAGCTCGATAGATGAACCTGAAGTAAAGCTACCTGAGGCCATAATTATTTTGCTGTCATAACCAGGCATATCCCAAGGTTCTGGTATAACATGAGAATCAACTGGTGAATATGCTTGAATTCCTTGACAAAACTTAACTAGCTTTTCGCTATCATTAAATTTTATCATTTGAACTATATCAGAACGCACAGCATCAAATTTCGGCTCTGTTTCAAATCCTAATTTTTCAAGAAGTCTCGATGTAAAAATACCAATCTTTTTAGCTTCACAAACAATATGTGGTGCCATAAATAACCCTTGCAATATCTTTCTGTTACTATCAAAAGAAGCTCCACCTTCTTTACCAAGTCCCGGTGCACTATATCTATCACTTATAAGGTCTATAAGCTCTTTTTTACCAACAATATATCCACCACTTTGAGCAATAGAACCACCGATATTTTTTATAAGTGAGCCAACAATATAATCGGCTCCCACTTCAATAGGCTCTCTTTCCTCTGTAAATTCTCCATAACAATTATCAATCATTATATAGCTAGAAGTATTAACACTCCTAATAGTTTTGATTACTTCCTCAATTTCGGCTATTGTAAAAGCATTTCTATAAGCATATCCTCTTGAACGTTGCATGATAATTAACTTAATATCATTTTGAGATACACGATTTTTTATAGTTTCCAAGTCAAACTTATTATCTACCAAATCAATTTGCTCATATTTCACTCCAAAAGCCTTTAAAGAACTAGGATTATCTCTTATTCCTAATGTTTCATCTAAAGTATCATAAGGCTTACCATTTACACTAAGTACAGTATCTCCTGGTCTTAAAACTCCAAAAAGTGCAGTAGCAATAGTATGTGTACCTGAAATGAATTGAGCTCTTACTAAAGCATCTTCTGCTTTAAAGATATCTGCATATATTTCTTCAATAGTGTCTCTGCCTAAATCTCCATATCCATATCCAGTTGTACCTTGCATATGTGCTTCACTAATTTTATGTTTTCTAAAAGCATCTAATATCTTTTTAGAGTTTGCAAGCTCTATTTTTTCTTCCTTTGCAAACTGCTCTTTTATTTCATTTTCAACTTCATATACTAATTCATCTATCATTTTTATCACCTTTTAAATAAATATAATCGTTTTTCTATAACATTTTAAAAGCCATTTCAAATGAAAAATTCCATTTAAAATGGCTAAATAAATTTCAAATAAGTAATAGTAAATTAATCAGCAAAATCAAAATCATCTTTTGCTTTTTCTTTGAATAGGTTAAATACTTTTTCTGCCTCTTCCTCGTCTTCTAATCCAACGTATGTCTCGTTTTCACCTTCACCTTCAACTCTAAAGATTACAACCTCTCCATTTTCTTCTGATTCTGTTGGAAGCAAAATGATGTATTCTGTTCCATCCATTTCGACAGCATCAAGATATTCAAATTCAACTTCGTTACCATCTTCATCATTAAGTACTATAATATTATCAAAATCGTCAAACTCATTAGCCTCGTTCAACTCTAAATCCTTGTTCTCGTCCATTATTAATCTCCTTTCATTTAACTATTTTTATCTAGATACATCTGCAAAATATATTCTGCAGATATAGTATCTACAATCTTTTTTTTCTTTTCAGCGGATACTCCAAGTAGTGTCATTGTTTTGTGAGCAGCGACTGTAGTAAGTCTTTCATCAATTTTTTCTACTGGTAATCCAGTTTCTTTTTCTAACTTTTTAATAAAAGCGTCTGTCTTTTCAACTCTAGGACCTTTTGTAGCATTCATATTTAAAGGATAACCAATAACAATCTTAGAAACTTTATTAGCCTTTATAATCTCACATATACGTTCTAAAAGTTTTTTATCGTTTCCCTTGTGTTCTATGCTTTCTAGTCCATGAGCCATCATACCAAGTTCATCTGAAAGAGCCACACCAGTACGTGCTTCGCCATAATCTAAACCCATTATTTTCATTTATTCATTTACTCCAATATATTCTTTAACTAAATCCTCTAAAAGCTCATCACGTTCAAGTTGACGGATAAGACTTCTAGAATCTTTGTAACTAGTAATATAAGTTGGGTCACCAGACAAAATATAACCAACAATTTGGTTAATAGGATTATAACCTTTCTCAACAAGAGCTTCATATACTTGTCTTAAAATTTGTTTTGAATTTGCTTTCTTTTCTTTTTCTACTTTAAAGAAAATTGTATTTTCATTTTCCATATAAATTACCTCCTTCTAACCAAAAATTCCTCTTCTCTTTTTAGGTTCGCTACCTGTTCTAAATACACTATTTGCAAGTGCATTAATAGCTTCTGTAAACTCTGGAGTATACTTTTTGTAATCTAACTCATTTTTTAACATTCCTTCGATATATTTAACATAGTTTTCAACTGCAAAAGGAATTATAAAATATGGCACTTTATTACTTAAAAGCTCATCTATAAAAGACATTTGTGGGTCATTATAATAAGATAATCCTTCTATCAGCTTTTTAGGTGTAAGCATTGTCTTAACATATTTATTTATAACAATTCTAATCTTATTCATATCTATACTCTTATTTTTTAGTTCTCTTAAGAATAAAGTAGTTTCTTGTATCTTCATTATGTCTAAATCCTGAACTATATATATTTCATTAGCTTTTTCAAAATATTCGAAAGGTGTAGAAAAATCTGCATCAACTATAACTAGGTTATTTGCTTCTCTTACTGTATCTATAACTGTTCTATTTCTATAAGCCTTTCTAGAGTCTGATGAAGAAACTGAAGTATATACTTTTAAATTTCTTTTAACAGGTATATAAGAATCAATACCTTCAGATAATTTTTGCATACATTCAGATGCAATATTTCTTAAATCTCTGTCATCTTGATTGTATATATAGTACATACTCTTATCTCTTGTCATGTCAAGCATTCCAACAGTTATTTTTTGAGCTGCTAAAGCATGTGCAACTGCATTAACGGTGAATGTCGTACCACTCTTGTTTGAACCAACAAATAAAACCATTTTCTTAAAGTCTATCTTTCTTGGTTCATCATAATTAGCTTCATTTTGAGTAGTTGTTGTCATACCGGTATTTTGATTTAATCTTTCTGTTTGCTCTCTTAGCCTTCTCTTTTCTTCTTCTAAAGCTTGTTTTTCTTGTTCTAATTTTCTTCTTTCGGCTTCAAATCTATCTTGTTCTATTTTCATATTATTTGTATTTGACATCACAGGTGGAACATTTACATTTTTTTCTTGTTCTTTCGCTAGTGCTTCTTTCTCTGCTTTTTTCTTTAATTCTTCTTGCTGTCTTGCCAAAGCCTCTTGCTCTGCCTTTCTTTTTAGCTCTTCTTGCTGTCTTGCCAAAGCCTCTTGCTCTGCTTTCCTCTTCAACTCTTCTTCCTGCCTTGCTAAAGCTTCTTGTTCTGCTTTCCTCTTCAACTCTTCTTGCTCATTTGCTAAAGCTTCTTGCTCTGCTTTCTTCTTCAATTCTTCTTGCTGTCTTGCCAAAGCTTCTTGTTCTGCCTTTCTTTTTAGCTCTTCTTGCTGCTTTGCTAAAGCTTCTTGCTCGACTCTTTTTCTTAATTCGTCTTGTTCATTTGCGGAATTTTTGTCTGAAACACTATTCATAACATCAATCTCAATATCATTCTCTGATGGTTTTGTAGTATTTTCTACAAGATTTCTATTTTCTGGTGCAGTGATAACTTGTGTGTTTTTCTGTAACTCTGCTCTTGCAAGTGCTTCTCTTTCTGCTTTTGCTTTAAGCTCTGCTTCTTGTTTAACCATTGCCTCTTGCTTTGCTTTTAATTCAGCTTGCTGCCTTGCCAAAGCTTCTTGTTCTTTTTGCTGTCTTTCCATTTCCTTTTGGTTATTATCTACAGTAACCTCAGGCATAGGCTTTTGAGTTTCTTTATTTCTATTATCTCTTAAAATTCCAAAAAGTCCACCACGTTTAGCTGGCTTATTACTAATTTTCTTTTGTGCTTTTTCATTTGCTTCACGTCTACTTATCTCGTCTTCATCCATTAAGAATGTATATCTATTTGAATCATATACAGCGTTTCTAACATCAGCTGGTAAACAAAGTAATATAACTTTTAACTGATTTTTATTATATTGTTCTGAAATATCATCAAAAGCTTTGACATATTCAGCTTGTGATGTCTTTCCGTTTATTCGCATATTATCATAGTATTTTAAAATACTCATGATTTGGTCTTCTTCAACAGTATCATCACTTGCCAAAGGAGAACCTTCGCTGACTATAGAAGTTATATGCAAATGTCTCTTAGCTTCTTTTTTGTTTAGTGGTTTCTTTATACAATCACACAAAGGTTCAATAGTTCTTTCATCACCTATTAGCATATTGTAAACACCAATATTAAAAAGTCTTTCAACAAAACTATCGTTTTGTTTTGTCCTTCTATCAGAACAAATGAATATAATCTCTGAATCTTCAATCTCATCTGTTATACTGTCTATATAATTAAATATAATTCTATCAAATGCCTCTATACTTTTAACATAAAATTGTTCCAAATCCTCACTTATAACAATTCTGTCATAAGTTTTATCTTTTTTTACTTCTTCTAAAAGTGCTTTAAAATAGAAAACATTTTTATACTCTAACTCTTCACCGTACTTATTATAATATTTTTCTGCAACCTTTTTTGAAGTTTGTTCATTACCTATTGCAAAAAGTACCTTCATATTTTAATCACCTTCCTGCTAAATTTAGCATTTTAATACTATTTGCCTACAACTAGCAAAGCAAATAAAAATGGTAAAACTTGAAATACAACTAATCCGACTAAGCTTGCAACCATAGTTGAAAAGCCTTGTTCCCTTTTATCTAATTTTTTCTCGCCAATAATATAGCAATTAAAAGCCCCCCATGTTATTAAAATAATAAATACTGGGATGCTATAAAGGTGTGCTACATCTAGCCAATATGCGGTAACTGCAAGTGTTTTATCGTTATACTTGTCTGTATATTCTGCTATTTTTCTTTCTTTTTTTGACATATTTGCTAAAATCTTTTCTGAAGCATCTGTGATTTCTTCTTTTTGTTCTTTTGGTTCATCTTTTGTTTCTAGTTTTGGTATATCACTTTCTCCAGATAATGTAACAACTTGTGAATGTCTCTCATCTAAAAAATCTTCTTCTACAGCAAATGCCATTGCATTACAAGATAAAGCAACAACCATAGTTAAAATCAAAATTAATTTTTTCATATATTTTCCCTCCGATCACTTCATGCAAAACCGCATAAATATCCATAAATATATTACTATATTTTGTAATTTTTTTCAACTATAATTTGTCTTTTTAAAGATATTTTGTTATTTTTGCTACTATTAGCTCATAACTTTTTACTTTTCTCACCATTAACACATATTTTAAAAGTTCAAATGGCTAAATTTTAGACTGCCATCAAGAAAATCCTCAAAATAGCTTTGCCAATTTTTTCTTAAAATATCACTCGGAAGTTCGTATTCAATTTCTCCGTATTTTATTTTGCCCAATATATATTCCTGCAGTAGCTACTTTTTCTCCTTTATATACTGGTGCAACTAGATTTGCTTTTATATTATACCTTACATTTATATCCTTAATCTCATCATCTTTTAGTGGATATACAAAGGTAACATTTTTACTTAGCATATAAAGCTTTCCTTCACTTTTTTCAACAGATATGCAAAGATTTTGCTTAATATGTTTACTAAAATCATATAATTTGTAACTTTCAAAGCCATAATTCAAAAGTTTTACCGAATCAATTGTCCTATTTTTCTTAGTATCACAACCCAAAACCACACTTATTAACTTTCTACTATCCCTATTTACAGATGTTACTATACATCTGCCAGCATTGGCTGTAAAGCCAGTTTTCACCCCATTTACTCCATCATATATGCTTAGCATCTCGTTTGTTGTACCTACTGCTTTATTATATCCATTAACTTCTATTTCTACAGATTTTTTTGATACAATATTTGCTAAATAAGGAATTTTCAATAAATAGTTAGCAATAAGCATTAAATCATAGGCTGTTGAATAATGTTCTTCTTTATCCAGTCCATGTGGAGTTACAAAATGAGTATCTTTTGCACCTATTTCTAGTGCCTTTTCATTCATAATATTTGAAAACTCTTCTACACTTCCAGCTATATGTTCTGCTATAGCTACTGCTGCATCATTTCCAGAATGTATAAGTAGACCATTTATAAGCGAATCTAAAGAGGCTTTATCATCTTTTCTTAAATTTATTACCGAACCACCTACACTTGCTGCATTTTTACTTACTGTTACTATATCGTTTATATCTCCCTCTTCATACGCAACAATTGCAGTAATCATTTTTGTGGTAGAGGCATTTGCTCTTTTTTGCCTTGCATTTTTTTCATATAAAATTCTATCAAATGTCGCATCATAAAGAATTGCTGCTCTTGCGTTTAAAGTTGGAACACCTGTACTTACGGCTGTTTCAAGATAAAACTCTTCATCATTTTCAAAATCAAAATCTTCGTAAAAAGCAAAAGTACTTGTAAATAAACAGATAAAAATTAAAATTGCAGAAATTATTTTTTTCAAATTCGTCACCTCTTAAAGATACAATATGCCTGTCATTTTCACAATATTCATTGCAAATCATAATATATAAAGAGAAAAAGAAAGTTTTTTCTCCTACAAAATACTTATATGGAGGTATTAATATGCATAAAGGATTAGAGTTAAAAAACATCTCAAAAATTTATCAAGATGACAACGGCGAAACTTTAGCTATAAAAAATTTTAGTTATAAATTTGAAAACGGTGAATTCGTTACTTTGCTAGGTCCAAGCGGCTGTGGAAAATCCACACTACTTTCTATAATTGCTGGACTCGAATCACCATCTAGTGGAAATGTGTTATTAAATGGTATTGATATAACTAATAAACGTTCAAACATAGGCTATATGCTTCAAAAAGATTATCTTTTAGAATGGAGAACTATCCTAAAAAATGTAATATTGGGATTAGAAATAAAAAAAGAACTTACTAATGAAAATGTTGAATATGCAAAAAAATTATTAGAAACGTATGGCTTAAGTGACTTTATTGACAAATACCCATCTCAACTTTCTGGTGGTATGAAGCAACGTGTTGCACTAATAAGAACACTTGCAACAAATCCTGAAATCTTGCTTTTAGATGAAGCTTTTTCTGCACTAGATTATCAAACTCGTCTTGATGTAAGTACTGATGTATATAGAATTATTAAAAGTGAAAACAAAAGTACCATCATGGTAACACATGATATTCCTGAAGCTATTAGTATGTCTGACAAAATAATAGTACTTTCACATAGACCAGCAACAATAAAAAACATACATGAAATAAAATTTGACATTAAAAATCGTAATCCTTTAAACTGCCGTGATCATCCAGATTTTCATAAGTATTTTGATACTATTTGGAAGGAGTTAAACTAAAGATGACACATGAAATTTCAAGCGAAAGAAAAAAATATTTATTTCAAAAAAGAAAAAATAAAATTTTAATCATCCTTACTCAAGTTCTCATATTGCTTGCATTTATAATAGTATGGGAATGGCTTGCTGAAAAAGAAATTATTGATGATTTTATAACAAGTAGACCAAGTAAAATATTATTAACACTAAAAGACTTATCTTCAAATAACCTTTTAACACACTTAGGAGTCACGCTTTCAGAAACACTTATTGGCTTCTTTTTTGGAACAATACTTGGTGTTTTAATTGCGACTATACTATGGTGGTCTAACTTCATTTCTAAAGTTAGTGAACCATTTCTAGTTGTATTAAACAGCCTACCAAAAGTTGCACTCGGACCAATAATTATTGTTTGGGTAGGTGCAGGTGAAAAAGCAATTATTACTATGGCTCTTGCAATCTCTCTTATTGTCACCATTTTGGAAATGCTTAATGGATTTCTAAGAACAGATAGTAATTTTATAAAAATGGCTCAAACATTTAATGCAAATAAATTTCAAATATTTACAAAAGTAGTACTTCCATCAAACATTTCTACTCTAATAAACGCACTAAAAGTAAATATCGGCCTTTCATTAGTCGGTGTCATATCAGGTGAATTTCTAGTTTCAAAAGCTGGTCTTGGATATCTTATCGTTTATGGAGGGCAAGTATTTAAATTAGATTTAGTAATGACAAGTGTAATAATTTTAGCACTTGTTGCAACTGCGATGTATCAAGGAATTGTTCTTTTAGAAAAACTTATCTCTAAATTTATCATGCACCAAAACTAAGATTATAGCATATTAATTAATAAAACTCTTTGATGAAGCTACTTATATGCTTCATTAAAATAAATTTTAGGAGGTAAAGATGAAAAGAATAATTTACACACTTATCGCAATTTTGGTAATTATACTTGTCGTTGGCATTACTTTAATAAGTAAAAATGTCGAGGTTAAACCTAATCCATCTGGTGAGGCTCTAACTAAGCTAACAGTAAGTGAAGTAACACATTCTGTTTTTTATGCGCCACAATATTTAGCTATAAATCTAGGATTTTTTAAAGATGAAGGAATAGATATTGAATTAATCAATAGTGCTGGAGCGGATAAAGTAATGACTGCGGTTCTTTCAAATGACGTACAAATAGGATTTGCTGGACCTGAAGCTTCTATATACATCTATAATGAAGGTAGCAAAGATTTTGCACAAGTTTTTGCGCAAGTAACTAAACGTGATGGCTCTTTTTTAATTTCAAGAGAGTCTGGAGATTTTAAATGGGAAGATTTAAAAGGCAAACATATCTTGCCTGGCAGAAAAGGTGGAGTTCCTTACATGACTTTGCAATACGTTTTAAATAAGCATGGATTAAATACTGAAACTGATTTAAATTTTGATAACAGTATTAGTTTTGATGCTATGGCTAGTGCTTTCGTATCTGGTACAGGAGATTATGTTACAGTATTTGAACCGATTGCAACTTCTTTTGAAATTGAAAATAAAGGTCACATAGTAGCTTCTGTTGGTGAGGCAGCTGATGAAATACCTTATACTGCTTATTTTGCAAAGAAGAGTTATATTGAGAGTAATCCTGAAATAATACAAAAGTTTGTAAATGCTATTTATAAAGGGCAAACTTGGGTCGATACACATAATGCTGAAGAAATTGCCAAAGAGTTATTAGTTTCTTTTCCTGATACTAATTTAGAAGTACTTACTAAAGTTGTAGAACGTTATAAGAGTATTGATGCTTGGAATACTACTCCGATTATGACTAAAGAGTCTTTTGAGCGATTGCAAGAAGTTATGACAAATGCTGGCGAATTAGAGAAAGTGGCACCGTATGAAGAGATTGTAAATAATAGATTTGCTGAGGAGAGTATAAAATAAAAATTTTTGTGCTAAATTTCCGCCTTGCAAAAGGAGAAAACTCTGTTGAGAGGAAATTGATCGATGGGTGAGGTCTGATAACACTTTTAGTAGCAATTTTGTCAAGGTGGAGATGGCAAAGCCATACTACCTTGACA
>ERZ825670.2120-NODE-2120-length-19588-cov-5.653509_pt1 | contig 19588 bp, 32 predicted proteins | sample MGYA00519929_ERZ825670 | MGnify/ENA primary metagenome ERZ825670 (study PRJEB31778, sample SAMEA3449207) | human gut metagenome | biome: human gut; feature: human-associated habitat; material: faeces | place: United Kingdom | collected 2010/2012 ...
ATCACATGGAAAAGTAGTAGTAAGAAATGCAACATATGAAAGAGATTGGGGACCATTAGATCCAGAATGTGATTGTTATACTTGTAGAAATTATACAAGAGCATATATAAGACATTTAGTAAAAGCTAACGAAATATTAGGAGTAAGATTATTATCAATTCATAACTTAAGATTCTTGACTAAATTAATGGAAAGAGTTAGAATAGAAATAGAAAATGATAATTTATTAACATTTAAAAATGAATTTTACGAAAAATATGGATACACTAAATAATTTTAAAGGGGGATACTAATGAACTTAATAGATGAGAACTTTGAAGAAAAAAAAATAAAAGAAGATAAAAATAAAAAAATAGCTAAAATAATACTGATTTTGATGGGAGTAATATTAGTAGTTATAATTGGATTAATAGGTGCAATGGCTTATATAAAAAGCAGCGAACTACAAGTTTATTTGAATGGTTCAGCAAATCCTAAAATAAAAGAAATGATGGTAATAGAAGATGATGGTACAATATATTTTCCAATAAAAGAAATAGCATCATACCTTGGTTATAAAAGTTATAATGGAGAATACTCTGATAAATCAGAAGATAAAAACAAATGCTATGTGCAATGTAATGATGAAGTTGCAAACTTTACATTAAATTCTAAAAAAATATATAAACTAACAACAACACGAAATAATTCAAATTATGAATATTATTATACAGACAAACCAGTAAAGGCAATTAATGGTAAATTATATGCAACATCAGATGGAATAGAAAAAGCATTTAATGTATCATTCTCATTCAATGATAAGACAAATAAAGGTTATATATATACAATGCCATACTTAATAGAAACATATACATCAAAAATACTAGATTATGGTTACTCAAAAATAGATGAAAACTTTACAAATCAAAAATCAGTTTTAAATAGTATGTTAATAGTATATAAAGAAGATGACAAATCATATGGTGTAATAGACTTAAAGGGAAATGCAGTAATAGAAGCAAAATATGATGGAATAACATTCTTACCAAATACAGGTGATTTTTTAGTAAAAAGTAATAATAAAGTAGGAACTATATCTGAAAAAAGAGAAACAAAAATACCAATAAATTATGATAGCTTAGAATTAATTGATAGTGACTTAGCATTATATCTAGCAAAAAAAGATAATAAATATGGAATAATAGATTCTAGAGGAAACGTAAAAATTTATATAGAATATGATGAAATTGGAATAGATAATACAAAATTTCAAAAAAATGATATAAAAAATAAATACTTGATAGCAAATGGTCTAATTCCAGTAAGAAAAGATAAAACTTGGGCATTATTTGATAAAAATGGAAACCAATTAACAGATTTCGAGTACGATAGCTTTGGTTATATTGCATCAAGTAACAAAGATGCTATAAACTTATTAGTAGTTCCAGATTATGATGTAATAGTAGCTTGTAAAAATAAAAAATATACATTAATTAATTCATCAGGAAAAACAATATTTGCAGCATTAGTTGATGATATATATATGACAATTAGTTCAGGACAAAAACATTATTATATGAACTTTAATGACAGAACAGAAGATGTTGAAACAGTTTTAGATGTTTATAATGTAAAAAAATCTAATAATAGCAATTCAAATAATAACTCAAATACAAATTCAAATAGTTCAACATCAAATGACAATAATATAAATAACACAATAGATAACAATTCAAATAATGATAGAAAAAGCTCAGATACTGAAAGTCAACAAACAGATAGTGAACAAGATGATCAATAATTAAATAGTAATATTTTTAATACAAAATGAATAATAATATATATAGTAAACTTAGGACAAGGAGAATATATATGTTTAATGTTACTGTATTAAAAATAGGAGATATAATAAAATATCTTGTAGGAATATCAATAATAGTAATGTTAATGGTATTTACTGCAAGATATTTTTCATCTACAAAAGAAAATAAAAATACTAAAAATTTTAAAATTTTACAAGCAAATAGCTTAACAAAATGTATGGAACAAGAAATACCAGCAATGGCTAGTGTAAATAGTGAAAATGATACGCAAGAAAAAAATGAAACATCACAAAATAATTATTTAGAACAATTTTTACAAACAGAAATAAGCAGTATAAAGGGAATACAAGAAGCGGAAGAAAAAGTAGAAGTTGAAGATAAAAATAAAAATCAAAACGAAACTACGCAAAACGCTGAAACAAGAAATGATGTCCAATTAGCACAAAGCACTAACACACAAACAGAAGTAGTAACTCCAAATCCAATTTCGGAAAATTATAATGTTCAATATGGAAATGTAAAGATAAAAAATCAAACTACATACAATTTAACAGAAGATATATTAAAACCAGACATAAAAATAGACAATAAAAATATAGTAATATTTCATACCCACAGTTGTGAAAGTTACACCTCAAGCGAAAAATACCCATACACACAAACTGGAAATTTTAGAACAACAGATTTAAAATATACAGTAACACAAGTTGGAAGTGAATTAGAAAATTATTTAAAGAAATATAATTTAAATGTTGTACATGATACATCTTATCATGATTACCCATCATATACAGGTTCATATACACGTTCACTAAAAACAGTAGAAAATATATTACAAACAACACCATCAGACATAATAATAGATTTACATAGAGATGCTATTGGCTCAAGAGCAGATTATGCGCCAACAGTAAAAATAGGGGACGATTATGCTGCACAAATAATGTTTGTAATAGGAACAAATGAAGGAGGTTTATATCACCCTAATTGGAATCAAAATTTAAAATTTGCAGTAAAGGTACAACAAAAAGCAGAAGAGATGTATCCTGGATTATTTAAGCCAATGATGGTTACAAAATCTAGATATAACCAACATACTGGAAAATATGCTAACATTATGGAAGTTGGAGCTACTGGAAATACGTTAGAACAATGTTTAACTAGTATGAAATATTTATCTGCTGTGCTTAATGAAGTTATGAAATAGAAAATATAATTTTAATAAAAATGGGGTTTGGATATAGCTCTGATGTTAACCTATGCTATAATACTTTTTCTTCGGCTCATTGCATAATTTAAGAAATTCTAAATTAATTTTTTGGCACCCTTTCACTTAGTCCTCGCTGACGCTCGACGCGAACATTTTCCAAAAAATTAATTAAGATTTTCTAAAATTATTTCAATCGCACTCAAAAAAAGTATTATAGCATAGGTTAACATCAGAGCTATATCCAACCCCCATTTTTATTAAAAAAGTTTTTTAAAATATATTGACAAAAATTCTAATAAATAGTATCATAAATTTACATATGAACATATAATCATATAAACAGATAAAAGGAAAAAAATAAATGGAAGATAATTTATTAGAATGCACTGTTATACACGAAGAAACAGTTAAAAAAATCAAACAAAAAATGCCAGAAGATGGCTATATATATGACTTAGCAGAATTATTTAAAGTATTTGCAGATTCAACAAGAATGAAAGTTATTTATGCATTATTAGAAGATGAATTATGTGTATGTGACATAGCAAATATAGTAGGAACAACTCAATCAGCAATATCACATCAATTAAGAATTTTAAAACAAGCTAAATTAGTAAAGTTCAGAAAAGAAGGAAAAGTTGTTTTCTATAGCTTAGACGATGACCATATCCACGAAATAGTTAAGAAAGGATGTGAACATATTGAAGAGTTATAAATATACACTAGAGGGGTTAGATTGTGCAAATTGTGCAAAGAAAATTGAAGATGAAATAGCAAAAACAAAAGGTTATGAAGATGTAATAGTTAATTTTTCTACTTTAAAATTAACATTCAAATCAGATAATCCAAATGCAAAAAAAGAAGTAACTGAAATTGTAAAAAAATTAGAACCAGATGTAGAAGTTCTAGATGATGGAGAGAAAAAACAAGAAAAAGAAGAACATAATGATTCAGATATAGCTAGAATTGTTATAGGAATTGCAATATATTTAATAGCTTTAATTGGAAATTTAGGAACAATTATAACTAATATGTTAACAATAATTTCTTTTGTAGTATTATTATACAAAACATCAAAAAAAGCTTGGAAACAAGTTACAAAAAATAAAGTTTTAGATGAAAATACTTTGATTGTAATATCTGCAATAGGGGCATATTTTGTAGGAAAAATATCAGAAGGAATAATGGTAATTACATTATATGAAATAGGAAAAATATTAGAATCAAAAGCTGTAAACAAAACAAGAAAATCAATATCAGATTTAATGAATATAAAACCAGAATACGCAAACTTAAAAATCAATGAAGAAATCAAAAAAGTAAATCCAGAAGAAGTAAAAATAGGCGATATTATAATGGTAAAAACAGGAGAAAAAATACCATTAGATGGAGTTGTAATAAGTGGAGATGCACAAGTTGATAATTCAGCATTAACTGGAGAAAGCAAATTAGTAAATGTTACAAAAAATAGCAAAGTATTATCAGGAAGTATAAATGTAAATGGATTAATAGAAGTAAAAGTAGAGCAAACCTATGAAAATGGTACAGTAAGTCAAATCTTAAATTTAGTTGAAAATGCAACAGACAAAAAAGCAAAAACAGAAACTTTTGTATCAAAAGCTGCAAAAATTTATACACCAGTAATAATAGGCTTAGCATTATTAGTAGCAATATTTATGCCACTTGTAGTTGCTAATGTAACATACAAAGAAAGTATATACAAAGCATTAATATTCTTGGTAATTTCATGCCCATGTTCAATAGCAATATCAGTTCCATTAAGTTATTTTTCAGGAATAGGTAAAGCATCTAAAAAAGGAATATTAATAAAAGGTAGTGACTACTTAGATGGAATAAAAGACATAAAAGAAATAATTTTTGATAAAACAGGAACAATAACAACAGGAAATTTCAAAGTTTCAGAAATACATTCTTTAGATGAAAAATACTCAGAAGATGAAATTTTAGAATATTTTGCAAGAGGGGAAAAACTTTCTAACCATCCTATAGCAAAATCAATTTTAAATAAATATGAAGAAAACCAAAACAAAAAAGAATTAAACGTAAATGATGTTGAAAACTTTGAAGAAGTTTCAGGAAAAGGATTAAAATACACATACAATAACAAAAATATCAAAATAGGAAATTCAAGCTTTACAGGAGCTAAAACAGAGAATATTGTAGGAACAGTATTATATCTAAACATAGATGAACAAGTAGTGGGAAGCATTGTTTTAAGTGATGAAATAAAACCAAAAACAAAAGAAACAATGGAAAGGCTACACAAACTAGGAATAAAAACAAAAATGTTTACTGGAGACAAAAAAGAAATAGCAGAAAAAATAGCAAAACAAGTTGGAATTCAAGCTGTAAAAGCAGAAATGTTACCACAAGATAAATACAATGAATTAGACAAAATAATAGAACAAAGAGAAGAAAATAAAAAGGTTGCATTTGTCGGAGATGGAATAAATGATAGCCCAGTATTAGCAAGAGCAGATATAGGAATATCAATGGGAGGAATTGGTTCAAGTTCAGCAATAGAAGCATCAGATGTTGTTATAATGACAGATGAGTTAAATAAAATTGTTGATGGAATTGAAATTTCCAAAAAAACAAATAAAATAATAATTCAAAACTTGATATTTGCAATAGGTGTAAAAATATTAACATTATTATTAAGTCTATTTGGAATAGCAGATATGTGGCAAGCTGTATTTGCAGATGTTGGTACAACTTTGATAACAATATTTAATACACTTAGAATATTAAAATAAATAAAAACGGCACATTGCTTCAAACCAAGCAAATATGCCGTTTTATTTTATTCAAAACAAAAAAATACAAAAAATAATAAAAAACAGTTTTCCAATTTTAAAAAATATGATATAGTATAAAAAAAACAAAAGAAAGGGCAAATAAAATGAAACATTCAAAAACAGTAAAAAGAAAATTAGATAAAAAGAAAGTAACAAAAACACTAATAATAGTGCTTGCAATAATCATAATGGGAGTTATACTATATCAAATAGATAACAATATTGTATTTGATAAAAACAAAAATATAAACTTAGTAATAAACAATAAAAACATAACATCAAACCTAAAAAAAGATATATTTATTCAAGATGATGAAATATATATATCAAAACAAGACTTAGGGAACTTCTTCGATAAATATATTTACGAAGATACACAAAATAATCAAATAATAACAACATATGATACAAAAATTGCAGCCATTAGCTTAGATGAAAATAAAATAAGCATTAATGGTGTAAGTAAAAAAACATATGCACAAACGATAAAAAAAGACGACGCAATTTATTTACCAATAAAAGAACTTGAAGATGTTTATGGAATAGAGATTTCTTATATAGAAAATTCAAAAGTAATAACAATAGACTCAACATCAAAAGAACAAAAGAAAGCAATAGTAACAAAAAATTTACCAGTAAAATCTACAAAAAAATTTATAGCAAAAACAGTTGATAAAATAAAAAAAGGAAGCTATGTAGTTGTAATTTCTGAAGACAAGGGTTATACAAAAATCAGAACAGAAAATGGAAAACTTGGATATATAAAATCTAAATACTTAGCAAATGAAGTAAATGTTAGAGAAAATATGGAAGAAACAAAACAAATTGAGGGAAAAGTAAATTTAGTTTGGGATTATTATTCAACAGTTGCTAAAGCACCAGATAGAACTGGAACTACAATAGACGGAATAAATGTAGTTTCACCAGCATTTTTCCATTTAAATAAAAATGGAGAATTAGAAGAAAATGTAGGAGAAGCAGGAAAAAAATATATTGAATGGGCACATAACAACGGATATAAAGTATGGCCAATGGTTCAAAATGCAGAAGCTGGTTCAATAAATGTGACCTCAAACATAATGAATGACTACAATAAAAGGCAAGAATTAATTTCACAAATAATCATATATTGTGTAAAATACAAATTAGATGGTGTAAATATAGACTTTGAAAATATGAAACAAGAAGATAAAAATATGTATTCAAGATTTATAATTGAATTAGAACCAAGATTAAAAGAAATAGGAATGACATTATCAGTAGATGTAACAGCACCAGATGGTTCAGAGACATGGTCAATGTGTTTTGATAGAAATGTAATTGGAGATGTTGCAGATTATATCGTATTTATGGCATATGATGAATATGGCGCATCAAGCAATAAAGCTGGAACAACAGCAGGTTATGATTGGGTAGAATTAGGAATAAAAAAATTCATCGAAACAGAAGAAATAAAAGAAGAAAAAATCATCCTTGCAATTCCGCTATATACAAGAGTTTGGACAGAAGATAGTTCAGGAAAAATAACAAGCAAAAATACAGTTTCAATGAAAAACACATATAGCGTTATTCCAAATGGAGTAGAAAAACAATGGAATGACAGTTTAAAACAATACTATGTTGAATATAAAGATGGAAACAATACAAAGAAAATTTGGATTGAAGATGAAACATCATTAAAAGAAAAAATAAGCTTAATAAAGAAATATAAATTAGGTGGAGTAGCATCATGGCAAAAAGGAATGGAAACAGACAATTTCTGGGGATTTCTAAAAAATGAAATACAAGACTAAAATAATTTTGTAAAATATGCAAAAACACTTGACTTTCTAAGCTTTACAAATATATAATATCAAAAAGAATGCTTGTGGAGGTATTTTAAGGCTAATGCAAAAAGAAGAAATATATTTTACAACAGATAAATATAGTAATTTAACAGATGAACAAATAATAACAGATATCAAAAATGGCGATGAACAAGCACTAGTATATTTATTAAACAAGTATAAAGATTTGGTAAATTCCAAAGTTGGAAAATACTTTATAATAGGTGCAGAAAGAGAAGATATTGTACAAGAAGGAATGATAGGCCTATTTAAAGCAATAAAAGGTTTTGATAATACAAAACAAAACACTTTTAAAACATTTGCAAATATTTGTATAGAAAGACAATTAATAACAGCAATAAAAAGTTCAAATAGACAAAAACACATGCCATTAAATTCCTATTTATCATTAAATACTTCAGCATACGAAGATGATGAAGATGGAACTGAATTAATAGAAACATTTAATAATACTCAAATAGAAGACCCATTAGATACAATTACAAAAAAAGAATATTTTGAAGAAATTCAAAATTCGATTCATAAAAATTTAAGCAAATTTGAAGAACAAGTACTACAAAGATTTATACAAGGTGAAAGCTATGAAGTAATAGCTAAAAAGCTAGATACACCTGTAAAATCTATAGATAATGCTATACAAAGAATTAGAAAAAAAGCGATTAAAAATTTTTTCTAATATGATAAAATAATATAGTATCAAATTAAAGTTATTTATATTTGGTTTGATACTATATTAATATGATATGCCTGCATAGCTCAGTTGGTAGAGTGCAGCCTTGGTAAGGCTGAGGTCACGGGTTCAATTCCCGTTGTAGGCTCCAAGTTAAAATGCTAGTAAATGGCTTAATATCGCCTTTTACTAGCATTTAATATTATCTACTTTAAAATTCCATTTTGTCCATTTTGTCCTATTTTTCCAAAAAAAAGTGGTCAAAAAGTGGTCAAAAAGTGGTCAGATTTTTTGATGATATATAATCATTAATTAACTCAGTTGCATTTTCTCTTTCTTCATCTAAATGAGTATAAATATCATAAACCATATCAGCTGAAGAATGTCCCATTAATTCTTGAGCTTTTTTAATTTTTACTCCAGCATAATATAACATAGTACAATAAGAGTGCCTTAATTGATAATAGGTAAATTTGATTTTTTTGTCATTTTCTGTTAAGTTCCTATTTAAAGCATTTAAAAAAGAACTTAAATGAGTTTTTAAAGCTTGTTTGGTAAGCATTGAATATTTATCTGTTTCTTTTGTAAAGAGATATTTAATTTTATTCTTGTTACGATATTCTATTTCTTTTTGAAGCGATTCTATAAGGAAAATAGGAATAGGTATTTTTCTGTTTTTTAAATTTTTAGTAGCTTTTAATGTGGGTTGGTTTTGAGCAAGAGAAACAGCTTTATTTATATTTAATAATTGATTATCTAGATCTACATCCTTTATTGTTAGAGCAACAGCTTCTTCTGGTCTTATACCACAATATCTAAGTATTAAAATAAATATACCATATTTATTATTTTTTGCACATTCAAGAACTTTTAAATCTTCATATTGAGTTAAGGGTTTTCTTTCTGTTTTTGGGAATTTTTTTGCTTTAATACCATTTGCAACGTTTTTTTCAATAATATCATTATTAACGGCATCTTCTAAAATTCTTTTACATTCCGCTATGGTTCTATTAGTTATATCAGTATAACCATCTTTTAACATAGCTGTTTGAATTTCTTGAATTTGATATCTTTTTAAGTTTTTTAATTTTACGTTTCCTATATATTGATATATATGTTTTAATCTATTTTTAACACTATTTTGAGTTGCAATTTCTTTTGTTGAAATATTAATATCAAACCATTTCTCTGCATATTGTTTAAATGTTATATCAGAAAATGATAGTGATAGACCTTTTAATTTTTTATAATTTATTTCTGTAATTTTATTATCTAGTTCTTCAGATGTATTTGCTATAACATATTTTTTAACGCCATCAACAACTATTGATGTTTGAAATCTTCCATCTTTTCTTTTTTTATATTTTGATTTGGGCATATAATAAACCTCCTAAAAAATAAGATAAGTATAATAACTTATCTTTAGTAAATAATTCCATATTTTTCTTCATAAAATTTTAAAGCATTATTCATATATTCGATTGTAACCTCAAAATAATCTGCCAGACTATAAACTGTATTAATTCCGATTTTTAATGGCTAATTTTAGCTTTTCAAAAGGAATTAATATATAATAGCTCCATTTCTTAGCTCTATATTCTTGCTTGTTTATCAAAGTTGTGTCAGTACAGTTAATAGAGTATGTTGCATCTTGATAATAGTGTCCTAATTCTTCTGATAAAGTTTCTTTTTCAATATATGAGTTATCTATACTTGTATAATTTAATGCAATAGCATTTATTTTATCTATATTTATAAAACAACCATAAGCATCTTCTATGTAGTAATCATATATCTTTATATGTTCTTTTTCTGCTAAATCATATAAATTATTTAGATTCATTCTTTTTATCTCCAACATCTTTTTTATTATCTTTCATAATTACTTCTAATAAACCTTTTATTTGTTGTTTTTGTGTTTCAGTAGGTGGGTTGTAATCTTTCATACTAAATCCTATTTTGGCTAGTCCTAATGGGTCATCAGGTTGTTCTGGATTTTTTATATCTGATTTGCACATTAAATAATCTAAACTACATTTAAAAATTTCACATAATTTAAGTTTTACTTCATCTCCTGGAAGATTAGAACCATTTTCATAATTAGCTATACTACTTTTACCTTTTACATTAGGTAATTTATTTGCAAGTTGCTCTTGAGTAAGTCCTAATTCTGTTCTTAAGAATTTTATTCTTGCTCCTATTTTTATTTTCATATCCATTTCATTTTTCATATCTAAACACCTCGTTCAAATTATATAAACATTATAACACAATGTTCAAAATAAGTAAACATTTTAAAAATTTTTTTCTTACAGTTGTAAGGTTTGTACAGTAATTAAAAACTTTTTTTAAAAAAACTATTGACAAGTTCAAAAATACTGTATATAATAAGTTCAACAAAAATGAACAGGAAGGAGGAAAAGTGTTGGAAAATAAATATAGTAAGTTTGTTAATACAGAAGAACTAAAAAAAACCAGAGAAGAAAAAGGTTTTTCTATTAGAGATATGTCTAGATTTATGGGATTTAAAAGTCCTGCAACTTATTATAATATTGAAAATGGTATTGCTGAACCTAAAATTTCACATATAAATAGTATATCTAAAATTTTAAAAACATCAAGTTCAAAATTTTTTAACTTTAAAGTACAGTAAAACTGAACAAAAAAGGGAGGCTGAAATGTCAGAAGAAGAATTAAAAAAACTAAAAGAAGAAATAAAACGAGAAATTTTAAATGAAATGACAACAAAACAAATCATAAAAGATGATACGTGGACAGTATTAAAAAAAGAATTTAAGAAAATGTTTTATTCTAAAGGTTATACAGAACCCAGAGAATTAAATAAAATTTTTGATTCAATATCAACGATAGCCAGATTAACATTAGGATACAGAAGAGTACAAGCAATACCAGCAGAAAAAACAGAAGAATTAAGACAAATAATGTATAAGGTATTAAACATATTTCCTAAAAAATAAATTTAAATTTTATATTGACAAATAAAAACTTCGTTTTTAAGAAATAAAAAAATTAAGTGTAAGATAAAAATGCAATAGACACAATGAACAAAAAAGAAAGGAGATGAGATAATGCCAGCGACAAAATTGCAAGAGCGAGCGAGAGTTAAATATGTAACACCAAAAGAATTTATGGAGCAATACCATTTGAGCAAATCACAAGCATATAAGATATTAGCAAGACCTGAAATGCAGGAAGCAAAAATTAAAACAGGAGAAAAGTTAATAAGAATAAATTTAGATAGAGCATTTGAAATTATGCAACAGATATTTAGTTAGAAAGGAGGTAAAAACAAATGAAAAGAAGTTGGAAGAATTTTAGACTAGACAAAAACAAAGTCTATACGAAAATTGGACAAGCAGTAACATACACATCAATGTGGCTAGCAGGAGTAGCATTTATTTACTGGATGTTCTTACAAGGAATGACATATTAGGAGGGAAAATAATGGATGAAAAAACAAAAAGAAATGAATTATTAATTACGTTAGCAGATGTAGATAATTTAATCAAAGAAATAGAAGGTGAACAAAAATATAATGCCGACTTAGCAATCAACTCAAGAAATCAATTACTAACGGCATATTCATTAAAGGTACAAATATTAAATAACTTGTAATTCTTTGCCAATTTTTAAAAATTTTACAAGAAAGGAGTTAAAAAAATGATAGACAACGAAAATTATTATAAAAATCAAAATAGAGAACAAAGAGAAATAATACAGCAACAAGAGGAACAAATAAAAGCATTACATAGGGAAAATTACAAGGTAAAACAAAGCATATATAACGAACTAATAATAGTAAGAAATATAGGAAAATCAAATGATATGTACAAAAATATAAAAATGTTAGACATAATAGAAAAGCTAATTGATGATTTATATTTTGATATACAAGAAGAATTAAATGAAGAGTTAGAAAAAGAATATAAAAAAGAACTAGCAGACCTACCAAAATCAAACTAGTTCAAAACATACACTTAAATATATGAATCTATTGCTATTATAACATTTTTAGTAATGGAAATCAAGAGGTGTAGAAATGGTTGTAAAAGATTTAAGTAATAGTTTTCATCCATGCCCAAAACGGGCAATGTAATTTAACAAAGAAAAAGTTAGCAGATAAACCTAAAAACAATATTAAAGAAAAACAGAAGAAACGGCACAAATGATGTAGTAACAGACTTTTGTATTATGCCAAAAAGCACTAAATATAGCACAAAAAGAACTAAAAAGTATTGTGAAAGACACGAGGCTTATTATTCAAGAGCATATAGAAGTAAAAGCATTAAAGACGGTCTGATTGTATTTTTGACAGAAGAAGATCATAGAGGAACAAATGGAGTTCATGGTAAGAATGGAGATAAGCTAAACAGGTACTTAAAGAAAGCAGCACAAAAGGCATGGATGGAATACTACAAAAAAACAAAAGAAGAATTTATTGAAAGATATGGAAAAAGTAATTTATAGGAGGCATACTATGGACATACCAAATTATTATGCAATAATACCAGCAAAAATAAGATATGATAAAGAATTAATGGCAAACGCCAAATTACTATATGGAGAAATTACAGCATTATGTAATGATAAAGGTATTTGTTGGGCAAGAAATGAATATTTTGCAGACTTATATGATGTAAGTAATGAAACAATATCACGTTGGATAAGTCAATTAAATAAAAAGAAATATATAAAAGTTAAAATGTTTTACAAAAAAGACAGTAAAGAGATAGATAAACGAATAATTTCTATTAACCAATACCCTATTGACGAAAACGTCAATACCTATTGTCAAGAAAATCAAAGTAATACCCTATTGACTAAAACGTCAATACCCTATATTCAAAAAAATCAAGGGGGTATTGATAAAAATATCAAAGAGAATATTACAAGTATTAATAATAAAGAAAAAGAAGAAAGAAATTTTCAAAGTGAGTTAAAAGATGTTATTGAATTTTACGAGAACAATATTACTCTAATAACATCATTTATTTCAGAGGATATGGAAAAATATCTAAAATCAGGACTGTATGCAGACTTAATTATTGAAGCAATGAAAGAAGCGGTTTCAAGAAATAAAAGGAATTGGAAATATATTACTGGAATATTAAATGATTGCATAAATAACAAAGTTTATACAGCAAAACAATTTAGAATCAGACAAGAAGAATTTAAATCAAACAAAACACAAACACATCAAAATAATAAAACAAAAGAAAAAGTTGAATACAAAGAAGTAGAACTAACAGAAGAACAGTACAACAAAATGATGAACGAAAGAGGTAAAAAATATGAATGATGAAGAAATAGAAAAAGCAGTATTATTTTATATTATTTTCAAAAATGAACTATTTGATTTATCAGAAAAAGATTTCACAAATCAATGCAATAAAAAAATAATAAATGCAATAAATGAATTAAAAGCAAGAAAAGAAGAAATTAGTATGCTAACAATACAAAGCAAAATAGATAGTGATTCAAGTAAAGTTTTAAAATACTTAAGCGAATTAGGAAATTACATATACAAAACAAATGCACAAACGGCGTATGAGATGTTAAAAGATAAAACCAAAAAAAGAGAATTACTAGAACTAGCCAAAAACATCCAAAAAGAGATAGAACAAATTGAAGATGTTGATGTTTATCTAGAGAAGAGCATATCAGAAATACAAAAGATAGAGTTTCAAACAGAAAAAGAAGAAAATTTTGTGGATGAAGTAGCAAAAACAGCAACAAAAATTGAACAAAACATTAACAAAAAACAAGATTATAGCTATTACACAGGTTTCTTCGATTTGGATGACTTAACGGATGGTTTGCACAAGGGTGAACTTACAATAATTGGAGCAAGACCACGGAGTTGGAAAAACAACATTCTCTCTACAAATTGCAGAGCATATATCAAAAAAACAAAAAAATGTAACTTATGTATGCTTAGAAATGTCAACAGAACAAATGATTCAAAAGATGTTAGCCAAAGAAGCAAGAGTCAATTCAAGAAAAATAAGAAATGGTGATTTAACATCAGAAGAGATAGATAAAATTGGAATTGCATGTGCTGAAGTTTGTGATTTGAAAATGAGTATATTAACAAAAATAAGAACAATTCAACAGATAGAAATTGTAGCAAGAAGAATGAAAAACAGAGGAAAACTAGATTTGTTGATTATAGATTACTTACAACTAGTTAGAAGCAATGCTAAATTCCAAAGTAGAGAACAAGAAGTTGCAGATATTTCAAGAACATTAAAACTTTTAAGTATAGAGTTAGAGATACCAATTATTGCACTTTGTCAATTAAATAGAAATGCGAGTAAAAATGAACCAACACTTGCTGATATAAGAGAAAGTGGTTCTATTGAGCAAGATGCAGATAATGTAATATTTTTATATCAAGAAGATGAAGAAAATAATATCGTAACAGTAGATTTGCAAAAACAAAGAGCAGGGAATATTGGAAAATCAAGATTAAAGTTTAATAAGATTAATAGCGAGTTTGTTAATCTGGAAAGGTAACATATGAAGAAAATAATAAAAGAAAGTGAATTTAAAAAAGCTGATAATATAGATAAATGTAAAATGATAATACAAATAATAAAAGGACAAGCTATCTACACAAAGGAGGGAGAAAAGTGGAAAATATAACAAAAGAAACAAGAAAAGAAAGTTATAGAAAACTTGAATTAAAGAAAAAAAGTAAATTAATATATGACAACTTAGATGGAGAATATACAGCAAGAGAATTAGCAAATAAATTATACAAGAAGCGGTTTAACCAGAACCGCAGAAAGGCAAGAAACAGCGCCACGTTTAACTGAATTAGTAGAATTAGATTTAGTGGAAGCAGTTGGAAAAAAATATGATTTGATTAGTGGATGTAAAGTGGCAGTATATAAAAGAAAAGGAGATTATAAAGATGCTAAAAATATTAAAAAAAATAAAGTATAGAATTGAAGGAAAAATATTGGAATATGCTCAAAAAAGTGTGTTAGAATTAACAAATTTATCAAAAGCATATGAAGATAATGAAATTTCAAGAATTATAAACAGACCAAACGAGGGAGAGATAGTTAAAATAGACAATATAAAAATATTAAAAGTATTTAAGACACCAAAGCAAGAAAAAATTAATAGTAGAAGAAAATATTATAAAAAATACAAATATTTTAGAAGTATGATTGTTTTAAATAAAAATAATTATCTATTAGATGGTTATACGACATATTTATTAGCAAAAGAAGCTGGATTTGACTATATAACAGTGTTAAGAGAAAAATAAAATAATTAAACGAAAGGAAGAACAATGAAAACTGATTGTTGTTATTATAATTGTGATAAATGTACTATTTTGAAAAAATTATATTGTAAAACTGAAAAATGCTCTTTTTATAAGAAAGATAAACTAAAGCACGAGAAAATAATAGATAAAATTTACAAAGACAAATATAAAGAAAAAGAGCATAGAAAAAATATAAAGAAAAAAGATAGAAAAGTTAGACAAAAAATGACAGAAGAAGAGAGAAAAACAAAAGATAGAGAATATGGAAAATGGTACTATTACAATAAAGTTAAGAAAATTCAAGATAAAATTAAATACAAGAATTATGGAGAATTAGTTTTTTTAGATGAAGAAATAGAAAAATTAAAAAATGGAAAAATGAAAATAAGAAGCTAATTGCTATAAAGTAGGAGGAAAAGAAGATGAGTGTTAAAGGAAAAGTAAAAAGATTAAATAAAGAACTTATAAAATTAAGAGATGATTTAGAAACAGAAAGATTATCAAATAGAAGATTAAGACAAAAATTAGATAAACAATATACAGAACAATTAGAAAACATAATTAAGTTTGCAATAACTAATCATATAGGAAATTTAAGAGGTGGAATGCAAATAGAAAGATATGGAATAGATAAAATGCAAGATTTAAGACTAAGGATAGATTATCAACCAGAATTTAACAGTTATATAATTAGAGTTAATTATTAGGAGGAGAATAGATATGTGTGAATACTGTGAAAAAATAATAAATAATAAAAAAATATTAGATATAGATAATGAAGAAGAAACGCATATGGAAATTATTAATCAAAAAAAGTCTTGGGGATATATGTTATATGTTGAAATAGAAGGACAAGACAATGATGGATATAAGCCAAGTCAGTTCTTTCAAATAAATTATTGCCCGATGTGTGGCAAAAAATTGGAAAAGGAGTAAAGTTATGAAAAATATATTAGCAGAAAATTTAAATTTAAAATTAAAAGAAGGACACACAGTATGTTTTGACTTTGATGGAGTTATTCATAAATATTCAAAGGGATGGCAAGACGGAAGTATATATGATGAACATAACAAAGAAATAATTAACTTAATGTGTTTTTTACAAAAGGCAGGAATACCAATTTTTATATGTTCTACAAGAGAACCAATGCAAATAATAAGTTGGTGGAATAAACAAGGATTTTGGTGCCAGGCTGTAAGCATAAGTAATGACAAAACATTTTGGAATGATTTGAATTGCATAGGAGTAACAAACAGAAAACTACCAGCTCAATTATATATAGACGACAGAGCATATAATTATAGTGAACAAACAATGAAAGAAATAATATTAGATTTATCAGTAAAGGAGTAAATAAGATATGAAAGAAAATTGGAAAAAAGAAACATTAACGGATTGGCTAAATGCTAGAAATAATTTTGGGATTTTTTATCCACCGATGAAAGCGGAAGAATTTGTTGAATTTATAAAAGATTATTTATTAAATGAAAATTGGTATACAGTAAATCCAGTAAGTAACGAACAAGTTTATACAGAAATTTTAATTGATGTATTAGATAGATACAGTAAAAAATATAAGAAAGAAAAAAGAGGTGTTTTAAGTGAAAGAAAATAGAGATGCTACCGACACAAATGTCGCTACCATAGAAAAAGATATAATAAATGCACAGCATTTTATAGATTCTATAAAAACTGATAAAGAGTATAAAGAAGAAAATGGCTGGCATGGATATTACAATAAAGAAATTGTAGAGCTTGCTAGAATATTGCAGCATATTTTATCAGATTATAAAAGAGTATTAAAAGAAAATGAAATGTATAAGAGAAATTCTGAAATTATGTCAAAAGAAAATTTAAGTACAGCAGAACAATTAAAAGTAGAAATAAAAGAAAATTTTAGGTTGAAAAATCAATTAGAAAATAATCGAAAAGAATATCAAGAAACATATAAAGATATTAAAGAAGAACTGAAAGAGTTAAAAAAAGAGAATGAAGAACTAAAAAATGAAGTTATGGAGAAAGACTTAAAAATAATAGGAACGGAAGAATATACAAAGGCTAGCATGAAAGAAATTATTGCACAATATTATACAGCAAATGAAGATTGTATTCCAAAATCAAAAATAAAAGACATAATAAACAGAATGGATTACGATATAAAAAAGACCAAAGAAATAATATCTAACAATTCGAATATTTATACAAGTGACCGAAGAAATGATTATCAAATAGTAAGATTAAGAGCAATGAATACAAAATCTTTAGATATAAAAAACAGATTACAAGAATTACTAGAAAGTGAGGAATAACAATGAAATTATATGAAAGAATAGAAAACAATAATTTTGATGAAATAGATAGAAATAGAGCAATTGAATTAATTGAAGGTGGAAATGAACATTTAGTTTATAATGAAAATTATTTTAAACTACAAAAAGAGAATGAAGAATTAAATGAAATATATCAGCTGGCATTTAAAGACGGAGAAGAAAGTTATATTCGAAAAGTAAAAGACAGGATAGAAAAATACAAAAAATTAAGTGATAAATTCTATGTAAAATTCTTAGAGAGTGATAGATATAATACTGATATACGAGAAAAAGGAATAAAATGCGATGCAATAATATTAGCACTTGAAGAACTAATAGAAGAAAGAGAGGAAAAATAGAGAAAACAACAAAATATAAAAACAAAAAATAGTAAATACTACACAAGAGGTGTAGTAAGTGACAGATAAAGAGATAATAGAGAAGTGGAAGGCAGGATTAAGTAAAAATAAATTAGCAGAAATATATAGAAGAGAATACAATCAGCAAATAAAGATAATAAGAGCAAGTATAAGACACAGACATGATGGAATATTTATAAGTAATTACGAAGCATTAGCAAAAGTAGAAAGGGTAATATATAGATACTTAAAAGAAATGGAGTGATACAAATGAAAACACCAAAAATAATAAGCAAGAATGGACATAAGTACATTTTTGTAAAAGAATATCCTAATTTCGTGTTCTACAAAGACATGACAACAGGAGTAAAGGAAACATTTAAAAGATACGATCTAGGATTAATAAAACCAGTAATAGTAACACCAAGACTGAGGAAAAATATGAATATGAAACCATAGGAGATGATAGTACAAATGAACATATATGGAATATACAATGAAAAAGAAGCTGAGCAATGTATGAGAGTTGGAACATTGCCAGAAATAGTCAGATTTTTAAATTTATCAGCAAGAGAAGTAGGACGAGCATTAAATAAAAACAACCTTGTGAAACATAAATATAGAATATATTATTTATTCAAGGAGGATACAGATGAGTAAATACATAAAAGAAGATTTAGAAAAAATGTTAAGAGAACATACAAAGAACCAGGCTAAACTTACGGAAGTTGAGCTAAAAAAAGAAGCATACGAAAAAAGACTAGAATATGCGGGAAGTGTCAATGAAGAAACTGATAAAGAAATAATAGAAAGTATGCAGCTGTCTGGACAAGCATATGACAGCATACATAGTAATACAAATAAAATATCAGACACAACAGCTAATACAGCAATGAGATATCAAAAAGAAATGCATCATGTAAACATAGAAGATAGAGCTTATTTAGAAAGAAAGATATCAGAGTTAACAGAAATTAAAGACGAATTAGACAAGAAAATTGTAAGAGTGAAAAACTTATTGCAACAATTATCAGCAGAAGAAGAGTTTATTATAAAAATATATTATATGCAAAAGTCAAAATGGGATTATGTATCACAACAGTATTGTGTTGAGTTTCAGAAACCAAAATCAATAAATCAATTATTAAATATAAGAGATTCTGCAATAAAAAGTATGCTAGAAGTTTTAAATATTGGAGAATGAAAAATTGTGATAAAATTGTGATAAAATTTGGATGCAATTTTGATTCTAAGGTATTATAATTATA